>WNFB01000687.1_pt1 | contig 28369 bp, 27 predicted proteins | sample 5400501 | NCBI WGS metagenome assembly WNFB01 (sample SAMN13153341, study PRJNA577476) | soil metagenome | isolation source: 200 cm saprolite under Douglas fir tree site 2 hole 1 | place: USA:California | collected 2015-04-18
GGCAAGCGGACAGATAGCGTGGAAAAGTGAATCAAGAAAAACCGCAGGCTTGCGATTCGTTGGTCTGCCGGAAGAGGCGCGCGAGCGAATCAGGAGCTGGGTTGCCGGGGGAATTTCTCCAGGCGAACCTCAGCCGGAGCGCGGGATACTCCCCAATCTGGAACAGCACCCATCGGGCGATGTAGCGGCAATGACGCCAATGGCCCCGCTCACGGAACCAGCAAACTCCAGCGCGGTGGAGGGAAAGCGCATGCTGGAGGCGACGCTCGGGGAAGATCTCTCCGCTTCTCTGGATAAGACGGCGAGAGTCATTGCCGAACCTGCCCTGGAATCAAAACGCGTCCCATTGGAGAACCGAGACTACCGGGACAGTTCTTCCCAGGTTCCTGAACGCCGCGCTTATCCCCGATGGCCGATCACGACTCTCAGTTACATCGAGTTGGGGCAGGACAATGGCGGCATGCTTCTTAACATCAGCGAAGGCGGCTTTGCTGTGACCGCAGCTATGACTCTGGCCGAGGATGACGTCCCAACCATACGGATTCAATTGACTGGGTCCGGGGATTCGATAGAAGTAAGAGGGCAGATCGCGTGGAGAAGTAAATCGAGAAGAGTGGCGGGTCATCTCCGGGTGAAATTCCGGGCCAAAGAGTCAAGGCTCCTGACAGCGATGCTGTTCACGCAGGAATGCCCGAAATTCCCGAGCTCGGAACCCTTACGCTTGGGGCAGCAACGTCCAGCAGCGCAGTTCATGAACAGCTGCCGGCTTCGGTTCCGTCTCAAGCCTCTGTATCCACTTTTCGCAGTACCAACGTACGGGTTGCGAGGGCCGCCTCGAATGCATCGCCCCGGAAGCTATCGAATAGAAGTGAATTAAAGCTCAAATTAGGACCTGTATTTCGTCCGATGGCTTCAGGAGCAGGAGCTAAAGGATTAAAGAGGCTTGCGGCCGTGGTTATCCTGGCCGCAGTCACGGCAGCAGCCATCGGCTGGTTTGTGGCGCCTCGCGATGTTCGGAATCAAGTGATTGGATTCATCGCACAGAAAACTGAAGACACAAGCAAGGCGCCCAAGGAGGCAAAGCCCCTTGCCGCGAATAGGGCTGCGAATGTTCCTGCTCCCCGGTTAGAGAAGAAAGACTCGCAGACCCCTGGGATTGAGCCAATTCCTGCGGGCGGTCAAGCGAATGGCTCCAGCGCGCAGGTGGAACGTGGACGCCCGCAAATCCGCGGGGATGAGCGTCCTCCTGTGAGGCCCACGGTTAATGGCGCCATTCGCCACGAGGAGGGACCCGCCCCGAAGAGACAGTCCGCAAAGCCTTCTCAGCGTGCAGTGGTCACCGACGTGGACGGGTCATGATTCCAGCAACAGTATCCGGTGGACAGCATCGAGCAGAGATTGCGCAAACACATCAGCGACGCCGCTGGCGACCTGGTCGCTCTTCAGTATTCGAGCCGTTCTGCAACCTGCGTTTCTGCCGGCTTCCATATCGATGTCGGAATCACCAATCATCCACGAAGCAGTCAGCGCAATTTCATGTGCGCGTGCTGCTGTCAACAGCATGCCCGGCGCGGGCTTACGGCAATTACATGGAGGTTGCTTTTCGTGCGGGCAATAATAAACTTGGGTGATTTCGGCACCGGCTGTGGCAAGCTCCTGGCACATGCGCACGTGAATCAGCTCCAATTCGCGAACCGTCAACAACTCTTTAGCCACACACCTTTGGTTGCTAACGACAATGACGCAGAAGCCCGCTCTGGCGAGCAAGACGATCGCTTCGGCTACTCCTGGAAGAAATTGCATCTCTTCCCAGCGGGTTACGTATTGGCCTTCCGGCGGTTTTCGGTTTATAACCCCATCACGATCCAGAAACGCTGCCCTCTTCATGGAATATTTCTCGCTCCACTAGTTCTGAGATGATGTGGCCGACAAGGATGTGGCATTCCTGAATCCGTGGTGTCTCGTTCGATGGGACACAGATACAATAATCCACTGCGTTCCTTAGATTGCCGCCACTGCGGCCAGTCAGGCCGATCGTTTTCAACCCGATTTTTCTGGCGGTTGAGATGGCGTGAAGCACATTCGTCGAATTTCCACTGGTCGAAATGGCAATGGCGATGTCGCCCGGACGAGCCAAGGCTTCGAGCTGTCGAGAGAAGACTCGATCAAATCCGTAGTCGTTTCCGATGGCAGTAACACACGAACTATTTACGGATAATGCCAGCGCAGGCAGGGCGGGCCGGTCGAATGCAAAGCGTCCCACGAGCTCCGCCGCTATATGCTGTGCATCAGCCGCGCTGCCGCCGTTGCCAAACAACAGAGCTTTGTTCCCTTGCTTGAGTGCATTTACAAGGATTTCGCTGACCTTCGCCACAGTCAGCACGACTTCCGGACTTCTGAGCAAGGATTGTTTCGTGGCGATCGACGCTTCGATCAACTTGCGCACGTGATACTTGAAGTCATTTGTTTGTTTCATCGGTTCCCGCCGGGTTTTCTTGCCCATACTAGTTTTCAATTGTCGGATCATCAGTATAGCTACTAACCAGGTTCAGATCATGCAAGTGCCGCATATTGCGCGGATGCGCGTCATAGACATACACAATGTTCACAATGTTCACTTCCATTTGTTACTTAGCATCAGATTGCAGTTTTGGACGGGGCGAATCTCCCACGCATAGTGGGCAATCTCGCCAATCCGCTTTCAAAAAAGGATCAAGACTAAGGTCCATGCCGTGACGGTTCACCAATTTGTGGACTCTAACTTGTTCGGCCCGGTCAAGAAGAATCTGCCAGCCGATGTTGGTCCGTTTTTTCCAGCCAACTCCCAAAGTTGCCAGAACGGGACCGACCTTTCGAGGCGACAGACGGAAGCGCTCGCCGCTTTTCCCGAGGATTTCGTTCACTTTGGTTGTCAAATTTTTTATTAAAACGTGTTCGGTATAAGTCTCTTGGTGAATCTGAGAGAAAAGAGCAGCCAGGACAGCATTTTCTGGGGGAGGAAGAGGTTCGTGGTTAAAGACTTCCCTCATCTTGAAAAATTGAATCAATGGCAGGCAATTCTCCATGTCCCCGGCGCAAGGTGCCGCAAGAGACACTAACATTTCGCGACTCCGGGGCATCCTCGCATCAAGCTGTGAAGGGCGAGTGCGTTGCTAAGTGCTCTGGATCGAAATTACGGTGACGTATTCCATCGGGTAGCTATTAGGCAGCGGTCGCCAGACGCTTGGAGTCGAGTTCGGCCAAGAGCTCGGGCAAATCGCGGCGGGTGAAAGTCCACCGAAAAGGGGAAGCCGTCTTCTCATAGTGACTTTGGATAGCCAGGAGGCGTTGTTCGAGATCGGCCAAAAAGGAGAAGTCGTTTGGCGTGAGGACTATTGTTTGCACGATGGAAAAATAGATCTCCACCTGAATGAGCCAGTTGGCGTGAATCGGGGTGTGCACACGAGGCAAAATCACCCGGCAGATTTGCCCAATCGGTTTATGCGCGGGAGACGCTTCTCGGCGCGTGATGCCGTGTCGAATCCCTCAAGGCTATCCGGTCACAATGCCCACAAGCCTCGTGCTAGAACTGATTTGACATTTTCCGTACCGCATATACTGAAAATTGCGACCTCGTTGCCAATCCGGACAGAACGAAGGCTGATGCCAAAGCGGCATCGCCAGAGTCTGCGCTATATTTATCCGGTAGCTGAAACGCAACAGGGTGCATTCGTAGCCTGAGCGCAGTACTTAATTCCGATACCATTGGGCGAGGCAGTTTGCTTAGTCGCGGCCCAACTATGAAATTAATCAAACGCCTGTTTCAGATATTCATAATCGGAGCAATCTTTGTCGTCCTTTTGTCAGGTGCGGCGGCACTTGTTTCCGACGGCATCGCTTGGCGATTCGCCGTATTGAAAGCAAAACTATCTGGCGAAATCCCCGAACTTCCCTTTTCATTGCTCTTGAAATGGATTCGGCCAGACAGTCCCGTCAATTTGAGGCACTTGGCCAGAGCGCGGAACGTCAATTCAGGCGTTATAAGCTTAATCAAAGATCGCAAGTCGGGCGCAGCTGGGGCTCGGATCTATGGTCAGATTTGTGCGGGATGTCACGGGGATGATGCCCGCGGTCGGACCGGGCCTGATCTGCTCGCTGCAATCGGCAACATGACCGACTGGACGTTTTTCTCAACGGTGAAATGGGGTCGTCCCAAGACCATCATGATTGCACAGCCGCTGTCAGACCTTGAGATCTGGCAGGTCTGCGCTTCTGTCAGGCAATCCGCGCTCGATGCACAGTTGGGGAAGAAATCCTCGGATGCGGGGTTCCCTGCTTTTCAGCCGGTGTCACCGGACATGCTCCGCTCCGCGGTCCAGTCTGGAGACTGGCTCACCTATGCCGGCAATTACGCGGGACATCGGCACGCCATTCAAAATCAGATCACCCGCCACAATATTCAGCACGTTCGATTGGCCTGGGCTGCCCAACTGCCGTCAGGCAGCCCTTCCCTCGAATCTTCACCAATCGTAGTCGGCGGTCGGATGTTTGTCACTGAATCGCCCGAAGGCGTGACTGCTCTCGATGCTAAGACTGGAGCTGTCCTCTGGGAGTTTCATCGTCCTGTTCCGTCTAATATCCCCCTATGCTGCGGCTCGCAGAACAGAGGAGTCGCGGTCCTGGGCAAGACAGTTTTCGTTGCAACACTCGATGCACATCTCCTCGCACTGGATGCCGCTACAGGGGCCAAGAGTTGGGATGTAGAGGTCGCCGATTGGCGCCAGGGTTATTCCATGACGGGCGCCCCGCTCGCGATCGATGATCGCATCGTGGTCGGCATAGCTGGTGGTGACTTCGGCATCCGCGGTTTTATCACTGCTTACTCCGCATCGGATGGCGCTCAACAGTGGAAGTTCTACACCGTGCCCGCCCCGGGTCAGCCAGGCCATGAAACTTGGGGCAACGACTCTTGGCAACACGGCGGTGTTGCTACCTGGACCACGGGCGCCTACGATCCCGCTCTAGGGCTCATCTATTGGGGGACCGGCAATCCAGACCCTGTTTTCAACTCCAAAACTCGGCCAGGTAACAATCTGTACGCGAATTCCGTGGTTGCGCTCGATGTGCGAACTGGTCAACTCCGGTGGTACTACCAGTTCACACCTTCAGATGATCATGATTGGGATTCGGCCCAGCAGCCCGTTCTAGCGGACATCAAATGGCAGGGCCAAACCATACCCGCGCTCTTTTTTGCCAACCGCAACGCCTTTTTTTACGCCCTCGATCGAAAGACGGGCCGGTTTCTTTTGGCCAAGCCCTTCGCCAAGGAGACATGGGCCTCCGGATTTACCGCTGACGGCCGGCCAATTCTGCTGCCCAACTCCCATCCGAGTCGGTCCGGCACCGTTATTTGGCCCGCCGCTGGTGGAGCCACCAACTGGTGGACGCCTTCGTTCGACCCCCAGCGAAATCTCCTGTTTGTTCCGTCAGTCGATTCGGCCGACATCTTTTTCAATGATAATGATGAAGTCCCCAGCTTCCATCAAGGCAGGCCATTCGTGGCCAGTGGGTATGAGCGCCCATCCAACCAGCCGATGACCGTCGCGGTTCGGGCTATCGACGTTTCAACTGGGGAATTGCGCTGGGATTCGCCACTTGCCGCAGGCGGCTCGGAAGTGCGAGGAGATATGGGCGGGGTGCTCTCCACCGGCGGGGATTTGGTTTTCGCAGGGTTCGAGCACGAATTCTTTGCCCTCGACGCAGATACAGGCGCAAAGCTTTGGATCACACCTTTAGGAGGCATGATCCATTCTCCGCCGATCTCTTATACACTTGCAGACCAGCAATATGTCGCCGTCATCGGGGGTCGCACACTTTTTGTGTTTGCATTGCCGCCCGAGGATCAAGGAGCAGGCGCACATCTGTTACCCACGAAAACCAAGTCGGATCGGCGCTGAATCATCTCATCTCAGGCTATTCGTCGGCCGACCGCCCGCTCCAAAGAGCCTGCTTTTCCCGGAAGGATGAGGAGTTGGAACGCTCGATTTCGTGCACCTACCTCACAAGTTGCCGGCCGGTTTGTCTCCAAGAATCGCGTCTCTGCTTTTCGAACTTGCGGAAGACAAGGTTCTAGCCAACGAATAACTCATCAAACGGGCCAACTGTCAGCATAGGCAGGCCTGTCTTTAACAGCGAAAAGTATGTGGGAGAAGCGATTGAGGCCCACCTCAATCAGACCTATTCAGAACTTGAACTGATTCTCGCCGACAATGCCTAAACTGATCGCACCGAGGAGATCTGCAGCGCGTAGGCCGCCAAGGATCCGCGCGTGAAGTATCGCCGCAACCCGCAAAACCTGGGTGAAGCAGGGAACTATCGGTGTGGATTCGAACTCTCCGTTGGTTGCTATTTTCGTTGGTCCGCGTCGGACGATCTTCTGAGCCCCAATCTCCTTCAGAGCGCTGTTGATGTCCTTGACCACCACTCCACCGTATTTGTCGCCTACCCGAACAAGCAGGGGATGATGCTGTGGCTAATCGACAGGAATCAAGCGCACTTTCGTTTGACTTACACATTTACCCCAGCGTTTTATGTCTCGGGGAGCGAGGAGAAACTTACCCGTCTGTAGGACGCTGCTCAGTAACAAGCCACAAGACTCCGGGCCCGGCTGATGGAAAGGATCGATCCATGGTTGAATGCGCAGCGAAAGGTGCTCGAAGTATCAGTTCTCTGTCCCACTAAATTCGTTGGGTGGGAACGGTGGGTGAATCGCCTCGATTCGCGGCTACCGCTCCACAACAGCGACCTTATGGTTGCGGCACTCTATCGTTGTGAGAAGCGGGTATTTCCGCTTGCTTTCGTGGAAGTAGAAGAGGACGAAGAAGGAAGAATCCAAGCTATCGAATGCCGCTACAGTGAATGGACGCTAAATACGAGATGCCGCCTCTCAAGATCATGCAGATTTGCTTGGCCGACTTATCGCGCATTGATCCAACGCAAGGCCAGCGAGCCGCCCTAGAGATTGAGATGGATGGGACATGCTGGGAACTAGACGAGTCAGGCGAACCGCCGGCATTGGGTTTTGCCCATTTACTCAAGAGTTATAAGTTGCAGATCTCATTTTCTTCCATTTGATGTGGCAGGTCTATCGTGAGAGGCTTCAGGCCAGGCATATAGATTTAGCCCTGATTTAGCCCTGGGTTAAGTCTAAGCTAGGTCCGTTTCCCTCGCGTCCGTATGGCGAATGGGGCGGCGATGAGGGGATCGTCCGTTTTTACGTTCAGTGGAAATACTCGGATGTCCGGAACCGTATTCGGGCGCGGTAACAATGTCTCAGGGACAGGCTACTAGAATTGCCAGTACAGGAATTCGCTCTGCCCGCCAAGATGAAGAATCCCGATAGCCGCGATCATCGACACCGCGACGGCCCACGCCAGCGACGGTCCCCATAGGATGCGGGTTTCAGCAGTCGCGCCGTCGAGCGAACTCGGTTTCCAACCAAGCGCTGGCTCGTACCGGCTCAGTATCTGCAGTGTGTTCGGGCACGCGAAGGCAATGAATGCTGGGGCGGCGATCCAGAATGCCATTCTCTTTAGACCGATGTCACTTCCCAATCCAGACAACCCGATGCCATGCAGACCGAGCATTCCCTGAAGCAGATTGGTCGCCGTTTTCAGGTTTGCCGAACGGAAAATAACGATCGATGCGGCTACGGACGCGAAGGTGAAGATGAAGCCGGTGGGTTGCATGAATCCCGCATAGCGTGATTTATCACGCCACAGCTTAGGCCCAAGCAGTCGCCACGCATGATTTACTGTCAGAAACAAGCCGTGGAGCACGCCCCATACGATGAACGTGTAGCCAGCGCCGTGCCAGATTCCCGACACAAGCATCGTCAACAGAGTGGGGAACATCAATAGCTCGATGAATGCCCCAGGGCCCTTGTTCCGCCCGGCGAAACCTGGGCGGCCCCTGGCCGCACGGCGGCGCGCCAACCAGAGTGCTAACGGATTGTAAATATACGCCGTCAGGAAGCGCGTCAACGTCATGTTCCACCGCAGCCAAAAGTCGATGATGCTCGAAGCCCGAAGAGGCGAGTTGAAGTTTGGTGGTAGCCGGACTCCGAACAACCGGGCGACGCCGAGTGCCATGTCGGTGTACCCCGAAAAGTCAAAATAGATCTGTAACGTGAAGCCGACCGCCGCGATCCAGGCCAACAACAAGGCGATGCTGCCGCCCGAGGTGGCCTGCTCATAGATGGGCGTCACAAGTAGCGCGACGCTATCGGCAAGAAACACCTTCTTGAACAGCCCGAACGCGAACAACGTCACACCGACGGACACGTTGTCCTTATCGAAACGGCACGACACGCCGTGGAATTGCGGCATCATTTCACGATAATGCACAATCGGGCCGGCGATGAGCTGCGGAAAGAAGAGCACGAACAAGCAATAGTCCTGCAGCGTGAATGATTCAACTCGACCTGCGTGAACGTCGATCAAGAAGGCGATCTTCTGAAACGTAATGAACGATATTCCGAGCGGCAAGATGATCCGCGCCAGCACCATCTGCGTGCCGAACGCATCGTTGATGGCGCCCACGAGAAAATTCGAGTACTTGAAATAGCCGAGAAACGCCACGTTGAACGCGATGCCCACCATGAGAACAGCTTGGGCAGCACTGCGACTCCCCTGCTTGCCCAGGCGCTGAAGCACGCGCGCCAGCACGAAGTTGATCAACACCGACGGCGCGATAATTAGCGCATTCAACGGCCTCCACCAGGCGTAGAAGAATAACGAAGCGGCGATTACCCAACGCAGCGCCCACGCACGAGAAACCCTGCCCAGCGCAAAAAACACAGCTACAACTACCGGTAGGAAGGCAAAAATGAACTCATAAGAATTGAAAAGCATTCGCCACGTCGCTCCTTTATCTTAGGCGCTGCTAACGCGTGGGCAAAATCGCGCTAATCCTTCGCACAATCGCGCCGACGTCTTGAAACGACTCGATCTCAGCCACCCTAAACTTTAGGCTAAATTCGATTTCGACCGCGACAATAAAGCTTACGTAGGCGAAAGAATCCCAATTGGCCACTTCATTACGCTTGGTCTCCATTGTCAGCACGATGGAATCGTCCGACAAAAGGTCGCAGAGAATTCGCGTCAACCCGTTCAGAATGTCTTGATCCTTCATCCTACTCCAAGCTCCTGGCAATATGAGTAGAGTGAGGCACATAGTCGGACAACTGCAAGAACCACCGCGTCGCGCTGTCATGGGGCGCGGCTTCCTGCGCGAGCGTGAAGCCGAGGGCCGAATACAACTCCCTGACGACACCGTTCCTCGAGGTTGGTATGTAGTCAGCGCGAAACGCCCGTACACCCATCTGACGCGCAGTCTCCACAGCGATATTCATCGCTTCCAGCTCCAGTTGCCGGCCGAACACTCGGCAGCTCATGACCCAGGTATCGATCTCGATCAAATCGGGCACCTGCGGATATGGAAGCAGAATCATCGCGCTTACCAGACCGTTGTCGCCGAACCTGTCGACGAGGCGGTATTGCAGCGTGAGACATCGATCGGTGGCGACGAACCTCGCCACATCTTCAAGGGAATGCCGTCGGGTCGTCGGATTAAACTGGTTAGTTTTCCCGATCAACTGTGCGACACGCGCCAGATCGACGGGTTGGAAGGGTCCGAAGGTCACCGACATCTCGAGTCCGCGCAGAAAGTCGTCCATGCTCTGCGATGACTCGAGAAAGTCCTCTCGCGAAGCGTTGGCCGAGTATTGCTCCCCGCGCCGAGAGTCGTCGGCGGTGAAGACGACAGATTCGAAGTAGCCCGCGTCCGCTAGGCACCGGACGTATTGGGCGGCATCGGCGGGCAGCTCGGGGACAGCTACCATGGGGAGGCTCTGCCGAATGCGCGCTCGCTCCGCGGGATTATCGTCCACAAAAACCAAACTCTCGATTCCGATGTTCAACTGCTCGGCAATTCGCCTCAGGTTGGCCGCCTTGTCTTCCCAGTTTGCGACGAAGGCCGCGATATCGGTCCGCCTCAGGAGCATCTCTGGATGGTCGCGGAACACCGCCTCCGCTACCGCAGGGTCATTCTTCGAGCAGATGGCCAGAATCACGCCACGATCTCTCAATTGCTTGGCGTAACGCTGCAGCGCAAGGTGCGCTTCACCGGTCCCAGTACCCTCCCCCAGGATGATCCCTTCCGGCCCGTCGTCACCGATAACGCCACTCCAAAGAGTGTTGTCGAGATCGAGGACGAGACATTTTTTTGACAATCCACGCTGGGCGGCGATGACTCTGGCGAGCAAGTCTCCATACACGGGCGCAGCCCGTGGCGCGATTTCCAGTTTCGCTTGTAACCAGCGCGTCACATCGAACCACGCATCCAATCCATCACGTTCACTGGCTCGTGCTATATCCAGAAGCAGGACGCCATCTTCGGCGGCTGCTTGTGACAACCGTTCGTTTAGATGGGCGATCAGCTGCGCCGGCGCGCCCGCAACAAGACGGTCATAACTGCCAAACAGTGGATCGGCGAAGTTCAAAAAAGTCTGTTGGATCACGGTTGCGTGGAATGTCTCTCGCGCTTTTCGCCAGAGCATACGCAACTCATCGATCGACCTGCTGATCGCTGCATCCACCTCGGCTGCCGTCGACGTCAGTGGCACGGCCACAATCGCCTCGCGCGCGGTGAGCGACAGCAAGACGATCTGGGGGCGTAGCCTATGGAGTGGCGACTCCGCGTCGAGCAGTTGTTGCCGGTATTGCCCGTATGGTCCGATGTGGACATCGATGAGCAACCGTCGGCGCAAACCAGAGACTCGGATACCTGGCACCAGATGGTCGACCGTCGCGGAAGCGAGAATCGCCAGTCGAACAGATGAGAATCCCTGGGGTGATTCCGCACAAGCTGGGCCAAGGGCGCGATCAAGCTGGATCGTTTCGAGAAAGCCGAGCCGGTGCTGGGAAAGTGCAGCAAGCTTCTCTATGCGATCCGCCGACGGTTCCAGCGCCAGGCGAAGACAACCTCGGAAATCCTGGGGGGCAGGCAGCCAATCCATCATAGTTTTAGTGAGTGATTCACGACGCTAGCGCCTCGCATCTCGCGACATGCGAATCAGGCTATTCGTTGAGACATTTCCGAATCTGCGGGCCGGCCTCCTCAAGAAATGCGGCGGACCAACGTTGCGCGCTTTCCGGGTCAAGGTGGGATCGATCGAATGTGATCAACCCGGCCAGCCTTGGCGCCACCAGGTTCAAGCCGAGCGTAGCGGCAATGGCCTTGGCGGTCCCGACACCGGTTTTCACCGTCGGGACGACTGTTAATATCGTGCATGCGCGGTCGACGGAAAGGCTAGGCAGAAACTCGTTTCCCAACGTTGTATATGATGCGAGCGTATTCTGGTCGATATCCTCATCATAGGATACCGGCTCGCTGGTGAACCGGCCACCTGCCACGAGCCAAGCACCCGCGGATCGCGACCGAAAGTAGGTGGCCTCATGTCCACAGACAGCCTTATAGGTCGTGCAAATCGCTTTGTGGATCCTTTGCCACTGGCGCTTCTGCTCATACCGAGTCCTCGCCGACTCATCCCGCATGACGGTTTTGCCAGGTCCAGACTCGGATCGCTCAAAGAATAAGTCGATATTGATCACATAAACCTTCGCCCTCGGGCGGAGCTTGCGTAGGAGCGGCGCTTCAAACGTATAGTTCTCGTTGTGCGAAAAACCCAGCAAGTAGTAGCTCGCAGAGAGCGACGAGAACCAGTCAGCCGTCGCCTCACTAGAGAACCCGAACTGCATGCGGCTATTCCCGAGAAAAAGCACCTGCGCGTTCGCGGCGGCCGCGGTTGCCGCCGGCTCAAGGCCAAACCAGATGGCGCCGTGGTCGTAGTCACCGTAACTCGTCGCGCCGCAGTAGCCGAGGTACCCGTCGGAAGCGTATCCAGAAGCTGGGCAACTAAATATGAGGTATTTTCTGAGGCTGTACGCGCCGAAACCAAGCGCCACTGCGAGAACGAGAAATGTATACAAACCTGATCTGGCCGCAAGCACAAAGCTTCCGCGACCGCGCCCCAGTACGTCGGTCGGATCAATCTGGGGAGGTCTAGTGGGCACCATAGTTTGCTAGTCTCGCGCCAACCGTAACGCTAGCTTCTTCTCGTAAATCCATAGGACTTCAAACCAGGTGAATTACTTGTGATGTTGTGTTCAATTTGCGACCGGCTCTGGCCGTCGTATGCTAGTTGTGAAAATCGAAGAGACGGCGGCCTCAAAGCAACAGGCCCTACGCAATGAGTTGAGTCTGGGACACAACGAATACCTTGCCCTGGGATAAAGATCAACGAGCGGGAGGATTTGTTGCAGCTCCTCATAGTGAGTTGATGCATTGTCCACTTCAATTCACAGCACAAGCTTGCGACAGTAGAAAGCCTCAGCGTAGCCACTGGGGGAAACGCACTCCATTCCTCGCAAACGCATAAGTGCCAGAAATGTCTCTGGTTCAAACCAACGCTTTGCGCGTTGCGTTTCGAAGGCTTCCGTAAGGTAGCGAATTTTCTTCTGATAGTTGTTCTGCTCAAGCGGCACGAAGAAATTTGGCTGTCCCAGGTCTCCGTCGTACTTTGGAATTTCGTATTCAAGTATCAAATGATGGCGGAAAGTATTCCACGTCAGCTCAGCTAGTAATCGATGGTCTTGATGCGCGTCCTTTCGGTCGTGCGTAAATATGAGGTCCGGGGACACCGATTTCAATCCCTCAAAGAAACTCTTGATTTCCGAACCGTAGAATGGGAAAAAGCCGTCGCGAAAGTCCTTCACGATGACCTCTATTTGCTTCGCTCCTTTGAGAAATAGCTCTGCGCTGGTGCGAGCCTCCCGTTCGCGCTCCGGACTGGAGCTAAAAACAATCCAAACAAATTCCAAATTCGCGTAGTTCGAGAGCAGCCGCAGAACGCTTCCACCGCAGCCAATCTCGATGTCATCCGAATGCGACCCGAGACACAAGATTTTGAGAGGCGCGGTGCTGTTTTGGGGCAAGTTTAGGGCTAGCATATGAGTTTGTTCGAGATGCGCAGGCTCTAACGTTCGCCACCATCGCCGTTGGTCTTCCACACTTCCCACGGCGCAGCGCCGCCTACACAAAAACCCTCCAGCTGTTGCTTGTCTTTAAAGGTGTCCATGCTCGCCCAGAAACCGTCGTACGGATAGCCAATCAGCTGCTTCTCTGCGACCAGCCGTTGGAAAGGCTCGATGACCAACTCTTCTTTGTCTCGCATGTACTCGAAAATCTCCTTCTTGAAGATGAAGAATCCCCCATTTATCCGGACGCTGCCGTTATTGATGGCATGAATCTCCGAGACGAGACTGTCGGTGCCGTGCTGCAGTGAAACCAAGTGATAGCTGAGATTCGGCCGGACGCAAAGAAAGCTGGCGATTTTGCCTTCCTTGTGGAAGTGATCCACCTGTTGGGGAAGGGGAAGGTCGGTTAGTCCATCGCTGTAGTTCGCCAGAAATTCTTCTTCTCCTTCTAAGTATTTTTGCACCGCCTTCAAACGCTGACCGATGTTAGAGTTGATTCCGGTATCCGCGAAGGTGATACGCCAGTCGTGAATATCGCTGTTGAGCAACTTGACATGCTTAGCTCCCCCGGACAAGACGAAATCGTTAGAGGCGCACTCGTCGTAGTTCAGAAAATAGTTTTTAACCGTTTCTGCACGGTGCCCCAAGCACAAGATGAAATCCTTGTGCCCATAGTGAGCGTAATACTTCATTACATGCCAGAGGATGGGCCGATATCCGATATGTACCATCGGCTTAGGAATGTCTTCCGCATCACGAATACGCAATCCCATTCCGCCGCAGAAGAGAACGACTTTCATATGGCACTCTCCAAGTCGCGCTCGGTGATCAAGCGTTCACGCCGACGCGTTCTTCCAGCCAAGTTTCACCTCGGAAGTGGCGGTATTGTTCGGCGCGAAGTTGATCGGCCAGCCGGTTGGGAGGAAGAACGACGTCGTCGTATGAAATCACAGAATCTTTGGGGATGGGCCGCTTAAGTACACAGCCTTCAACCAGGCCCTCTGGAAGATAGCGATTGCGGCACATTTCCTCCGCGTTGACCGCCTCGCCATACGTCATATACATGCCGTAATCGTCGAGAACTTCCCCGCTCTTCAGATCAAGCTTGGCCACGGCGCAAACCTCGACCACCGGGCCACCTAGAGGTTTCGCGACCGAGTCCCGGAACAGCGCGACGCGGGCAATCGCCGTGGGCACTTCGAAGTGCACCAAATGATAAGGCGTAAAGAACGAGTACAGCGGACCGTCCCCCATCTTATACAGGTTGAGATAGTGTTGCTGCTTGGGATCTGGAGGCTCGGCAAGACAATAGACTTTTGTCAGGGGGGTGCCGACAACGTAGTCGACGATGCCGCCCAGTTTACGGACCTCGTCGATATCATAGAGCTTGCCGATTTTCATGACGTCGTCTTTGTATTCCAATCCTCGCGACATGCCTCGGGACCTCACCACAAACCCGGTGGCGTTGGCCACGATGGCCTGCTCGAAACTGATTTTTGAACCGTCGGCAAAGCTCGTCACCATGGCCGGATTCTGCCCCCACTTCTCAGCAAACGCCTTTTGCGTCGCGGGATTGCGGTAGGGGTCCTGGAGTCCCTTCACGTTTCCAATAACGCGAGGCGTGAGTCCGAGCCCCTTGACCCAGCGATACAGGTTCATTTGCACGCCTGGCTCGTCCCCATCGCAGGCCGAAAAAATCACGCCACATTTCTCTGCGTAGACTTGCATGATCGGGCCGATGGTGGCGTCGATTTCGGCATTCATCAAAACGACGTCCTTTCCGTGCCGGAAGGCCTCGAACGCAACGCGGGCGCCGAACTCGACCGAGCCTGTGACGTCCACCAGAACGTCCACCCAGGTGGAGCGCGCCAGCAGAAATGCGTCGCCAGTTACAACCGCTTTGCCTTCGCGTATGGCTGCGTCCACCTCCGCCTGAGATGACGGGGACGCCACGTCCGTGAGGCCCGCGTATTGGCAGAGATCGAACGCGCGTTGCGGATTACGGTTGTAGACGCCGACCAGACGCATCCCCGGAGTCGTATTTACGATGTGGTTGGCCAGCCCGTGCGACATGAAGCCAGCTCCGATCAAGGCGACCCGAACGGGCCGACCCTCCATTTCGCGCGCTTGCAATGCTTTGTCGACGATGATCATGGATACCTCCCTGAATAAATGTAAACCAGCTCCGTGTCCAAGAGTCCGTTCTTAGGATCCGACATGCTCCAAGCTCATTCTTTGCTTGAGTTCTCGTTCCTGTTCGGCCAACGGTTTCCAGGCCTGATCCTTATCCGAGGCCACTGTTACTGGAAGAGGCCACTGCAGGCCGAGGCGGGGATCGTTGCAGAGTAGCCCACCTTCCGAACCCGGAGTGTAAAACTCTCCCACTTGGTAGCTGGTTTCGGTTTTATCCCGCAATACCTGGTATCCATGGGCAAAACGGGTGGGTACGTATAGGGCGCGGTAATTGTCTTCGGACAATTCGACAGCGACGTGTTGCAAGTAGGTGGAGCTTTCTGGACGCAAATCCACGATAATATCCAAGATCGCGCCACGAGTGCAGTGCACCAATTTCGTTTCTGCGGCGGGTGGAAATTGGAAATGCATGCCGCGGAGGGTGCCCTTCTTGAGGTTAAACGCAGTGTTGGCCTGGGCGATAATTGGATTCAATCCATGCTCCTCGAACTCGTGCTGGCAAAACGTGCGCGCAAAGAACCCACGGGAATCTTCCCGCCGCTCGATATCGATTACGAACGCGCCCCGCAATTTTGTTTCCGTGAATTTCATTGAGTAGATTCTCCTTTTTCTAAGCACATCCAGCCTCAGCGAACTCGTGCCGGCACCGAATCTTTGACTGCCGAATCAGAAATCCGCCATCGAAGAGAAGCATCCAATTGTTTGGCGTCCAACAGTCGTTGAATTTGAGCCATGCGAGTGTAGCGGCCACGTTCGATATCTTCGACCGTGAGTCCAACCGCGCGATAGGCTTCAAACAGCTCTTGTGCACCTTTGCGAGCGTTCCATTGCGGTTGGAAGCTGGGCAGCACGCTGCGAATTTTTTCGCAACTGACGCGGTAGCACCGTTTATCCGGACCCCCGTCCGGGGCGTACTCCACGCGGCATCCCGGAACGGTCTTGCCGACGATATCCGCAATTTCGCTGATCCGGTAGTTTTCCGACGTCTGGCCGACATTGAAGACCTGGTTATGGACCGCTTCTCGCGGTGCATCTAAGACGGCTACCATCGCCCCGATAATGTCACGGATGTGCACAATGGGGCGCCACGGCGTGCCGTCACTCTTAATGTAGATTCTCCCGGTCGTATATGCCCCGGCAACCAGATCGTTCAGGGCGATATCCAGCCGCAGGCGCGCAGACGTTCCGTAGGCGGTTGCATTCCTCATGAACGTGGGAGAAAAGTTGTCATCCGCAAGGTGAGCAACGTCACGCTCGACCAGCACCTTGGACTTACCGTACGGGGTGACCGGGTTGAGAGCGGCCGTCTCGTCCAGGATCGCATCGCCCGAGGCACCATACGTACTGCAGGAAGAGGCGAAAACGAAGTGCTTCACGCCGGCAGCCTTTGCGAATTCAGCCAGCCGAACTGAGGCAAGGTGATTGATGTCATATGTGAGACGGGGATCGAGATTTCCCAGCGGGTCATTCGACAGCGCGGCCAAATGAACAATCGCTTCGAAGCCAGTCAGATCCGAATTCGTCAGATCTCGAAGGTCTCTTCGGATTCCCGGGATCTTCCGAGGTGGCTCCCCGAAATCACACCCGGCAAACAGGTTCGCATCGAGCCCAATGACTTCGTGCCCGGCAGACTGAAATATCCCCACGGCCACAGCGCCGATATAGCCCTTATGACCAGTCAATAGTATTCTCATCCTCTTACCACTCCCATTTGCGGCAGATTCGATATAGAGTTCGCATAGCATGCTGGGATTCCAGCCGTTGACGTCCCTCGGTACTCGGGTCGAGAATCTTTCTAGCAAGCAATAGCATTTCAGTTCGGAAATACAGAGCATCAACGGGCCCCGCTCCGATACTGAAGAGAGCTAGGAGCGAGGCGAACAGGCAATGGCTAACCGAGATGCTTGTATTGGAAGCCTCCAGTAGCTGATAAAATAAAATCTGGCAATCTTGAGAATATCCCCCTGAGCCCTCGCGACTCCCACGAGTACTTCGCTCCTACCCTTTGCAAGTTCGTGCATCTCTAATATGACAATAATTTTCGCCGCGCGCCAACCCTGTCTTTAAAGGTAATTAATCCGTCGTTGTCCAAGTCGGAGCGACCGAAATTGATTCTCTCCGCCCCCGATGCCTTGCTCTCCTCGATCAGCCGCCAGAACAGAAATGGCATCGCGCCAAGGTGGTGGAACTCTCCGTCTGAACACCCGTATGTGTATACCACGCTCGATCGATGCTGCAACGTGATCATGGCGGCGATCGGAGTGCTATTCCTTCGAGCCAACCTGATTTGAATCTTGCGACCTATGCATTGGACCAAATTCCCAAACCAACTAAGAGGCTGGGGGCGCAGTTGTGAGGACCAGTAGCTCATACCCATACGGGCGAGCTAAAGATTGCAACTAACCTCGCTGATGAAATGCTGATGCATTTGGATGGTGGGCTAGCAGATCGTCCCAACTGGCATCCGAGAGCGGGTTCAAGCGATAAACGTTCACTGTCTGTGTGCGACTTGCGAATTCCAAGAGGCCATCTGAAACGGTCCGGGGATTACCAATCGAATGCCCCAATCCTGTAGGGGGTGACTGGCAGAACGTCCAAGGTTCGCCATGGGACAACAATCTGTTGTCTCCTCTCGTAAGCTAGCACGAGGACAGAGAACTTGCACATCAGAGACCACCAAGATTGATAATTAGATAGCGACGTTCCTGAGGGAGTCGCAGAGCATCGTGGAACTTCGAGCAAGCTACCGCCATCGGTATATCCGTGCTCACAAGAATAGACACGCAATCGCCCTGCCAGAATCCAAAATGAGCTCGCGCACTAACTCATCTAGGGCCTGGGTTATTTGTTGAAAACATTGGAGTTATAGCTCGTCCGGCACGCTTCAGCTCTGGACTCTACCCGCAGCCTTTACAGGTTAGCCAAGCAGAGGGAAAATCTCTTCCCAAACCTTACTAACAAAATGCCGGGGGAACTCCAAAGCCGTCGGAGGTGAGACAAGGTCCGGTAAAGCCTTTTTCCAGCCTTCGGAATCCCTCAGACTTATGTGAGCGGACCGCTACTTGCCTAAAAATCGAGGGCGGATTCTTGAGTGACGGCAACGGATTTAACTCTGGTGCTGATCGGCTCGTTTTGTGCCAACCTCGCCAGGCATCAAAGCCAAGCAAATCAAATGTTTCCAAAGATACGGTCGTACTGCTCGTCTAAGGCCACTTGATACGCCTCTGCCTTTTGTTTGATGTGGGACTTTAGATTCTCAGCGTTTTGCTCAAGCGCCATAAATTGGCCGATCAATTTGTTGGTATCAATGTGCTCAATATTCTGGCAGAATTCCCACAACCCTAGGCCGCTCATTAACGAATCGACCTTTTCATGGAACGAAATGGCTACAACCGGCTTGTTGAGCCATAGAGCCAACAAAACATTGTGAAACCGACTCGCGACTACAAGATCTGTATTTGCCAGTTGTGATAGCACCTCATCGACGGAAGAGGCCGGCTCATCGATGATCTTCCTTTCTCCATAATTTATCCCCCTGACTTCTAATAAGCGTCTCAGATCTTGCCTGGCGCGATGGTCGTACACCGCATCACCGATGAGCAAGCGAACGGTATACTGATGTTCGAGCAGCCAAGTTATGAACGTACTGAGTTTCGTGATGTAGTCACGGTAGTTAGATTCAACGTCTCCTGATTCCGCGCGACGATAGGAATATGTAATTATGCCAACGCCGATCACAGCTGTGTGGCCGTCATGACCCTGAGAGCTGGGGATCATTGTTTTTGGAAGACTGAACGCCAGGTCCGGGCAAACACTGTCCTTCTTCGTATCGAAATGGAGACTTTCGAGGTATTCCTTGGAGAAGTTGTCGCGATAAGATCGGTAGTCCGCCAACGCCAATGCTGCCTTAACCAACCACTTACTCAGCGGGTGGCGAATCGGCCCCACTCCAACGCTCACAAACAGTAGTTTGCACCGACGCAGTTTCGCAATGATCGACCATTTCAAGATGTCATAGTGCAGGCCAAAAGGGAGAATGCCGACATCTCCCAGCATTCCCGTTCCTGTCATAACAAGCATGTCGACACCCTTTAGGGTCTGGAACGCCATGGACCACCGATGCAGCTCTTTCGGAAGTCCAACAAATACTCTTCTCAACAATCTCCTGGTCTTATTTTTTATGGGCGGCAAAGGAGTTTCTCTGATCGGGAACGCAGAAATATTGTAGCTAGAAGCCACTTCCTCAGGTCCTGAACAAACACAGCTGATTTCCGCATTCGGCATATATTTTCTAAGGTTAAATAAGAACGCTTTCAGTGTGCATTCATTGCCTAAGTTTCCTGCGCCAAAATTCCCGAAAGCGGTGATCTTTGGTCGCGTCTGCGTAATCCTCATTTGCCAAACCCCTGATGAATCCTGCAAAAGAGAAATTTGTGCATTTGCATTCGATCTTTTAGATATCAATGGCGAGAGATTTCAACCGTAACACTTTCGATGGGCTTGCGATTCTCTCTGCGTTACGTCGGCGTGTGAAGTAACAAAACGAAGAAGATATCGTCAAGCGGCTCCCATGGTGCGAGGTTCGAGAGCGACTCAAGAATTACCAACTGGGTGCATATCTCCTTGCGATATATGAGGCTTCTGCTTTGCAGCAGCCGGGTCAATTGGCAACCCTCTGGTCACTCACAAAGGAATCATCACTGCTGGACACAACTCTCTTCTATCTGAAATGCAGCAGCATAACGGACGATCCAGTTCTTGCGGCTTTTATCAAGAGGCTCGAGCCCCCAATAATTCATCGGCCAAGCTCGTCGTAGGCTAGGATCGCCATTGTGAGACTCTTCCAACAACGCCCTGACAGGTTTCCATTTCAAATCCGTCGCGACCTCTGTTCGAACATCTAGATCGATTCCGGATACAACAAGAAAGCCTCCCTGCTTCACAAGACGTGCAATCTCACGCAGACATGTCTCGGCATCGACAGGATTCATATGACAAAGGAAATTGTTTGCTACCAAGATATCCTGAGGTCCCAACAGTCGAAGCATTGCTGGGTCGCGAACGTCGCCGACCTGCCAGATAGCGCCATCTTTGATCCACGACTGCACTACTACTTCCTCCGCCGTCCTCTGAAACATCTTGTCTAGTTCCGCCTCAGTCAAGCGTTGAAAAATGCGCTCTCCGACAAACTCAGGGGACGTGAGGGAGTAAGCCCCCTTCTGGGCAATTTCCAAAACCTCTTTTGAAATATCCACCGCATGCATAACGACTTTCAACTCTGGCCGAGATGACCGGAGTGTCGCGAGGATAGAATAAACCTCAGCCCCGTTGCTACACCCCAACACTGCTATACGAAGAGTGGACGCGTTTTCAGCCTGATATGACAGTTGGCGTATCAATTCGAGCTGCGGCCGATTCCGTAGAAAAAACGTCCCAAAATACTGTCTGCTATTTCCCCACCGGCGAACGAGTGTATGGAGAAAATGACCGTACGAACGCGCCGGGCGAAGATCCATTAACGGCGCGGGCAGATGATTCCAGATCCACTCGTTCAGGCGGAAGAATGCCCCTATCGGAGACTTTCCAAAGATTCTTAGCTGCTTTATTCTATCTGCCGAGAATTGACTCATGTATTTCAACCCGAAGAGACTAGATCAAAAATTATTGCGAATTGCTCATCCAGAGCCCGCCAGAGACTCATCTACGTTCATCTAAATCTAGACCCTCCGGTATTCCTGTCCAGTGGTGGCTTGCCCACCCCTGATGCGCAGCCTAGATATACGCATGAAAGGTGAAAAGAGTCACGAGGCAATGCAAAGTTCACATTGAACTCTATGTTGAAATTATGGTCGTCGGCTCCGTCGATGGACGTCTCATTAATCCTCGAAGAAGATCAATGTAGAACGCCTTCTGCCCCATAACGTATAAGAGCATTCCACTGTACACAGCCAAGAGTATCGTGGTCACTGATAGAAGCCTCGCAAAGGGAGTTAGCGATTGTCCATAAAAGAATTGCATCCCAAAGGCAAGTGCTGCAGCCACTGTACCTGAAACCAACGGCCGCGTAACCGCCACCACGACGTCTCGGAAGGAAATGACTGTACCGCGGACTCCCCACACAGTCAGAGGAACAGTCAACAACGTCATCGCCGCTGAGAAACCGAATGCAACACCTTTTGCCCCATAAGGTAATCCCCAAACATACCCCGCAGTTACCACAGGCGTGATAACCAATCCGATTTTCAAGCATCTTCCAACCATTCCCGTAGAGGCTAGTAACCATCCCACAGGATTCATGAGCGCAAAACTGAGGATGGTCGGTGCCAGCAATTGGAGGATTGCAGCTGCATCATTCCACTTGGGACCCAAGATGACCATAACCAGGTCGTGCGAAAAAAGAGCAATGATAATCGTAATGGGCACGGTGAAGGCTACGACAAGTGAGTAGCCCTTTAGGAAATAACTTTTGAGCCGCTTTGGATCATCCTGAACCCGTGACAGCGCCGCAAATGCCACCTCACCGACTGCGGAATTCAGATTGTCCGTCGGAATAATTATAATTTGGTAGGACCTGCCATATAAGCCAAGTATTTCTGCTCCCCAGTACCTACCCAGAAGAATTTTATCAAGATTATATGCAAGGTAACCGACGAGGCTGTTCAAGGTCACCATTCCGCCAAAGTGGAGTAACGGACGAAGCCCAATTTTTTTCCGCGGCGGCCCGGGAACCCACGATGTGGCTAGCCAAAAGCAGGCAGTGGCGACCAGTGGAAGTATGACCGACATTACTACCAGAGCCCAGTATCCGTACCCTGCAACGGCTAGGCAGATTCCAAGTAAAGTGCTAACCAGCAGAGAAACAATTTGTATCGTCGCCAGGGCGGTGAAGCGCATTTGTCGCTGCAGGAGTGCGGAATGTTGCACCCCCGCCGCATTGAAAACAATTCCGCTGGCCAAGACGATCGTTACCCAGAAGAGACGGGGTTCGTGATAGAAACTAGAGATTATCGGCGCAAAGCCTGACAACAGAAGCGCTAGAATCACCCCAACCAAAATGTTTACCCAAAATAGCGTTGAAATCTGCTCGTCGGTTATGGTGGCACGCTGGACGGTGGCCGTCGAAAGCCCAAAATCCCTCAACAGATTCAGCACACCGGTAAAAGCAGTGACCATGCCCACAAGTCCAAACTCTTTCGGGTCCAGTAATCTTGCCAACACCATCAGTGCCCCGACGCGGAGTACGAAGAATATCGTTTGCGCACTGACTCTCGCAAATCCACCGCGGATTGCCCGTTCTCTGAGGTCTTTCATCGTGTTGTAATCTTGGGCGGCAAAATGATCAGCGTAGTGTCGGCCTTACTGTAGCTTTCCAATATGATTCTCTGTGTGGTCTCGGGAGCGCTCATTCCTTGCCCAATTCTGAAGTATCTCTCATTTCAACCGCTCAGCGATGGTTCAGTTTTCGCTGGCGTTAGTGGGGAGAGTGCTCAATTGCTTCAAGCGACGCTCGCGTGCAACCATGCGCGGCGAGATCTCAACCCCCGCAATCCGAAATACCTCTTTCCACCTATAAACCCAATCATGACGAAGTAGCGCCTCCGCCGCGTTTCTACTGCTGATAGCAGAGACTCGCTCTGGCTCCGAGCGGAGGCTGGCAAGAACCTTTTTGACATCGGATCCGTCGGGTTGAATTTGTATAACCACATCCGGCCAATTAAACATTTCTCGGAATGCATCACAATTTGGCCATTGTCCAATCATCACGGTGCCCGCGGCCGCTCCTTCGTAATAACGATAGCCGATTTCGACTTGGCCTTGAGTTTCCTCCGAGGCATTCATCTTGCCGGGAGCAACTATAAAATGGCGGCTTCGCTTCGCCAGATTGGCAAAGAGTTCGCGATGCTGGCGATGATCGTATACCTCCATGTCCGCGGCGGGGAACGTGTCGTACACATAGAAGATTTCGCCACGTCCAGCCTCTTGGAGTAAGACTTCATGAATACCGTCCCATCTTCTCCCGATACTGTAAACGTCGATGACTCGATCCGGCTGGCTCGGATACGTACTGAATCGGAGAGTGTCGACCGCGCCGGGAAGCCAGTGGCAAGTCCGATTGAGTATTTTAGATAACGGAGCAGAGGTGCCTCTAGCGCCGACGAATATATGGTCGAATTGGTTCAGGGCATGGAGCCAATATTTGTATTTCGGTAGGTCCGACACCCAGATCTCATCGATCAGGCACACACTAGTCCGGCATCGGTCTTTCCACCCCTCAATGGCGTTTATATAAAGGAGATCCCAATAGTTTTGGCAAATCACAAGAAACAGGTCATATTCCTGCGTCAGCCGAGCTTTATGCAGACCTGGATTCCGAAAGATCAACCTTCTTGAAATGTCCCGGTACAGAAGTCTTCTTTGCAAACGTTCTTTGAAATGAAATCCCGGGCCTGGCTCAAGTCTAATTAAGTCGACCTCGTCTGTTTCGAGGAGAACGTCTTGAGCCTCGTATAGGCCACATTGGAAAGCCCGTCTCGTGATATCTCTGGAGGTCGGCATGCAAATGCGCGGCCTGCTGGCTTTATCGGAGGTATCTTTGCCGAGCTGGAGCGCAGATTTTTCGTCTGACAGTATCATTTTTTAATTCTAATGCTCTTGCATCTGCGAGTTAGGCCAACACCATAGATTAATAGTGATTGCCAGTAGGCAGACACGAGATAGCTCTGGACAAGCGACCCTCACCGATGACCTGAAAACTCTCTGGAAACATCGCAATCAGCAGACCAGCCTTCCGAAGCCGCCGTGGCTTTGCCTTTGGCAATTGGCCGCTTAACTATTGAAAATAGAGACGTTAAAGGCAGGTCGCGAGGATACTCGGATGAATGCGATGGAGGATCTCCCCAACAGGGTCTTGCAGAGGGAAAAGTCTTGCCACCTTGGGCGAACAGGTTTCCCCGAGAAAAATTCCGACAAAAACAGGCTAGCCTGGAATTCTTGGCTCGGCGCTTCTCCCCGGTCGTGACGTTCCATCGCATTCCTGGTCGACCCGATATTCGGAAATACGCTCCAAAGGCACTGCGGGTTCCGCGTGAAGGTCGCTGGGAACTCCTCAGAACATGCAACAATGCCCCTTTCGTTTAAATACTATATTCATGTATTCAATTAATATTATATTTTGTTTCAGAAACTCTGACTCTCCTTACGTTCTGGATCCATCTCTCCTGTGCCGAACTTTAGTCCTTGCCATTTAGTTTGCTCAAGAAGTGTGCCAAAGCCTTAAACATAGTACCCTGCCCCCAATGGAGCATCGGCGTCTTAACTTTCTTCCACCCCAAATCCCGGTAATAGAAATGGCCATCCTCTGCCTGCATATTGTTGATGGTCCAACGGGCAACCCTTCCAGCCAGTTTGAGAGCCTCAGGATCAGTGTCCGAATAAAATGCCAGCGTATCGATAGCCTGTGCAGCGCATTGAATGTCTACGGGGTAGGCTTTGTCATGGTAATACTTTGGACGTCCATCTGTTTCAAAAAAATGAAGTTTGAAATACTGATATCCACGCAGAAGTTGTGGCTCGAATTCCCGATCACCGGTGCTATCCATATAGCGCTTCAAGCAGTCCAGGTTGTAACCTGCGTGAAAATTGTCGATCCAATGGTACGACGGCGCATCTCCATAATACCAAGCGCCGTCGGCATTTTGCCGCGCACAGCTATAGATCATGGCATCCTTTGCCAAATCAAGAGCCTGGCGATCATTGCTATGACTTGCGACTCGCGCAAGCAGCGCTGCGCCCAACATGTTCGAGTTGTGAATCGAGCTCTGTTTGAACGGGACGTAGCTAAGACAAGTTCCTCGGCTCGTTTGCTCGCGCGGTAGGTTTTTCACCCATTCTGCTGAACTCGCCGCCACGGCTAAATACTCTGGTTTATTCAACACTTCATAGGCTTCCAAAAAGGCCAAGGCAATCAGGCTACTCCATACAATTGTAGGAGTATGTCGGGGTATGGTGCCAGCCCGCGTTGAAAATGAGAAGTGATTGCCCCAGCAGTATTGCTCGTAACCAGGCGACCGGTTTCCCATTAACCAATCGAAACAGAATTCGGCGCGACGACGGTAGTTGTCAGTCCTCGTTAAAGCGTACATTTTCACATAACCCCATCCCATATACCCCATTCCCTTTGTGGACGTATGCGGCCTGATGCCGATCCAGGGTCTAATGTGAAATGGCGCCCGCAGAACAGCCGCAGTTAGGAGCCGTCGCAAGAAGTGGACGTTTAGCGTGAAATGGCGAAGAAAAGACAGGTCGCCGTCCCCGGGATCGTAGGCCCGGTAATCGTGCTGCTCGACCCAACGTGAAACTTCCTGAACGCTCTCTTCTACCGTTTTCATAAGAACCCAGGGAATACGAGATAAGATGCCTTACGTGAATGCCAGTGAACGACGAAGTAGATAGCTGCCTTCCCACTAGCCGGCGAACTGCTCTCGATCGGCCTCAATCGGGGCCAAACTCAGCGCAAATGGCAGTCCTAGAATCAATCGTTTAACGGCCAAGCTCGATGGTTTCAGGCGGCACCTGAAATTTGGCGCAGCAATTCCACATATTTTTTCTTTTCGCCGCTCCAGGCAAATCGCCCGCGCAGGGCCACAGCTCGCTCTCTGTACTGAAGTAGAATCTCGGGATTCTCTATGATTCTATCCAGGGCGGCACTCAGCGACTCGGGATCATTCCAGTCGAAAAAGATACAGTCACGCTCACTGAAGTAGTAAGAAATAGCGTAGCTCCGAACTGTCACTACAGGAAGTCCCATGGATATGTATTCGAGTAACTTCAATGGCAGCGCATAGTTTGTGACGGAGGAAATCTCCAGTGGTACGAGACCCACGTTGCAGTCCTTGATCCGCTCGGAAATCGAGTGCACCGGATAACTGTGATTGTCAAACTCGACGATCTGCTCGAGATGCAACGATCGGATCATTCCTTGCAACCTCTGACTAAAATCTCCCTCCCCAATGATTTTCACGTAGATCTGGTCCTTCTGGCGGACGCTCGCCAGGGCGGTCATCAAAGTCCCCAGTCCCGAACGTTCGAGGATGGTTCCATGGAAAGCGCATCGTATTTTGCCGTTGATGCTATATGACTTTCGGAGCGGAAAAAGCTCTTCGTCAGTGAAATTGGCGATAACCTCGATCGAGTCGGGAGCCAGACCATGCTTCAGTAAGATGCCCTCCTTGACCGGATCGTGCACAGTTATGACCCGGTTGCTGTATGCTGCGCTGAGCCGCTCCTGCCAAAGAAGCACCCGATAGAAGAATCCATGCTCTCCTCCCTTGAATTTTGAGGCAAATGTGTTCGGCATCGGATCATGGATATCGAGGATGACATTTGTTCCGCACAGTTTGGGCACAATAGTACTGAAGACCAAAAAATCCGGCATATTATTGACGTGAATGACGACGTACCGCTGCTTGAAGAAAAGACCTGTGGTTTTCACAAAGCAACGGATAAAGAAATTCAGATATGCCAATAAATAGCTGAAGCGCGTTTTGCCTCGATACTTGGATTGATTCAGGCGAATCACGCGGACACCGCGAACCATCTCCATCGGAAGAGTACCCGGGCGCCGCAATGCCAGAACGTCCACGTCAAATCCGCCGTCAAGAGCCGCCTCGGCCTCCCGAATAACCCGTGGATCAACCTCATAGTAGGTGTAAGCCATCATAAGGATCGTTTTTCGGCGCTGAGGATGGCGGGTCACTCGAAAACTCTCGATTCTAATGTCCCGATAAGCCTTCTAAAGTCCGCGACTAACTCGGGATGGGCCAGGACGTTTTCCGGATGTACCAACAAGACGGTGTCCTGGTAACGGGCGCGATCCAACAGCCAGTCTATTGTGAACTTCTTCGGATCTCTCCATGACGGTTCGAGCCAAAACGCCGAGGGAAAGACCATGAGGCCGGTCGCGGCTCTCATGGGCTTAAGCGTTGGGTCTTCCAGATTGCCCAGGAATAAACGCATGGAAGTCTGTTGGGCCCACTCGATATACCTCTCGGGTTCGTAAGGGGCGTAGTGATGAAATCCATACTTTGCCCCACCTGAGCCGTGCTTCGATACAGCACGCACCTTCCGTCCAACATGATGCTCAACAATTTGCATCTCCTCAATGAAGGTAGTCAATGAACGAGAATTCTCCAGGTGCAGGCCGATTTCGTGACGGCCGGCGTCCAGCAATTTGAGGATTGATCTCGAAGGAAGCGTGCATCGACGAAAGAAGACATGCGCCCGTGCTCTCTCCTCGTTTAGCCACCCTAGCATCGTCCGCAGTTCAGCAAGGTATCCAAATCCAGCCAACTTGGGAAAATAAAGATCCGAACTTAGCCGGCTGAGAATATGGCGCGCGAGCGGACGTATTCCGTAGGGCCGGTCAACGTCAATTCGAATGATGAGAGCCATCGTGTCTTGGAATGTGTTTCAGGTCCTCCTCAAAAAGGCACTTAAGCGGATCGCAGCCGGGTGAGTGCCGATCATGAAGATCTTGAGATTTGGATCATTATCGCACATAAGTCTTAGGGGGCACGTACGAAGAGTTGCGAAATGTTCGCCGAATGTTAAGACTATTCTAATGGCAATCGCAGGCAGCGCCGAGTTTCATTGTTCGGGCAACTTCTCGGTCGGAGCACCAATCTGGGTAGATGTGTGTAGTGCTCCAGGCACAGTGTCGAACAATTTACGGTTCGAGTTGGAACAAATCCGCTCCGATGCCATTCCTGTCAACTGTTTAGGACACCCCCGTCAAAGTCCCACAGGTCTGGCCATCCTGGTTTTCCAGGGTAGGGCTAATGAAAAGCACTAAGTGGGCCAACACAGAGTGGCGAAATCCCCTCAGCTGGAGAGAACGAGTTGAGAAATTATTAGGATGCGGAGCAGGGCATTCAGCTCGAAAGGCGAGTACGGACCTAAAGGGCAGGTATACTACCCTGTGCGAAATTAGTACTAGCGACCAGTACCACTCCCTCCCAAATTCATTCGATAATTCTTGTTGCATGAGGGGGTCCTCGTTCGCGGGGCTTAGATGAAGCATCACGAAAATCATTGCTACCAGC
>WNFB01000663.1_pt1 | contig 28366 bp, 32 predicted proteins | sample 5400501 | NCBI WGS metagenome assembly WNFB01 (sample SAMN13153341, study PRJNA577476) | soil metagenome | isolation source: 200 cm saprolite under Douglas fir tree site 2 hole 1 | place: USA:California | collected 2015-04-18
CGGGTCTTATAGTTGGCTTGCGCCGCTGTACTTTGCCCAATCTCGGAAACCGCCGCTGTTTGTGATGCAACCCAGGAAAACACACAGAACTGGCGTCCCGTTCGCCCGATCTGGTCAAGGAACTCAACAGCTTCAGGGCATCTCGCATACACTTCTGGCAATTCATCGATAAACACAAAAATCGGCTGCTGCTGCCAGGAGAAGTCACCCGCGCCCTCTTGCTCACTCCTCGCTTTGATCTCATTCACCAGGGATGTCATGAGGTGCAGGATTTCAGCACGGCTTTTCATCGGTCGCTTATTTGCCAGACGGTCAAAGATGGGCTTCCACACTTCGATCACACGATCGTCATTGACTGCCTTGACATTATTGGCAAGCGGGTTGATAAAGTAGGTTTCGCAATGCCCGACCATTTGCATGAGTGCAAGGCGAAAGCGATTCGATTTCCCTTTCCCGCTTGATGAGACATCAAACACATGATACATCTCATTGAGAGCGATAGCGATCGTGTTCCTAGGACTTTGCCCAAAGTACACGCACCCCTTCTCATTTACCTCATCGATGAAATCAAGGACAGCATCAAGCCGGAATTGAGGCGGAATTGACGATTGCACCTCCTTCTGTACAGCGTCTTTCGTGTCTTTCCCCTCTTGTGCCGTTGCCTCTTTGGGCTGCGCCTGGTCCTCTTCTCCATAGTCATCAGGGAAACGTCCTATTGCACGATCCAGCAAGCTCCTGCCACTCTTGCGCGGTCGCTCGTCTTCCTGTTCAGGCTGCTCAGAGGGAGTATGTGAGGGAAGCTTCTCCCTCACCTACTCGTAGAGTTCAGGACCGTGTTTCCACGCCACATAGGATGCAATGCCGCCAACCAGTAAGCCTGTTGGCCCAAGATGAGCCAACACGTCGACCAGCCCCATTGTCAGCAGCGTGCTCCCTGCAAAGGCGGCAGACTGTTTCATGGGGTACGTTTTCTCTTCAAGCGGTTCGCTCATCTGTGGCCTCCCTGCTAGCGGCTCAAGTCGGTGATGCTGTCCCACATCAGGTTGAGGCCAACCATGCCGAAAAAGGCGACAATAAAGGAAGTGATGGCCGCAAAGGCGATTTGTCCCCAGATGCCGCTGGCGAGCGAGCCGTACTGGAAGTCGGTCCAGAAGTTGAAGACGACCAGCACAAAGGCGCCGGTCTTAAACCAGTTGCCCAGCCGCCCGTGGACGGAGACCTCCCCAACCACACAGACCAGGTAGACTAACTCGATCCCCCAGCCCCACATCACGGCCTTGGCGATGTCGATGGGCAGTTTGCCCTGCACCAGGTCAATGGGTTGGCTGAGGATGCCCCAATTGGCGGCCAGGCTAACCGGACTGCCGCCCAGGAGAAACGCCTCACTGGTTTGTATCTGCAACATGAGCGCCAGCAAGAAGAAGCCAACGAGCACGATGCCTAACACGAGTTTCAGGATGGGGACGTTGCCGCGATGGCTGGCAACATACGAAACGGTTCCGCGAATGTTCCGACCTGCCATGATTATTCCTCCAAATTGCGGCCATAGACCGTGTAGTCGCCGACTAGCTCTTCATCTCGCAAGATGGCGAGGAAGAGCGGATCAATCTCACACTCAATCCATTCAATAATGAGAAAACCCAGCCCTTGTTTGTCAGAGACGCCTACATCAACGATGTCAATTTCTTCTCGACCGGCGAACCATCCCGTAATCTTCTCTGAGATGTCGTCAAGTACGAAAGGCGATAGCGTGATGTACACGCCTTGTGCCTGGCCCGCAATGACAGGTAAGCTCGCTTGAGATTGTGGATACTCGGTGATCCCGTTGAATGAGTAGGGGACTACTTCAGTACTCATGATGTTTCTTGTCCTTTCTGTGATGATGCTTGCGCTCTTTGAGGCTCCGCCAGTGCAGGAGAACCTTCGACAGGGTTGGTGACAGGCTCAGTGAGAAACGAACAAGCCGACTGGGCAACTTGGGCCATCCTTCTGGTAAGACCATGCATCAGGAAGCGATGTGCCAGTGGGTGAGCGGTCGTCTCAAGGGCCTTCATCTCGTTGCCTAGTTCATAGGCAAGCCAGCGCAGTTCGCTGACCTGCTCACTCAAGTCGGGAGTACTGTTCATGGTTCGGTTGCTCCTTCTGCCTCATGATGAGAGAAACTGGTGATGCTCATCTCGTCGGTAGGCCATGGTGGGCACATGGGCATGAAGCGTTTGACTGCCGTGAACGGGCTAAACGGGTCATCAGCACACGGCACATGGAACAGGGAAAAGTCGAGGATCGTTTTGTCAGCCGTGAGTTGCTCCATGAACGTGTCGGCTACCTCATCACTCCATTCGAGCACGATGTAGGCGTGTTCCAGCTTGTAGGTACAGCCCCAGTCAAGCACCGTGACTTCTTCTGGCTGTGCGGCAAACTGCTTGCCAAAGGCAGCAAGCATGGGGGCAAGCTGATCGAGGGGAAAGGTGATGTGAATGTCAAACATGGGTGTGTTCTCCTTCTTTGCCCGTCATCAAAACAGCGCGTGCTGCTGGGGCATGGTGTACTGTTGACGAGTGCGTCGTGGCAGCACGCTCACCCACGCTCCATCCTGCAAGCGTTGGGCAGCACGGCACTTCTGGCGTTGGCAGACACGATAATTGGCGGCGGCGGTCTTCTTCCACTCATGACCAAGGTATTTACAGGTGGAATTTCTACTTGTTTCTGCTTGTGGGTCGGTGCTCTTCATGCCCTTGTTCCTCCCCTCCCCACAATGTGAAGAAAGGTAGCTAGTTCGACTTCCGTGGAAAATGTGACGTGGATGCTCAGGTTGCTGGTGTCCTTCACTTCGATGAAGGGATGAGGCTGTGCCATGCATCGCACGATGTGCAGCCACGGGGCCTCACATTCGATACGCTCACGTAGGGCTTGTAACGGTTGCGTCGTAAATGGTGTGCTGTTCTGGTTAACCATAGTCAATCCTTTGTGCTGTTTCACAGTTGTTTAACGGCTACTTGGTGATTGGGTGGGAGCGTGAAATGTCTTAGCGGGCCAGGTCACGCTCTCTACCGCTCTACAAGGGTTGCTTACAAAGAGGGAGTCGATCAGAACCCCTGGATATTTCTGCCAGGGAATCTCACAAAACTGCTCAGTGATCTCACCTTCCAAACATATCTTAGTCTCCAGTACAATACAAGCATACTATACTTATCTTAGTTTGTCAATCCTCTATAGATATCAGACATATTTTAGATTCTAGTGGTTGCAGTTAAATATGCAATACTTAACAAAGATTTCCAACCTTTTTACCTATCAAAGATAGGCTTGTTTCCCAGTCTCCAAAATGGTATGATCACTATTAAAAAATCCAGAGAGCAAATTGAAATGGCAAAATCAGGAAAAGCACCAAAAGGCTATTACAGCGCTTCTCAAGCCATGAGAAAATTAGGAATAGGAAGCTCAACACTTTACCATTTTGTGGGAGTAGGGAAAATTAGCAAGATCACACCACCCAACATGAAGGAAGGGTACTATCTGCAAGACGACATTGATAAGATGGTAAAAGAGCGTGAGCTCTTCTTGCTCACCTATAGTAAAGACACATCAAAGTTCACGAGAGCCTTAGAGGAAGATATACGGGGGATACATGAAGTGTGTACAAGCCTGTGGGGAAGCAGAACACCCAGTTATGAGGCCAGGTTAAATAGTTACAAACAAAATCCTGCTATCTATTATGTTATAAAAAAAGAAGGCATCATTATCGGTTTTCTCGGACTCATTCCTTTCAGAAGAGACATCTTAGAAGAGATAATGAAAGCGGAACAAAATGACTTTTACTTGAGATACCAGCAAATATTAGAAATGCCAGATAGCATCCTTCCTTTTATACCCGGAGAACCTCTCTACAGTCTCTCTTTAGACTTACAGGTGAGAAAAGGCACCCCCAAAGAGGAACTGTATGGCATGCGGCTTATCCAAGGATGCATAGAAGTTCTCGGAGAACTTGTCAAACAAGGCATTACCATAGAAAAGCTTCACGCATCCAGTGGAGCGCCACACGCCATACAGTTATGTAGAGATGCAGGTTTCACAGAACTTCCACCACTCCCAGGAAGCACAAGAAAACGCTTTGAGCTAGATCTTGCAACAACAACGTCGCCATTTGCGAAGAACTATCAACAAGCCTTCAGACAAATGATACATGGAAAGAAACAAAAGACACTATAAGTTTGAAGAAGGAGCCTTTCATGCGGGTAGAAGAAACAATTCGACACCAACTTACTGGTATCCCAAATGGCGAACTTCACTTTCAGCATGAGGGAGAAGAGGTAACACGCTGGATTACAGGCGGTACATTGCCTGACATCTGCGTCACGTTTCATCAGCGAGACACCATGATCGAGGTACGATGTCCAACCTGTCAAGTTCTACTTGGATGCTTTCCTTCCCACTATGGGGGAAACACAGCACAACAGTTAGTAGCAATGCGACAAAGCGGACACCAACATTAGAACAGACATTCACAGGCACTTCAGGGAAAAGCTTCACCGGGTGCTAGTTTATTTAAAGGTCCGTAGGCTCCAAAAACCTGCAATAGAACGCTATATTTCGCTATAGAACGCTATATTTTCAAACACTAGTTCATAATACCTCCTGGCATCAAGGGTCCAAAGGCCTGTGTGGATAACCGCGTCATCGTCATCAATGAGAGCGGCAAAATTGTTTGGCAATATGGACAAGCCGGTGTGACAGGCTCCGGTCCCAACCGGTTGAATGTTCCTGTGTTCGCGATCCAATTGCCTAGTCGCGATATTATGATCGTCGACCAGGGGAATAATCGCGTGATCCAGGTCGGTCGGTTCAGCAAAAAAGTCGTTTGGATGTATGGAGGCACGGGTGTACTGAACAATCCCAATAGTGCTGAACTCCTTCCCAATGGTCATATCCTGATTGCTGACGAAAACAATAACCGCGTCATCGAGATTACTCGCGCTGGTCAAATCGTGTGGGAGTACAGCCAGGGGTTAATGTTTGCCGAATTTGCCAGCCGGCTTCCTAACGGGGATACCTTGATCACCGATTCTGGCCATAGCCGTATTATCGAGGTGACGATGAGCAAGCAGATTGTTTTCCAATATTTTACAAACAAAGTAAAGGGGAGCAATCCAATGCCACTGCCAACCAACGCGGTGCGCCTGGCCGATGGTGATACGGTTATTGCTGACCAGTTTAACAACCGGGCCATCATTATCGGCGTTCAGAAACAGCTTGAGTTCCAGTACGGTATGACCAATGACAGAGGCAATGGTTTTGACGAGCTTTTTGGACCGTACACTGCCTATTCGATTGGCGATTATACCGGACAGACCCCACTCCCAGAGGAATTTTAATTCGTTGGGCGGACTATTCTAGACGCTCTTCAGGCAGAAAGGGGACAACCACAAACAAAGGTTGTCCCCAGGTCATATGCGTACGATTGTGTATGCATGATCGATGCTGCCTCCCGGCACTTCCAGGAAGGCTGAGCTAGGCCAGCGTTAAGGGTTTTTCCTGAGATTGTTCGGGCATGTTGTTCATTCTGCGTCGACGTATGCTCAAGATGAGCCGCGTCCCAAGCAGCAATACTCCAAACAGGCTGTACCGAACTATGGGGCTGATCAGCAGGAATTGTTGCCTGACCATCAACAATGAGCTGGCGGATCGCGCCGTAGATGATTCCCCCTTGTTGGGCAGCCCGCTCTCGTACATGCTCAGGCACATCCTCATTGGTAAGAGCATGGAGGACTACAAGGAAATAATCTGGCCGCCTGCCTAACTGCTGGCCGGGAAACACCTGTGTGGTGATCCAGTGGAGGCGTTCCCAGGGTGTTCCCGGCTGTGCCAGAAAAGTAGTCACAACTTTACAAAAGAAGGTAGATCAACGCTGCATTCATCCCTCTGATGCGGCTCCTCGTGGCATTGTCTATGGGCAACTGGTGCGTGTGAGTAACGAGCATGGTGAGTGCCATCTGGTCGCGGATGTGACAGAAATCATGATGATGGACACTTTGCCTATCTGTGAAGCGAGAGTTAAGAGGATTATAACTGAGTATGTTATAATTGCAAGCAAGCGGGTCTTTGTAAATAATAATTTGAGGGCTGAACCGGTGAAACAACACAATGTCCCTCCAGTTTCCTTTGAGAATAATGGAACAGAATCAATTCAGCTTGCGGAAGCCAATTTGGAGTACCAGCGCGAGGTACTAAAATATATCACTGATATAGGTACCTCGCTACGACTGGACATGGATACAGACACGCTTTTGAAGCGGGTCTCTGAGGCCACATGCAATGCTTTGCGTTTTCGCTATTCGGTGCTGTACTTAGCGGACGATGCGGGTTTTTTTCGCGCAAGTGCCACTTCCGGCGTGGGTGCTGACGAGGAAGCATATCTTCATCAACATCCTTTGCCAGAAACGGTAGTTGCGCAACTTATCAATGAAAAGTTTCGTATCAGTGACTCATACTTTATTCCGGGCGAAGCATCTCTCTGGGAGAATGAGGCCATCGCCAGTTTCTTTGTGGTAGTAGAGGAAGACGACGAAGATGCTTCACCCTATATAGATCAACTAGTCCTGCCGGATCTCGCATGGCGACCGGAGGATATGTTAGTAGTTCCACTCATCGCGGGCGATAATTCACTGCTGGGTTTTTTAACTCCAGATGCTCCCCTCAACGGCCTGCGCCCAACTGCTGACACCATGTCTCTGCTGGAATTATTTGCCAACCAGGCGGCAATAGTCATCGAAGGGGTACGGCACTTTGAGGAAGCAAAGCGTAGTAGTGAAGAGCGAGCCGCACTGATTGAAATTGGGCGAGCCCTTTCCACTCCTGATGCGCTGCGCGACCTGGAAACGGTCTATCGGACAATTTACGAGCAGGTGAAACGAGTGATGCCCGCGGATGCATTTTTTGTTGCCCGCTATTATAGCGCAACGAATAAAATGAGAATAGATTACCTGGTTGATGAGGGTGTGCTGTATCCTCCTTTAGAGTATGAATCCTTTCCGGCCAAAATGAAAAAGCTTCTCTTCGAAGAGAAACAGGGATATTTTTTCCCCACTGAGAGGGAGTATACGCTCTTCGTAAGCGAAGAGATGCCAGAAATTGAGGATGATTTGTTCGGCAACATGCAGCCCTCACAGGCACTGCTCTTTGCACCGATTCATGATGGTGAGGAGCCTCTTGGGTTGCTCTCAGCGCAAAGCTATCAGTCACATGTGTACACGAAGCGGCACATGGAAATGCTCAAAGAGATCAGCGTACAGGCCGGTATTGCGATCACCAATGCTCGCTTGAATACCGAGTTGCGTGAAGCAATGGAGCGAGCACAGGAATCTGAGCAGCTTAAAAATCAATTTCTGATGACGGCTTCGCATGAATTGCGTACTCCTTTGACGGCTATTCAAGGCTACCTCGAACTACTTGAGACCTTTAGTGCTGTACTGGATGAAGAAGCAAAGCAGCGTTTTCTGAACAATGCCCGTCGTGCCTGCGACGAGTTGGTGTTGCTCCTGGGTAATGTTATGGATACCAGCCGTGTCGATCAAGATCGAGTATCGCTGAACCTGGGGGCGGTACAGGTGAGCAAAACTGTGCAGTTGATTCTGGAGATACTGGAACCGGCGATTGCTCGTGAGGAGCGGCCCGTGGAGGTACGCATTGCTGATGACCTGTTCGTCTGGGTAGATGATCTGCGCTTACGTCAAATTTTGCTCAACCTGGTCGGGAATGCTTTAAAGTATACCGAAGCTCCATCAGGCATCGCGATCACTGCTGCATCTGTGGATATTCAGGAACTGAATCCCTGTCTCATCGCAGCAAATCAACGATTAGAGCATGCTTCCTCCAATAAGGAGTTTGCGGTAATCGCAATCAGGGATTGGGGGCCTGGCATAAGGGCAGAAGACCAGGTACGGCTTTTCACCAAATTTATACGCCTGGAAAGTCCCTTAAATAGTACTCAACGCGGCGCAGGGTTGGGGCTGTATCTCTGCCGCCAGCTCACTGAAGCAATGGGCGGGCGTATCTGGATTGAAAGTGAGGGAGTTGCGGGAGAAGGTTCGACCTTTTATATTGCGCTGCTGGTTTATCGAAACGAAGTTGGCGCATCGGTAATATCGATTTGACGGGTTTAGCCTCGTTCAACAAAAGATAGTTGTTGGTCAAACATCAGTGTGTCGAATACATCCTTATTTCAAGGTGCGTTGAAGCTAACGCGCGTGTTTCCCTTACCTTTTTGTCACCTCAAGTAACTATTCAGGTACCCTGGAATCCGCAATACCTCTTCACAAGCGGCAAGAGAGGATAGTGTTCGCGGGAAAAATTGACGATATCCGAGATCTGATGCTGCTTGTTGTCTGGCTTCATCAGGTGACCTGAATAGGTATGGATGTTTTTGGATGCCATACCGAATATTGTGTAATAGCATATAGCGAGAAGGCGTTAAATCTAGTCTAGACCTGACTTCCAGGCTCTTCTACAATGTATCATTACACAAAATTTGGCATGACATCCAAAGAAACAGAAACGGTTGATTGCGAGGAAACAAAAGTTTGTGATGAAGCCCTCCTCCGAGGTGGCAGACGCATCTGAGTGATTTCTCCTATTTTACTCATGTCCGCTAATTTAGAAGCTTTTGAATCCGTCATCATCTCCATTGTTGATGAGCTAACTGAAGTTTTTGTAGCCAGTTCCTCGATCACCCCCTGAATGCCTTCTACCACATTCAAGAATTCTTCATCTCGGCTACGCCATACACGTCCTGTAACAGGCTCACCGTCCTTCGGCAGAGCTAGAAGGGTCTTGAGAGATTCTATCTGCCAATGGAAAGGATGTAGAATAATGGGTATTACCCGTGCCTCTCCACGCATATGCCGCTCTAATGCACGCTTCATCTCATTACTATAGCAGTAGTCCGAGTTCATAAAATCTGGACTGACGAGTAGAAGGATAATCTGTGCAGTTGCCAAATGCTTGTCAATCTGACGCTCCCATTCTGTCCCAGCACCAATATTGCGATCATACCACATATTAATAAGGCCATCTCGCTCTAATGACTTGAGATGGGCCTTGAGTCTCTTTAAAAGGTCTTCATCTTCATGTGCGTAGCAGAAAAAGATTTTTACCGTCATGAGTGCCCACCTTGATCCACTTCGATATACCGCACGAGTAAACACAAATTGACGACAGAAAATGCGATGGGTGAAATAATATTCATCTCACTAATGCATAACGCTTTAACAGCGCTAATTATACGCCAGTTTATATTTTATGACAATAAAAACAAATTAAAATACTTGATTACAATGAGTATAAATCAGCAATATGCATGTGCCTTCTCATTCGTCAAGACTATTGCAATTTAGGCGTCATATTCTTGCCTGCGCTCGTCTTTCCAAAATAAAAAGCCTTCATAGCGTACAAAACTACAAGCAGTTCTCTATCGTTTTGCCGCTCTCGAAAGCAGGATATCTTGCGTTCTAATGCCGACATCGACAGCCAGAATACGAATAGGTGTGAACATATCAGAAAGATCGGTGGTAATACCAATGTATACGAAAGTGTCATTTCTCAGATCGACAAGAGCATAAACAAAATACTGGCTGTATCCCGACTCATATAGCGGAGACTTTTTACTAACTTATCACTTTAATACCAAGACTTTGATATGTGACTTCGTAACCAAGATGTTGACTCAGTACTTTACATGCACGAACAGCGAGTTCAGCCTTGACAGGCTCATCCTTCTCCATCTTGTCGATGGTGGAACGTGATATATTCGCCTCCCTGGATAGCTCTGTAATAGTTATCCCCCCATTAATGCGAGCTTCTTCAAATCTATTCATGGTCAACTACGAGTCTTAATGTCAAGACTCTGATACGTGACTTCATAACCGAGATGTCTACTGAGTACCCTACACACACGAACAGCAAGCTCAGCCTTTACACGCTCTTCACGCTCTATACTATAAATTAGATCACTTGATACTCTAGCCTCCTTAGCCAGTTGTGAGGCAGACAATCCAGACATAAGTCTTGCTCTTCCAAATGGTGTTAACTGGGTAAAGGTACTGAGACGAGGATTAGCAGAAGGGATACCGTAGACATTAAGAAGAGGAGCACCTGATTTCAGAAACTCAAGTATCCAATATTTCTCACGCTCTAGAGCTACAACATCAATATCTGATTCTACCTCAATTGTTTCCAATATCTCTAGCTCTGGGGACAGACCCTGTTGCTCTAGATCGTTTATCCATGCTCTCTTATCCGGTTTTGATGTATCTTTTATATGTCGATGTAACCGGAAGTACACATCCTGAGTAACACCAACATAACGCACTGTGTCGTCTCGTGGATCAATGAGGGCATAGATGTACCTCGGCTGTGATTTGAGGCTAATTCTAGTTCGACTTGATCGTTCCCCGAACATGCCTATGTTCCTTTCTATCTGACAGTCTTGATCCCAAGCTCCTGGTAGGTCACTTGATAACCCAGGTGTCTACTTAACGCTGTACATGCGCGGGCGGCTAATGGTGCTCTTACTGATTCCCCTTTCTCTATCTTCTCTATAGTTGCGCGCGATACTCTGGCCTCTATAGATAACTGCGTGATACTTAGGCCAGCATTGGTTCTAAGCTCTTCAAACTTTGTCATAAACACAGCCTCACAAGATTACTATTTGCCTAATATTAGCATATCAGAACTAAAAATACAATTAGCTCGCTATTCTTTGCTAAGAACTGCTGTTAATCGCTTGACTTTGGGTACGAAACCGTCTATAATCTTATCAGGATGAGCAATTATTAGCTCTTTTTTACAAAAGATAGCTAATAGTTGAAAAGGCAATTACAGACAAGAAAATGCATTTTCAGCGTTTTCAATAACTTAAAAGCGTAGTCCGGCACACACAAAGAATTGCAAAGAGGAGGTGGTATGGCACTGACCCACCGTGGTCTAGACAGTGGGCTAGCGAGTGAGAACACGCACGTAGCCGTCGTTAAGAAATCCTACGGGTGCTCTTAGCCTGATTCAGGCACATGAGGACCCGGCCTGTCAAGCCAGCACCAAAGGAGGCCACTCATGCCACGCTTGCACGATGCTCATGGAAACCATTACGCGATCATCTACCTGGGTGAGCGCTTTTACCCGGCACTACTCGTGACCTACAGCCCAAATCAGTGGGAGGAGCGTCCCCTGCTCTCTACTCATACCGGCCAACCCCTCAGCTTTGCACGTTTGCCTCACGCAACGCGCTACCTTGTGCTTCACTCCCGACGGTCACATCGTCTGAGGAATCGCGGGATAGACAGAGATGTCACCGTTGCTCCATATTCTTTTTATACCATGTATCATGCAAAGAAAGCAGGGCTTTCGCCTGATCTTCCCTTGACACCGATCCTGGCCTCTGTGTAAGGCGTATGCACCAGGTCATCATGACCAAACAGAAAGGGCATCAGGACTTCCGCGCTTTCCCTCTTCACAAAGAATGAGAGGAAGAGGAACCTCATTTCAAGAAGGTGAACCATGTTACTGAGTCAAAAGATCAAGATCGAAGTCAGCAAGCAGGACGCCGCTACCCTGGAATTCATGCAGGGCAAGTGTCGGGGGCTGTACAATTGGTGGGTGATGCGGCTGCGCAATGGAGAGCGCTGGCCTGGATGGCAACAGACCAAGAAGACCCTTGCAAAGAGCAGGGTACATGACCCAGAGCTCAATGCCGTGTACGGCAAGCTCTTGCATGAAGTATACTTCCGCCTGGACAAGGCCATGCAAGCCTTCTTCCGACGGGTGGCAGCAGGCGAAAAGAAACCAGGGTTTCCACGCTTCAAGCCTCGTCACGAGTTCTTCACGCTCTGTTATCCTGCGATGTACCTGGATAGGATCAAGGGCAATACCATTATCTTACCCACAGGTGGAGGCGGAAAATGGGGACCTAAACGCCACCCCAACGTCATTGCGCATCTCACCGAAACGCCACCTGAGCACTTTCGGGAAGTGGCAGTGTCCAGAGATGCACAAGGGAACTACTATTGCTCGTTCGTGTATAACGATGCAGAGCAAAAGGAACACGGCGGCAAAGATAACACACGCAAGCAGCGCAAGCAACGCCTAATGCGTGATAACGGTACCGTTGCCTTTGACCTGGGCATCAAGACGCTGGCAACAGGTGTCACCGACCAGGGACGTTTCTACCACATTGGCGGGTTCAAGGGCTACCGTTGGTACAACAAGCAACTGGACAAGATTCGCTCCAAACGGGACAAGTATAAGAAGAAATCCCGTCGGTACATCCATCTCTCCAAGGTGTACAAGCGCGTCTCAGAACGCAAGCGCAACAAACAATGCGACTGTCTGCATAAAGCCTCCCATCTGATTGCGCACCGACTAGCTGAAAGAGCTGTGGTGATTGGCGATCTTTCCCAACGGCAGATGGTCATCAAAAAACACGAGGAGGAGACCCCTAAGGAGCGGAACAAGCGGCGTATCCGCAACCGCATGGTGTATAATGACTGGGGTCTTTACGGCTTTGTGCAAATGCTGACCTACAAGTGTTTGCGCTTTGGGAAAGAACTGTATATAATAGATGAACGCGATACGACGAAGATGTGTAGTGCTTGCCAGAACAAACAGGACATGCCGTTGTGGAAACGGACGTATCGCTGTGAGAATGAGAACTGTGGCTTGGTGATGGACCGTGACGAAAACAGCGCGGTCAACATCTACGAGCGGTTCCTTGCCCGGCTTGGGCCACACACGTAGGGTGACTTACGTGCGGTGTGCTGTATGTGGATAGGAGAGTGTAGGAGTTGCGAGGACTCCCTTTTCTACCTGTGTGCAGCAATCACTACATATTCATATGTTTTGAAGGGCAGAACGACATGAACTTATATCAGCAATTATTAGTAGTGCGTGACCGTCTCGAAGGTATTGGCGCACATGATGATAGCATGGACCTGGTAGAGAAACTGCTGCAAAGGTCAGCGGCTGCTAAGGACGATAAAACCAATATTACGCAGCTAAATGTGCTGCGTCATATGCTGAAAATGCGTGAAGCCAGCGATAACTATAACATCTATAACGATTTGCAGGAGCTGATTAGCGAGCGCGACGAAACTGAGGTGGCCGCTCGCGAAGATGCTACGCTGGCGGCATATGTCGATACGGAACGTCACCCCAAGCCAAAGTCGTATTATAAAGCACAAAAGGCTCAGAAAGAGAAAGAGAAGAAGAAGGGCTAGCCCTTCTTCTTCTCTTTCTCTTTCTCACCTTTTTCAACCAAAGAGATGTTGTGGAGCGACGCAGTCGCTCCACAACATCTCTTTGGTTGAACTGGGAAGGCGGCACACCGCCTTCCCAGTTCAACAATGCGGGATAACCCATGTCCTGTATGGCTTTCGATGACCAAATGTGGAACGGTTCGTGTATGTCTGTCGAAGTGTGAGAATATCCACACGTATGCTGTAATCATCACCAAATCACAACCATTCATCTCTTCCACCGTTACTTGCTCGCATGTTACGATACCTGAGAAAATTTACTTACCTGGTGATAAGTAAATCATAGATCAAGATCTTTGCTAAGGCAAGTAAAATTGTTAGGTTTTGAAAGTGAGGTCGTTTATGCGTTTATTTACTCGTTTCAGGGTACCTATTGTGCTTTCGCTGCTCATGGTGCTCGCTATAGGTGGGGCTCTACTTGGGCGGTCCGGATTGGCAGCTCACGCGGTTGGCGCGAATATCACACTCGGTCCAACCTCAGGCCCACCCACCTCTGTTACCACTGTAAGTGGAACGGGCTTCGGTCCCACTGAGTCAGTCAACATCAATTTTGATGCAAAGTCCGTGGGTACAGCAACGACGGATGTCAACGGTGCATTTACTCAAAAAGTTAAGATTCCCAGTAATGCAACGCCTGGGAAACATACAGTAACGGCAACAGGGCTAACGAGCGGCCTGACTGCCACGGCCACGTTTCTCGTGCAAACCAACTGGAGTATGTTTGGTTTCGACCCACAACATACCCACTTGAATCCGTATGAGAATGTGATCGGTACGTCGACCGTCTCTGCGTTGAAAGTCAAATGGAGCCTGGCCTCTGGGAACATCATCAGTTCCTCTCCCGCGGAAGTAAACGGAATAGTCTACGTTGGTTCGCAGGATGGAAAGCTGTATGCGCTTAAAGAGAAGAGCGGCAAGGCGATGTGGAGTTTTGCCACGGGAGCTGCCATCTCCACCTCGCCGGCGGTAGCGGGCGGCATAGTTTATATCGGCTCCGATGACCTGAATGTGTATGCTCTGGATGCCATAAAGGGTACGCTGAAATGGCAATTTACCGTTGGAGGGTTCGTTCGCTCTGCGCCCGTAGTAGCAAACGGTGTACTCTACTTTGGAGCGCAGGATGGGAAGCTGTATGCGTTGAACGCGAATAATGGGAAATTGCTATGGAGCTATGCTACAGGAGGCCCCATCACTTCATCACCTGCAACGCACTCCGGAGCGGTGTTTGTCGGCTCGCAGGACAAAAATGTCTATGCTATCAACGCTACTTCAGGTACATTGAAGTGGCACTATGCTACGGGCAACGTCGTTAACTCCTCACCGGCAGTGGCGAACGGGATAGTCTACATTGGGTCTACTGATAACAGTTTGTACGCGCTGGACGAGTTGGCCGGGACACTGAAATGGAGCTTTGCCACAGGCGCGGCCGTCAACTCTTCACCGGCAGTAGATTCGAAGACAGTCTATGTGGGTTCGATGGACGACAAGCTGTACGCGCTGGATGCCCTGCTTGGCACGTCGAAATGGAGCTACACGGCAGGTGCTCCTATTGCCTCCTCACCGACGGAAGCAAATGGACTGGTGTACTTCGGCTCACAAGATATGAAGGTGTACGCGCTCACAACCTCGACGGGTGCTCTAAAATGGAGTTACACGACGGGCGGTTCCGTCGATTCTTCACCGGCGGTCGCGGACGGTTATGTCTTCGTAGGCTCGGCTGATTTCAAGCTCTATACTTTCCATTAGTCCTGAGTGGGAAAAAAGAACCCAAAGTGTACGGGCTTCTGGCCACGCCAGAGGCCCGTACACTTTGGGTTACCCCTCTTGTGAAAATTCTGGACGGCGGCAGAAAATGCTTGACTTTTGATTGGCTATTGGCTATAATCCTCTTTGTCAGTGGCTCCCAGGCGGGTATGGTGTAGTGATAACATGCGACTTTCCCAAAGTTGCGTCACGGGTTTGAATCCCGTTACCCGCTCCAACATCAGTCAACCAAAGTTTCTCAGGGAAAAGCGGCACTGCGGATGCAAGTCGCTGTCTTGCATCCGTAGTGCCGCTTTTCCCTGAGAAGAAGTTGAGTGTTTCGGCGAGATTCAGGCGCGATTTTGCAATTGATATTGCATTCGCTGCATATCTCGTGCAACGGTGCGCAGGCCGATGAGGCAGACGAGACCTGCCAGGAAAAGGAATGTTGGAGCGGTAACGACGAGTGCAGTCCCCAGGGAAGATCGATCTGAGATCAGCCCAATGATGGTTGGTGACGAGGCATCCCCCAATATATGGGCGAGCAGCAAGGCGAGACCGACGGCGGTGGCCCGCATATTGGGGGCAATCACATCCTGTATCACGGCGTTCAGTGGGCCGGCGCAAAAATTTAAGGAGATGGCAGCGACTATGAACACGGCAATAAACAATGGCAGTGTCTGGATAAGGAGAGCCAGCAGCACCAGCGGGGCACCAATCAGGAAACCGAGCATCGATATAAACAAACGCCCTTCAGGACGCCGCCGTTGTACAACATCAGCTAACCAGCCTCCAAGTACGGTTCCGATCAGTCCGCTGCTCACCAGCACGATGCCTGAGAGAGAACCGGCTCTGGTCAGCGATAATCCAAATGCTCTTGTCAGGTAGGTGGTGAGCCAGAAGGAAGTGCCCCCGATGGTAAAGAAGCTGAAGACCATCGCACCAACGAGTATCCAATAGGTTGGAATCTTGAAGAGATTTCTAACGATTTCCAGAAAATCTTTGCCAATCTTCCCATGGCTTGCTGTCGTGTCTGTTGTGTCAGAAGCGTCGCTATCTTCCATATCTTCTGACACTTTATCGAACGTGCCGCGTGCGGGTTCGGTCATATGCCAGGCGAGGAATGCGGCGATCAGGCCTGGTATACCAACGATATAGAATGCCCAACGCCAGCCGAGGGTGTCGGCTACAAGGCCCCCAAGCGAGACTCCAATAGCCGCCCCTAATAAGGTGCCAATGGACCAGAAAGAAAGCACACGGGCTCGCTGTGCCCTGGAGAAAAAATCACCAAGCAGCGAGAGGGAGGCGGGCGCATATCCTGCCTCACCAATGCCAAGTATTGAGCGCATACTGAACAGTTGGATGAGATTTTGAGTGAAGCCCGCCAGTGCCGTCGCCACGCTCCAGATACCAACGCAGAGTGCTACGATATTCTTGCGTATACCTCTATCCGCCCATATTCCTAATGGCAGGGTGGCAAAGGCATAGACGATCAGAAACGATGAGATCAGCAGACCTCCCTCGAAATCAGACAGGTTGAAATCGTGTTTGATGCTTGGCAATATCGCTGAAAGGACATAGCGATCTGCGTAATTCAATACATTGACAATGAGCAGGACTGTGAAGGCAAACCGTGCCTGGTTCCTCGTAGGTTGGATGGGAGCTTTGCTACTTTTCTTCGCTGGTTCGGGAGCAACTGTCGTCATAAAGAAATTTTCTTCTCTCTCTTGTGCCCTGGTTGGTCACAACTTCACCACCGTCAGGCCGAAGATATCTCCTGCCCCGCCGATCTCCTGGAGTGCCCAATCGGGGATAGGATCATCTACCGAGACGATCATCAGGGCGGTATCGGCTGGCTGCTGTTGGTTACGCGGTCGGGGAGTACGCACGATTGGTCCTACATCCATGTGGCGAATATTGACGTTGGCCTTTCCCAGGACCGTGCCTACCCGACCGATCATGCCAGGTTGATCGGGGTTGCGGCAGAAAAGAATATAGCCCTCCGGTACAAATTCAGTCCAATAGCGGCCCACACAGACGATACGCGGTTCGCCATGCATCACCGTCCCGCTCAGCACTTCCACCTGTTCATCGCCGGAGCCTGGCTTGCCCGCGAAGGATGATGCATGACCGTTGGCACTCAACATGCGCAGTGTAACCAAATTGGCGAACTCCGCGGGCATGGTGCTTTTCTGCTCCAGAATCTCCAGGCCCCATTGCTTTGCCAGTAATGGCGCATTGATCATATTGACATGTGCATCAGAAACCGATTCCAGCAATCCTTTAATCAGTGCGGTCCGCAAGGGGTGCAGATCGTAATTGGCGATTTCACCACTGCACGAGAATTCGATCTTATTGAGCGGCCCCGGCTGTAGTTGCGTGTACAGGCGGCCCATCTGCTCCACCAGGCGCATGTAGGGTTGCAAGACCTTTAACGTTTCGGGCAGGATCAATGGTGCATTGACGGCTGCACGCGGGAAACCGCCGCGCAAGACGGCGACGATCTGCTCCGCCACATCTGTAGCCACTCCCACCTGGGCTTCTTCCGTCGATGCTCCCAGGTGCGGTGTGGCGATTACCCGCTCATGTGCCAGGAGTTGTTGCAGTATCGCGCTGTCGCGAATGGGTTCCTGGCTAAAAACGTCGAGAGCAACTCCCGCCAAGCGGTTCTCATTGAGCGCGTTAAGCAAGGCCTCCTCGTCGATCAGACCGCCGCGCGCGCAGTTAATCAGGCGAGCTCCTGGCCTGAGCAGGTGGAATTCACGTGTACCAAGCAGTCCTCGCGTGCCATGAGGCCCACTGGTAAGCGAGGTATGAAGCGTCACAAAATCAGCCTGTTGAAGTACCTCGTCCATGCTCAGCATTGATACCCCAAGTTTACGCGCCTGTTCCGGTCCTACATAGGGGTCGAAGGCGATCACCTGCATTTCCAGTCCCTGCGCACGGCGTGCCACCTCTGTGCCAACCTTCCCCAGCCCAATGATGCCGAGTACTTTGTTGCGCACCTCGACGCCCAGGAAGCGGCTCTTTTCCCATTTGCCCGCTTTGGTGCTGCTATTGGCGGCAGGAATCTGACGGGCGACTGCCATCAGCATGGCGATGGTGTGCTCTGCCGCCGCGACAATATTGCCCGTTGGCGAGTTGACGACCATAATGCCCTGGTGCGTTGCTGCCTCAGTGTCGATATTGTCAACGCCAACACCCGCACGGCCTACGATCTTCAAACATGTTGCTGCCGCCAGGATATCGCCTGTCACCTGTGTTTCGCTGCGCACAATCAGCGCGTGATACTTCCCGATGATAGCTTTGAGCTGGTCGGGTGTGATACCTGGACGCTCGTCAATTTCAGCCTCTGGAAGCTGATTGCGCAAAAGAACAACACCTTCCTGCGCGATACGATCCGTAATCAGTATGTTGATAGTTTTTGCCGCCTCACTTGATGCCTCCGCCATACGTGATTGTTCCTCTCTATCCATCTATTTCCCCTTAAAACCGAACTCACGCAGCCGTAATTCCAGCTTGTCCATCGCCTCGACCAGCTCAATCTGCTGGAAGAAGCCCAGATGGCCGACGCGGAAGATCTTTCCATCCAGGTGTTCCTGTCCCCCGCCGAACACAACATGATCCTCTTCACGTAGCTTTTTCAGCAGCACCTTTGTGTCAATGCCTTCGGGAGAGAATATAGCTGTGACGGTATTCGAGGCGTTTTCGTGGTCGGCAAGCAAGCGCAATCCCATCTCTTTGGCTCGCCAGCGTACATAATCTCCGATGCGTTGATGCCGATCAAAAATGGCCTGGCGTCCCTCCGCCAGCATCATTTCCAGGGCTACGTCGAGGGCATAGAAAATTGAAACAGGAGGCGTCATCGGATGCTGGCCCAACTCAAGCTTCTTGCGCGTACTGGCCCAGTCGAAGTAGAAGCGCGGTAGTTTTGCCGTCTTGCTCGCCTCCCATGCTCGCGGCCCGGCGGCGAGCATCATCAGGCCGGGGGGGGTCATCCAGCCCTTTTGCGAGCCGGTGAAAACGACATCGATATCCCAAGGATCCATTTCCATGGGTACGCAGCCCAGCGAGCTTACAGCATCGACAGCAATCAGCGTATCGGGAGCGAGCCGCCGCACCAGTGCTGCCAGGGTCTCCACGTCATTGATGACTCCGGTTGAAGTCTCATTGTGGGTCATCAGCACCCCCTTGTAGGGTTTGAGAGACTTCAGACGTTGCTCTACAACATTTGGATCGGCGGCCTGCCCCCAGGGGAATTCGATGCGTGTTACCTCCAGCCCGAAGGCATCAGCAATTTTTGCCAGGCGGTTGCCAAATGCGCCGATGGTGACGACAACGACATGATCTCCAGGTGAGAAGAGATTGGCGATTGTGGCTTCCTGTCCGCCTGTGCCGGAGGAGGCATAAGTCAGTACTGGCGAGGCAGTTTGAAAGAAATATTGCAGGCGGGCGGTGACGCGGCGCACGATAGCGGCGAACTCAGGCCCGCGATGGTTAATCATCGGGCGGGCCATTTCAGCCAATACCTCAGCAGGCACAGTGGTTGGACCGGGGATGCGTAGATTTTGCACCGGAATAGGGGCGCGAGCTTCAACTTGAGGCATGGGAATGGCTTGTCGTTCCTGAATGGTCATCTTTCTTTCTCTCCTCCATCTATGCTGATCGCAGGTTGCTACAGCTTTGGTATATACACTGTTGTGATTGTGATTGAGGTTAGCTTATCGCACATAAGAAATGGCGGATAACCGCTATGTTATCCGCCGCACTGCTCGATAACTCTACATCAGAGTATAGCATAGGGTGATGAGATGTCAAACTTGCAATGATTTGGGCGAGTGAGATTTTTGTGTCGCATGTGGGGACATGGCTGGGCTCGCCCAGCCATGTCCCCACATGCGACACAAAAATCTCACTTCAATTACGCCTTGTTAGTTTGTAGCTGAGATACTACAATGTGCAATGAAGAAACAACAAGGATATGCCATGGAAAACTTTGAAACCTATCTACCTCTGCTCTTCTCGATTGCCTACCGTATGACGGGCAGCGCGAGTCAATTTCACTGGAAAAAGGAAACGATATGCGACGCACAAAAATCGTTTGCACCATAGGCCCGGCCACCAATAGCGAGGAACGTCTTGAACAATTAATACGAGCGGGTATGAATGTGGCAAGACTCAACTTTTCACATGGCACGCAGGACGACCACGCTATCGTCATTGAGCGTACACGTAAGATAGCGACACGCCTGGGCTGTCCTATCGCAATTCTGCAAGACCTGCAAGGGCCGAAGATTCGTACCGGACAGCTAGAAAATGGACAACCTGTGATGCTGAACGATGGTGCAAACATTACCATCACCACTCGCCCGATCATAGGGAATGCGCAAATCGTCGCTACCACGTATAAGCCACTGCCACAGGATGTGAAGGCCGGTGATCGTATCCTGCTGGACGATGGCCTGCTAGAGCTGCGCGTGCTGAACTGTGGCCAGGCGGATGTACAGTGCCAGGTAGTGCATGGGGGGTTGCTGAAGGAGCACAAGGGCATCAACCTGCCGGGGGTAGCGGTCAGTGCGCCCGCTCTGACGGAGAAAGATCGAGACGACCTGAAGTTTGGGGTGATGCACGAGGTGGATTATGTCGCACTCAGTTTTGTACGCAAGCCACAGGATATTTTAGACGCCAAACATCTGATCCGGCAGTTTCAAGTTGAACAAGTAGCCGCCAAACATACACTTGTGAATATCCCTTTGATCGCCAAATTAGAGAAGCCGGAGGCCGTTGCTCGGCTCGATGAGATACTGGAGGTAGTGGATGGTGTGATGGTGGCACGAGGTGATCTCGGCGTTGAGTTGGCCCCTGAGAAGGTGCCGCTCATTCAAAAGCGCATCATCAGCAGGTGTAATGACCTGGGACTGCCAGTGATTACGGCCACCCAGATGCTAGAGTCAATGATTACGAATCCGCGCCCGACAAGGGCCGAGGCCAGTGATGTTGCTAACTCTGTGCTAGACGGTACCGATGCAGTGATGTTGAGTGCCGAAACCGCCACAGGAGCCTATCCCATCGAGGCTGTGCAGATGATGGTACGTATTGCTCTGGAGACCGAGGCGGGTGATCGCACGGCTCGCCAGCCGCAGTGCAAGCATCTCACCCAGGCTCACGCGGTCAGTCACGCGGCACGTGCCCTCACTGAAGAGGCCAGTGTCCAGGCTATCGTTGTTTTCACTCGCTCTGGTACCTCGGCCCATCTCATCTCTAAAGACCGTCCCCGTACACCCATCCTGGCATACACTCCTTCTGAGCGTGTCTACCGCCAGTTGGCACTGTGGTGGGGAGTCTGGCCACATGTCCTTCAGATGCAGGGAACAACCGAGGACTTAATAGCTGTCGTCGATCAGCGATTGCAGGACGATAAGCTTGTTCAACGAGGCGAGCATGTGGTGATTATGGGCGGTATGCCCGTGGCAAGTCAGGCACACACCAATTTTGTGAAAATGCACCGCGTGGGAGATATTCGGTAAAGATGAGAGAATGAACCGAGATCCTTGTGTTCATCAGGCTTGGGACATCCTTCAAATCTGCTTTTCCTGTGATATGATAGAAGGCATAGATAGTATGCATTGCAGCATCCTGGATTGCCGAAGATTTTTACTTCCCTGCCCCTAAACACCTGTTTGGTGGCAGTTTCAATCTATTTGCAATGGCAGCACGAAAGGTAGGTTTTGTATGGAATTTTCTGGGACTCAAAGTATTGCCGCGCCCATTGAGAAAGTGTGGGCATTTCTGGTCGATGTCAATAATGTGGCAGGGTGTGCGCCTGGTTTTCAGAGCATAGAAGTATTGGGAGACGAACACTGGAAAGCTGTCGTCGCTGTTGGCATTGGGGCAGTCAAAGCCAAATTCACAATGGATGTGACGCGGCCAGAAATGCGAGAGCCAGATCAGATGATCGTCAAGGCGCAGGGGAAGGCTCCCGGTAGTGCTGTTGATATGTCCGGCGATATGCATCTGATCGCTCTTGATGAGGGGCAGACCCGTATGGATTGGAAGGCTAACGTGGTTGTAAGTGGCACGATTGCCAGCGTCGGAGCGCGTCTTTTGCAAGGTGTGGCGGAAAAGCTGACCGGGCAGTTCTTTAATTGCCTTAAAACCAAATTGCAAACTGCTGATGCGGCCAATCTAACGAACGAGTAAGCGTCATGCAAACCGCTGTTGAACGTTGGGAAACTCTCCTCAATGAGCGAGCGAGACAGATGGATGCCGCTTACGCTCGGCTTGGGCGCACAAGTGCCGATTTCTGGGATCGCCGAGCACGTCGCTTTCACAGTACGACGAAGGATAGTGTTGCTCGTGATCCTCTATTTCACAGGCTTGAGAGGGTCGTTACTGCTGAGACAAGTGTGCTGGATGTTGGCGCGGGAACTGGGAGATTTACCCTGGCCTTCGCGCCATATGCCCGCCATATCACTGCTGTTGAGCCAAATACCTCGATGCTGGACTACCTGCGCCGCGACGCTCACGAGCAAGGGCTGACCAATATTTCTTATGTGCAAACCACCTGGCAGGATGCCCCAGAGGACCTTTCCGCCGATATCGTCATCTGTAGCCATGTGCTCTATCCAATCCATGATATTGCACCATTCCTGAAGAAACTGCGTGCGGCCACCCGTCATGTCTGTTATATTACTATGCGAGCAACCCCGATTGATGCACTTACTGCCCACCTCTGGCGACACTTTCATGGTGACGAGCGTTGTCTGCCACCGGGCTACATCCATGCTCTCGATGTGATGTATGAGATGGAATTGTATGCAGATGTGGAGATTGTCAAACTGCCGGTTCCTCTCAGTTATCCTTCGCTTGACGAGGCGGAAGAGGAGATGTTAGAGCAACTTATCCTACCTGATGATCAACGGACGCGCCGCGAATTGCGAACATTATTGCAGGAATGGCTGGTTGAGCGCAATGGTTTGCTGGTGCCACCCGTTGAAGCAATGGTTGCGGCTATTATGCAGATCGCATCCTGAAATGAGGTATCTCGGACAACATAAAAGCGCAGCACTTTGAATGTTGCGCTTTTTTTGTTGTCCGAGATACCTCATGTATATAAAGAAGGCGTAAGGCTACAAAATAACCTTATCCAGGTTCTTGAAGAAGATGCCGAGCAAGTTCCTGGTCACTCCTTCACCCATTGGGTTATTAGCGATGGAGATAGGGCCTTCGAGGTCGGCAGTCGCACTATAGGTGAGCAGGGAGCCGCCATCGGTTTCGTCGGAGATATTGATGTGACTGGTTGCATTAATAGAGCCGCCTTTTCCCTTGCGCTGTACTTCGAGAAAGAGCATAGATGGCTCTTGAGACCGTGCAATGTGAATAGTTGCGGCATAAGGGCCCTTTAATCCAGGGAAAGGTGTGGTCAGGTTAGCTCTGATGTGCTCTGGATCGAGGTATTCAACCGACTGGCAGCCAGGAATGCTTGCTTTCATAACATTGGGGTTGAGTATCGCCTGGAAGACCTGATTGCTCGATGCTTTGAATTTATGGGTACCGGTAAGCTTCATGAAAATCCTTCTTGATTGGGAACTAGTATCGCCTTCGGACGCTTATTATAATAGTTTCAGGGTGAACTTTCAAGTTAGCGGAGACAGTCTTACCAAAGATTCCTAGACGGTATAGAACCATTACCCAGTATGAAGCACATCCCCCCAAATGTGCTATTGCTGGCATTGGTTGAGAGAGGACATGCTATACTGTACCTGAGTATTTCACCTTATATCACGCTCTTTGTTACTGTGTCGTATATTGGATGAGAGGTAGACGATGGCATTCTTTGATGAACTTGATGAAGAACAGCAAAAGCAGTGGCATTCCCGTATTGCGAGGAAACGCCTGGATCTTTCGGCCTCGGTGGAAGAGGCGTTGATAGATAGCTCTATACAAGAAGATCAGTGGGCGGATGAGGTTGATGATTCCGCAGCAGTACCGGCATCAAAGGGTACAGCACTCGTTCCGCCGCGTTTGAGTCTGCAATCTAAACAGTTGCCAGCGGTACGTCCCCATGCTGCGGGAGCGGCAAAATCTTTGCCAAATCCTTCCGATGGTAGAGAGCCGGGAGCCACATCAACAGAGAATGCCAACATCCTCGCCCGTTTTGCCCAGCGTATTTCATCCTCGCTGGCCTCTCTGGGAGGAGCATTGCAGCCCACCACGCCCGCTGCAATAGAGGGAAAGCAGAGTTCACCAAAAAGTGAGGTGGGAACGCCCGCGCAACCTGTTGCGCACATTGCGCAGAAGGAACGTGCGGTCTCTTCTCAAACGGCGTCCTCGAGAGGAGCGATTACTCGTTCGACAACAGAGGTGGCCCGACCGGTGGAAAGCAACCCTCGGTTGGCCAGGCGCACAACGAAAGTGCGCCTGCAGGTTGTCCCCAAGCCGGAGGCTACCGAGAAGCTGGCGGATAAAGCCGCAACGGTATACGAGGCGGTCACCAATCCCAGTATGCCCAGTTTGCCAATTGCAGAGAGATTGGAGATACGCGCCGGAACGATCGCTCACGAAGCCCGTGAAGGTCTATCTGGCTCAGGTGTGTTTGAGAGCGGGCAATCCGATGTAGCAGTTGCCAATACGCTCATTACCCCATCAAGTGTCGTGGTTGTGGTGCTTACGGGCGACCCAGGACCGGTGGTAGTGCAATATATCTCTCTCCAAAACAAGGCGGGCTTTACCGTACACTTGAGTGCGCCTACCAAAAACACTACCCCTTTTAACTACAGGATCATGTAGGAGTAATGGGGCAAGTTCGGCATGAGTGATAAAGCACGAGCGAGGAGATAAGTCTGGTGGTCGATATCCTTTCCCTATATGAGCAGCGACTTGCACGTTGGTGTCAAACCCCACAGACACGGATATCGGATCCCGAAGCAGCAGCAGGCTTGATCAATCGTGTAGGCGTTGCCACCCTCTTTCCAGCATCGCCAGAAATCCCTAATCTGTTCCACGCCTATGTGGGCGACCCTGAAGCCCAGACATCACCCCAGTGGGACAGCCCCGCTGGTCATGTCTATGGATGGCGTTGGGAACTGGGCCGTCAAGAGGCAGCATTCTATAGCGTGCTTGTCCGTCACCGTCCGACATGGGTCAGTTGGAACCTGCTCGCTGCTGTGATCCGACTACGTGGTGAGCTGAGAGCGCCAGAGGAGCTCTACCTGCAGGGGGAGTTATCAACCGATGCCAGGCGCATCGCCCAGGCGTTGGAAGAGGCGGGAGGCGTGCTGAGTACCGGAGAACTGCGCCAGCGGGCAGGCTTTCCAGTCGGAAAACCCCAGCGAGCCGCCTACCTCAAGGCGGTGGAAGAACTAGACAGGCGACTGCTGCTGGCCAAGGTATTTTCCATGGACGACGATGACATGTGCCATGCCCTCGTCACGGCTCGCTATCCAGAGCAGGTAGCAATTGCCAGGCGCATGTCGAGAGAAGAGGCACTTGAGCAGTTTCTGAGGATATACCTTGCGCAAGCCATCTATGCCCTTCCCACCGTGCTGGCCAAACACCTCGACCTTGCAGAAGCAGAACTTCGCATGGGATTAGATCGGCTGGTCACTGCGCATCTCGCCGCTCCAGTCGAGTTTCCAGGACAGAAGCGCACTTGTTACATGTGGCATGAGACTGGGGTGGTTACAGTTCCAGTTCACCGCGCTGTACTTTGACCAGCAGCCTTGTCCAGGCAAGCGTTTGCGGCATAGAGACCGGCAAGCTGAACGTGTACGGCATATCATGATCGCCTCCCGCGCCGCTTTCAACCTCTGCCCGTCTCCTCTCCAACACACTTCCGTTCCACTTACTCAGGGATTGCCCTAAAGGACTACTCTCGTCCACCAACGGTCTGGTGGTAACTGCGATTGCTCCCCTCTCCGGGTACTGTTCAGATGCCCTCTGTGTCCTCTCTTGTATCTGTATCCCCCGCTCACGTAGGAATTCTTCCGCCGTGATCGAGGTAGACTCCCATCCTTTGTTCTCGCGCATCAGCATCTCGTCCATGCCCTCCAGAGATAAGGAGGAAAACACGCGGAGGTGATCCTGTGGGATTGCACTATACATTCTCAGGAAGCCGAACAAGGCTTGAAGAGAGGTCAATTTGGTTGATTTCCATTGCCAGACGGATGATCGATTGCTTTTCCATGCGACACGATAGTACATCATGCTACACTCCTTCTTTTCACACATACTTGTTCGTTCTTTTTATACCTATTTGCCAGTTTATGAATTCTTTTCCAAGCGAGGAATTGTTCTTTGAGAAAGACGTTTCATCCTCACGTTTTTTATAGACCACTTTCTTAAATTCTTGTTTGCTGAACCATCGTCAAGCATGAGTGCTTTTTGGAAAGGATGTGATACAATACATATCAACCTCATTGAGTCGTAGTCTCGCACGCTCGTAACAATGACTGGGTTCCACAGGAAAGTATAGTACTGATGATGAGTACACATGAGAACGATGCACAGGCTCTGGATGCCTATTCGCATGCAGTAACCACGGCGGCGGAGCGAGTTGGACCTGCGGTAGTGCGCATTGATATAGAACGGGATGGCCAGCGCGTTGGCCCATTCAATGTACCGGCATTCGGCGGTGGCCTTGGCTCAGGCTTCATCTTTGCCTCAGATGGTCAAATTCTGACCAATGCCCATGTTGTTTCGCGAGCGCGGCGTATCCAGGTGACATTGGCCGATGGACGCAAATTCGATGCGGGTCTTGTGGGTAGCGACCCGGAAGTGGATGTGGCTGTCCTGCGTATCGGTGCCGACCATCTTCCTGTGGCTGAATTGGGACGTTCACCATTACGGGTCGGGCAACTGGTGATTGCCGTTGGCAATCCCTATGGCTTGAACTGGACGGTCACAGCCGGTGTGGTCAGCGCGTTGGGACGCGATCTGGATGTTCCCGGCACGCGCAAAATGACCAATTTGATCCAGACGGACACCTCCATCAATCCCGGTAACTCTGGCGGCCCCCTGGTCGATAGTCACGGGCGTGTGGTTGGTATCACCACAGCTATGATGCCAATGGCGCAAGGACTTGGCTTCTCAGTTCCACTGGATACCGTGAAGGCCACCATTGCCAAAGTCACCAGGAAACGTGAGGCTACATCTGAAGGGATATCCATGGGCGTCGGAGGAATGCGGGTGAAAATCGATCCAGCCCTGCAAAAAAGTCTGAACATGGCGCAGCAATTCGGCATGGAACTGCTGGAGATCCGCCGGGATGGTCCTGCTGACCGCGCTGAACTCAAGCGCATGGACATCATCCTTGCCGCCGACAATGAACCTGTCACGGAGCCGCGAGACTTACAGCGCATAGTACGCCGGCATCGCGGCGGAGAAAAAATAGCGGTCAGTTTCTTGAGAGGGGGCAAACAGCGTAAAGTGACTGTGGTACTGTGACACTCCCGTCGCGTCAACGCTGACGGGCTTCTAGGCAACATCACACGATGGGCCTGTCTCCGAAGAGACCGTCTCTACAAGACGTGGTTGCTCGTGTGACTCACCTAGACAACATTGGGGCGTGCCTGCCCTACTACGACTTTTCCTAGACAGGCTAGGACGTCGATACGTGAAGGAACGAGGAAACTCTCCATGCTCACCAAAGGCAAGCGTATGCATATTGATACTGCCGACCAGATCACGGTGTCCCGTAAATCCGCATTGTTTGCAATGCCATAGCCTGTTTTTCGGCTTGTGTTTATGTCCACATCGGGGACACTGGCTCGATGTTCCTCGTTCGGAGCCAGTGAAGCTCAGGATATGGGCCTGTTTGCTTTTGTGAGTGAGGTAGTCGATATCACGACCATATTCCCACAAGGCCATGCGTTGGTTGTGATGTCGCCCGTTGTCGCGGGTACGAACGCCATGCGGGTTGCCGATGAAGAGGGAACCGACCTGGTTGTCAACACAAAAGTCGATGACCTGTCGTGTCGCTTTATGGCGCATATCACGGATACGTCGTTGCGTGCGTCGGCATTGCTTGTTCTTGGCCCGTTGCAATTTTTTCCAGCGTCGCGAGTGCTTCTTGCATCGGGATTGCTTCTTGGTGATCTTGCCCAGGTGCTGGTTTCGCTGTCGCTTGAGCGAACGAATACCACGCCCCGTCACAATCAGTGCTTGCCCTGTATTCGTCGTCACCGCCGCCAGGTGGTCGAGTAGCAGGATGGTGTTGCCACCACCCCGCCCTCTAAGAACCGGACAGGAAGATTTCTCATTCATCCGGCTCAAGCCTTTCTAACCCCCCTCTTGGTCAGAAGGGGCGGTTTCGTTACGGTTAA
>WNFB01000666.1_pt1 | contig 28300 bp, 27 predicted proteins | sample 5400501 | NCBI WGS metagenome assembly WNFB01 (sample SAMN13153341, study PRJNA577476) | soil metagenome | isolation source: 200 cm saprolite under Douglas fir tree site 2 hole 1 | place: USA:California | collected 2015-04-18
TTGACTATGCAAGGAGAGACAACAACCCCGGCAACAGTAGAAAAACAGGACCACATGCGGCGTCGTGTTCTTTTTAAGCATGCAGCTCATCCACATCAACCGCGTAACGTTAACCTTGTTCACGAAGCAGAATTGGCGGCAGCAGGATTCAATACTCGCCTCGCTGTCGGCCTGACCGGACGCGTCGGCACGATGTGGACTGCATACTCTTTTGCTGTACTGGCGATCATCGGACTGTTCGCCATCTTAGGATTGCTATCACCATTAGTCGTCGCTCTTGTGGGGTGGGTATCGCAAACATTCATCCAATTGGTTTTATTGCCCATAATCATGGTGGGGCAGAACGTGCTTGGACGCAAAGCAGAGTTACAGGCGGATGAACAGTTCAATACGACGATCAAGACGTACCACGATATTGAACAGGTTATGGCTCATCTCGAGGCCCAGGATGCAGAGCTACTTAAGCAGTCTCACATGATTATCCATTTGCTCCAGGCCGCCGGTATTCCACCAGAGCAAGTAGACGCCTTACAGACCAATGGGACTGGAAATATAACAGCGGTTAATAACGTTGCAGCCGCCAATTTAGAGACTCCAAAGTAGTCACTAAAAGAGCAGGGCGATTTAAAAGTCGGGGCGCAGGGCGAGGACTGCCTTCACCATTCCCCGAATGCGGCTGCCATCGCCCATACTATGCCTACGACGAAACAACTGCGAAGCTCGTCCATAGTATGGGCGATGGCTTGTCCTCGCCCTGCAAAGAGGCTGGCTCTTCATCTAGAGTCTGCGTGATCTTCGCATTCCAAAGAAGAGATTGTACAGCAGTACAATAACTGCGATAACCAGGAGAAGGTGAATCAGAAGGCCTACGCTTTTTAAGAATATTAGACCTAGCAACCATAACACGACTAGGACGACAACTACTCCCCAAAGCAGACCTATCATAGTCTGTATTCCTTTCTTGATCTATAATCAACGAACCGATTGATGGAATCACTCCTTCATCCCTGATAGGAAGAAGAAGGTTCCATCCACTACCTTCATCACGAACTACAAGCCAGACAAGTTTTACCTATCCTGGGAAAAAAGGTTAGAAGTTGCTTAGCTGTTTCTAACTTGTCAATTGAGCGGAGTTGCTGTACTGTTATATACAGACTATTTTTATCACTATCTCATTTGAACAAGGAGCACATATGTCTGCTGACGCGCAGACAACGACTTCGAAGGCGAGCTTACAGGCGCAAACACCATTTGCAGTGCGTGAAGAGGCCATTGTCGTTGACAATTTCAGCAAAAGCTACGGCTCTCGTCGAGTCATTGACCAATTACAATTTACCGTTCATAAGGGCGAGGTCTTCGCGCTCCTGGGACCAAATGGCGCGGGCAAGACGACAACCGTCGAAACGCTTGAGGGCTATCGCACCCCTGATTCAGGGAGTGTCCGCGTATTGGGATTGGATCCCATCCGCGAGGCACATACGCTCAAGCCGCAGATTGGTGTCATGCTGCAACAGGATGGCCTGTATCCTGGGCTGACTGCGCGTGAAGTCTTGCGCCTGTTCGCGGGCTACTTTCGGCAGCCACAACACATCGACGCGCTGCTAGAACGAGTTGGACTCACCTCGGCGGCTCGCACACGCTGTCGCAGGCTCTCTGGCGGACAGAAACGCCGCCTGGCCCTGGCAGTGGCCCTGGTAGGCAATCCAGCACTTTTGTTCCTGGATGAGCCAACGGCTGGCATGGACCCCCAGGCCCGCCTTGCGACATGGGAGATTATTCGCGACTTAAAACAGCAGGGGGTGACGGTGCTGTTAACCACACACCTGATGGACGAGGCAGAGCGGCTGGCGGACCGTGTTGCGATCATCGATCATGGGCGACTGATAGCCCTTGATACACCCGTGCAGATGACGGGAGTACAAAATGCCACTATTGTGCGCTTTGTCGCGGTGGCTGGCCTGGACTGTGAGAAACTTGCGGCATTACCATCCGCACGCAAAGCGGAGGAGATACGCCCAGGCAGTTATTTGATCGAAACAGAGGCGGTTCCCGTCTTGCTGGCGGAGCTGACGGCCTGGTTACGCGACAACAACGTCACGCTTACGGAGCTACGGGTAGGGCACGGCTCGCTTGAAGAGCTGTTCCTGCGCCTGACTGGGGCAGAGGTGCGAGATTAATATGGCAATACAGACAGTAGATCAGAACAGTAGAGGCAACAATAAAGCGGCTCCTCTGGTGCGCCAAATCTTGACGCAGACGCAATTTGAGCTCCTACTGACGCTGAGGCGTGGCGAGAACATTTTGATAACGCTGATCGTACCGGTGATGTTGCTGATCTTTTTTGCATCTCTCAATATTGTACCCGCTGTAAGCGGGCGGGCCGTCAATTTCCTGCTTCCAGGCATACTCGCACTGGCAGTAATGGCGGCTGGAATGGTGAATCTGGGGATTGCTACGGCCTACGAACGATACTATGGTGTGCTGAAACGGCTTGGAGCATCTCCCTTGTCGCGCAGTGGGTTGATTATTGCCAAGGTCATCTCGATCCTTCTCCTGGAAGTGGTGCAGGTTCTACTTCTGGTGGGTGTCGCGGTCGTGTTCTACGGCTGGCAGCCAACCGGCTCACCAGTGCTGGCTCTGTTAGCTTTGCTGCTGGGAACGGTGACATTTGCCGCGTTTGGCCTGGCGATGGCCGGCGCATTGCGGGCCGAGATTACACTGGCCGGGGCCAATGCACTCTTCCTGCTTTTTGTGCTGCTCGGCGGCGGCATTCTGCCACTTAGCCACCTGCCCGCTCCGGTGGCAGCTATCGCACAGTTCCTGCCAGCATCCGCTCTTACCCAGTCACTGCAAGCCACGATGAACAACGGGTCAGCATTTCCTGGTTTCGCATTGTTGGTGCTGGCAGGCTGGACTGTAGTTCTACTGATAGTTGCGATACGGACATTTCAGTGGGAGTAACTGTATCAACATGATAGTGCTGTAAATCAGGTTGGCATTGCCGACCAGACCCATTGCTGAGGGCAGGTATAATCCAGCACGGCCAAATTTCCTCCCGCACTCGGCAGAGAGATGATAAACTGGGGAACACTTGAATGCTGGAGCTGATTCTGCAGATTTGGGATGAGAATAGAGATACCGTCCCGCTGATGGACAGGCGAAATGGTCTCATTGAAAGTTGCAAGCTGATCGAAAATGATTTTCACACTGAAACTGGCGTTACCGGTCTGTTTATCGAATCCTAAGAAAAGCGGGATGATCGTATCATTTACATTTCGAAATGGATCGCGGAAATTATCATCCGTTTTGTAAGGATTATCAGGCCTGGCCATGGCAAAGGCAAAGGCTTCACCACATAAATCATACTTGTACGCGCTATTTGGAATTCTGGCAAGATGGGATTTCGCCGTTACATTGGTGGGAGTGGTAGTAGCTAAACGTGCATGAATCACAAAGATACTTGCCGTAACAACGATTAGGGCGAGAGGAAGTAGTAGCCAGCGTTTCATAGATGCACCCTCCTCAGGAAGTGAGGTAATCGATACTTACTTTGGATTACGTAGCATAGTTACGGTCGGTTCCTCATCTACTGATTCAGGCTCAGATTCTTCTCTCCTTGACGCTTGTAGCTGTACCAGGGTGGCGAGGAACATGATAAGAATGATGGCATGGAGGGCAGTACACCAGGCACAAATAGTATGAAGACGCACAATTTCTACATAGACCAGGTAGAGGACGGCCAGCATTCCGGTGAAGGACCAAAGGAACTGCGTTACCTTTAGCCAGCGTGGTATGAAAACGAAAGTTAAACCAGCAATGGCTAAAGCAGCACCGACAATGCACCATGCAAGGCCTGGAACAGTAATGGGTATGGCAGTTCCCGGAATATTTGAGTAAGTGCTGGAGAGAACACGTGTACAATCTACCAGGCCATTGGTGGAGCAGTAGAGGGGGGTGTTTGCGTAATGGACGGTGGTCAGATATACAGCGATAGCAGCACCTACTAATGAAAGCAGGAGCAACAGTAGTTGGCTACCTGAACTTTGTATATATTTCATCGTTGCCTCGGTACAAACAATTGCTAAGAACAGCATACCTTGATGAGTATTTTGTGTCAATAGCCTTTCGCAAGGAAAAATACCATGGATATCGAAGAAGAACCTTTTTTGCATGTAAAACATGCAAAAAAGGTTCTTCTTCGATATCCCATTGCCCTTTGTCATGAATTGAATGGAATGAGTTAAACGGGAGGAGTGACTTCCTCGGAGAAGTGGCAGGCAGCGTAGTGCTCGCGCCCTTCTTTCCGTTCAAAGGCAGGTTCGACTTCGCGACAGATCTGCTGGGCCATAGGACAGCGAGTATGGAATCGGCAACCAGAAGGAATGTTAATAGGACTGGGTAAATCACCCGATAGAATGATGCGCTTTCGATGCTTCTCAATTTTTGGATCAGGTATAGGCACGGCTGAAAGTAAGGCCTGGGTATAAGGATGTTTAGGTGAAGCATAGAGTTCATCGCGGTCGGACAATTCCACGATCTTGCCCAGGTACATCACAGCAATACGGTCAGCCACGTGGCGTACCACGCCCAGATCATGCGAGACGAAGAGATAGGTCAGGTCAAATTGCTTTTGCAGGCGTTGCAGCAAATTAAGCACCTGCGCTCGCACAGAGACATCGAGTGCCGAGACCGGCTCGTCGGCGATCACAAATTCTGGATTGATCGAGAGGGCACGGGCTACCGCGATACGCTGGCGTTGACCGCCACTAAATTCGTGAGGGTAACGGTCGATATACTCTGGACGTAGGCCGACGACACGCAACAGCTCAGCGGTTTTATCGCGAATCTCGCTAGACGAGCCCAAGTTATAGATATGCATCGGCTCGGCGATCAAGGAGCCAATGGTAAAACGGGGGTTGAGTGAGGCGAAGGGGTCCTGGAAGACCATTTGTACGCGGCGGCGTATCTGCCGTAGTTCCTCACCATGCATCGTCGCCAGGTCTTGATCTCCAAAGAGAATCTGGCCGGCGGTGGGTTTATACAAACGTACAATGGTACGTCCGATGGTGGTTTTGCCTGATCCGCTCTCGCCAACAAGACCCATCGTTTGCCCGCGCTGGATAGTAAAATCGACACCGTCCACCGCACGCACATGCCCGACTATCCGTTGCAAGATAATACCTCTCGTCAATGGAAAATGCATCTTAAGACCGCGCACATCAATTAATGTCTTACTCCCTACAAGTGTCTCTGCCATCTGCTTGCTTCTCCTTACGGTGTTGAATCTGCTGGGACCGAACTAGCGAGGGCGGCTTGCAATGCTTCTAGGTGGGCCTGGCGTCGTCTATCGGCATAGGCCTGTTCCCTTGGATCGGTCACATCTACCCAACAGGCTTTGCGGTGTGCTGAATTTCCAGCTACCGGGTCAAGTGGGGGCATGGTGCGGCAGATACTGCGAGCAAAAGCACAGCGGGGCATAAAGGGACAGCCTGGAGGTGGTTTCAATAAGTCGGGAGGAGCACCCTCGATAGTTTTGAGTTCGCTCGTGCGCTTCTCGTCCAGGCGCGGGACGGAGGCTAAGAGTCCAAGAGTGTAGGGGTGACGTGGATTTGCAAACAATTCATCAGTCGGGGCAGTCTCTACCACTTTGCCCGCGTACATCACCACCACCCGGTCGGTCATGCCTGCTACCACACCGAGGTCATGAGTGATGAGGATCACTGCTGTTCCGAACTCGCTGCACACTCCACTGATCAATTCGAGGATTTGTGCCTGTACAGTGACATCCAGTGCTGTAGTTGGCTCATCGGCAATCAGGAGTTTAGGATTACAGGCCAGGGCTATGGCAATCATTACTCTTTGACGCATTCCACCGCTAAACTGGTGCGGATAGGAGTTGGCTCGCTCTGCCGCATCGGGAATGCCAACCTGTTCGAGGAGGGAGACGGCTCGTTGATGGGCCTGGTCGGCACTTAATTTGAGGTGAATGCGCAGGCCTTCGGCGATCTGTTTGGACACGGTCATGGTTGGGTTAAGGCAGGTCATGGGGTCCTGAAAGATCATACCTATTTGACCGCCGCGGATCTTGCGCATGGCACTCTCTGGCAACTCAAGTAAGTCCTGATCCTTAAAGATGATACTGCCACCGGCATATTCACCTGGTGGTTGGGCGACGAGGCGCATAATCGAGAGGGCCGTCACACTTTTGCCGCAGCCACTCTCACCCACCACCCCCACCTTTTCGCCGGGCTTGATGGAAAAGCTCACGCCATCGACGGCGCGCACTCGTCCGGCCTTCACCTTAAAGTAGAGCTTGAGGTCTTGTACCTCGAGCAGATTTTCTCCCAAGGTTTTCGCTCCTTTTACTTACATCGTTCTAACGTTCCGTCATGTAGGGGTCAAGTGCATCGCGCAGGCCATCGCCCACCAGGTTAAAGCTGAGTACGGTGAAGAAGATGAGCAAGCCTGGAATGAAAACGAGTAGGGGATTGACATCAATGAGATTCTGGCCGGTGTCAATCATACTGCCCCAGCTTGCGATGGGCGGCTGAATACCAAAGCCAAAGAAACTCAGGACCGATTCAACGATGATGTTTCCACCGACCAGCAGGGTAGCACTCACAATAATTGGCCCGGCGGCGTTGGGAAGGATGTGCCGGAACATCATGCGAAAGCCGCGTGCGCCGATGGTGCGAGCTGCCAGCACATACTCTCGCTCCTTCAGTGCCAAAAACTCCCCGCGTACCAGCCGGGCGGTATACGTCCAGCCAAAGGCGGCAATCAAGAGAATGACACTCCTTGGCGTACCATCGGTAAAGGACGCTGAGAGGACGAAGAGCAGGAGGTAGAGGGGTACAGCCAGGATGATGTCCGTGAAACGCATCAAGAGGTTGTCAAGGACGCCGCCATAGTAGCCCGCGAACGAGCCAATACCGACGCCGAAGAGGATGGCGATGAACATTGAAGAGAGGCCGACCAGCAGGGAGGTCTGCCCGCCTACCATAGTGCGGGCAAAGTAATCGCGCCCGACATCATCGGTGCCAAAGGGTAAGGTTAAACTCGGCCTCTCACCCCCGTTTATGGCATCGTTGAGAGACAACGAATGGGCTAAATTGGGGTCGCTGTGCCCTGTAACATAGGGGCCTAAGAAACAAAAGAGAAAGAGTAAAACCAGAAAAGCCGCGCCGCCGATAGCCGCCCGGTTGCGCGTAAAACGGTCGAAGATGATGCGTCCCTGGCTGCGCCGTTTCTGTACCAGGGCAGCGGTAACTTCCAAAAATGGTTCGACATCATCTTGTGTGGCCTGTGTTGCGTTGAGCTGTTCGGATATGTCCATGGAATACTCCTCTCAGAAGTAGATGCAGCAGATTGCCAATTACGCGCTATGAGTAACGAATACGCGGGTCCATCACTGCATAGAGAATGTCCGCGATCAGGTTGAACAGAATGACAAACACAGCACTGATCATTAACATGGCCAGCAACACCGGATAATCGCGGGACTCAAGAGATTGGAAAAAGAGTAGACCCATCCCCGGCCAGGAGAAAACTCCCTCGGTGATGGTCGCGCCGCCTGCTACCTGACCAAAATCGATGGCCACAACGGTAATCAGAGGGATCACCGCATTACGGAGAGCGTGGCGCAACAGTAAAGGGATAGGGGCCACACCTTTGGCACGAGCTGTACGCATATAATCCTGCTTGGTGACCTCAATGGTGCTGGCACGCATATAGCGGCTCCACCCTGCGATAGAGATAAGGGACAGGACTAAGACCGGCAAGATGAGGTGCTGGAGATGATCTACGAAGGAATCGATGGGTGAAAGTTGATAACCGATGGTTGCTGTACCTGAGGTGGGCAGCACATGTAACCACACCCCAAAGATGTACTGCGCAAACACGCCGAAGAGGAAGGTGGGCATGGCTATACCGAAGTAGGAGAGGAGTGTCAGACCGTAATCGGTCACTGTTCCCTGGCGCACTCCTGAAATTACGCCGAAGGTGAGGGCGAGGATAAGCGCGAACGAAAGGGCGAGGCTAAACAGTTCCAGCGTCGCGGGAAAACGCTGCGAGAGGTCATACGAGACGGGCAAATTATTGGCAAAAGAGAAACCAAAATCGCCCACTACGGCACGCTGCAGCCATTTGAGGTATTGAACCGGTACCGGGTCATCCAGGCCAAAACGTGTACGCATGGCAGCTTTGCTGGCCTGACTGAGATGTGGATTGAACAATACCTGTTCCGGCCCACCTGGTAAGAGGTGGATTAAGGTGAACATAAAAATGGACAGGAAAAAGAGTAAAGGGATGGCCTGTAGCAGGCGTCTTATGATATATCGTCCCATAAACACCTCCGACGAGCTGAAAACGTGTAGAGAAAACGTTGGACATAGTGTACCATATTTACGTCTATTTATGTCACGTTCCCCATACAAAAATGGTGCTAAATCTTAAATTGCGGCGATTTCTCGTAACTATTGAATGGGCGAGCCACCGCAGGTGGCGAGGAGTCCTGAATAATAGTTACGCAATAGGCACTACACTCATGATATAGGAGAGCCTCTGGTTAGATATCTGACAGATATCTAACCAGAGGCACCGCTGGTTACATGTCTACATCCACATGAGATGAGTAACGTGATCGTTCGTGCTGCGCCTGTCTAGCAGTGACCGCCGTCACACCACCATTCCCAGATGTTAATCGTCTCGGCAGCACCCTCTGGGGCTGGATTGTAGTTATGCACAGACAGCTTGTGCATAGCGATGTCCACCGGGCCGTACAGAGTAATGAAGGGGAACTCCGTCAGGTAGATCTGGTGGATCTGATTGAAGACCTGCTGACGTGCCGCCGGGTCGCCTGTCTGCTGCTCTTGCTGGAAGAGTTTATCCAGAGCTGGGTTGCAATAGAAGGTAATATTGAACCCAGCAGGGGGGATCTGATTGCAAGAGAAGCTGGACGAGTCATCGGCATCGTAGGTCAACGAGCTTTCGAACTCGCCAATGTCGAACTTGCCGGCTTGAGCTCCCGTAGCTGGCGAGGCGTGGCCTCCCGTCAGGAAGGGGCCGAAGAAGGTACTGGCGGGGTAGTTCTGGATCTCCAGTTTGATGCCGATGGCTTTGAAGTTTTGTTGCAGAATCAACTCATCATCAGCACGCCACAGGTTGTTGGCGGTCGTGGAATACTCGAAATCCAGCGTCTGATTGCCCTTTGAACGATAGCCGGTTGTGGCATCTGTGACCCAGCCATCCTGGTCCAGCAGGGCATTGGCGGCGGCGGGATCAAATTTCGGACAGGGCGCATTGGCCTGGTAGCCAGGATTGAGCCCGGCAGCATGGTCCGTACACAGTGGGGTGGCCTGTCCGCGGCGAGCGGTATCGATCAGGGCCTGGTGGTCAACGGCCATGGCCATGGCCTGGCGCACCGCTATGTCTTTACCGAGGATCGGATTGTTGAAATTGAAGTAAAACGCCTCAAAGTTCGTCGACTTCGGATTGAAAGTCAGCTTGTAATTCGTTAATCGCTGATAGGCGATGGTCTTTGTCACATCCAGGAACCACGCGGAGTCAATGGTACCGGCCTGCAGGTCCTTGAGGATGGTGTTCTGGTTGGTGACGATACGGAACACGACCTGGTCGAGGTAAGGTAGACCCTCTGACGCGCGATAGTACAGCGGGTTTTTCTTCACAGTGTAGTGGTCGCCTGGCTTGCTCTCACTCATCATGAAGGGGCCGCTGGTGACGGAGGGGTTCAGGTTATCCGGCGTAGACAGAAGCCTGTCGGGAGCGACGCTGCTGTAATGGTGCGCGGGCAGCGGTGCCTCCAGGCCATCCGCCCAGGCGGAGAGGAATGGCTCGAAGCCATTCTTGAGGTGGAAGGTGATCGACAGGTTGTCGGACGAGACATCGGCCGAGGTGATCAGGTTCAGACCCACGGTACCTGCCGGGGTAAATTTTGGATTGGTCCACAGTTTCCAGGTGAAGTCCACATCCCTGGCATCCAACGGCTGCCCGTCCGACCATTTGAGGCCGGGGCGCAGGTGGAAGGTCCAGGTTTTGAGGTCGGCACTGACGCCGTTATTGGCTACCGTGGGAACCAGCGTTGCCAGGCCGGGGTGCAGGTTGCCATTAGAGTCACCATAGAAGAGCGGAGTATAAATGGCCTGATCGACCATATCCGAAAAGGTTTCGGATGAAGCGTTGGTGATCAGCGAGTCCGGCTCTTCAAACAGGTCAACAGTCCAGGTACCGCCCTTCGTAACGGTCGTACTGGTGGTTGGCTGCGTTCCTGGTGCTGGGGCTCCACAGGCACTGAGCAACAGGATTAGCACCGATAAGAGGGAAAAGGCAATCATTAGAGATCGTGGTCTGGGTCTCTTGAGCATCATGTCCTCCTCGATAAAATAACAAAGTTTTGAGGCAACTGGTTTACCCGCCCTGCGGGAACCGTCACAGGTGATAGGAGTAACTGTCTCCCCACACTGTTTAGAAAGAATTAACGCTAAGGGTAGAGCATCAAAATGTAGACGCCTATAAACTAGCGCTACATTATATTACGTCACGCATATCGCAACATCTCACACCAATCTGTGCAATTTGACTCGTGGCAAAAAAATTTGGGGTACAACAGAAAAAGGCATCAATTTGAGTTTGACATTGTCAAACTCAAATTGATGCCTTTTTCTGTTGTACATCTAGATATCATGGGAAACTCTGAATATAAAGAGAGTGATACAATAGTTTCTATGTTATTGAGGAGAAAAAAAGGTACTGAAAAGATTTGCACTACCACCATTGAGGGACAGCATCTCTATTACCGATCTTTTGGTAACGATAATAGTAAACCGTTAGTACTCCTCCATGGTTTTGGTGTATCGGGGTACATGTGGCAACGCTGCATTCCCTACCTGGCACAGCAGGCGCAGGTGTTTGTGGTTGACTTGCCCGGTCATGGGCATAGTCGCCTGCGAGGAGCCTGGCAGCTGCGCGCAATGGCACCTCTGCTGGCTTTATGGATAGAACAGATGGGCATTGCACCGGTCAGGCTGGTTGGCCATTCCATGGGCGGGGCGATTGCTGTTCATCTCACAGCGTATGCTCCTGATCTTGTCGAACGGCTGGTATTGGTCAACGCGGCTGGCATCCCTTTAGAGGCAACTATTCCCGCCCTTTGTGTACGCTCGGTACGTTCGATACTGCAACCAGGTGGTGGAAGATATCCCTTGCGGCTGCTGGGCGATGTTTTGAAGCCTCGCCCGCGCCTGTTCTGGCAGGCCGCGCAAGACATGGTGAGGAGCGATTTCCGTGCTGAACTGGGGAGCATTGATCTTCCTACGCTCATTCTCTGGGGTGAGCGCGATGTGTTACTGCCACTGGCATTAGGTCAACAGCTTCACGATGCGTTACCTCACGCAACCTTCATCAGCCTGCCCAATTGCGGGCACCGTCCACCTCTTTCCCAGCCGGAACTGTTTAGTCGGTTGGTACTGGAGTGGCTCTCGTATTCATAGACTTGCCTTCTCTGACACCATTCCCATGAGCAATGAAACGGAGGGACAATTGAATACGTGAACTAATGCAGAGGAGGTATAGTAATTCTATGAAATCTAATACGCAAATCGCTCGTAATGTGAACCAGGCAAAATACAAGGCGAGCAGTGCGGCAAACAGCCGTTGGATGGCCTTGCTTGCACGACTTGGATATGCAGTCAAAGGCGTGCTCTACCTTGTAATAGGATTCCTGGCTGCGCAATTGGCGGTCGGCACTGGTGGTAAGGCAACTGATCAGAGAGGAGCCATCCAGGCTATCAGCGACTTGACTTTTGGAAAATTTTTGCTTGTTGTCATGACTATCGGCCTGTTTGCTTTTGCGCTCTGGTGCTTTATCCAGGCGTTGTTTGATACTGAGGGCAAAGGCCGAGACGCAAAAGGAATAATCGCTCGCATCGGTTATGCGGTTGTCTGCATTTCTTATGCAGCCCTGGGTTTTGGAACGTATCAGTTACTAGCAGGTTCAGGAAATGCGGGCAAGAGTTCGACCACCAGTACACAGGACTGGACGGCGCAGTTGCTGAAGCAACCTCCTGGGACAGCCCTGGTAGTGCTTGTCGGACTGATTGTGCTTGGAGTTGCTTTCTACTCATTCTCCAAGGCATACACCGCCAGCTTTAGGACGCGCCTGAATCTCACAGAGTTAAGCGCACAATTGAAGAAGTTGGTCGAAGGTCTCGGGCGATTTGGTTATGCCGCCCTGGGTGTTGTCTTCACCATCATCGGCATCTTCCTGATGGTGGCTGCTTTCCAGCATAACTCCAGCAAAGCTAAAGGCCTGGATGGAGCATTACAGGAACTCGTACGTCAGCAGTTTGGTCCATTGCTGCTGGGTATCGTGGCCCTTGGCCTTATTGCATATGGCGTCTATTCGTTTGTGGAAGCTCGCTACCGACGCATTGGCCGGTAAGGTAATCAGAGAAAAAGCAGGAGTTCAGGTGAAAGACTGCGTCTTTCACCTGAACTCCTGCTTTTTCTCTGATTAAATTCAGTTGTTTTCAAAACCTTGACGTTTATGGTATACTCATGGCGAAGTTCCCGTAGCTCAGTGGATAGAGCAGTGGCCTCCGAAGCCATGTGCGCAGGTTCAATTCCTGTCGGGAACGCTTTTTCTCTGTTCTTCCTTGTTTGCAAAATATGTCGCAGATATATTGACAATCCTCACTCTATCCTCTATGCTTGCGCCACGAGAGAATACGTCGGAGGGATCCGGGAATGGCATCTAATCCACCACCCTATACAAACAGTTCACAGGCACAGGCACAGACACAATATCATATCTCGCAACAACAAACGATGCCACAACCAGCGTTTCCTATCTCGTCCACTCCCCCTTCTCCTCCTACGTCCACACCTTTGTTCACCCCTATCCCGACTGGTCAATCGGGGCCCCTCCCGCTTGTCTCACAACCTTCTATCAAACAGCGGCTCAAGCATATTATCCCTGTCGGAATAGCTGTGACACTGCTACTCATGATCTACCTGGCCTGGAACATAGCTATCACACCTGCACCTCTTTCTCCCGTTCCAGGTGTCACCCAGCAAAACTTTGGCAATGGGGCTACATCGACAACCACAAAGAACAGCTCGGGGAATGTCTCCACGGGCAGTAGGGATATCCAGGCGTATATCGTGGGCGCAGTCAAGAATCCAGGAGTGTACACCCTGCCTGCAGGGGCGCGAATCTATGCATTGTTGCAGGCAGCAGGGGGACCACTGCCCAAAGCTAACCTCGTTGCACTTAATTTGGCTGCTACTCTGACAGATGGTGAAGAAGTCTACGTTACGCTGATTGGTGAGATACCACCAAGCTATGTGGGAGGGGTGCCAGGGCCTGGGAGTGGAAGCGGAAGCGGCATTCCCACTGGCAATGCAACGGGTACGCTGGTGAATATCAACACGGCAAGTGCCACAGAGATGCAGCAGAGCCTGCATGTCAGTAGTACGACAGCCCAGGATATCGTAAATTTCAGAACGCAACATGGGCCCTTCTCTTCCGTAGATCAATTGTTACAAGTTGTGAGCCGGTCTATCTATGACAAAATAAAGGGGCAAGTGACGATTTCATGACACTGTGGGCAAGCACTCTAACAATCATTACGGTAGTCATCTGGATTCTTTGTATCCTCACCGGCATGGGTATCGGCTTGTTAGGAGGTGGGCTGCTCGGCAGGCTGTTTGGGTGGATGATCGCAGGTTCAATCGACGAAAACATCATCAAAGGGGGACGGGTTGGACGGCAGGTAGGAAGGCTGCTTGGTGTGGCGTTGGGAACAGGCCTGGGCATTTTGGGAGCATTTCAGGCCACCGCCATTGTTACCCGCGCGCTATCGCTGATTCATTGATCTTCTAAGGTGTAAATAAAGTAAGTTGTTTGTGTAATGCAGAATAAGAAGAATGCAGAGCTTGATCTGCGAGGTCTGGTGCTGGTCGTAGTAGTAGTTGCATGGCTGGCTGGTATAGTGCTTGCCTCCTGGGTTGCCCTGTCTCCACTTCCTTTACTGATCGGTGCCTGTGCAGTACTGGTCTGCCTTATTCCCCTCTGGCGCAACAGCCGGGCGCGATTGTTCCTGCTGATCATCCTCTGGCTGCTGCTCGGTGCCTGGCGATATGCAGTGGCTTCCCCTATTGGTGATCCTCAAGCCATCTCCGCATTCATTGGAACAAACAAACTGGATGTGCGAGGCGATGTGACCGATGAACCAAAGTTGGTCGGCAGGACTCGTCTATTAGTGATCACCGTGAGGAGTATCAGCAAGGATGGAGGGGCTACCTGGCAAGATGCGCATGGGCAGCTAGATGTTCAAACATTGGGTGGAGAAATCGAGAACCCGTATGGGCCGAACTATGGAGACAGCGTCGAGCTACAAGGGAAAATCCAGGGGCCTTTACCATTTAGCTCACCAGGTATTTTCGCAAGCATGGTCTTTCCGCGCATCAACGTGAGCAGTTCGGGCGGCAATCCTCTACTGGCAGCACTCTATCACCTGCGTGTCACACTGGCAAACATCATCGAACAAGCACTTCCCCAACCCGAAGCAGCACAGTTGATAGCCATCCTGCTTGGGCTGCGCACGCCCGCGCTCAATTCGCTGGCGGTGGATTTCAATGTCACAGGTACGGCGCACTTGATTGCTTCCTCTGGTTTTAAGGTTACGGTACTGGCCGGTCTAGTTATCGCCAGTACTCGATGGCTATACGAAAAGAAAACCGTACCGGCGAGGCCTTTATTACCTGCAGAAAAAAAGAGGAAAAACCGGCGTCGTTGGGCGGCGTCAGCTCTGGTGATAGCCAGCATCGCGGCCTATGCAGTGCTCAATGGCGGTGGGCCGGCTGCACAGCGGGCCGGACTGATGGGCATATTGCTGGTGGTCGCTCCACGCTTCGGCAGAATCTACAACGTGTACACAGCTCTTGCGGCAAGCGTGCTCCTGATGAGTATGTTCGACCCATTTGTATTGTGGGATGCTGGCTTCTTGCTCTCTTTTCTGGGTACGCTGGGTATCGTCTTGCTGACGCCGTTCTTGCAACGAGTGTTAAAGCCGCTTGAACGCCTGCCCTTTGGACAGTGGATTGCCGAGACGACTGCGGTTACATTGGCGGCACAAATTGCGACCCTTCCAATCATGGCTCTGACCTTTAACCAGGTATCTTTTATCGCGCCTATCGCCAATCTTCTGACAGTGCCCCTGCTGGGCATATTAATCTTCGTTGGTCTTCTGATCTGCGGAGCGGGTTTGCTCTTTGCGCCGCTTGGCCTCATCTGCGGCTGGGTTGCATGGCCAATTTTGTGGTATGTGATCAATATCATCATATGGTGTGCTTCGCTTCCAGGTGCGTTTATGAGCGTAAGCAACCTGAATAGTGGACTGGCATGGGGCTACTATGGCTTGCTTGCTCTCGTCATCTATGCCATTCACTGCAAATGGCCTCAACAGCAGCCAGCGTATCACGGCAGAGTTATGCTACCAGCGTCACAAGTCCGGTTGCGTCTGCTGCAACTGGGTGCGGCACTGTTTATCATTCTCGCCACGGGAACGTCTGCTCTGGCCGCAGCACAGCCCGATGGGCTATTGACCGTTAGTTTCCTCACTGTTGGACCTGCTAACCCGGCACCTCAAGGTGAAGCAATCCTGATCCACACGCCTGATAGCAAGAATGCGCTGATTGATGGAGGAATCGATGCAACCTCGCTGGGCCAGCAACTGAACAACCACCTGCCTTCCTGGCAGCATTCACTGGATATGGTCATTTTGACCTCGCCCAAATCAGATCACCTGGGCGGCTTGCAGGATGTTGTGAGCCGCTACCAGATTGGTGAGGTAGTCGACGGCGGGATGCTTCATCCCACTGCCGCCTATGCTCTGTGGAGGCGAACTATCTCAGAGCGCAACATCCCCTATGTTCAGGTGCGACAGGGAGCCAGTATTGTCATTGGCTCTCAGGTTTCGCTGCAGATATTTTGGCCGCGTTCAACGCTGCACAAGGGCAGCAAAGAAGAAATAGACAATGGCCTGGTGGTACGTCTGACCGCCCCCGGCCTGAGTATGCTTTTATTAGGAGTAACGGCCTTGAGTAAATATTCGCTGACCGGATTAATGGCCGACATCGCACCCAGGTATCTCCAGGCAGATATTGTGCAGGTCGTCGCGGAGGTGGGCAAAGCTGTTCCAGCCGAGCTGGGTATTGTTTTGCAGGCAGCACGCCCCTCGTTAGTGGTAATCACGCCCGCGGCTCTAAACGCCAAACTGCGCAAGGCCGGTATGGCTGCATCGAGCTTGAATCCGCTTCCCTCGATGCTGGCTGGGACAACATGGCAAACTGAACAAACGGCAATGGTGGGTACTATCGAAATACAGAGTAGTAACCAGGGATGGGGTATGAACGTATAAAGAAAAAAAAGAGATTGAGCCAAAGGAAGTAGTTATCATGAACTGTGAACGTTGTGGAAAAGAGATATCAGAAAATACCATTATTTGCCCATCATGCGGAGCCGTTACCTCATCAGCGAGAGAGCCAGGTCAGCCACCGACGACGTATGGTTCGTATGGTGATCCTCAGCCAATGCCAACATACGATTCAGGGTACAGTCCGGCGGGACCGCCACAGCCGCCAATCTATACACCACCCTCCTATTCATCGCCTCAGCAAAACATGAGCTATGGCAGGGCAGAGCCATTTCGTCCGCCACCTATGTACCAACCCCCTCATGTCAACGTGACGGTCGTCAATAATTTTACGACCTCCTCAACCACGAATACGAATAGCGGCGCATTGATTGCAGAGATCATCCTTTCCCTATTTGGAATCTATGGGGTTGGCTGGTTGATAGCTGGTGAAACAACCACCGGCATTGTGTTACTTGTCTGTAGTTTCGTGCTTTTCTGGCCGCTTGCGATCATGATTGCGATTTTTACAATTGGTTTTGGAGTCTTCTTCTGTGACCTTCCATTAGCGGTGGGCGGCATTATTCTCAATGCAGTCCTGCTGAATAATGCGTTGAAGCGCAAAGCTATACAGCTCCCGTATCCGGCAACCATTCAAGCACAGCAGATGCCACCAGGGTGGAGGCCACCACAGTAAGGATTTATTCTCTATATTCGAGAGGAAGAGGCTGCACGAGCGGGTGTTTTTTTGCAAAAAAACACCCGCTCGTGCAGCCTCTTCCTCTCGAATATAGAGGATGATCCATGGCAAGGACACACAAGTACATTGACGGTCTGGGTACAAACACGCTACAATGGCAACTGAACCTGGTATTGCACAACAGAACAAACGATTGAAGGGGATATTGATGACGACAGGCCGAAAGATTCGCCTGACATCGCTGGCCAGTTGCGCTGGCTGAGCGTCGAAAATGGGGCCAGAGGCCCTGGCGCAGGTTCTGCGTCCACTGACAAGCCATGCTGCACCACCCGAACTTCTGGTGGGATTACATGCTGCCGATGACGCGGCGGTCTATCGTGTGAACCAGCAACAGGCGATTATCAGTACGGCGGACTTCTTCCCGCCTGTCGTTGATGACCCGTACACCTTTGGAGCGATTGCAGCAGCTAACGCGGTAAGCGACGTCTATGCGATGGGCGGAGAGGTCTTGATGGCGATCAACCTGGTGGGGTGGCCGGAAAACCTGGATTATGCCCTGCTCAGCGAGATTCTGCGCGGCGGCGCGGATATTATCGCACAGGCAGGAGGGGTAATCGCGGGCGGACATACTGTGACCGACAAGGAACCGAAGTACGGGCTGGCGGTGACGGGGATGGTACATCCAGAGCATATTCTGACGAAGGGCGGAGCAAAACCAGGAGACATACTGATCCTGAGCAAGCCGCTGGGAACGGGGTTGATTACGACCGCACACAAACGCGAACAGGTTGAAGAGCGTGACCTGCAGGAGGCTATTGCCTCGATGATGCAGTTGAATCGGAAGGCAAGTCAGGCACTGCGGCGGACAGGAGTACACGCTGTTACCGATATCACCGGCTTTGGTCTGCTTGGGCACGCCTGGGAGATGGCTTCGCAGAGCCTGGCTGGAATGCGTTTCGACTATGATGCGCTGCCATCGCTGCCCAATGTGCGACACTACGCGGAAGCGGGACACATTACAGGTGGAGCGTACCGGAACGCAGCATATCTGATGCCACATGTGTCTATGCATGAGCGGCTGACTGAAATAGATCGCGAGATACTTTGGGATCCACAAACGTCTGGCGGGCTTCTGGCGGCCATTGAGTCGGCGTTGTGGCCCAAACTGGCGGCATTGGCACCGGAGTTGAAATTCTGGCGCATTGGTGAGGTAACTGAACGGGTACCTGACGAGGCTCATGTGTTGTTGGAGGTGAGGTAGTGTCCGAATTGCTGGCGGAGGCCCTTGGGATACATTTCGAGGATCCAACCTTGTTACAACTGGCCCTGACACACCGCTCATATATCTACGAAACTCCAGGGGAAGGGCAGTTTTCTAATGAACGCCTGGAGTTCTTGGGGGATTCAATCCTGGCTTTTGTGAGCACGGATTACCTTTACCGTGCGTATCCCGATTTGACCGAGGGAGAGTTGACCGATGTACGCGCCGTCCTGGTAAAGACAGAGACACTGGCGAATTTTGCACGCGATATTGCGCTGGGCAATTTCTTGCTCATGGGCAAGGGCGAGCAAAACAGCGGTGGAGGGAAACGGGTGCTGGCCTCAGCATTTGAGGCATTACTGGGCGCCATCTACCTTGACCAGGGGATAGCGGCGGTACAGCAATTTTTACTGCATCGCATGGAGCCGATTGCGCAGACGATTGTAAAGAAACGCTTGTTCAAGGATGATAAATCGCTTTTCCAGGAATTGGCCCAGGCGCACGAAGGGATCACTCCATGGTATCGCCTGGCGAGCCAGGAGGGGCCGTCCCACAACCGGGAATTTACCGTAGAGGTGCTGTTGGGAGAAGAGGTGGCCGGGAAGGGGCATGGCCGCAACAAACAGACCGCCGAGCAAGAGGCTGCGCATGCAGCTCTGAAAAGTCGAGGCTGGATATGAATGATACCTGACCTGAATGGATGGAGTGAATGAGAGGCATGAGGAGATAGGGGGAATTATGCAACTACAACCAACGCCACGACCAGAACAAGTTTTACGGGTCAGTGCCAAGCTGATCACTTCAAGCACAATCCTGCATCTTTCATCGGACGAATTGGAGCGTGCGGTCAATCAAGAGCAGATGGAGAATCCCGCATTCGAGGTGGATGAGCAGCGTGTCTGTCTCTTTTGTGGCACCCGCATGTATGGGCAAAGCTGTACTGCCTGCGGCCACTTCGCGCAACCTGCAATGGCGATGAGCGAGGCTTCCATCAACTATGAGATTCCTACAGAAGCTGCCTGGAGTATTTCTCAGCAGTTGTATGATTTTGATAACTATGGCTTTGTCGAGATCGATCGCGACGATGAATTTGATCCATTGGCGAGTATTCCTACCGGGGAAACATTAACAGAGATACTCTTGCGACAATTGGAAGCACTGATTCCACCAGAAGATGGGTTGATTGCCGAGCAACTGGTGGGCAATCTTAATGATCGCGGCTACTTGGAGATGAGCGTGGCTGAGATTGCTGGCCATTTAGATGTGTCGGTTGAGCGCGTTGAGTATGTGTTGGGCCAGTTGCACACATTGGAGCCCCTGGGTATTGGAGCACGTACTCTGCGGGAATGTCTATTGATACAGTTACAGGCATTGAATGAGCAAGAGACTCCTCATCCATTGACCTATACGCTGATAGATCGTTATTTAGACAAGCTTGGACGCAGCCAGTTTCATGAAATCGCTCGCGAACTGAAGGTGCCTGAACAGGAAGTACGCCAGGGCAGCCTCTATATCCGTAGTAAGTTCTATCCTTTTCCGGCCCATACCTACCAGGCAGAGACGCAGTATACACGCATGGAGAATGAGGCAACCTATATGCGCCCCGATGTGATTATCCGCAAGGGCGAGACGGGATTTGAGGTGGAGCTTATCGAGGAGAAACGCTATCGCTTTCATATTAGCACCGATGCAACCGTACCGCTGTCGGCCAGCGGGGCAGCCAGCCAGGAAGTGCAGCGTTACATTCACCATCACAGTGATCGCGCCAAGTTCTTTATTGACTGTGTGCAGCGGAGATGGCGCACGCTTAAACGAGTGGCTGAACTGGTAGTGGACTATCAGCGCGATTTTTTAGAAAGGGGAGTGCGCTACATGCGTCCCCTGACTCGTGCGGAGGTGGCCACGCGCCTGAATCTGGACGAGGGAACGGTGAGCCGCGCTACGGCAAATAAATATGCACTGCTCCCCAATGGTCGGCTGATGCCGATTTCTGATTTTTTCGATGGTTCCCTGGGAGCGAAAGATGTACTGCGTGAACTGATATCGTCCGAGGAGCCTAAACGGCGCTTGAGTGACGAGGAGCTGGCAAGATTGATGCAGGCACGGGGGATACCGATGGCGAGACGAACCGTGACGAAGTATCGCGAGGAGATGGGCATCGGCTCGTCGAGGGAACGTTAAGTATTTTTACAGTGAGAAAGCGCAACAATATGGACGTTTGACAAAGTCAAACGTCCATATTGTTGCGCTTTCTCACTTATGGGATGGATTAATAGCGAGAGCGACGATCACCACCGCCTCGGCGGTCACTCGACCGACCGGAGCTTTGTGACTGGTAACAGTTGCTGCAATACACAGGCCTGTCTTCGCGAGGTTGGAAGGGAACCTGGGCCTCCTGGCCACAGCTTGCGCAGGTGGCAGTATACATCTGACGGGCTTCGCGGTAACCACCGCCGCCACTACTGCGGCCACCACTGTAGCCACCGCCCTGTCCCTTGCGTGCAGCTCGGCACGCGGGGCAGCGGGAGGGAGCATTTGTGAGTCCGCGACTCTCGTAAAATTCTTGTTCGCCTACGGTGAAGGTAAATTCCTGATTGCAATCGCGACAATACAGGGTCTGATCAGCCAATGCCATGTTTTTCTTTCTCAATTCCTGGGTTTAATACCCAACAAACAAACTATCGTGTATCGCGCGGCTTGCAATAGACAATCTACTCTCAGCTACAATGCACTCTACAGCGTTTACTCATTATACCACGGATTTCCCCAAATTGCACTCTTTTTTTACGAGTTTTAGAAAAATGAGGAAATTTCATCTGAAGCATCAACGCTGCGAACTCTCCGGCGCGACATAAATCGTCCTCTCGCGCTCATAGATCACCATGCCGGGGCCGCCGCCTTTCATGTGGCGGACATGGCGTTGGAAGGTGTAATCGACGGGGGCGGTGGTTGTGCCTCGTGCCTGGCTGTAGTAGGCGGCGAGACCGGCAGCTTGCTCGATAGTGCTGCGGGGAATTTCGCGTCCGGCGGCTTTGATGATGACGTGGGCTCCTGGGACGCCGCGGGCATGAAGCCACATATCGTTGGAGGTAGCTTGATGGAAGGTGACTTCTTCGTTCTGGCGACTGTTCTTACCAATCAACAGGGTAAAGCCGTCGCGGCTCTGGATATGCAGGGGAACACCTCCTGCTGGCGGTACTGGTTTTCCCTTCAGTTGTTTGCCACCCTTGCCTTTTTTAGCTGCTTTCTGGGCTTTCTTCTCCTGCGATTTTGGCGCGCCGCGCATGTAGCCAGCCGCCTGCACCTCGGCTTTGACGAGGGCCACTTCCGCGGGAGTATCGGCCAGCATGAGATCGGCCAATAACTGTTCTATGGTCGCCAGTTCGCTGGCGTTCTGCTCAATTTGCGCAGGGATGAGGGCAGCGGCGCGGCGCAATTTATGATATTTGTTGAACAGACGGTTGGCGTTGCCTACAGCGTCAAAGCGGGGATCAAGCGCAAAGGTGATATTGGACTCACCACCTTCTGTCTCATCTTCAAAATAGTTGTGGAGAGTGACGCTGCTCAGTCCCTGTCGCACCTCGTGTTGATGGGCCAGGAGTAGTTCGGCCTGCAACCGGTATCGCGCTGCCTCTCCGAGGGCGGCTAATTCTCGTTGCAGCAGATCGGCTTTGCGTTTACAGCGGTCGCGCTGGGTCTGCAATATTTTGCGTATGGGGTTACGCACGCCCTCCATGGCGTCTCGCCACTCGGTACGGGCATAGAAGTCGTCAAGCAGGACGTTGATGGATGGAGAATGCCGTACGCGAATGCCCGGCGTCTGTGCGTACTGCTCCAATATGTAGGGAGCGAAGGCGATAGGAAACGCCTGAAATGAAGATGTAGGCATGGGTGTTTCTTCGCTAGTGGCTACGCGCTCTACCAGTTGGGGTTGCCAGCTATGACTGTCATACAGGCCAGCAAGCTCGCGAACATTCCAGGCTAGCTCATCCCAAATACCGGCCTCGACGCTGGCAACTGGTGTCTCGGCATTGCTGGTAGTGCGGTAGACGGCTTCACGAGCCATGAGCGGACTGAAGCCCAGCAGGTGCCTGGTCAGTAATTGCCAGAGTTTTGGCTCTTCCGCGGGTCGCTTGCGTGTTTTTGCCGGGGTAGACGGCGAAGCGATGGGAAGCTCGACCGCTGATTGGTCTTCAACTGCACAGGTAGCCAGTTGAGCCGAGGTTATGGTGGTTGGTTCTAATTTTGGAAAGGTTTGACCCGCAATGGTGCGCTGCTGCGGTGGAGGTGGAACATAGGGAATATGCGCGACGATAGTGCGGTAGCGATTGACCTCCGCGCCAACACGTTTCAGGCTGCCAAGAATCATGTCATGCTCATCACAGAAGATAATGTTGCTGAGACGACCCATGATTTCGATAATGAGGCGGTAGTGGACGCGCTCATCACTATCAGGACTGAGGCGATGGCCGGCTATAATTTCTATGACGCGCTCCCAGCGTGGCTGCTGAACTGTTTCTATGCGTGCGCCTTCGAGATACTTGCGCAACAACATGACAAATGCAGGTGGGTCGCTGGCTATTTTAGGCGGTTTGAGGGCGGTCAAGTGCGCTCGTGCCAGTTGTGGGTGGGTGGAAAGATAGAGCCAGCGGTTATGCCCGCCTTGTCCTGCTTGCCCGGTCTCCCTGCCTTCTCCCGCTATTGCTGGTGCATAACATTGTAAAGCGATAGCGTGCTCGGTAGGTTGAATGATGGTATCTATACGTGCATTGATGAGCAATATGCGCCATTCGTCGGCGACATCGGCCAGGGTAATCGCATCTGTATGCATTTGGTTTTCCAATCTATGGCTTATGCGCCAAAGCCTGATACTACCTAAATTGCCAGTTCATGTTGTACAATAGTAATAGAAAGGCATTTTTCACGAGTCGTTGTAGAGAGCGGCTTGCTGTATCCACCCTGAACCCTCCAGGAGACGTTTATCAAGATGAAGGACGAGACGCCGCAAGCTCTATACTACTACACGAACGGGATGATTGATTGTCAGTATAGCAAAAGAGTGATCTGTCGTATACTAACCAACTCTCTGAGAGCCAGTAGCGTCAGGAAAAATAACCATGCAACTTGAGACGGAGCAAACTGTGCCCCAGCAGTATCGCAAACCGCCCTCCCCGAAACAGGGACTCCTTTTTGTACTTTCGGCCCCATCTGGTACAGGAAAAGACACTGTCATCAACGCTCTGAAAGAGCAGGGCATGGATTTTTACGTGGTTGCGTCAGTTACTACACGCCCGCCCCGACCCGGTGAAAGCGAGGGCAATCCCTATCACTTTGTCACTCTAGAGAAGTTCATGCAGTTACGCGATCATGATGAACTACTCGAATATGCGAATGTGCATGGAAATTGGTATGGGCAGCCGCGCCAGCCAATCAGAGATAATCTGCGTGCTGGGCGGGATGTGCTGCTCAAGATTGATGTACAGGGGGCAGCAACCGTCCATCGCAAAGTGCCAGAGGCAGTCTTTATCTTTTTAGTTCCCAGTTCCATGGAAGAACTGGCACAGCGTTTAACCAGCCGCCAGACAGAGACGGAATCAGAACTTACGCGAAGGTTGGCCGATGCGCGTGAAGAACTGGCGCAACAGCATTGGTACGATTATGTAGTCGTCAACCGGCAAAATCACCTGCAAGAGGCGGTCGATCAACTACGCGCAATTATCCTGGCCGAGCATTCTCGTACTCATCCCCGCAGAATAGATATTTGATGACAACCCAATAAGGAGGCGATATGATTGAGGAACGTTTTGAGCAATCGCGTACCCAGGAGCGTAACCTGGCAATGGAGCTTGTTCGTGTAACTGAGGCTGCTGCAATAAGTGCAGGACGTTGGATGGGCAAGGGCAATAAGGAGATGGTCGACCAGGCGGCAGTTGATGCCATGCGGCATGCCCTTGACGGTGTCGATATGAGTGGGATTGTGGTGATCGGTGAGGGTGAGAAGGACGAGGCTCCCATGCTCTATGTCGGTGAGCAGGTAGGTAATGGTTCTCCGCCTGAGGTTGATGTAGCCGTTGATCCAGTGGAGGGTACGAGGTTACTGGCTACCGGTGCCCCTGGAGCGCTGGCAGTGGTGGCTATCGCCGAGCGAGGGACCATGTATTCAGCTCCCCCAGGGGTTTACTACATGGAAAAGATCGCGGTTGGACCAGCAGCTAAGTATGTCGTTGATATTAATGCGCCTGTCGCCGTCAACCTGGACCGCATCGCTCGTGTACGGGATGCCCACATCGACGACTTGACCGTGGTTATCCTGGATCGCCCGCGACACGTGGAAATTATCCGCCAAATCCGCGAGGTCGGTGCTCGCATTCGCTTGATTACCGATGGCGATGTGGCGGCGGCAATTCAGGCAGCGATGGAAGACTATACGGGCGTAGACGTGCTGATGGGTACCGGTGGCGCGCCCGAAGCCGTACTCGCAGCTTCGGCAATCAAGTGTATCGGTGGAGAAATCCAGTGCAAAATTTGGCCGCGCTCAGATGAGGAACGAGCAAAACTCAAGGCTGACGGCATAGACCTTGACCAGGTGTTCCGGGTGGATGACCTGGTCAGTGGAAATGATGTTTCGTTCGCGGCCACCGGCATTACCAGTGGAGAGCTGCTGGATGGCGTACAGTATTTCGGCTGGGGTGCTCGCACTTCCTCGGTGATGATGCGCTCGCATTCTGGTACGGTGCGCTACATTCATGCACGCCATAAATGGCGCAAAGGTCGGTAGAGGCCATCAGCGAAGCAGCCGCATTCGGGGAATGGTGAAGGCAGCGGAGCGCGTTTCAATACGCTCGCGCCCAAAGGAACTGTTATGAAAGCAGTGTTATGTAAAGAATATGGCCTTCCTGAAAACCTGGTAGTTGAGGAGGTTGAGTCGCTCAAGCCGGGCAGGGGACAGGCGGTCGTTGCAGTGAAGGCATGCGGGGTGAACTTCCCGGATACGCTGATCATCCAGGGCAAATACCAGTTCAAACCGAGCCCACCCTTCTCTCCAGGGAGTGAGGTCTCAGGGACAGTCAAAAAGGTAGGAGAGGGAGTAGAGCACCTTAAGGTAGGCGATAGAGTAATTGCCTTTACCAGTTGGGGCGGATTTGCCGAGGAAGTTGTCGCTGAAGCTGCAAAGCTTATCACCATACCCAATGAAATCAGTTTTGCTACTGCTGCTTCTTTTACCCTCGTTTATGGAACCTCTTACCATGCGTTGAAAGATCGAGCGCAGCTTAAACCCGGCGAAACGCTGTTAGTCCTTGGCGCAGCAGGTGGAGTAGGGCTGGCAACTGTAGAGCTTGGGAAGCTGATGGGAGCGCATGTCATTGCTGCCGCATCAAGCGATGAGAAGCTTGAAGTTTGCAGGCAATATGGTGCGGATGAAGTGATCAATTATGCAACGGAAGATCTCAAGGAACAGGTGAAGCAGCTAACGGCAGGCAGAGGTGTAGATGTAGTCTTTGACCCCGTAGGAGGTAATTATTCAGAGGCAGCTCTACGCGGTATGGCCTGGGGTGGTCGCTACCTGGTTGTCGGCTTCGCAGCAGGTGATATACCACGTATCCCGCTTAACCTGCCACTCCTGAAAGGATGTGCCATCGTTGGAGTATTTTGGGGCGCATTCACAGAACACAACCCGAAAGGCAACCAGCAGAATTTCCAGGACCTTATCACCTGGCTTGTAGGTGGGGAACTCAAGCCCTATATCTCAGCGACTTATCCACTTGAACACGCAGCGGACGCGCTAAACGACATGCTGCAGCGCAAAGTTACGGGAAAAGTCGTACTCCTGACGGACTAATAGTCCAGGTGGCAAACAAAAGATGTGCTGGGCAAAGTGCCACCTTTGCCCAGCACATCTTTTGTTTGCCACCATTTCCTCAACGCAGGTTGAACCAGACTGTTTTGGTCTGGGTATAGGCATCCAGGACGGCATGGCCCATCTTCAAGTTGCCTATGCTGGCCTCTAAAATCTTCTTGCCCACCTCGGTTGATCCGGTAAAAGCGATCTTGTCCACGTCGGGATGTGCGGCCAGGGCCGCTCCGGCGGTCTCACCAAAACCTGGGACGATATTCACCACGCCCTCTGGAAATCCGGCCTCGCAGATCAGTTCGCTCAGCCGCAGGGCTGTTAGCGGCGTCTGTTCGGCAAGTTTGAGAATAACCGTATTGCCACAGGCCAGGGCGGGAGCCAGTTTCCAGGCCGCCATCTGTATGGGGAAGTTCCAGGGAATGATTTGACCTACTACACCCACCGGCTCGCGCAGTGTATAGGTGAACATATTAGGAATGGAGACCGGTATGGTCTCTCCCTCTAACTTTGAGGCCCAGCCCGCGAAATAACGGAAGTGGTCGGCGGTCAGTGGTACATCTGCCGCCCTTGAGTATTTGATGGGCTTGCCATTGTCCAGCGTCTCTAGCTGGGCCAACTCTTCGGCGTTCTTCTCGATCAGGTCGGCCAACTTCCAGAGCAGCCGCCCCCTCTGTGACGGGGTTAGTTTGGGCCATGGGCCACTCTCGAAGGCTTTACGTGCAGCCGCTACGGCCCGGTTGATATCCTCGCTCTCGCCTTCGGCGACCTTCGCCAGCACTTCGCCGCTCGAAGGATTGATCGTATCGAAGGTCTTGCCGCTGGCCGACTCTACCCACTGTCCGCCAATCAGCATCTTGACCGGCTGCTGCTGCAAGAAGGCACTCTGCGTGTGATCTGTGACTGTTATCGCCATTGATGATAATCTCCTTGTTGGTACTGTTGAAGGTGTGAAATCTGAATTCTTCCTCTTAGCATATCATCTGAGATGGTTGGAATACCAGGAATTGGGCTGGCGCGAAAATTGGGAGGTACACGCTGTAGCACAATGCCATTGTGCCACAGCGTGTACCTCTCGATTTTCGGGCCAATGTGAATAAGTAGAAAAGCGTGGTACAATTGCAGCACACTATTTCGTCTGAGGGCCAGAGCCGTTCTCCAGGCCCCCAATGATTTTATTAAGGCGTGTAATGATTACGAAAACGAGAAGAACAGAGAAAGAGCAGCGGCGGGCATTAATGTTGGCAGATGCCTTGAGCGATGCAGTAGTAATTGTGACGGGTGCCAGTTCGGGCATAGGTGCTGCTACGGCCAGAGAGTTCGCCCGCCATGGCGCGCAGGTTATCCTGGCTGCCAGGCGTACCGAAGAGCTGGCAGATCGGGTACGCACCATTACCGGCGAGGGACAGCGTGCGCTTGCCATTCCCACAGATATAACTGACGCGGCACAGGTCACACAGTTGGTTGAGCAGGCCATTGAGCAGTTTGGACGTGTAGATATACTGGTGAACAACGCGGGTATAGGCAGCCTCAGACCATTTTTCAAGGAGTCAACAGAGTACATCAACCAGGCCCTCGATGTGAATCTGCGCGGTACCATTCTCGCGACACATGCTGTGCTTCCAGGAATGTTGGAACGGCACCATGGAGCAATCATCACTGTTGCTTCCGTCGCAGGTCATATCCCGGTTAGCCCTCTCTATTCGGGTACAAAGTTCGGTGTGCGGGGCTTTTCATTATCGTTACGCCGCGAGCTATCACGCTGTGGTATTTCGGTCTCGTTGGTCTCGCCGGGCTACATCAACACTGATATGAACAAGGGATCACGGTTCCCAATGCCAGGACCTGACCTTGTGGCCAGGGCAATTGCCGATCTCGTGGTCAAACCACGCCGCGAAGTTATCGTACCGGGCTATTACAGGCCGCTCATAGGCATAGCCAAGACGTTCCCCTGGCTGGTGGATCGTGCGATGCGACCGCGATAATAACTATCGAGAGGTTGTCAATCATGATGTAACGGGTGGCAGGCCTGCCACCCGTTACATCATGATTGACAA
>WNFB01000667.1_pt1 | contig 28300 bp, 20 predicted proteins | sample 5400501 | NCBI WGS metagenome assembly WNFB01 (sample SAMN13153341, study PRJNA577476) | soil metagenome | isolation source: 200 cm saprolite under Douglas fir tree site 2 hole 1 | place: USA:California | collected 2015-04-18
GGCGTCATGGGCGGCGCCGATACTGAAATCAGCTTTTCGAGCCAGAACGTTTTGCTCGAATCGGCGTGGTTTGACCCCATCTCCATTCGGCGCACGGCGAAGGCGCTGGGGCTGCGCACGGAAGCCTCGACGCGCTTCGAGCGTGGTGCCGACCCGGAAATGGCTGAAGTGGCTTCGCGCCGCTGCGCCGAGCTGATCCAGCAACTCGCCGGCGGCGAGGTCCTCGCGGGCGTGGTGGACGTGTATCCCGGAAAGCCCGAGCCGCGGAGGATCGCTCTGACGCGCGCCGAGCTCCTTCGCGTGATGGGCGCCGACGTGCCGGATAAAGAGATCGAAGCCATCCTGGCCGCGCTGGGATTCGAGCCTCTGCGCGTGGATTCCACGCGCGGCAGCGTCGGCTCGTTGATGGCCGCCTGGGAATGCCGCCAGCCGTCCTGGCGGCAGGACGTGACCCGCGAAATTGATCTGATCGAGGAGGTCGCGCGGCACTACGGCTTCGACAAGTTCCCGGCACGGCTGCCTGCGGCCAAACAGCCGGCAGCGCGCCTGCCCCATGCCGAGGCCGAAGACCGCCTGCGCGAGCGCCTGGTCGCGCTGGGCTACCACGAAATCGTCACCATTCCCCACGTGGACCCTGAGCGCGACGCGGTGTTCCGCTCCGAGGGGACCGCGCCGGTGCGCCTGGCCAACCCCTTGGCCGAAGACGCTTCGGTGTTGCGCACCTCAGGGGTGGTCACGCTAGCCGCTGCGCTCGAATGGAATTTGAACCGCGGCCAGCGCCACTTGCGGCTGTTTGAAATCGGCAAAACATACCAGTGGCAGGGCCGCGAGCCTGTCGAGCGGCCCACATTGACGTTGGGCGCCACCGGCTTGGCGCGCGAAAAGGGAGTCCACGAAGAGGCGCGCGAATACTCCTTCGCAGACCTGAAAGGCGATCTCGAGCGGCTCGGGGAATTGGTCGGCGGGCTCGAGTGGAAGGCGGGCGGACCGGCGTGGCTCCAGCCCCCATGCGCCGCGACTTTGGCTCTGGCGCATCCCGCAGCCGACGGCGCCGGCATCGGCGTGGCCGGGCAACTTGCGCGCCGCGTCGCCGAGCGCTTCAAGCTCCGCCAGGATGTGTTCGTGGCGGAGCTGGCGCTCGCCCCGCTCTACGCCGGCTACCGCGCAGCGCGCGCGCGCCTGCACTACAATCCCCTGAGCCGCTTCCCGGCCGTCGAGCGCGACTTCTCGCTCATCCTCCCCGAGGGCGCGCGCTTCGCCCAGGTGGCCGAGACGATTCGCGCGCTCAGCCTTGCCGAAGTCTCCAGCATTGAGGCCGTGGACCTGTTCCGCGGCCCGCACATCCCGCCGGGAAAATATTCTTTGCTGGTGCGCGTCACTTTTCAAAGCCACCAGGCCACGCTGACCGAGGCGCAGCTCGCCGACTTCAGCGGCCGTATCGTCGCCGCGCTCGAGAAAAACCTCGGCGCTGTCCTGCGTATGTCATAGGGGGCCGAGTTTTCGACCGAGCGGCAAGAAGCACACATCGTTCTTGTCTGGCGCGGCGCGCTGCCGCAGAATGGGCGCGTCCCAGCCGGGAGCGTGCCCTGTGGCCAAACCGGTAAGGGTCGAGATCTACGACCAGACCTACAACATCGCCGGCGACCTGGACGAGGCCTACGTCCAGGAGCTGGCACAGTATGTGGACGCCAAGATGCGCGACGTCGCCGAAGCCACGAAGATTGTGGACTCGCTGCGTGTTGCGGTGCTGGCGTCGCTGGCGATTGCCGACGAATTGCACGCGCTGCGCCAGGGGCAGGGCGAGTGGGAACGCGCGCTGCGCGAGCGCGCCCACCGCTGCCTGACGCTGGTCGAGCGCGCGCTCAAGCAATCCGCCTAGAAGTCGTTTTACAAATGCGCGCCCGCAAATCCGCCGAAAGCGCACGGCTTCAGGCGTGCCGGAAAGAGTCGGTCAAATGGCGGGCTTTGAGCCCCTGAGATCTTCCGTTTTCACGGTGGTTCAGACCGCACTGGCATTTATGAGATGGCGTGAGTCCTAAACTTGGAATCGGTGAGTCTACCTTGCTCGCTCACGGTTACTGGGTACCATGGCCGAAGCGATTCGGCCGGCCAGAGCCCGGGCACGCCCATCCGACTCGCCCGCTTGACGCAGGTACTCGAGGGCCCGCTGCGGGTGCCCCTGACCAGCGCAGATCTGCGCAAGCAGCAAATTGCGCGCAGCCTCCTCTGGAACAGGGGCCACCATCCGAGCGATCTCCTCAGCGCTCGGCCGGAAGGTCGCGAGGAAGGCACGGTTCACCTGGGCGGAGTCGTAGGGAAGGCTGTTCCCGAGGGGCGTTTCGTATTCCAGGATGGGGCGATAGTCCGTCGAGACGGGCGACCGCGCCGGCCAGCCGCGCCGCGGAAGCGTGTCGAGGGCGCGTCCGAGGGACGTTTCCGAGAGCGAGATCTCACCGAGGAGTGAGGTGAGAGACACCACGCCGATTCGCTGGAGCTCTTTCTGCAACGCCGGGATCCCTTCCCATCGCTCGAGCAGGCTGGCATCAGCCTCCAGCGGCGCCGCCGAGGCGACCAGGGCGCCCTGCTCCGGCCCCACGAAGAAGACGACGTGAGGGAACACCTGTGAGGCCGTGTTCAGCACCGTGAGCAGTGTTTCGGTCCGCATGTGGTGCAGCTGCACCCACTGCTGGAGCACGCCCTTCTCGCGCAGGCGTCGCCGACAAAGCTCATAAAACTCCCGATTGTATAAATCAGCCTCGCCGGCGATCCAGATGGACGTGACCTCAATCGTGATCAGGTCGTAGCTGTCCTGCGATAACAGGAGAAAGTTCCGTCCGTCCGCGACATGGACCTGCACCCGGGAATCGCGGTCGAAGACGCCGTCATTCACGTCTCCAAACCAGCCCCGCGCCGCCCGGATGACGTTCCGTGAGAGTTCCGCCGCGTCAATCTTGCGCAAGGGGAAGAGCGTCAACGCCCGAAGCGAATTGCCTGTGCCCAGCCCGATCACGAGCGCGCGGTCGAGACGATGCGCAAACAACATCGGGAAGAGCGCGAAGCGGACCTGAGCCTGTCTCTCGCCCCCATTGTCGCCCTGAAGCTTTCCGTTCGTGAGCATGATGTTCATCCCGCCCGCCTCGATTACCGAAGTCAGCCCGCCCTCCACATCCTCCCGCTGGAAGAGAACTCGATCGATCGGCCACCCTGGGCCGAAATAGACATAAGAGCCGGAGGACATGCTGAAGGGGCTCCAGTGCGGCACAAGTGCCGCGAGCACTACTCCGGCGGCGACGGTGACAGCGGCCAGCCGGGTTTTCCGTCCTCGGCTGACCGGCACCAGCGCCACCGCAAACAGGATTCCGAGGCCCAGGTTCAGCACGGCGGTGACACGCAAGATCGATTCCGAGCCGAGCCGTGGTAGCAAGACGAAACCGGTCAGCATGGACCCGAGGATGGCACCAATCGTATTCGCGGCGTAGATCCGTCCGACATTCTCTCCGGCTCGGTCGGCCGAGCCGCCCGCCAGGCTCAGCAGAAGGGGAAAGCTCATGCCGAGCAGCACGGCGGGAATCAGCAGAAGCCCGAAGGTTAGGAAGAGCCGCACCAATTCGGTGGTGATGAACAGAGTCACCGGAGCGCGCCTCAGCCACGAGTTGTACGCCATCAGCAGGCCAACCACGAGTGCTGCCTCGACGAGCGCTTCATTTCGTTCCCACCATGTCAGCGGGCCCTGCCGCCTGCGGTTTTTCCGGACCAGAAAGATGAATCGGAAAAGCAAAATGCCCAGCAGACCGGCCACATCCACCCAGTACGCTCCATTTAGACCCCACGAGAAGATCACGCGCGTCGCGGTCCACAGCGGCAGCGTCAGGAGTACCGCCGCGCCCAGGAGCATTTGCGAAGTCGCCAGCGCGGGCGCCCAACTCGTTGGTTCACGCAGGCGGTCCGCTACGATCTTCGCGCCCCAGCCGAGTCCGCATAGGATCGTGAAGAGCATGGCACCGAAGGCGTAGACGGTACTGCCGATCATGAAGGCCTGCACGTGCGTCCACACTACTTCGTATGCAAGCGCGACGCTCCCCGTGAGACATGCTCCAATGAGCAGCACGGCGCCGCGCCGGCCCTCTGGGAGGTGGCCGGGAGTAGGGAGTGACTCTGGCGCCGTCGGGGCAACGACCGGGACACCCCAGGGAAGCACGAGAGCCGAGCCAAAGATCCCGAAATTGACGGCGGCGGCAGCGCCGATGGTCCAGCCGACACCGAGAAGAGGCAACAGCCCGTACGCAGACACCAGCGTGCCGGTGGCTGCCCCCAGTGTGTTCCAGGCATACAGACGGTTCGTCTCGACCCGGAAAGCATATCCTCGTGCGGCAACGAACCGCGCCAGCAACGGCAAGGTCCCTCCCATCAAAGCCGCCGGCAAGCCGATCGCGGCCGCAGCCAGCAGGAAGCGCGCGGCTGTCAGGCCGAAGTCTTGCAGATGGAACTGTTGGTGGAGCCCGAGGTAGATCCGCGTCAATCCCGAAAAAATGGCAGGAATCAACAATCCGTATAGCGCAACCAGGAGCTCCAGAATCCCGTAGGCCTTCAGAGAGGGAGTTCGCCGGTCGATCCAGCGGCCAAACAGGAAGGAGCCCAAGGCGAGGCCGCCCAGAAACGCCGCCAGAACCGTGCTCACGGCTTGAGCCGTGTTCCCGAACGTGTAGGTTAGTAGGCGGACGAAGATGTTCTCGAAAATCAGGCTGGAGAACCCAGAGAAAAAGAAGAGGGAGCAGAGCACGCGCAGCTCAGCCGCCGGCCGCTCCTCCGGGCGCACCTTGGCAGAGTTCATTTTCCGTTTCCGGCCCGGCCAGCGCTCTCTTTCGACCCAGGACTTCCTCCGGGCGGGCCATCCGTCAGGGCAATCGCTAGAAGGGCAGTGGCCACACCGCCCAGCAGATCTACTAGGTAATGCTGCTCGAGCAGAAGTGTCGAAGCCGCCACCAGGACGTTGAAGGCGGCCAGGACGGCTAGGATTCGCCTCCAGGGCCGGAGAAACCACATCACGATGAGCGGCTGCGTGATGTGCATGCAGGGCAAGGCGATGAAATAGTCGAGTCCGATGCGCTCCTTCTGATTGCCACTCCAGAGGGCATGGAGATTGGCGAGCGTTGCTGCCTGCACTGCATAAACGCGCTGGCCCCTCGGCAGGACGGCGAAATGATCCCGACAAATGAAATAGGGCCCTGTGGCAGGCACAAGCCAGAAACAAACCAGCGCAATGTAGTAAGCCAGCAAGATCGTGCCGACGAAGCGCATCGCTCGGCGTCTGCCGAGGCGCACGGCCGTCAGGGCTAGCGCGGCACCGATCTGCGGGAACATCTCAAAGTAAATGAAGTCCAGGGCCTGGAACACTTGCGCCCCCCAGGCTGCGAATGCGCGATGCGCCAGAGCAGGAATCGTGGCTCCGCCGAGGAGAAGGGAATCCAGGCGATTGAGCCAGTACTCCTGCGGAGCGAAGTATCGGCGCGCCGCAATCACGTCGTTGTATCCGAAGACCACGATCAAACCGAAGAAGAGCAGGGTCGCGGGAATCAAGATGTCCTGGGCCGCTGCGGTTGCCAGGGCCTGGCTTTCCCGCAAGCGGTCCAGGTATTCGAGCAGAGCAATCGCATCCACACTGAGCAGCAGTCCCACGAGGGGACCGTTCAGCAAGCAAAGCAAGAGGACCAGGGGCAGCAAGAACAGGAAGCGAAGCTTCTGGCGCCGGTAACGATCAAGAAGGGGCCCGAAGCCTTCCGCATATGGGAACCCAATGACCACGAGCAGGGCGGTCGCAAAGAGGGACTTGAGCGCAAGACCCATCCAATAGGCGCGGAAATAAGTGCCCCAGTCGAATCGCAGTGGCAGCTGCATCGCGCGAAGAGTGGGAAGGAGTCCGGCGGCAAGGAACACCGTGAGGGCCAGGGGAGCGTGGTCCCGCACGCGTTCGGAGAGCGTCATCGACATGAGTCTTGCGGCACCGCCGTCGCGACCAAATAAAGTTCCGTAGCGCCCGTGCTGCTCGACTCGCTCATCGCTCTCTGTCCTACCGCCTGCGCTCGAGGGTCTCCTCGCCGCCCTTGTGCACGGCGGCGTTGCGATCACCGAGCGCGGCCGAGCGCGCGCCCTTTAGTCTTCGGGCTTCGCGCCCGTGGTGGACCATCAGGTGCGCGAAGAACATCAGCACCAGCACCGCGCCGAAGGTGCACACGATGGTCGCCCCCGTGGGCAGGTCGAGCACCACCGAGAGGTACACGCCGAGTGCCGAGACCAGCGTGCCCATCGTCCACCCGATCGCCAACCGCCGCCCAATGCGGTCGGCGAACAGCATGGCTCCCACCGACGGCACGATCAGGTAACAGAACACCAGCAGCACCCCGGCGATGGCCACCGACGAAGTCACCACAAAGCCGAACGAAGCGTAAAAAAGGAAATCCCAGAACCGCACGGAGACCCTTTGCGCCATCGCCTCCTCGGGATGCATGGAGATGAGCAGGAATTTCTTGCGGAAGATGTAATGAAACAGCCCGATGACGCCATAGAGCAGGGCGGTTTGCCGGGCCTCGGACCAGGAGACGGCCATGATATTGCCGACGAGCATGTCCTTGAGGTGCTCGGTTTCACTGGTGGCTTTGCTCATCGCCAGGATCGCCGCGGCGGAGGCCACCGCGTAGGCGATGCCGATGAAGGCCTCCTGCGGGATGTGGCCGCGGCGGGAGCGCGCCAGCGCGAAAATCGCCGCTCCCAGAAACGTGAAGCCCAGGCTGATCCAGTACGCTCCCCGGGCATGCGGATCCATCCCGATCAAGATGGCGATGGTCGCGCCCAGCGCGGCAATCTGGGCCAGCGCCAGGTCCACGAAGATCACGCCGCGTTCCACCACGTGCACGCCCAGGTAGGCGTGGATGCCCGTCAGGATCAGGCTGGCCACGAACGGGGCGAGTAAGAGCGGAAGAATTTCCATTCATTTCCCTCCAGTCTCGTGGAAGGCCTTCAGCAGCAGCGCAATATCGTAATCGAACAGCTTGAAATAGTCGGTAACTTCCTTTTCCCCGGCCACTGAAGGAGTCATGACCAACACTTTGCCGCCGGTGTCGCGCGCCACGGCATTGGGGGTCTTCAGGTCAAAGTAAGGCTCCACCAGGATGATCTTCACGTTTTCGCGTTTCATCAATCGGATGAGCTCGAGCGTGTGCGCCGGGCTGGGCGGGATGCCGGGGCGCGGCTCGACATAGCCCACGACGTCCAGACCAAAGTGCTTGGCGAAGTTCGGCCAGGAACGGTGGTAGGTGACCACCTTCAGCCCGCGCAGCGGCTTCGTCTGCTCAAGCCATTTCTTCTCTTCCTGCTGTAGGCGCTGGCTGAAAGCCTGGTAGCGCTGGTCGAAATAAGCGGCGTCCCCGGATCTCATCGCCGCCAGTTTGTCCTTAATGCCCTTGGCGATACGCAGGCCGTTGTTGGGGTCGAGCCAGTAATGCGGGTTGCCGAGCGGATGAACGTCGCCCATCGCGCGCGTGACGGGCTCGGTGGGGATTTCCAGAATCTCGGCAAAGCGCGAGGCATCCAGATAGCCGGACGCCCCGGGCTGGATCCTCGAGTTGCCGCTCTGGGTGATCAGCGCCGGCAGCCAGCCGATCTCTAATTGAAGGCCAACGACGATCAGCAAGTCGGCCTTCCTCAGCTTGAGCAAGAAACTCGGCTTGGCCTCGACGAAGTGCGGGTCTTGATAGCCGCGAGCGATGGATTCGATCTGGATGCGGTCGCCCCCGACCTCCTGTGCCAGGGCAGCGAGGTCGGTGGTGGCTGTAACGACATAGAGCTTCGCGGCCGCCTGGGCCGGAGCAGCAGAGAGCGTGGCGAGCAGCAGCAGTGCCGTCGTGAAGAAAGTGGCGAAACGAAGATGAACGGATCTATGTTTCATGGCAACTCCTAAAACGGATGGGCGCCGTGCGCCCCGAGAACAAACAGAAACTGGAAGCGCAGCTCGTTGGCATCTTGCCCCTCAGCGTAACGCGCGAAGCGATATTGCCCGCGGACCTGGCTGAACTCGCTCGGCCAATAGGTCAGCAGAGCGGAGAAGCCGCTATCGGTCAGGCTGGCCTGGCGAGCGCGGCCCGACCGGTCGTACCGCCCGCCGACCGTCCACCGCCGGTTGAGGCGGTACTCCGCAGAGGTGTAGAAGCCGAAGGCGCGCTGAGTTTCCGGCAGCAGCGCTGAGGTGAGTTGGTCGCGCTGGCTCCAGATGAGCTCGGTGCGCGCCAGGAAGTGATGGTAGATGGCACGTCGCAGCGGCTTCCAGCGCAGCGTCGCGTCGAGGCCGTAAAGCTGCGTGTGGAAGGCCGAGCCCACATCGTTGTGGCCGCGGGCGTACGAGAAGCCCAGGTCAAGGTTGGTCGCTTCGCTCAAGTCTTTGTACCCGCGCAGGTGTGCGACGTAGCTGACGTCCTGCCGCCGGCTCGATTTGAACAGGTCGGCCGAATCTCCGCGATAGACCTGACCGGTGGCCTCGAGGAAAATTCCCTTGGGCGCAGGCAGGATGCGGGTGACCGACAGGCCGGCGTCGTTGATGCCGTCCTCGCCGCCCACCAGGTTCTCAGTCACCAGCGGCCGATCGGTCCACTCGAGCGTGTGGTTATGGATGGTGTTCACCTTGCCGAAGGCGGCGCGCATCTTGCCGACCTTGGTTACCAGGCCTCCCGGCAGCGCGGTGAAGGTCAGGTAGCCCTCTTCCACATTCACGCCCGATTCGCCGAAGGAAAGGAAGAAGTCGCCGCGGGCGTAGGGATCGATGATCGCCTGGAAGGCCACCTCGGACTCGTGCAACTCCAGCGCCGGAACCGGGCGCACACGGTTGCGCCCCGCCGCGCCCAGGAAGTCGCCAATCACGCTGATGTCCGGGTTCAGCGCTTTCGCGGCGCTGGTGGCCCCGCCATAGACCGGCAGTTGGCCCGCTTGGCCGCCCGGCGTCTGGGGAAGGTTTGCTTCCTGGGCCGGGCTGGGGAGCGAGCTCGCCGGGGCGGAGGCCAAGACTAGCTTGTCAGGGACAGCCTGACCCGAGCCCGCGGAAGGCGTGGCCCTCAGCTCGCGCAGTTCGGCTTCGAGCTGTCGCACACGCTCTTCCAGCACAGCCATGCGCTCCTCCATCTTCTTCTCCGCGGGCTCTTGCTGCTGTGCGGCCAGCACGCCCGGCAGCAGAAGCATGACGCCAACAAGAACAGTCGCTCTTCTCATCGCAAAACTCCTGTAAAGGATTTTGACCAGAGCTGAAGAGAAGGCCAGTTTACGCCTGAGGCGGGGCACGGGGCGCGCTGGCTTCGCTCCGGAAGGACTTCGCGACCGGCTGGGACACCTGGGATTCCAGGCGCAGGGTGCGCAAGACCAACTCCAGCCCGGGATGGACCGATACAACCGCCCAGGCACCGGAAAGACAAAACTGGCAGACGTGCCCGGAGGTCTGCCCGGGGCCCGATTCCACCCAGACGTGCACCTGTGCGGCGAGGAGAAACACCGCCAGCGCCAGTGCCCAGAAGCGAGTTAGGCGCCACACCATGAGGATACCCTGGTATGACCGAGACTATCAGCCACGGGGTTGCCCCGCAAGAGTGCGTTTGCGCTACGCCATAACAAGTTTGCCCCGTCGGGGCACTTACAAGTTGACCCGCCCGGGAGCGGGGCTACAATGGAGCAGGAGTCGGCCTGCGACGCGCGTGCTGGAAGCGACGATCGATTGAACCAACACTGAACCTTCGGGAGCCCGCGTCGTCCTGCCGTTGTGCATAGCCGGCGTGCCGCCCCGCAGCCGCGGGAGCGGAACGCAGGAAAGCCTGAAGCAGGCGCAGGGCACCCACCTGGATAAGGGGTTCAGGATCTAGCTTCCCACGGCGAAGCGGACCGCTCCTTTTTTCTTATTTTCTCGGGGCTGGCGCTGGATTCGCTCTTGCTTTCCCGAGCCTCCAGCCTCTAACCTCCAATTTCCAGCATGCGCATCCTGTTCATCGGCGACATTGTGGGCTCGCCCGGCCGGCGGATCGTGATCGAGCGGCTGGCGGATATCGTCGCCCAGCAGAGCCTCGACCTGGTCATTGCCAATTGCGAGAACGCCGCCTCCGGCTTCGGCATCACGCCGCGGCTGGCCGAAGAGTTATTCAGCGCCGGCGTGGAGGTCCTTTCCAGCGGCAACCACATCTGGGCCCGCAAGGAGATTCTGGACTACCTGCCGCAGCAGCCGCGCCTGCTGCGCCCGGCCAACTATCCCGCCGAGGCTCCCGGCAGCGGGCTCTACCTGGGCACGGCCAAAAACGGCACGCGCTACGCGGTGCTGAACCTGCAAGGCCGCGTCTTCATGGCCTCGATTGATTGCCCGTTCCGCACCGCCGACCGCGAACTGGCGCGCATCCCTGCGGAAGTCAAAGTGGTGATCGTGGACATGCACGCGGAGGCGACCAGCGAAAAGGTGGCCATGGGCTGGTACCTGGATGGCCGGGTCACGGCTGTCATTGGCACGCACACCCACGTGGCTACGGCCGACGAACAACTCCTGCCGCAGGGCACCGCTTACATCACCGATGTCGGCATGACCGGCCCGCACAACTCGGTGATCGGCATGGACAAAGCCGCCATCCTGCAACGCTTCCTCGACGGGCTCCCGGCGCGCTTCCAAGTTGCCGCAGGCGATGTGCAGATGAATGCGGCGCTGCTCGACGTGGATGAGTCCGGCGGCCTCGCCCCGACAGGTCGGGCCCGCACGCACGCGATCCAGCGGCAGAAGTTTCGCCTCGATTAATCCGCGTCTCAGTGACTGGGCGGCACGAACCACCCAACCTGCGCGCATGTATAATCCCTCCGCTGTGTGCAGGCGAAGTTTTCTTCTGATGCTCGCGGCGGCGCTGGCAGGCTTGGCCCCGGCTCTGCCTGCTGGCGCGCAGATCGAAACGGAGCTGCTGGCCCGCCGGCGGGTTTTCCCCGAGGCGGGTGCGGGCCTCCGCGGCGTCAAGCGCGACGCCGCCGGGCGCTATTACGTCCTCACCGCGCCCGGGCACGCGGTTTTGATCTACAACGACGCCGGGCAGCGCGCGGGCCCGGTGCCCGGGCTCGCGGCGGCACCCAGCGTGCCCGTTCCTCCCGCGTCGAAAGATGCGCCGCTGATCTACGGTGACGACCTTGCCGTGGACGCCGCGGGGCGGCGGGTTTACGTAGCCGACCGTGGGGCCAACGCGATCAAGGTATTCAACCCGGACGGCACCCTGGCGCTCCAGATCCCCATCGCGGCGCCGACGTCGGTGGCCGTGCTCCCCGAAGGGGAGATCGCGGTCGCCAGCATGAAGTCCGCGCGACTGGTCTCCGTATTCGACGCCCGCGGCAAGGTGGTGCGCGAATTCGGCGACCCCACCGAAGTCGCCGAGCGCAGCGAGCTGAATCGCTTCCTCAATATCGGCCGGTTGGCTTCAGACGCGGCCGGCCACATCTATTACGCCTTCGCCTACCTCCCTGAGCCCACCGTGCGGAAATACGACCGCTACGGCTACGCTGCATTTGAAGTTGCGCTGACTTCGCTCGAGTTCTTCCCTACCGCGCAGGCCGCGCGGCGCGAAATCCAGCGCCAGGAACGCGGCGGCACACCGAATCTGAAGCCCATCATCACCGCAGTAGGCGTGGACGCTGCGACAGAGGAGATCTGGGTCGCGGTGGGCGGCCGGCTGTTGCATTTCGACCGCGAGGGCGCCCGGCGGGGCGCCTACCGCACGTTTACCCCGGAAGGCGCGCGCTTGGAGACCGTTGCCATTCTCGTCGAACCCGACCGGCTGCTGCTGGCCGCCGACCCGCTCGGTGTCTACGAGTTTCCGCGCCCCGACAAGCGACCCCACTAAGTTTCACTTTTTCAGAAGCTCCACAAACTCCTCCACGCTTATCCCCGCTTCGCGGAGGATAGCCCGAAGCGTGCCTCGGGCCAGTTCCTTGTGACTGGGAACCGTCAGGCGTCGATGGGGCGGTCGCCCCTCCCGCAAGATGATGATGTGCGAGCCGGTTTAGTGGTCAAGGGCATAGCCCTTCTTTCCTAGGGCTCGTACAGCCTCATGGCCAGAAACGATAGGGAGTTTAGCCATCTCGAACGAGCCTCTAAGGCCTCGCACAGCAGCTGTCAAGGGAGAATCCGGCAGACACGCTATGAGTAGCGCATTGCCCTTTGGACACAACTAACCGCTGGTGGAAACTTCAACGATTTCTTCGCAAATCGGGGGTGGAATGGGTTCGCCGTGCTTTGCCAGGCTGGTCAGGTACCCTTGGATGGCGTCGCGGATATTGGTGAGTGCCTCCTCGCGGGTCTTCCCCTGAGAAACGCACCCGGGAAGATTCGGGCACTCCGCCACAAAGGCGCCGTCTTCGTCCTGCTCGATCAAAACACGGAAGCGCAGGGTCATCGTTGACATTATCCTTCGCGGCTTGGTGCGTGTCCAGTTGATTGTCGAAAAGCTGTGCACGCGCAGCGCAAATTGCGGATGGCCCCATCCAAGAGACGCAGCCAACCCAACACAGTAACGCTCCGGGACACTCCATCTCGAGGAAACCTACCTTGAGGTTTCGCCTCTGTCAACGCTTTGGCCCTTCAGCCAAGTGGTCGCTTAATTCGTTCCAGAATCCATGCTTCCGCCCATGTGGAAAACCTGTGCATGCGCTGTGCGAATTGCGCGTAGTCTTCGCAGAATTTTCTCTTGCCCATTGGCAGGCATTCGTGGAAAATCCAGCCTCGTCCTGTACGGGCGGGGGATTCGCAGTCCAGCACTCCTACGGAACGTTATGGCTCCAGCCGAAGGATCAAACTTAGGTTTGAGCCACAAACATTGCCTTCGAAACCCGATTGCCTGATATGTTGGTGCTCGGGTTTGGTTTTCCACAGCATTTCCACAAGTGTGGGAATGGCAGAGCGCTAGCTCTTCGGTTCGGAGAGAGGGCCTTCAAGACGTGAATGCCTGGGACAAAATCCTGCAGCGCATGGAACGCCGGGTGAACCCCCACAGTTTCGCCACTTGGTTTCGCCCCACGCGGCAGGAAGGCGTCGAGAACGGCAAGCTGGTGATCCGGGTGCCCACCCGGCTGTTCCGCAAGCGATTGACGGAAACCTACGGCGAGCTGTTGCAGGCGGTTCTGGTGGAACTGGGGATGTCGGAACTGCGGCTGGAGTTCCTGTGCTCGGAGCAGGAGGCCGCCCAGGGCGCTGCCGCTGCTGTGGCCAAGCAGGCCCGGCTGGATTTCGACTCGGTGGACCACCAGCTCAACCCTCGCTATACCTTCGAATCGTTTGTCGTGGGCGCCTCGAACCAGTTTGCCCACGCCGCCGCTCTGGCCGTCGCCGAGCAGCCTTCCAAAGCTTATAACCCGCTGTTCCTGTACGGCGGGGTAGGCATGGGCAAGACGCACCTGATGCAGGCCGTCGGCCATCTGGTCAAGAAGCGCAACCCCGGTATGCGGCTCACCTACATCAGCGCCGAGAAGTTCACCAACGAGGTGATCAACTCGCTGCGCTTCGACCGCATGATCAGTTTCCGCGACCGCTTCCGCACCGTGGACGCGCTCCTGGTGGACGACGTCCAGTTCATCGCTGGCAAGGAGCGCACCCAGGAGGAGTTCTTCCATACCTTCAACGCGCTTTACGAGCAGCAGAAGCAGATCGTGATCTCATCAGACTGCCCGCCGAAGGAGATCTCCGCTATCGAGGAGCGTTTGCGCTCGCGCTTCGAGTGGGGCTTGATCGCCGATATCCAGCCGCCGGACCTGGAAACTAAAATCGCCATCCTGCAGAAGAAAGCCGAGACCGAGCGCGTGTCCCTGCCCGACGATGTGGCTGAATTCATCGCCCGCGCGATTAAATCCAACGTCCGCGAGCTGGAGGGAGCGCTGACCCGCCTGCTGGCCTACGCGTCGCTGACCGGCGCCGGGGTGAACCTGCCGACGGCGCAGCAGGTGCTCAAAAACCTCATCGCCACGCAGGAAAAGAAGGTCACCATCGAGCTCATCCAGAAGCGTGTCGGCGAGCAGTTCGGGCTGCGCGAGCAGGATCTGAAGATGCGGAGCAATGCCAAAGCCATCTCCTTCCCCCGCCAGATTGCCATGTACCTGGTCAAGCAGCTTACCTCGGCCTCGCTGCCGGAGATTGGCCGACAGTTCGGCGGCAAGCACCACACCACCGTCTTGCATTCCATCCACAAGATCGACGCCTTGCGCCGCAGCGACAAGGATTTGAACCGCACGATCAATAAGCTGCTCGACTCCTTTGTATAAAGCGGTGCTCTCCTCCTGGCACGCCTGTGAACATCCTGAGCAAATCGCTGTGGAGCCGCTGTGCACCGGCTGTGAATTTCGCTCTGCCCGGCGGCCCGCGCCGGGCGATTTCCACGCGTTCCACACCGGCGCGCAGCAGGCGTCCACAAGGCAACCTCTGCGCCGCCCGGCGCTTCCCCTGGTTTTCATCGTTTCCACAGCCTCTACGACGACTACGGTCTTTATCCTCTCTCAGAAAAAGAGTAGAGTAACCCGTGCGTTAGGTACGCGAAGCGAGGACACCCGGCGATGGAATTCAGCGTAAAAAAGTTCGACCTGCTCGAAGAGCTGGCCCTGACGCAGGGCGTGGTCGAGCGCAAGACCACGATTCCGATCCTGTCCAACCTGCTCTGCGAGGCCAAAGGGAGCCAGCTGACGATCACCGCCACGGACCTCGAACTGAGCATCCGCACGTCCTGCGAAGTCAAGGTAAAAAAAGACGGTGCCGCCACCATCCCGGCCAAGAAGCTGCTTGAGCTGGTGCGCCTGCTGCCGGACGAGGAGATCCGCTTCAAGCTGCTCGAAAACCATTGGGTGCAAATCGTCTGCGAACGCAAGGCGTACAAGATGGTGGGCATGGCGCGGGATAACTTCCCTGCCATCCCGGCGTTCCCGCACCCCCTGGTGAAAATCCCGGCGAAGCTGCTGAGCGCGCTGATCACCAAGACTTCTTTTGCGATTTCCATGGAGGAGTCGCGCTACACGCTGAATGGGGGGTTGCTGCTCATCAAGCCCGACACGCTGGCCATGGTAGCCACCGACGGGCACCGGCTGGCGCTGGCCGAAACCGACCTCACATTCACCGGGCTCAACAGCGAGGCGCGCGTGCTGGTCCCGAAGAAAGCTATGGTGGAGGTCCAGCGGTTGGCCGCCGAGGCCGGCGAGGACGGCCAGATTGAATTCGCGCGCGACGAGAACCACCTCTTCTTCCAGCTCGGGCCGCGCCTGCTGATCTCGCGCATGCTCACCGGGCAATTTCCCAACTATGAGGCCGTGCTGCCGCGGGAGAATAACAAGACCGTGGTGCTGGAACGCAACGAGCTGAACGACGCGCTGCGCCGCGTCTCGCAGCTTGCCGACCAGCGCTCCCACGCAGTGAAATTCGCGCTCGCCTCCGAGGGTGTGGAGCTTTCTGCCTCGAGCCCTGAGTACGGCGAGGCCAAGGAATCCATCGAGAAGGAATACAAGGGCGACCCGCTCTCGATCGGCTTCAACGCGCAGTACCTGCTCGACTTCCTTGCCGCCGCCGCCGAGGGACCCATCAGCATCGAGCTCAAAGACGAGCAGTCGGCTGGGCAAATGCGCCCGCTCGCCGACGAGGCTTATCGCTATCGCTATGTGATCATGCCGATGAGGATTTAGAAACGAAAACCGCGGCGCGGTGTAAACCGGGCAGAAATAGAAGCTTCTCCGTGCAATGATTTCGTGATGCGGAGGGGCGTATAGCTATACGCCTCCAGGCAAGATTTATCTAGAAGCGATAGCGAAAAACCGCCGTTCATCCGGCTCTGGCGCGCGCCCACGAGCGGCCCCCGGAGACTTCTCCTAACCCATTGAAAGAGCGGATGATATTTGCACACCGGCGAGGCTGAAATGCCTTGAGAATGGGCCGGCAATCCGGTAGAATTCATGGCGTCAGGGAAATAACGGGTTCCTCCAGAACGGCACGTCGGCCAGGCCAGCAGCCGCCCGAAAGGGCTTGCTTGCCCCGACCAAGTCGGGGTCAGCGCCAGGGCCCTGCAACCGTGCAGGGCAGAGCAAGCCGGGCGCTGCGGTCCTGGAAGAAAGCAGTCTCCGCCGCGTCCCGCGGTGCGGGACGGGATGGAGCGACAGCCCTTCGAGTCCCCGGCCAGGTCGGGGACCACAGGGTAAGGCGACTGTCGACACTTTCCGTCTGCGGCGAGCGTTCGCAGCGAGCCGCGTGACAGCCCTTCCCCTTGAACCCAAGCAGGAGACGCGCAAAACATGGGTGAGAAAGAGACTGTGACCGGCAAGAGCCCGGGGCACCGGTACGACGCTACTTCCATCAAGGTGCTGGGCGATCTTGAGGCGGTGCGCAAGCGCCCGGCGATGTACATCGGCTCGACGGGCGAGCTGGGGCTGCACCACCTGGTGTGGGAAGTGGTGGACAACTCGGTCGATGAGGCCCTGGCAGGCTATTGCGACGAGATCAACGTGACGGTGCACGAGGATAACAGCGTCACGGTGGTTGATAACGGGCGCGGCATCCCGGTGGACATGCACGCCACGGAAAAGAAGCCCGCCGCCGAAGTGGTTATGACCGTGTTGCACGCCGGCGGCAAGTTCGATAACGAGAGCTACAAAGTTTCGGGCGGGCTGCACGGCGTGGGCGTCTCGGTGGTCAACGCGCTTTCCGACTGGCTGGATCTGGAGATCTGGCGCGACGGCGAGGTGTGGGAGCAGTCCTATGAGCGCGGCGAGCCCACCGGGAAGCTGAAGGTCACCGGGAAGACGAAGAAGACGGGCACGAAGGTGACGTTCCACCCCGACCCAAAGATTTTCGAGAACATTGCTTTCAGCTACGATCTCCTGGCGCAACGCCTGCGCGAGCTGGCCTTCCTGAACAAGGGCCTGAAGATCACGCTCGCCGATGAGCGCACGGACAAGACCGCCGAATTCCGCTTCACCGGCGGCATAGCCGAGTTCGTCAAGCACCTGAACCGTGGCAAGCAGACTCTGCACGACTCGCCCATTTACATGGAAGGCAAGCGCGACACCGTGGAGATTGAGATCGCGGTACAGTACAACGACGCCTACGCCGAAAACGTCTTCTCCTTTGCCAACACCATCAACACGGTGGACGGCGGCACGCACCTCTCGGGCTTCCGCTCGGCGCTGAGCCGCACGATCAACTACTACGCGGCGCAATTCGGCATGCTGAAGGAGCAGAAGGACGAAATCTCCATCGCCGGCGACGACGTGCGCGAAGGCCTAGTGGCGGTGGTCTCCGTCAAGCTGCCGCAGCCGCAGTTCGAGGGCCAGACGAAGGGCAAGCTCAACAGCGACATCAAAGGCCGGGTCGAGCAACTGGTGAACGAGAAGCTCGGCGAATACTTCGACAAACACTCCACCGTGGCGCGGCGCATCATCGGCAAGTGCATTGACGCGGCGCGCGCGCGCGAGGCTGCGCGCAAGGCTCGCGAGCTCACCCGCCGGAAGTCGGCCATGGACTCGAGCGGCCTGCCGGGCAAGCTGGCCGATTGCCAGGAGCGCGACCCGGCGCGCTGCGAGCTGTTCATCGTCGAAGGGCCTTCGGCCGGCGGCTCGGCCAAGATGGGCCGCGACCGCCGCTACCAGGCCATCCTGCCGCTCAAGGGCAAGATCCTGAACGTGGAGAAGGCGCGCTACGACAAAATGCTCGGCCACGAGGAGCTGCGCGTCATCATCACCGCGCTCGGCACCGGCATCGGCAAGGACGACTTCGACCCGGCCAAGCTGCGCTACCACAAGGTGATCCTGATGACGGACGCGGACGTGGACGGCAGCCACATCCGCACACTGCTGCTCACCTTTTTCTTCCGCCACATGCGCGAGCTGATCGAGCGGGATCACATCTACATCGCCCAGCCGCCGCTCTACCGCGTCAAGCGGGGGAAGACGGACCGCTACATCCGCGATGAGCGCGAATTTGCCCGCGAGCTGATGAAGCGCGCCACCGAGGACCACATCGTCAAGGGCAAGGACGGCGTCGCGCTCCAAGGCGGGGGGCTGACCCAGTTCCTGCTCAACGTGCAGGAGTACGACCAGGTGGCAGCCAAGCTGGCGCGGCGCCTGCGGAACCCGCAATTGGTTGACCTGCTGGCGCACAGCGGGCTGGAGAAGAAGACCGAGTTTGCCGACAAGAACGCGCTCGAGCGCCTGCTCCGGACCATCGAGAAGGAAAAGCTGAAGCTGGAAGGCAAAATCGCCTTCGACGAGGAGCACAGCCTGTACGAGCTGGTGCTCGCGGGCGCCGGCGCGCCGAAGATCAACTGGGCGCTCGCCTCCACGGCGGAGTACAAGCGTCTGCGGGCGCTCGCTCGCGCCATCCGCGAGCTCGACCACCCGCCCTTCACCGTAACGCGCAACGGCGACAAGGTGGTGAAGGAGCGCGCCTCCGAAGTGCTGGCCTACGTGCTCGAGGATGCGAAAAAGGAGTTCACCATCACCCGCTTCAAGGGCTTGGGCGAGATGAACGCCGAACAGCTCTGGGAAACCACCATGAACGCCGAAACCCGGACCCTGTTGAAGGTGAAACTCGAGGACGCTGTCGCCGCGGAGGAAATCTTCACCACGCTGATGGGCGAAAACGTCGAAAACCGCCGCAAATTCATCGAAGAAAACGCCCTCGAAGTGGTGAACTTGGACATTTAATCGGTAGCGACAGGCGGCGTGTATGGAGATTCGCGGCAAGGTCGCCATTGTCACCGGTGCCGGCGGCGGAGGTTCGGGCCGTGCGGTTGCGCGACGGCTGGCTCGCGAGGGCGCGGCTGTCGTTGTTTCGGACATTGTAGAGGCTGGCGGGCGCGAAGCCGTTAGGCACATCGAAGCGAGCACTGGCCGCGCGGCGTTCTTTCGCGCGGACGTGGGCGTAGAGGCGGACGTCAAAGCGCTGATCGCCTTTGCGGAAAAAACGTACGGCGGGCTGGATATCCTGGTGAACGGCGCAGGGCCGTACTTCCCGTCAGACCCGCTGGCGCACTGGTTCGACACGTTGCAGGCGAACCTGCTTGGGAGCATGTACGGCACACTGCACGCGATCCCGGCCATGCAGCGGCGCGGCGGCGGGGCAATCGTGAACTTTGGCTCGACCTCGGCAATCGGGCACGGCCGCAAGCATTCCCCTTCGCCGGCGTATGACGCGGCCAAGGCAGGCGTCCACCGAATGACGACGACATTGGGCTGGCTTAAAGAAAAAGAAAACATTCGCGTGAACTGCATCGTGCCGGACTGGGTCGCGACTGAAGAAGTGAGGGCGTATGTCAACTCTTTGACGCCGGCGCAGCGCAAAGAAGCTGGCGTGCCTGATGTGCTGACGACAGTCGAGGAGATTGCCGGCGGTGTCGTCGCGCTGATTAAGGACGATTCACTCGCCGGACGCGTGATGGTGTGGTGGTCCGGCGAGCCGCGGCAGCTCATTCCCCCGGGCGATCCGGGATATGCAGCTTTGGAGTAGTCCAGTCAGGATGCTCTATCAACTGAACCTTGTAGCTGAATGCTGACAGCGGATTGCTGAGAGGAACGCATGGCGGAAGAAACCACACGGTCGTTGCTGGTACCGGTAGACATCGAAGCCGAGATGCGCAAGTCGTATCTCGACTACGCCATGAGCGTGATCATTGGGCGCGCGTTGCCCGATGTGCGCGACGGCCTGAAGCCCGTGCACCGGCGCATTCTTTACGGGATGTACGAGCTCGGACTGACCTCGAACAAGCCCTATCGCAAGTGCGCCAAGATCGTCGGCGAAGTCCTCGGCAAGTACCACCCGCACGGCGACGTGCCTGTGTACGACGCCCTGGTGCGCATGGCGCAGCCCTTCAACATGCGCTACCCGCTGGTGGACGGCCAGGGCAACTTCGGCTCGGTAGACGGCGACATGCCCGCGGCCATGCGCTACACCGAAGCGCGTCTGGCGAAGATCGCTGAGGAAGTTCTCGCCGACATCGAGAAGGAAACTGTTGATTTCGTTCCCAACTTCGATGAAACCACGCAGGAGCCCACCGTCCTGCCCACCAAGATCCCCAACCTGTTGGTCAACGGCGCCTCGGGCATCGCCGTCGGCATGGCCACCAACATCCCGCCGCACAACCTGCAGGAGGTGATTGACGCCACCGTGCTGCTGATTGAGAAGCCCGACGCGTCGCTCAAGGAAGTGATGAAACACATCCCCGGGCCCGACTTCCCCACCGGCGGCTACATCTCCGGCCCGGAGGGCATCGAGCAGGCCTACAAGACGGGCCGGGGCACCTTCCAGATGCGCGCCAAGGCGGCCATCGAGCAGGTGGGCAAGGACCGCGAGAACATCGTCATCACCGAAATCCCCTACCAAGTGAACAAGGCCAAGCTGATCGAGCGCATCGCCGAGCTGGCCCAGACCAAGAAGATCGAAGGCCTCGCCGACGTCCGCGATGAATCCGACCGCGAGGGCATGCGCATCGTCATCGAGATCAAGCGCGGCGAGGAGCCGAAAATCATCCTGAACAACCTCTACAAGCACACGCAAATGCAGGAGTCGTTCGGGATGATCCTGCTGGCGATTGTGGGCGGGCAGCCGCGCGAGCTGGGCCTGCTGGCGCTGCTGCGCCTGTTTATCGAGCACCGCGTGGACGTGGTGCGCCGGCGCACGCGCTATGACCTGCGCAAAGCCGAGGAGCGCGAGCACATCCTGCTCGGCTTCAAGAAAGCCCTGGAGCACCTGGACGAGGTGATCCGGCTCATCCGCCGCAGCAAGTCGCCGGCAGAGGCCAAAGCGGGCCTGATGGACAGCTGGAAGTTCACCGACCGCCAGGCGCAGGCCATCCTCGACCTGCAGCTCCATCGCCTGACCCAGATGGAGCGGGAAAAGATCCTCGAGGAGCTGAAAGAAATCCAGGTGAAGATCGCCGAGTTGAAAGAAATCCTGGGCAGTGAGAAGAGGCTCAAAGGCGTAATCGTCAGCGAACTGCGCGAGGTGCAGAAGGCGTATGGGGACGCGCGGCGCACGCAGATCGTCGAGCGCGTCGAGGAGATCAAGCTCGAAGACCTGATCGCCGATGTGGACATGGCCATCACCGTCAGCCACGCCGGGTACATCAAGCGCACTCCGGTAGACGTCTATCGGCACCAGTCGCGCGGCGGCAAGGGCCGCATCGGCGCCAAGACCCGCGAGGAAGACTTCGTCGAGCTCTTGTTTATCGCCTCGGCGCACAGCTACATTTTGCTGATCAGCTCGAAAGGCCGCGTCTACTGGCTGAAGGTGTACGAGATCCCCGAAGCCGCCGCGGCCACGCGCGGCAAGGCCATCGCCAGCCTGGTGAAGTTCCAGGAGGGTGAAAAGCTCGCGGCGGTGGTCGTGGCGCGCATGCTCGAAGAGGAGGGCCGCTACGTCTTCTTCGCCACGCGCAACGGCACAGTGAAAAAGACCGAGCTCACAGAATTTTCCAACCCTCGCCCCTCCGGCATCATCGCCATCAACCTGGACTCCAGCGACGAGCTGATCGGCGCGAAACTCACCGACGGCAAGCAGATGATCTTCCTCGCCAGCCACGACGGCCAAGCCATCCTGTTCCGCGAGACCGAAGTCCGCGCGATGGGCCGCCAGGCCGGCGGAGTCATCGGCATGGAGCTGGCCAAGGGCGACTACGTGGTGAGCATGGAAGCGGTCCAGCCGGAGTTCGAGATCATTCGCAAGGAGTACGAGAAAACCACGCAGAACCTGGACGAGCTCGAGTCCGACGCGATCCGCGAATCGCTGACTTCGCTGATGCTCACCGTCTCCGAGAAAGGCTACGGCAAGCGCACGCCGCTGGCGGAATACCGCATCACCTCGCGCGGCGGCAAGGGCGTCATCAACCTGAAGACCGCCGAGCGCAACGGCAAGGTGGTGGGCGCACTTCAGGTGGCCGAAGAGTCCGACGTGATGATCATCACGGAGTACGGCAAGGTGATCCGCGTCCACGCCAACGAGATCCGCGAGGCCGGCCGGTCCACCCAGGGCGTCCGGCTATTGAGGTTGGAAGAGGGTGACAGTGTGGCTGCGGCGGCGGCCATTCAGGAAGAGGAAGAAAAAGAAGAACCCAAATCCTAACGACCGCCGAACGGCCTTACGCGGAAGCGCTAAGGGCTTGCTTGGCTGCCGCAGCGAGCTGCGCGAATGCCGTGGCATCGCGCACGGCCAGGTCGGCCAGCACCTTGCGGTCGATCTCCACGCCGCCTTGCTTCAATCCATGCATGAACTGGCTGTAGGAGAGGCCGTTGGTGCGCGCCGCCGCGCCGATGCGTTGGATCCACAACTGGCGGAACTGCCGCTTGCGGTTCCGGCGGTCGCGGTAGGCGTACCGCTCGGCCCGGGCGGCGGCTTCCTGGGCGGCTTGAAAGAGCTTGCTCTTGGTGAGGAAGAACCCCTTGGTGCGCTTGAGATACTTTTTCCTGCGGGCGCGGCGTTTGGTGCCGCGCTTGACTCTGGGCATGGCCTCTTCTCCTGTGAGGGAGACTCACTCGCGCCGGCGGTGCACTCGCGGGCCGAACGAGGGGGTCTCCACGGCGTGTTGCGAATGCCCGCTGAAGCGGGCCGAATCGGCCGGCAGGCCCGCCGTGGCGGGTTGCGCGCTGCCTGGCACGACGTCTACGGCTGAATAATGCACGACGCAGGCTATAAGCCTGCGCTACTACCGCCTGCGGCGGATTCGAAACGACCTCAGGCGTACGGCAACATCTGGCGGACGTTGGCTGCGTCCGCCGGGTGGACCCGAGTGAGCTTCTTCAGCCGGCGCATGCGGTTGGCCGGCTTGGTGCCGAGCAGGTGCCGCTTGCCGGAGTGCATGCGCAGCAGCTTGCCTGTCGAAGTCAGTTTGAAGCGCTTAGCCGCGCCGCGGTGCGTCTTGAGCTTGCGTTTCTTGGCCACGGGTTCCTTTCTTCGGCTTGCCCGTTCACGATTGGCCGGGATTGGCCGGCGACGACTGCCGCGGGGCGCCTTTCTTCGGCGCCAGCAGCGCCATCAAAATGTTGGCCTCCATGCGCGGCCCGAGTTCCACCTGAGCGTGCTCGGCGATGTCTTTCAGCAGGCGCTCCATCTTGGCGCGGCCCACTTCCTGATGGGCCATCTCGCGGCCGCGGTGGAAGATCATCGCCTTTACTTTGTGCCCTTCGCCCAGGAACCTGATGATCTGGTTCTTGCGCACCTGGTAGTCGTGCTCGGCCGTCGCCGGGCGGAACTTCACTTCCTTGAGCTGCGAGGTCTTGTGGTGGCGGCGCTGCTCGTGCTTTTTCTTGTTTTCCTGGTAAAGGTATTTTCCGTAGTCGGTGATCTTGCAGACGGGCGGGTCAGCCGTGGGCGAGATCTCCACCAGATCCAAGCCCCGCTCGCGAGCCAGCTTGACCGCCTCAAACGGCTGCAGCACGCCGAGTTGAGCGCCCTCTTCGTCAATCACACGCACTTCGCGCGCCCGGATGCGCTCGTTCACCCGGATGCGGTCGACCTGCCGGAAGCTACGTTCGGCGATAAATCCACCTCCGCAATTCCCACCGCTGCTTGGTCGGCGTGCGCCGGCGATGGGTCCCTTGCCCTACGCAAGCTACAGGCCCACAGCCGGGCCCGGCACCAGGGACGGGTTGGTAAGTATAGCATGCCCGGCGGGCCGCTACGCCACTGAAATGGATTGTCTCTTCCGTCGGTCAGTAGCCAGCTTTGGTTTCGACTTCTTGGCGCAGGGCGACGAGAAAGTCCTGGAGGGGCTGGGGGCCGAGGTCGCCCTTGCTGCGGTGGCGCACCGAGACCGTGCCAGCATCGGCTTCCTTGCCGCCGACCACGAGCATGTAGGGCACCTTCTGGAGCTGTGCGTCGCGGATTTTAGCCTGCAATTTTTCGTTGCGGTCGTCCAGGTGCGTGCGGAAGCCAGCGGCGGCAAGCGCTGCAGCGACTTTGCTGGCGTAGTCGAGGAACTTTTCGCTGACGGGCAACACCTCCGCCTGCACCGGTGCGAGCCATGCGGGGAACGCACCAGCGTAGTGCTCGATGAGGATGCCAAAGAAGCGCTCGACCGAGCCCCACAGCGCGCGATGCACCATGAGCGGCTGGTGCCGGCTGCCGTCTTCGCCGACGTATTCCAGGCCGAAGCGCGGCGGCAGGTTGAAGTCGAACTGCACAGTGGTGAGCTGCCAGGGCCGCCCGATGGCGTCAATCAGCTTGATATCGATTTTGGGCCCGTAGAAGACCGCTTCGCCCTCCATCCGCTTGACCGGGATGTTCATCCGGCTGAGCGTGGCCACCAGCGCGCCTTCGGCCCGCTGCCAGTCCTCGACTGTGCCGGCGTAGTGCTCGGGATGGGCGGGGTCGCGCGCGGAAAGCTCGACTTCGTATTTTGCAAAGCCGAAGGTGCGGAGCACAGCAAAGGCGAACTCGACGCAGGCCTGGATTTCGCTTTCGATCTGCGCGGGGGTGCAGAAGATGTGCGCGTCGTCCTGAGTGAACCCGCGGACGCGCAGCAGTCCGTGGAGCACGCCGGAGCGCTCGTAACGATAGACGGTGCCAAGCTCAGCCAGGCGGAGGGGAAGGTCGCGGTAGCTGCGCAGGCGGCTCTTGTAGATCAGGATGTGTCCCGGGCAGTTCATCGGCTTGAGCTGGTAGTCGGCCTTTTCCACCTCCATCGGGCCGAACATGTTCTCGCGATAGAAATTGGTGTGCCCGCTGGTCTTCCACAGGTCGAGCCGCATCACGTGCGGGGTGAAAACGAGTTGGTAGCCGCGCCGCAGCAGCTCGTCGCGCAGCCAGTCTTCCATCAGCTTGCGCACCAGCCCGCCCTTGGGGTGCCAGAAGATCAGCCCCGGCCCGGCTTCTTCCTGGATGCTGAACAGGTCGAGCTCCGGCCCCAGGCGCCGGTGGTCGCGCCGCTTGGCCTCTTCGAGCTTGTGCAGGTAGTCGTCCAGCTCCTGCTGGGTGTAAAAACAGGCGCCGTAGATGCGCTGCAATTGCGGGTTGGCTTCCAGCCCCTTCCAGTAGGCGCCCGAGACATTCATCAGCTTGAATGCACGGATGCGCCCCATCGAAGGGATGTGCGGACCGCGACAGAAGTCGATGAACTTGCCGGTAGTGTAGAACGAGACCATCGGCTCGACGACCTTTTCCTCGACGAGCTCGCATTTGAAGGGCTGGCCCCACTTGCGGTAAAGGTCGAGCGCTTCGGGCTTGGGGAGCAGCGTGCGCTCGTTCCGGACATTTCGCGCGGCGATTTCGTGCATCTTGGCTTCGATGCGCGCGAGGTCTTCGGGGGTGAAGGGCTCATCGCGCAGGAATTCGTAGAAGAAGCCGTACTCGATGGGCGGGCCGACGCCCAGCTTCACGTCGGGGAAAAGCTCCAGCACCGCAGCGGCCAGCAGGTGCGCCGCCGAATGACGAAACACCGCAAGCGCCGCCGCGTCTTTCTGCGTCAGGATGGCCAGGCGCGCGTCCTTTTCGAGCGGGCGCGAAAGATCCACCAAGTCGCCATTCGAGTTGCCGGGGGAAGGCTCGGCGGGCGGCCCGTCGGGATAGTGCACGCGCGCGACCAGCGCTTCCTCGGCCAGGCGCGGCGAAATCTTCCGCGCAATCTCCGCCGGAGTGGTGCCGCGAGGCACTCGCTCGGACGAACCGTCGGGCAGGGTGATCTGAATGGTGTCCATGCGAGCCTTCCTGCTGCGCAGAGAAGTTCTAACGCTAGCAGATGGCCCGAAGCAGGGTCAAGCAAGCTAGATGGAAGTTAGATGGAGGACGCGGGAGAGCGAGCAGCGCTTGGTCAACGCAGCCCTCGCTCGTCCAGCGGGCAATCCCGCGCCACGGCGACTGAGTGCAACTCGGCTGCGGATTGCACTCCTGTGGACTACTGCGGCCCCGCTGTAACCGTGCGGTTCGCCAGAAAACTAACCTCCTGTCCCAGCACGGACAGGGAGTTCAAGTCCAATTTGACGGCTGTCGGATCATACTTTCCCTTAACGGCCTCCTTGTATTTCGTGTCCGATCGGGGATAGATCAGTTCTATGGGAAGGAAAATCCGTCCCCTTGCGGACTCTCCACCGGCTATTACAAACCCTTTTTTGAAGACCTCGTCTTTGTCCCAATTCCGCAGGTAGGTCAGGATCGTGTCCGGGAATATGTTTTCATCAAAGCCCTTCAGAATTGCGTTCGCCAGCGCGATTCCCGTCTGGTAGTTTGATTTCCGGTTCACGTTTTTGAAGAACGGCGCTGCAGAGGGACCCCCATAAGCCACTAGCTGAAGCGCTCCAACCAGGATGTGTCTCCAGCCTGCGATCTGGCCCTTCTGCAGGGAGCCGCGGACAAGGGCAGGATCCGTGGAGAGCGTCCTATCTTCCTTTGTTTTGGCTTCTTGTCGCTGTTCATCGCGCTGTTGCGTACTACCAGGACTCACCTTGCGATGGAACTCAAACGCGTTCACGATCAACTGGTTTGCCGTGCGGTTATAGACGGCGATATCGACAGCGAAGTATTTCCTGGACACATAATGTCCGTAGTTATCTCGAACCACCTTCGCTGGGAGGACACTCCAGCCCACATACACCCGGCAGCTTGCCATGGCCTCCATCACTTCATCAGAAACGTTATTGTCTTTGAGCTTTTTGACTTTTTCAGGGGATAAGTCAAAATTGCACGGCGAGGCCCGAACCAATTTCAGGATGGTTAGATCAGGGACCCCGCTCTCCGCCATCTGGGCCACGCCTTCAGTTGTAAGAACTGAAGCCGCAGCCTGGCTTTGGGTTGACCCCTGATCCATTTTTTCTTTCGCCGGTTCCTCTGCGGGCGCTTTAGGTCTCTGCCGCGCTTGGACTGAGACCATTGTGCTGCCGAGCGTCGCAAGTGCAAGCGCAAACGCCACTGAGATAGGGTTTCGCATAAATAAACCCTCCGTGTTCAGCCGTCCCGCGTGCGAGACGTGAGAGAATCGAGCGTTTCGCAATCGGCAGGGGCGCACTATATACATTGAGAGTTAAGTATGTCAAGACTATATCAATGAACACAGGCGACGCATGTCTTCTACACGCTCATCACCCAGTTTCAAATCAGAGATCCGAGATAGAATCGGCGGACGGCTATGACCCCGCTCGCCCGCAGCCTGCGCACGGTGGACTATTTCACGTTGGGGTTTGGCACGATGGTGGGGGTGGGGTGGCTGGTGGTGATGGACGACTGGCTCGAGCGCGGCGGGCCGCTGGGAGCCATTCTGGGGTTTGCCATCGGAGGTGCAGCGCTGCTGCCGATTGGCTACATCTACGGGCGGCTGGTGATGGCGCTGCCGGACGCCGGCAGCGAAATCGCGTATACGGGAAAGGCGTTCAATCGGGGCGTGAGCTTCGCGGCGGGCTGGATGATGACCCTGGCGTATTTGATTGTCTGCCCGTGGGAAGCGGTGGCCATCGGCAAGATGGCGGCTTACATTTTCCCGGCGCTCAATTCGATGGAGCTGTATCGCGTGGCGGGAAAGCCGGTGTACCTGCCGCATCTGGTCATCGGCCTCGGTCTGACCGCCTGGATTACCGTTCTGAACTATCGCGGCATCCGCTCGAGCGCCACATTCCAGAACTGGGCGACGTTTGGGCTGCTGGCGCTGTTTGCGGTATTTGCCGGGCTGGGGCTGGCGCGGGGCGCGCCGCGCAACTTCGCGCCGCTATTCAGCCACGGCGGCATTGTTTCTGTGCTACTGGTGTTGCAGGTGGTGCCTTACTTCATGACTGGATTCGAGTCCGTGCCGAAGTGCGCCGAGGAAGCCCACCCCGGCTTTCGCTCGCGAGGTTTTTTCCGCGCCATCCTTCTGGCGTTGTTGACCGGCATGCTGTTTTACGCAGGCGTGATTGCGGTGGTGGCTTACGTGGCTCCCTGGGAGTCGCTCATAGGCGCGCGGTTCGCGACGGCGGTGGCGTTCGAGCGGGCGCTGGGCGCGCGGTGGGTGGTCAACCTCATTTTCGCCGCGGCGCTGCTTTCGCTGCTGAAAATCTTTAACGGAAACTTTATCGCTGCGAGCCGCCTGCTGTTCGCGCTCGGCCGGCGGGGACTGGTGGCGGAGCGGCTGGGGTGGGTGCATCCGTCCAACCACACTCCCGCGCTGGCGGTCGTCGGGGTCGGGCTGCTGACGGCTGCGGCAGCGCTGCTGGGAGAATCTATTCTGATTCCCATCACCGAAGTGGGCTCGCTGGCCGCGGCGGTGGGATGGCTGGCGGCCAGCGCGGCGTATGCGCGCATCGAACCCGCCGCTCGCGAACGCGCCATCGCTGCGGCAGG
>WNFB01001919.1_pt1 | contig 28255 bp, 23 predicted proteins | sample 5400501 | NCBI WGS metagenome assembly WNFB01 (sample SAMN13153341, study PRJNA577476) | soil metagenome | isolation source: 200 cm saprolite under Douglas fir tree site 2 hole 1 | place: USA:California | collected 2015-04-18
CATAATCACGCTCTACGGAGCGCAGCTCCGCTTGCCGCGCGCGCTGGTCATCGGAGTCTCACAGTCTGGCGAGGGTCCCGACGTGGTCGAGGTGGTAGCGCAGGCCCGTGCTGCTGGCGCATTGACGGTAGGGGTCACCAATCAAGAGCACTCGGCGCTAGCTGCTGCTGCTCATCACGCGCTTTTTTGTGCCGCCGGGCCAGAACGCAGCGTTGCAGCTACCAAAACCTATACCGCCACCTGTGCCATCCTGGCGCAGCTGGCGGCCATGCTGCCAGGTGGCGAGGCTTTGCATGGGCCTCTCGATCACCTGCCAGAGCTGGTCGCGGAAGCTTTACGAAGCGAGGCCACAGTGGGTCGCCTGGTAGAACGGTATGTGCATGCGCGCGATTGTGTCGTGCTTGGCCGGGGCTTCCAGTACAGCACTGCGCGCGAGACAGCGTTGAAGCTGGCGGAGACCTGCTATGTAGTAGCGACGCCCTTTTCGACTGCCGATTTCCGGCATGGACCATTGGCCCTGGTTGAACGTGGCCTGCCTGTCATCGTGTTTGCCCCGCCGGGTCGCACGCTCGACGATACGCGCGATCTCCTCACCTGGCTGCGTGCACAGAAGGCTGATTGCGTGGTGATTGCAGAGGACACCCGAGTGCTGGAGATGGCGACGACGGCGCTGCCGCTGGCGCTGCCACAACTGCCTGGCAATCGCCCGGAAGTTGTGGAGTTGCTCGCCCCGATCCCCTACGTCGTCTATGGGCAGTTCCTGGCGCTCCATCTAGCCTTGCACAAAGGATTAAATCCCGATGAGCCACGCAGTCTGACCAAGGTGACACGTACACTTTAGGCAGCTGTATAGCGGTTCCACCAGGAATTGGGGGCTGAGGGTGAGCTGTTACCGGGGCGATGCTGGCACCAATCCGTCTCACCAACGCTGCTGCGCAGCTACCGCTTCGCGGTCAGGTGAGACGCAAGGAGAAGCATCCCCACTCCACACAACCCCACTCCCGCCCCTACGCGTGAGCACTCCCACTCATCCCTTTTTTGGCAGAGCAGCCGTATTTTGTACTTATTTGAAAAAAACTTTACAAAATCCTGACATAACTTTCATCGACCTCTCATAAAAATCAGTTATAGTAAGTATCAAAGGAAAGTATCATTCTATCTACGGCTCACAACGCGTAATTTTGGAGGCGGTTACTCATGCTCCCTCATACAGATGATCCTTATGAGCAGCCTACGCTGCCTTATCAGCCATATATAGGACCTATTGATGCATTGGTCTCCCGGCAGCAGGAAATTATGTCCCCGTCTATTTCATCGCGCGCAGGTGCATCGCCCAGGCCGGCTATGCCGGCTCGGCCTGCGCGAGCTCGGCCTGCCGAGCCACGTATGTCCAAAGCGGAGGCGCTGGAATTTATAGATGAGTGCAAAAGATGGCTAATAGCAGGCTCCATTGTAGTCTTTGGCATACTGAGTGGCCTGGTTGCCGCACATGTGACCGGAACTACTTCTAATCAGGCAACGCCGGCATCGAACGCGCCCTCGACATCACCATCTTCAGGCGGCGGTTTTTTCCAGCAGCAGCAGGGGGGAGATTACTTTGGAAACGGCAATTCCGGGCAACCACCTGTATCCGGCTCTCATGTTTCCTGACGATCTGTGCGTTCCGTCCGGCATGGGCCGAAAGAGGTTAAAAGAGGCCAGGTATGCACTCAAAGCACCTGATATGCTTCAACCTGCCGCTGCTGCCAGATGATGCTACCGTTCTGAGCGTCAAGGGCGAAAGCGGCCAGTGTGTAGGTAGTTCTGGAGAGAAGCACGTTGACGACAGAAAGAACCAAGAGTGTGACACGGCCTGGTGAGGGAGCATTGGTTACAATCTCCTGATAGGCAAAGTAGAGTACATTGCCAACGAGCAAGGCGGGAGCCACAGTGACCATGGTGCCAAAACCCCCGGCAGGGACAACAGTGCTGGGCGAGGGAGTCGGAATGGAGCGCTGCCACGCGAGACTTCCATCAGCTATGTGAAGCGCAAAAATCGTGTTAGTTCTAGAATTCTCGGTGACTGGTTGGGTAAAGACCAGGCCCTGGGATTCGCCGAGAACCTGGAACGTCTCGAAGTGCGTTGATGGAGAGGGTTCGCCCAAGTTATGCTGCCAGAGAGATTGACCGTCGGTGGTGCGCAGGGAAGTCAGGCAGGGACACGCTTGATTCTGGGCGTTTTGCCGGCTTTGCATGATATAGACGTTGTGCGATGTAAGGAAAATCTGTCCTTCACTGGCCACTTTATGCTGTTGCCAGAGTAGTGCACCGCTTTCGATGCTTCTAGCAGAGATGCCATTTTGATTCACGATCAAGAAAAGGTCGCTATTCTCTTGCGAGCTAATGAAATAATCCTGCTCGCCAGTTGGTAGCATAACCTGCCAGAGTTGGCGGCCGTTTGCCGGGTTGAAGGCAGAGAGGGTAGTGCTAGAGGTCTGGAGAATGATCGGGCCGTGGATCAAGTATCGGCCGAGAGAGGCATGCGGAATTTGGGGCACCGTCCAGATAAGGGAGCCATCGCCTGAGCGCAAGGCAACGTAACGACCTGGAGGGGTAGTGTTGTCCCACACGGAAATATAAACGATGCCATTGCTTATCTGAGGTGGCGCTATATAACACGCGGAACACGTATATTGCCAGAGCTGATGGCCATTGAGGGCATCTAATGCCCCTAGCATTCCTGGACGCTCTGAGGAGTCGATGCTGAAATAGATGATTCCATCGACCAACTGTACACTGCCGATCTCTTTATTTACTGCATATGACCAGAGCTTGCTACCATCGCTTGCTCTTGTCGCCTGAATGGTTAAATATGGATAAGAGGTATAAGTGGTATAAAGGATGCCCTGATAGGAGCCAAAGGGGTCTGTCGATGTCTTTTGCATGATAGAGCCGTCGCTGGTGCGCAGGATATAGGCGTTGGGAGTTACATGCTCATAGAGCTGGTTTTGCAAAACAGAGAGGGAAATGCCAGTGGGATTATAGGGGTTGAAGGCGGCAGGAGGAGCTGCATAGAGCGCTTTCAGTGTGGGTAGCAACCCCTGGGTGAGGCCGGTCTCGGTGAGAAGTTGCAGGCCCACCAGCGCGGCCAGGAGTGGGACAAAGAGCGCGTAGTGCCAGAAATCCATGCGTTTGTGCTGCTGGGGAACATATCCCGGCCAGAGCGTTTTTTGCGTGTGACGGGTTAGCATAGCGCCTATCAGTCCCCCAAACCATGCGCCAACAAGCGCAAGCACGAATCCGGCAAGATTGAGCAGAACCAGGCCGATAAACCAGGCAGCGATGGAAAAGAACAAACGGAAACCGGAGAAGCCGGTCCCTTGAAAGTGGGTATTACCTAGCAGAAAACCCGCGGAGATATACAGAAGGACATTGGTAAGGATTGCCAGGGCGGCGCAGGTCAGTCCGGTCTGCCGGCCAATATTTCGAGCGTTCTGTGTCTGATCGGCTTTCGCTGCTGTATAGAGGCGGGCGAAAAAGGGGACAAGCAGGTAGAGCAGGATGATAGGAAGCAAAAAATATCCCGCAAAATCAGGGAAGAGCAGGCTCTGAAGCACTACCTGCGCAATGCTCAGAAGGATGCCGAGTAGCACACCGGGGGGAAAGCCCAACCAATGGAAGCGGGTAGTGGGAAAATCCATTTCCTCTCCTCTCCAATAAAGGCATCTATTATGGAGCGGGTTGTTACATCACTCTATCATCATACGCCTCTGCCGGCCTGGTATCTCACAGAAATGGGAGACCATCTCGATTCGACGCCAGGTACCCCAGGTGCTAGAATGACTGAGGACACGCGGAGAATAGCTATGAAGGAAGATCAACATGTATACGGATCAACCATTGCAAGATTACCTGCATGCCCTGGCGTCAGAGCAGTCGACTCCCGGAGGCGGTTCGGCGGCAGCATTAAGCGGTGCAATGGGCGCGGCCCTTGCCAGCATGGTTTGCCGGCTCACACTGGGTAAAGAGGCGTATGCAGGTGTACGGCAGGAAATTGAGGAGCTACTGAGGCGGGCCGAGAATCTGCGCTCGCGTTTCCAGCAGCTTTTTCAGGAAGATATTGAGGCTTACGGCCGGCTCTCGGCGAGTTATAAGTTGCCACACGAGACGAGCGAAGAACGGGCAGCCCGCAGCGCCGCTATTCAGGAGCAACTCGTTGAGGCGGCGCTGGTACCGCTTGAAGTTGCAGAACGAGCAGCCGAGCTGGTCCAGTGCTGCCAGCGGATTGCAGAGATTGGCAATGCTGCTGTATTGAGTGATGTTGCGATAGGAGCGATACTGGCCTCTGGCGGGGGAGAAGGTGCGGCTCTGCTGGTGAGGTTCAATTTACGAGCAATGAAGAACGATGAACTGGTAGCCGGCTTAGGAAAGCGTCTCAGTGGGGCACTGGCTCTCATCTCGGAGGGTAGGCAGCGGGTTACAGCTATTGTGGGGGAGAGGGCGTGACGGCAAAAATCCTGGATGGGCGTGCAATGGGGGCGGAGATCAAGGCGGAGCTGCGGGCAGACATCGAACAGTATGTACGTGAGCAGGGTCGCGCGCCGGGCCTGGTGATTGTGCGCGTAGGTGGTGATGCAGCATCAGGGGTGTACAGCAAAGCACTACTAAGGGTTGCCGATGAGGTCGGGCTGCTGGCGCGACTGGAGCAGTTACCCACGCGGACATCGCCTGATGAGCTGCGAGCATTGTTGATTCAATTGAATTGTGATGAGACTGTGCAGGGCATCATCGTGCAGATGCCTTTGCCCGGCCATCTTTCACAGAAGATGGTGGCGGATACGGTGATCTCGAGTAAAGACATCGATGGTATCAGCCCGCGCAGCGCGGGTAATCTCTTCCTGGGCTTGCCGAGTTTTCTGCCCGCGACTGCGGCTGCGGTGATGGAGATGCTCGAGCGCACAAATACTCAGCTTGCAGGCAGGCGAGCCGTCGTCATTTCGCGCAGTAACGTTGTAGGTAAACCGCTGGCGATGATGCTGTTGCAAAGAAATGCGACGGTAAGCGTGTGCCATTCACGTACTGTCAATCTGCCGGTTTTTACGCGCCAGGCCGACATTCTTGTCGCGGCGGCCGGCCACGCCAACATGATCACTGCCGGTATGGTGCGTCCTGGTGCTGTGGTAATCGATGTGGGTATCAATGAGTTACCGGGAGGTGGTATAGTAGGGGATGTCGATTTTGCTGCGGTGAGTGAGGTGGCGGGAGCGATTACACCTACTCCTGGAGGTGTTGGGCCACTAACCAATATCCTGTTGCTGAAGCAGTGTATGCAGGCTGCGTGGCAGGAGGTGAGAGGAGAACGATAAGGGGATAGGTGTAACGGTGTGGGGATCGAAATGAAGCGGCTTGAAGACAATGCTGTCACAAGCCGCTTCATCATTTGCTGCCACTACGCTTTTCCAGCTCGGCGACGGCGGGCGGCAGCAGCGTTGCGACGACGTTCGCGCTTTCGTTCCAGGTTTGTAGCGCGTTCTCGCCCATCCTCCCTGTCTTCTGTGTATGAGGTGACAGCACTTGTGCCATTACTCTTCGCGGTTGGCGTAGAAGATTGGGTGCGGGACTGGGCACGAATGGCGCGCGCGTTCATAATGCCCTGGCGAATGACGAGGCCGGCGAGAATGGCCGCTGCAAGCAGCAGGACAAGGTAGAAAGGAACAACTACATTGTTGAGACCCCGAGGAAGCGAATTACTTCTGACCACGCTGCTGATGATAAAGACGAGCGCGAGAAGAATGTACTCGATGCCGGTTAGTAAATTAATCTGTTTATACCATTTGATAAGCGTTCCGCGTGCTCGTGCCTCGCCTATGCGTTTGTAACCGGTGAATACGTTATAGCTTCCAAGGAGGATGAAGACAACGCTAAAAAGGGTGAGTATGGTTGGATTGTTCATATGCTATGAAATCCTCCTGCGTTGAGATACGGGTAATGGTCCTACCAAATAGTATACATTACTAATACTGAATGATGACAATCTCTGATGCTTGTACAAGACCGGCATACACCGAAACATGATATGAAAGTCCTGGCTCAATGCCGTGACACTGCAATAGTAAAACCTGTGTATCGCCCTGTTGGCCTGATGGCTTTAAAGTACCATATTTCATAGTCTGGCCAGACTCCCGATCTACGAACGAAATATTTTTAAGATCGGGTGTTACCGTCCAGCTAATGTACGCACTACCCAGGTTGATGAGTGTCAATGTCACCGGTACACCAGGTACACCAGAGCTGCACGTATTTCCGTGAGCGATAAGTGGACTAGGACTAAATACCATCTCGGATGTAGCATCTGTTATCTGCAATTGTACAGGAAGTGTCAACTGTTCCTTGTCGTTGATCGTGAACACGATTTGCCCGGTGTAAGGTTTTTTGGTGTTGCTTGTTAAACCAACGATATTCGCGGTGATGAGCAGGGTATCGGGTTCGGAGATATTCAGCACGCCAAAGGTGTTGTGGTCATTAATGTTTAACCAGCTCAGGTTATTGTTGGCGGAGGTTGTGGCCGACCACGTTAAAGGCGCGCCGCTGGTGTTAGTAATGGTGATGGGCTGCGGGGCGGGATTCGGTTGACTTGCTACGGCCTTGAAGGTGAGCACTTGAACGGGTTTACCATCCCGTGTCACAGACAGGTCGGGGCTGGTTGTCACAGGGGTGCCCGCGGGAACGACCTGGATCGTCAGGTAAGCGTCCTGGTTGCTCCTGCTATCTACTGCCTCGATCGTGTGAGTACCCGTCGTCCAATCGCTGCCGATGGTGAGCGCCACATCGAATGCTCCCTGGTTATCAGCGATCTTCTTTCCACCTGCACCCTTGAGAGGGCTAGTCGTGTCGAGTAGGAAGGTAATGGTATCCTTGGAACTGAAATGGTCCCCATGCAGGTGGATTACCTGGCCGATAGCGAAAGTTCCGCCTGGATTTCGTGGAATTCTTGATTTTCCCTGTGGAACCTGTAGAGTGAGAGAGGGTTGTGCGGTGTTTGCTGGCGGTACGACCTGCGCTGCTCCAACTGGGGAATTGGGCAGGTAGGTCGAGACGATATACGCTCCCAGACCAGCTATGATGCAAAGCAGCAAAAAGAGCGTGATCCAGAATCTGAAATTTGTACTGCGCCCATCGTTCCTGGTCCTGGCGATGGCACGCATGCGTGCAAAGCTACGTTGCATGGCCATGAGTGGCATAGGCACAGCCGCATGACCTCTTGAGACGTCTTCGGCTGGTCCTGCTTCGGCATACTGCCGATCGCGCCAACTGTTGCGCCAGTGTTCGGCTGCCTTACTGGTCGCGATGAAACTTTCAGGGCTGAGCAACGGCATTGTTTGCTCATTACCCAGGCCGTTTTGTCCGTTGGTCGAGGGCAAGTGGCTCGTTGGCAGCTTATCAAGATTGTGCGCAGGTGGTGTTTGCCTTGATGGCGGCGTTGAGCTACGTACTACTGGCATCTGCTGGCGTCCTTGCTTGATATCGCTTTTTATGTGTTGCGTTGGTAGATCGGAGAGCGGGCGCTTGTTTTGAGTCTGGGCATCCGCTGGTGCATGTGCCGGGCCTGGACGTTGTGGAGACTGCGTACTCGCAGGTGGCGAAGGCGGAAGATGGGTTGGTGGAGTAGAGGGTGTTTGTCTTGCCATAGTTGGTGGCTTGGAGGCTGCAGGACGTGCAGGTATTGATGATTCGATAGAACGAATGATGCCAGGAGTTCGTGTTGGAACTGGTGGTTCTGCCAGGGGTGGAACGGGAGGAATTGTTTCAACCGGTTTGCGCTGCGACTGATCGGAACTATCAGGGGTTTTTCCAGTATTCGCTTTGCCTGACGAAGTGGATGCATCGACGGGAGCGCGTGTTTCAGGTTGAGGATTCTCAGGCGGAATGGCCAGGTCGGATGAATTGTGCGCCGTAGCGGGTTGCAGCGAAGATGCAACTTGTGGTGTATTGCGTTGTGGAAGCGCTACAGGTGATATTACTCTGCGGGCATTTGGTCGCTTTGGAAGAATGGGAGGGTGTGCAGTTTTTGCAGGTTGGTTGGGATTACCACCGGAAACTTGTGGTGAGTATGTGTGTTTGCTGCTGGGTTGCATAGTCCGGGCCGGGTCTGGTGATTTCTCCGGTGGTATAGGTGGCACTGATTGCGCACTCTCGGGATTCTGAGGAGCGCCACAAATATTACAAAAGCGAGCCTCAGCGACAAGCTCATTTTTACACTTTTGACAGCGATTCATAACTTTGCTCACAACTATCCTGTTACAAACAGCCTGGTTAGCATCTGCATCGACTCGATGCTTGAAGTCCTTGAGGCTGATTCCTGAAGAAATTATCTCTGCTGTTGTGTATAATTACATATGACAATAAGAAAAGCAACTGAATATTACCTTCATCTTTATAACGAATGAATAGAGGATTGATTATCTTATTTCCTTCTATGCTAGCTAATTTGTGTTCGTTTGTTCAGCAACGTCCTTAGCGATACCCCAATGGCAATGCACACAAGCAGCCCGGTAATAAGATTGAGTGAAAACGTAAGTGGATTCAGGATGGATAGAGTGCGTATCGGGACAACAATCGAGGGAAGCTGTAGCAATCCCTGCAATCCTTGAAAGATCCACAGGTCCGCCGGCAGAATGAGAACAAGTCCGAGCGCTGCTTCCAGCAAAAGATAAACCGGCCAACCCGGTGAAAGGGATGGTCGAGATGTGCCGGTATTGTGCCGGTGCATGGTGAGCAGCAGCAGTGCCAGCGCAGCTCCATTGAAGACAAAGGGTTCCAGTGCCTGGAGATCGAATGGCTTCGGATTGCCGAGAAAGAGGGGAATGCGCCATAACAAGCTGAAGATGATACTATTTCCAAAGCTTCCGCTCACATCGATAGGTAGGGGTATCTGCCAGGGTAATAGTGTACTGAGCAGGCGCAGCGTGGGGTAAGGACCGGGAATTACCTGGTTCAAGCCGAGTGTGAAATCAAAGGCGGCTGAAAAGACATAAGCTATTACCGTGGGGGCCAGGCCCAGCAGTAGAATTGTGATGAAGTAACTAAAGGCCGAGCGCGTTGGTTGAAGCGGTTGCATATCTTTTTCACCAGAATGCTGGTCACCCTCCCCGGCAGCGTTTTCCTCGTTCTCACTACTTAGAACGTCGTCTTCCACCGGCTCGGCTTGATCGGCTGCTTGTTCTTCTAGCGATGCGTCGTCTGCTTCTCCGTCTGCGATTAGCGCTGTGCTGTCTTTGGGCGAAGGCCTGGCGGGTGGTAGTGGGCGAGGAGGGGCGAAAGCAAGATGCCCAAGTACTGCGCCGGCTGTGCTAAAAAGAATTGAGAAACCTATAACCAGTCCCCACGTGCTTAGAAAGACGACTGACAATGGTCCACGCGCACTGAGCGTATCGAATACGCCAGGATAGGTCAGGGCCACCAGGAATTGAAAAAAGGCTACAAAAAAGCCACCCAAAGCGGCTGCAAACAGGCCCACTCCCTGCGGAGTGCGAAGTTTGCGCAGGGCTGTGACGAGTAAGCCGCAGCCTGTGGCGCTGAGTACTGCAACAGGGACAAACGAGGTGGCCGGCTGCGCATTGAGCCTGGCTGTGAACGCAAAGAATGCAGCGATGAGAATAACAACCCCAAGTGCTAGCCAGTCAAAACCATGGTGTGGCAATGTAGCAAGGGATACGGGCTGCACCGTTGAAATGGTTTGTGCTTTCCTGGATGGAGTCTCATCGTTTGATTGTGTGCTAGATTTGGGCTGGCCTGGCCTATGCATGAGATGAATTCTACTCCTCATAATATCTTCATGTGGATAGTAGCACACGAATGTGATAGTGACAAGAGAGCATATCCTCGTGCTCGTAGGACCTTTGCCCGGTGCAGTAGCCAATTTTTGCTCTTGACTCTCTAGAAAAATCCGCTAAAATCTCTATAGATTACTAAAGATTTTAATTTTTGTGAGGTTTACGTGCATATTGTTCTTGTTGGCTTTGACCATACATCTGCGCCGATAGCTTTACGCGAACGGCTGGTGTGTTCTCCACGCCAGGTACCCCAGGTTCTCCAGGCCATGCGGCAGGTGGTGCAGGAATGTGTTTTGCTCTCGACGTGTAACCGTATGGAGGTGTACGCGGTCTGTTCAGATGTAGAAGCAGGACGTGCGCAACTCTTACAGATACTGAGCGAGGCATCTAAGGTCACGCCGGCTGAACTTGATGCTCACTGCTATCATTTTGCCGATGAGCGGGCAGTTTCACACCTGTTTGGCGTTGCCTGTGGGTTGTATTCCCTGGTACCGGGAGAGCCACAGATTCAAGGACAGGTAGTCGAGGCGCTGGAAATTGCCCAGGCTGGCGGTTATGCAGGGCCAATTACATCGGCATTATTTCGTGGGGCCCTGGTGGCAGGCAAGCGTGCTCGCAGCGAGACGGGGATCAGTCGCAATGCTGCCTCCGTAAGCCTGGTAGCTGTCCAACTGGCGCGACGGCTCTTTCCTCAACTACATGAAGCGTGTGTGCTGCTAGTCGGGTCTGGAAAGATGAGCGAACTTGCTGCCCATCACCTGTGCGACGGTGGAGCCCGGCAGTTGATCATCATTAATCGCACTCAGCTCCATGCAATAGACCTCGCTCAACGCTTCGGTGCGACACATCGCTCTTTTGCGGAACTTAGCAGCTCGCTGGTGGAAGCAGACGTGGTAATCAGTTCGACGACGGCCCCGCACGTTGTAATCACCCGTGAAGTGATGCAAGATGTCATGCAGCGGCGTGCAGGTCGCTCAATACTGCTGATTGATATTGCGCTGCCTCGCGATATTGACCCCGCGGTTATAGATCTACCCGGAGTATACCTGTATAACCTGGATGATCTGCAGGCCGGTGTCAATGAAGGTATTCGCCTGCGCCTGCAAGAGGTTGAGCAGGTGCAGGCGATTATCGCTGAGGAGGTGCGCACTTTTGATCGCTGGGTGCATTCGCTCAGCGTGGTCGAGACGATAAGTGACTTGCGGCAGCACGTCAATGCCCTGCGCCAGCAGGAATTGGCACGCACGCTGCAACGTCTCACGCTGTCTGGGCGTGAAACAGCCGCCATCGAGGAACTGACAACACGGTTTATGAACAAGCTATTACATATCCCCATGTTACGCCTCAAAGAGGCTGCCGCAGAAGGTAATGGGCATGTCTATGCCGAAGCGCTGCATTATTTATTTGATTTGGGAGAGCAAACGGATGAAACGCCTGATAATAGGAACGCGGGCCAGCAAGCTGGCGATGATACAAACGCAGTGGGTAGTCGAGCGCCTGAAGGAACAAGATCCAGCGCTCCCGATAGTTATCGAACCAATTCGCACCACGGGTGATGCTTTAACGCATGTCCCGCTGACGACGATCGGTGGTGACGGGGTCTTTGTGCAGGAGATCGAGCGTGCTCTGCTGGAGAAGCGTATTGACCTGGCAGTGCACAGTTTGAAGGATTTACCCACTGCCCAGACAGCAGGACTGCATGTAGTCGCGGTTGGCACGCGTGAGGACGTGAGGGATGTGCTGGTGGTAAATGGTCAGAGTGACCACGCAGCGGGGGAGGCAGGGCGGACGGAAGAGGGGGCAGGGCGATGGCAGGACGCGGCAGGGTGGACGGAAGAGGGGGCAGGGCGACCGCAAGGGTCGCCCCTACCATATACGGAGTATTGGGAAGGCAAGACCACGCCCGTGCGTATAGGCACGTGCAGTTTGCGGCGGACAGCGCAAATCCGGGCGCTTTTCCCCGGGGTCGAGATTTTGCCGCTGCGTGGGAATGTTGATACGCGGCTGCGCAAGCTGGATGCGGGTGATTACGATGGTATTGTGCTGGCTGCGGCGGGGCTGCATAGACTGGGCGTGCACGAGCGATTAGCCGATCGCTTGCGCTACTTGCCCATCGAAGTGATGATGCCCGCGCCGGGTCAGGGTGCATTGGCGGTAGAGGTGCGCGATGAAGCTGAGATGCAGATGTTGATAGCGCCTTTGCGGGATGCTGCGACGGAGGCCGCGACGAGCGCAGAGCGTATGTTCATGCGCCGCTTGGGAGCCGGTTGTTATCTGCCGGTGGCTGCTCATGGTGAGATCCGCGGTGAGTCGCTGACGCTAAAGGGGCTGGTGATTAGCCTGGATGGACAGGAACAGGTGCGGGTAAGCCGAAGTATGCCCTGGACGGCGGAAACGGATCCCGAGAATGCAGGGCGACTGGGGGTGCAACTGGCAGAAGAGGCGTTAGCACGGGGCGCTGCTGAGATTATCAATGCGCTGTCTGTCACGCGTATCCAGGAGCGTCAACATGCCTGAGCATACCGTGAAAGCATTACCACTGCATGGACGGCGCATTCTTGTGACACGCGCAAGCGAGCAGGCGGAGGCATTCAGCGAGCGCTTAAGGGCGCTGGGCGCGATACCTGTAGAGTTTGCCACGATTCGTATCGTGCCTCCAGAGGATTGGGAGCCGCTTGACGATGCCCTGAGACGGCTGTGCGGGGCTGGTTGGTACGATTGGCTGGTGTTCACCAGCGTTAATGGTGTGTATATCTGCTTCGAGCGCCTGCGCAGTCTGGGGTATGATGCTCCAACTATTGGCGATGTACGTACAGCGGCTATCGGCCCCGCGACTGCTGCTGCGCTGGCACGCTATGGCATCACAGCGGACCTTGTGCCTGGTGAATATATCGCGGAAGGCGTTGCCGCTGCTCTGATTGATGATGCCCGGCGACGAAACCGGCCATTAGCGGGGAAAAGAGTGCTGCTGGCCCGTGCCGCAGAAGCTCGCAATGTGCTGGTGTCTGAGTTGCAAGGAGCGGGTGCTGTGGTGGATGTAGTGGCGGCCTATCGTACGGCTGCTGTTTCAAGCGACGATGAGCGGGGGCGCGAGGTATTGTGCATGCTAGAAGCTCGTCAGCTTGATATACTTACGTTTACCAGTTCTTCTACTGTGCGAAATTTTATGCACTGGCTCAGGCAATGTGAGACCGGTGTTGCAGACTCACTTATAAGCCTTGTAAAAGGTAATGCGCGACCCAAAATAGCGTGTATTGGCCCGATTACCTCACAGACTGCACGTGAATTTGGCCTGGATGTGCATATCGAGGCACAGGAGTTTACGATTGCAGGCCTGGTAGAGGCAATTACGAGAGATGAGGAAAAATCATGACAGAACAAACGATTACCACACAGTTCGAGCAACCGGCTCTTGATGCTGCGAAGCCGAAGCAGCCGCGCCAGCTGATACGCTTCACTTTCTACAAACTTGATGCTCAGTGGCAATTGCTCACGGCGGAGCTGCGCCAGCAGGGGAAACAAGAACTGCTCTCTATTTTTGAGGAATATGAGCAGGGGCCGCTGATGCGCAGTTATGGCCTGTATGGAGTGCGATCCGATTGCGACTTTATGCTGTGGCAGGCCGCATACGAGATTGAAGACTTGCAGGGCGTGAGCAGTAAGATTCGACGCAGCGTGATGGGGCCGTACCTGCGCGAGACACATGCATTTCTCTCAATGACCAAGCGCTCGATCTATGTCGGCAAAAATGCTCGCGGCGCGCATGATCCACGCCTGGTGATTACGCCCGAGGATAAGAAGTACCTGTTTGTCTACCCGTTTGTGAAGACGCGCTCCTGGTATGCCTTGCCTGTGGAAGACCGCAAGCGCATGATGAACGAGCATATCCGCCTTGGACTGACGTTTCCATCGGTTTCATTAAATACCACCTATTCTTTTGGCCTGGATGACCAGGAGTTTGTGGTGGCGTTCGAGACGGATGTTATCAGCGATTTTCTTGACCTGGTACAACAACTGCGCGAGACCGAGGCAAGTAGGTATACATTGCGAGACACGCCCATGTTTACCTGTGTAGCGCAGCCATTGCACGAGATTTTAGAAGCAATAGGGGCTTAGCCATGGATAAGCAGAGCCAGATGAAAAGTAGCCTGTCGCTCACACGGTCGCATGCGCTTTTCGACGAGGCACAGGAGCTCCTGCCGGGTGGCGTGAATAGTCCTGTGCGAGCATTTCGTGGCGTAGGGGGCACCCCCGTCTTTATCGATCATGCTAGTGGTCCCTACCTTTATGATGTGGATGGGAATCGCTACCTCGATTACGTCCAGTCGTGGGGGCCAATGATACTAGGACATACCTACCCGTCAGTCTTAGAGGCTGTGACGCAGGCCAGTACGCGCGGGTTTAGCTTCGGGGCGCCCACCCGGGCCGAAAGTATCCTGGCACGGCTGGTAATTGAGAGCGTGCCTTCGATAGAGATGGTGCGTTTCGTCAATTCCGGTACTGAGGCGACCATGAGCGCCTTGCGCCTAGCGAGGGCGTATACCGGGCGCAGCAAGATTATTAAGTTTAGCGGCTGCTATCATGGTCATGCCGATATGTTGCTTGTCCAGGCAGGCTCGGGCGTGGCGACGATGGGACTGCCGGACAGCCCGGGCGTGCCACGGGAGGCAGCGAGCAATACGCTCATCGCTCCTTACAATGATAGCGCTGCTGTAGAAGAGCTATTCCGTGCCTATCCTGGAGATATTGCAGCCATCATCGTCGAGCCTGCCGCTGCCAATATGGGGCTGGTGCCCCCGTTACCTGGCTTCCTTGAGAAGCTGCGAAGCCTGTGCAGTGAGTACGGAGCCTTGCTGGTCTTCGACGAGGTGATGACGGGCTTTCGCGTGGCGCTGGGGGGGATGCAGGAACGGCTGGGTATCATACCTGACCTGACATGCCTGGGGAAAATCATTGGAGGCGGGCTACCGGTAGGGGCGTATGGAGGGCGCCGGGAGATTATGCAGCTGGTCGCGCCTAGCGGGCCGGTGTACCAGGCTGGAACGCTTTCAGGAAACCCCCTGGCTATGGCTGCCGGTATTGCTACGCTCCAGGAGTTACGTAAGCCGGGACGATATGCAGAACTTGAACGCAAAGGGCAACTGCTGGGTGACGGTATCGAGCGGGCGCTGCACGAGGAAGGTGGAGCGGTACAATTCGTGCGGGTTGGCGCTATCTTCTGCCTGTTTTTCACGGCAGAGCATGTGATCGATTATGCCAGTGCCAAGACGTCGGACACTCAACGTTTTGCTCGCTTTTTCTGGAGTATGCTGGAACACGGTGTATATTTGCCCCCGTCCCAGTTCGAGGGGTGTTTCATTTCGCTGGCGCTGGAAGATGAGATGATTGAGGAGACGGTGGAGGCGGTGTGGCTGGCGTTAGGAGAGAGTGCAGAGTTGTGATTTAATTTGGTTTCCTGGTGGACTTCTAAAGAGGTTTGTATCACTTGTGCCGGTTGTATCGCTGTGTGCGCTCGTGCATAAAAAGGGGGATTTTCGGGAGACGGCTTCCATTCACAAATTGGTCTCGTGATTATGCATTTGGGTATCTCTTGTAACGATATCTCTTGTATTCTATACTAGGTGAAGCGGCGCAACTGTTCAGGAGAAGAGGGAATGAAAAAGGAGTAGATCATCTATGAGCGCATTTCCGATTGTACGCATGCGGCGCACACGACAAAACGAAAAATTGCGCAGTCTCGTGCGCGAGACCCATTTAAATGTCGATCAGCTTATTTACCCGCTTTTCATTGCGGAAAATATTGATGAGCCGCGTGAAATCTCCTCTATGCCGGGGATCATGCAATGGCCGCTGGAATACCTTGGGCGCGAGGCGGAGCGTATTACCCGTCTCGGTATCCCGGGGGTGTTGCTCTTCGGTATCCCGGCGGAGAAGGACGAGGTGGGGTCACAGGGCTATGATGCGCAGGGTATCATACAACAGGCCATACGTCGACTCAAGGCAGAAACACCGGATTTGCTGGTCATGACCGATGTGTGCCTGTGCGAGTATACCAGTCATGGGCATTGCGGTGTGATCCACAATGGTAATGTGCAGAACGACGAATCGCTGGAACTGCTGGCACGCATGGCGCTCTCACATGTTGAGGCTGGTGCTGACCTGGTGGCGCCATCGGACATGATGGATGGGCGCGTGGGGGCTATTCGCCGTACTTTAGATGAGCATGGCTTTAGTTCGACGCCGATCATGGCCTATTCTGCCAAGTACGCTTCGGGTTTCTATGGGCCGTTCCGCGAGGCTGCGGCTTCGGCGCCGCAGTTTGGCGACCGCCGCTCCTATCAGATGGACCCTGCGAATGTGCGCGAGGCACTGCGAGAGATCGACCTGGATATCGCCGAGGGAGCCGATATTGTGATGGTGAAGCCTGCCCTGGCTTACCTGGATGTTATTCGCAGGGTACGCGACCATTGTGACCTGCCGATTGCCGCATATAACGTGAGCGGCGAATTCTCGATGATCAAGGCGGCTGCTCAACACGGCTGGATTGATGAGCGGCGGATTGTGATGGAGGTGCTGACGGGGATCAGGCGGGCCGGGGCGGATATAATCATTACGTACTTTGCGCCTGATGTGGCCGGGTGGCTGAGGGAGGGGTAGTGTCCTTCGTACCACTTCTCTGGCTGTTTTGAGAGGATAGGCTTACTTTATATTGTACAGCTTATCCTCTCAAATTGTGTGTTTGGGACTAAATTATTTCGTCTTTGTTGTAAATTTGGGAAATAAGCTGGTGATTTCTTTATCGGCAGAGTTTTTGGGGCGATAGGATGGTCAACTCTGCCGATAAGAGAGCAATTCTGGTCAGAACTGAACCGATAAGATAGGTTATCGATCCAGTTTGATTTTAATGGTCGTGTTTGCATCCCTGCCATAGCGTAGAATACAGATGATAGTTGATCGATACTGCGCTGGGCAGGTCGTCTTCCTTTCTGTACATGAGCCTGCGTTAAACGCAGCAGCGGAGCGTCTTTACGTACCCATTGCAACGAAAAATTTTAAAACTGCTCCGCACTTATCCACGTTGCGCCTGCAAGGCTACTCTCTTAACGCCAGGCCAGGTCCTCGTTGGTCCAGCGCTCGCGGCAAGCAAGAGCGGTTCTTTGAGATACTACCTTGTTGGACTGAACGTCAATTGAATCTTGCTGAAGGAGACCTGATATGCCCATCACCGAACACACCATCAAGACCGAGAGACATACCACCTTCTATCTGGCAGCAGGGCCGGAAAACGGCCCGCTCGTCATCTTCGTCCATGGCTGGCCTGAGTTATCGATAAGCTGGCGGCATCAACTGCCTGCACTAGCGGCGCTGGGGTTTCGCACCATCGCGCCAGACATGCGCGGGTATGGGCGTTCCTCCGTGTACTCCCAGTACGCTGATTATGCCCAGGAACACATTGTCCGTGACATGATCGAACTACTGGACGCTGTGGGCAGAGAGAAGGCCGTCTGGGTCGGTCATGACTGGGGGAGCCCGGTCGTGTGGAACCTCGCCAGTCATCATCCCGACCGTTGTCATGCCGTCGCCAATTTGTGTGTGCCCTACTACACGCTTGAACGTGGGCTGGACCCGCTGCTGGCCCTGGTCGATCGCGAGCTGTATCCGGAAAACGAGTTTCCTGCCGGTCAGTGGGATTACATGCGCTACTATGAAGAGAATGTGGCTGAGGCTATCGCGCCCATGGATGCTAACGTCTCCCGATTTGTGAAGCTGCTCTTTCGCAAGGGGAATCCAGCAAGGGAGGGGAAGCCAGCGTTCACCGCAACGGCCCGTCGCAGTCACAGCTTCTTTGGGATGCGTGCGCTTCCCGACCTGCCACCGGACACCGACGTGGTGACCGAGGAAGACCTGAGCATCTATGTCTCCGCGCTGGAGCGCAACGGATTTGCTGGTCCAGCCTTCTGGTATCTGAATCATGGCGTCAACGCCTCCTATGCCAGGACGGCCCAGAATGGCGGTTACCTCGATATGCCCGTCTTATTCCTCAACGCACGGTATGACTACGTGTGCGAATGCACCCACTCGCGATTGGCTGAGCCCATGCGCGCCTACTGTCGCCAGCTCACCGAAGAGACGATTCGCTCAGGCCCGCAGCCGCAGTGAGGACAGTGGGCGGAGAAAGAAATCACCAGCTTATTTCCCAAATTTACGTACTGGATCAGGCAAGGCGTTTCCCGCCAATTGTGAGGGCATCCATTGTTCTGTTAAGAAACGATGGAAGATAGCAACTCTGTCTGACCCCTGTAACCAGCGTCGCACCAATTTTTGGCCGTTCCCATACGTCAGCGCCAGGTGCAGGCCGTGCAGGGGATGTTTCAAAGAAGCAATGTAGGAAGAAGCTCTGTCTTCTGGAAGCAGCATGTGCTTGACAAAGTACTGTGCCACCTCTGCTTCTGAGCGTCCCTGATCCAGCAACATGGCTGCGTTGCCCCAGACTCCTTGGAGCATTTCACTGGCTTGACGCAAGCGCAGAAGCGCCTTTGTATCCACCTCCCGGTGGAACAATCGATCCATCTGTTCTGCGATCCGGTGTTCTGCCTCTCCTTCTGAGAAGATCATTTCGTGAGCGACCATCGCAATCCCCTCACTGATCACACATTGGGGCACCAACGTGAGGTACATGGTCTGCTCTGTGTAGCCACGCCGAGCAAGATGCTGGTCCTTGAGTACATAGTCGGTATAGTGACCGGGGTATCCTTCATGACAGACCTTGTGATCGAATAAGCGGGGAAACCAGGCGGCGGTGGCTGCGAGGTTCATCTCAATCGGCTTTGTGAACATTTGGTTTTCCCGGAATTTGGCCATAAATGCTCTTGACGCTATTATGCATGGGGGGTATACTTTATGTTGAGGTTATACGTATAACACAATGCATATTGATGGCGGCATAGTGCCGTTTCCAACGAAGGAGTTAGCATATGGCCTGGTTTCCCGGCAAAGTAGCGCTTGTTACCGGAGCTGGTCCTCTTCTGTAAACCATCTGTACCGCAGAAACGTACTTTCTTTTCGCTGTCTCTTGTTGATTGTTGTCTGAGAAATAGCAAGATGCTACTTCTCATTTATCTCACAAGGAGGATGCACAATGGCTATTCCTGATGTTAGTGAAAAATCAATTGCTGAGCTAATATCGCTGAAGGGACGCAACGCCGTCGTCACCGGAGGAGCACGTGGGATCGGCCTGGCTATTTGTAAGAGGCTGGCTGAGGCCGGGGCAAACATTGTGGTTGGTGATGTTCGCGAGGATATAGGGAAGGAGGCGGCCGAACACATTGCGCAGCAATGGGGAGTCAAGGCACTATTTTGTGTTGCGGATGTGAGTGATGGAGCCTCAATCGCTCAACTGGCCGACAAGACAGTACAGGAGCTTGGTGGCATTAATATCTGGGTGAATAACGCTGGTATTTATCCCTTCAGCCCGGTCGTTGAAATGTCTGATGAGCAATGGGACCGTGTGCTCGATATCAATCTGCGCGGGACCTTCATTGGAGCGCGCGAAGCTGCTAAGCGTATGATTGTTGCTCAGAAGGGGGGTGTGATCATTAACCTGGCCTCTACCGCAGGGTATCAGGGTGGGGCGAGCATTGCTCACTACGTTGCTTCAAAGCATGGTGTACGCGGCCTGACCAAGAGCCTGGCGATTGAACTCGGCCCCCATAACATTCGTGTCCTGGCACTGGCCCCAACGCTGATCAGTACGCCCGGCATCAGTGAGTCAGGACTGGTATCCAGTGCATTTGAGTCGCAGCCTCTCGGACGTGTCGGCGTGCCGGATGACGTGGGGCGCGTGGCACTTTTCTGCGCCAGCGATCTCTCTATGCTGATGACCGGGAGTACCATCGCTGTCGATGCCGGAGCTTTGACCGCCTAGTCTCCATATCTGGTATATCGCCAACCACGAATCGTGTTTCTGTGGACGATTCGTGGCTGGTATTGGATGGCTGTTTATGCCCCAGGACAGGACTCCCCAGCACAATGACGAGCCAGGGTCAACCATGGTCCGCGCAAGCCCGTGCCTCCGGTGCCTGCGGGGGAGTGGGCGGGCGGTCTCCGGTGCCTGCGGTATATCCTTATGAATGTTGACGACCGAATGGGGTCCTGTAGGGACAAGGGGCGGATGTGGGGCAGGGTGGGGGCCTCGTGCTTGTCCTGGTGGCAACGCGATCCAGTGGGGACTGCGTGGAGCACCCCAACGAGGACAAGCACCAGGCCCCCTCATCCACTCCACCCCGCCCCTTGTCCCTACAGGACCCTGGGCCGCAAGCACCTCAATGGATAGGATTCCTCGATTCGGTCGTCAACATTCATTAGGTATTCAATGGCAGGGGATGTTGCGCAAGAAAAAAAGCAGGTGACAACGGGGATATAATGTAGTTATGAGTGTCCTCAATACCTCAATATTCTCATCGTGTGTTCAGAGAAAACTGGGAATTGGTTTTCATAATGTAGGTACTGGCGTCTTAAGGGCCTCGGATACGGCAACAATCGAATACGTAGAGGCTCAATACGGGCAAAGATGCGGGCATATTCCTCTTGATGCCGAAGAGGTCGGCGTTTTAGTTGAGGCTCGCACAACAGATATTCAGACGCACCTGGACTATCTCAGTCAGCTTTTTGGGAAAAAAATTAAGGCTATCACTGCTGCTGAATTACAGCATGAGCAACAGCGCTTACCAGGACAGCCAGCGTTAATCGTGCCGTATATTAATGTCCCTGAAGCGGAAAAGCGGATAGAGGGGCAGTTGGGAGCCGAGTCGTGGGGAATGGCAGCGGATATGGTCGGTCTCCTGAAAAACAAAGCTGATTTTTATCAACTTCTCGATGAGTTCAACCTGGATGGTTTTCAAACTCCGGATTACCGCATTGCGCACATTGCTGATTTGCCCAGGCAAGCACTGGGCTTCCTTGGCACCGTAGAGGAACTGGTGAAAAAAGCAGATGTAAGCCGCTATCCGTTGGGGGTGATGCTGCGGGCGGCTGAATCGGACGGAAATTATGGCTGTGCCCTTGTCCATGAGCAAGGTGACCGCGTTAGAGTCGTTCTAAACGGAGAGGCGGATCATGCATCCTACTTTACCAACTGGGATGAGGCGCTGGCCGTATCGCAAAAGCACCTCGCCTCTACCATGAATCAACAAAGGGAAGCAAGAATTGTCATCAGCCGTTACCTGGACATGGCTGATTCTCCCGGTATGTCTGTGGTGATCATAGACGGCCAGGTAGAATCCCTGGGTTGGAATAGCCAGCTACAGAAAAAAGGCAGTAAAGCATGTGTTGGGACAAGCACATATAGAGCTAAAAACGCCTCCCTGGTTCGTTTGCAGCAAGAATATGAGGGTCAGACAGCAGATTTCTTCGAGAAGCTTCTGAGAAAGACGGCGCAAAAGTTTGGAGTGGATTTTGCCTCGCTCCGATGTGTGGCAAACATCGATATCATGCTTCCCGGAAAGCTGGAGGAGGAGCTACAGAAGAAAAGGGGTCAAAAGCCGGTTCGCTATATTGCTGAATGCAATCCACGGTGGACAAATTATACTGATGCTATTATGACTATCATAGGAGTCAGCAGAAAAGAGCAGACCATCGATACTATGCGGGCGGTGATCAGGGAGGGAATTGCGACCATCGATAAATACCACTTGCCAGAGAACGCCGATCCACGAATTGTAAGAGAATACATCTTGCAAAGGGATGAGGTTTTGAAGCGAGAGGGTACGAGGGTTATCTGCCGTATGGCAAAAAATCCCATGGGCCTTATTTTTGCGGGAGATGTAAAAAGAGCACAACGGGAAATTGCCGGTATTACCCGGAGGTTAGCCAGTAAACGAGTTTGAGCTTGCCTCGCCCACCAGTGCAGCGAAAATAGCGATTGCCAATCCCATGTTAATCCCAACCTTTCCCGGAAGATGACATACTAAAAGTCGAAACGACATCTCTGTATTTCCCCTGGCCGGTATAGATTCCACATACAACTTTGTGCATTACTTGTATCGAGTATACATAGCCTCTCACTGGGACTGTTTTATGAAATCAGGCTCCAGGCTGATCAAACGGCGTATGCTGTAGTTGCACCTGTACCGGGGAGGATATAAATATTGCCGCCATCCAGAGAATAACTTACGAGCTTTTTGTGTTATATATAATCAAGGGAGCAAAATTTAAAAGCAGATCCCTCTCTTTCAGATGAGATGGAATTTTTGTTACCTATGAGTTATGGTTTCCGTTTACTGTTGATATAAGGGCCTTATAAAATTTTCACACGAATTTCATTAGCAAAAAAGGGATAGGGTTGGGATGCAATCCAATATTCGCACTTATCAACCGATCGATTCGTATGGGGTAATTGGTGATTGTCATTCAGTTGTATTAGTGGCCCCTGATGGGTCAGTAGATTGGGGATGCCTGCCGGACTTTGATAGCCCTGCCATCTTCTGTCGTTTGCTGGATGCCGAGCGCGGCGGATACTTCCAAATAGCTCCTACGGATAACGCGATACCAGGGTCGCAGCGCTATCTGCGCGGCAGTAACGTGCTACAAACGAGATTTTCAAGTAGTGCCGGTGAGTTAGTGCTCACTGATTTTATGCCGGTGGAGACGTTGAGCGCCTGGCAGTTCCGCGAATTGAACAATAATACCTGGACACGCGAGGATGGCTCCTGTCATTGCCTGGTGCGCGTTGTGGAATGTATACGCGGCGAAATGCCGGTCACGATGACGCTCAAAGTCAGCCCGGATTACGCAGCAGCACCATCTGAGGTCTCTCTTCTCTCGGATGACATGGGCGCGGTCATCTCGGGTGGACAACAGCATGTTGGCCTTGGAATCGTAGGGGCATATCGTGTACCTTCCTTAACTATGTCTGTCGCTCCAGATCCAGAAGGTCTACATCCTGTTATTGTTGTACAGGCGACGCTACAAGAAGGCGAGCGCCTGTTGTTCGCTGTAGGTGTTGGGCGCAATGCCAGAGCTGCACGCAGGCTGGCCGAACGCGAGTTGCACGAGCGCAACTTCGATTGGGAGCTGGCGCACACCCTGCACTGCTGGCGTACATGGTTGGAGGGCAACAACTATCGTGGACCATACGCCGAGTGGGTGCAACGCAGTGCGCTGGTGCTCAAAATGATGACGTACGCTCCAACCGGTGCGATTGTCGCTGCTCCTACTACCTCTCTACCGGAAAACCTGGGTGGGATACGCAACTGGGATTACAGGTTTACCTGGCTGCGCGATGCTACCTTTACGCTTTATGCGCTGAGCATGCTTGGTTTCACGGAAGAGGCTCACGCATTCACCCATTGGCTGCGCCGCCTCTCTTACTCGAATGGCGAGGACCTGCAGATCATGTATGGCATACGAGGTGAGCGTGAATTGCCCGAGCGTGAGCTGACTAATCTCGATGGGTACTGGGATTCTCGACCGGTGCGCATTGGGAACGGCGCGGTGAGTCAGAAGCAGTTGGATGTATTCGGCGAAGTCCTGGATTGCATTCACCTGTACCGGCGCCAGGGGAGCTTCGAGCGTTATGGTGAAAAGCTGGACGGCACACTGTGGGCAATGATGCGTCTCATGGTGGAGCATGTGTGCTCACATTGGCAAGAGCCAGACAGCGGCATCTGGGAAGTGCGAGATGGCCTGCATCATTTTGTCTATTCGAAGGTCATGTGCTGGGTGGCGCTGGATCGTGGTATCCGGGCGGCGGAACAACTCCACCTGGAGGCTGATCTACCCAGGTGGCGGCAGGTACGTGACCAGATTCGTACAGACATCTTGACGTATGGATACAATACCCAGATCGGTGCGTTTACCCAGTCATACGGCAGTACTGCCCTGGATGCCTCGAGTTTGCTGTTACCGCTGGTGGGCTTTATCCCTCCCACTGATCCACGTATGCGCTCGACCGTTAATCGCATCAACGAGCAATTGACCGATAGACATGGTTTTGTCTATCGTTATCGTGGCGCTGATGGATTGATTGGCGATGAGGCGACATTTACCCTTTGTACATTCTGGCTGGTAGATAATATCGCGATGCAGGGGCGTGTTGACGAGGCGAGGTCGCTCTTTGAGCGGTTATTGAGCTATTCCGGTCAACTTGGGCTGTTCTCGGAGGAGGTTGACGCAACCAGTAAGATTGCCCTTGGCAACTATCCACAGGCTTTTACCCACATTGCTCTGATCAATAGCGCTCATAACCTGAGAAAGGCTGAGATGATTCGTGCTGAACATCATACAGACCCTGTGGTCGCTGCCATTAAGCTTGGGGATAATATGTAGGTTGGATGGCGGGACCAGGAAGTCTGAGGGCGGGGCAAGCCCCGCCCCTACGACACAGCTCCAATGCTAGTGACTGCAATGTTACACTGCTCCATATGCGATAATAACGGAAAGCATTCTATCGCATATGGAGCATGTTTGTGTCATCACCCGTTCATTACCCTACGGCGAGCCTGAAACCACACAAGGAGGAGAGCCTGCTGAATGGGCACCTGTGGATATTCTCAGGTGCCCTGCAGCAGCCTCCACATTGGATTGAGCCGGGTGGCCTGGTCGATGTAAAATCATCTACCGGGCAATTTGTGGCGCGTGGTTACTACAATCCCCGCACGGATATCGCTATACGCATACTGACGCATCATGACGACGAGGCTATCGATATCGACTTCTTTCGCAGGCGTATTCGCAGCGCAGTAGAGTTGCGACAAGTATTTAATCCGGACAGAACCAACACATACCGGCTGGTTAATTCGGAGGGCGATGGCCTGCCAGGATTGATTGTGGATCGCTTCGCCGAGATACTCGTTGCACAGATTCACACGGCTGGTATGGAGCGCCTGCGCCCTCTGCTTATCGAAGCGCTCATGGAGGAAACAAGGGCTCGTGGGCTGCTATTGCGCAATGATAGCCAGGCACGCCGCCGCGAGGGCCTGGAAGTCGAGGAACCAGAAGTGGCGGCCGGCGGTGTTCCCACGCGGGTGACTGTGCGTGAAAATGATGTGCTGTTTCTTGTCGATCCCTGGCAAGGACAGAAGACGGGCTTTTTTCTGGATCAGCGCGATAAACGCGAAGCTCTGCGCAAGTATGCCCATGCCAGGCGGGTGCTGGATTGCTTCAGTTATACGGGGGGGTTCTCTGTGTATGCTGCGCTGGCCAGTGACAAGACCCGTGTTACCAGCGTTGATATCTCCGCACCGGCGATGGAAGCGGCACGGGAACATTTCATATTGAATGGCATTGATCCTAACCCGCATCAATTTCTTATAGCCAATGTGTTTGATTACCTGGAGCAGGCGCAGCGGGAGGGAGAACAGTTTGACGTGGTCGTGTTAGATCCGCCGGCTTTCGCCAAGACACAGGGCGCACGCACGCAAGCCCTTAAAGCATACCACCGCTTGAATATGCTTGGCATGCAGGTGTTGCGACGCGGCGGCATTTTGCTGACCTGTTCCTGCTCCGGCGTAATTGGTATGGATGATCTACTTGGAGCGCTCTCGCAGGCTGCGCAGCGGCTAGAGCGTGTGGTGCAGTTATTAGAGACGTATACGCATGGCGTCGATCATCCTATCAATCTGGCGATGCCGGAGACCTCGTATTTGAAGGCGGTGTTTTGTAGAGTGGGATAGTCTACTGCTTGTGATATACTAGTCTCATCCTCTTACTCTGCTATTTTTTTGCTTTTGAAGGGCACGTTCTATGACTCAGACGATCGAGGAGAGCCGGGCACAGCTTATAGCCAATCTGCAAGAGCGGGCGGAAGAACTGGCGCAACTCAACCGCATCGCGATTGCGCTGACCTCTGAATTTGATTTACAGCGTTTGTTGCAGATGATTACTGACGCCGCCCGCAAAGTGACTGCTGCCGAATATGCAGCTTTTTTCCTCATTCCTGAAATTGCGGGCGAAAACGTTGATCTACCTGTCAATAAAGTGATATTCAACCTGGCCGCTATTTCTGGTGCGACACCTGCTATCGAGAAGCACTTCCGTCATCTTGGCCCGGTAGAGGGGATTGGTGTGCTGCAGCCGGTGTTTTGGGAAGGCGAATCGATTGTTGTGGATGACGTACATGAAGACCCGCGGTATATCGGTGTGCCGCGCGGGCATATTCCTGTGCGCAGCTTTCTCGGCGTACAGCTGCGAGCACGCGATGGGTCGATTTTAGGTGCCTTCCTGATAGGCGATACGCGCCCCTGCCGCTTTAGCGCCCGCCATGTCGAGTTGATCGAGGCATTGAGTGCGCAGGCTGCCGTAGCGATTCACAATGCGCAGCTTGTGGCCCGCGAGCGCCGCGCTATGGAGGAACACGCTGCGAAACTGGAACGGGAGGTGCGCGAACGCACCGCTGAACTGGAGCGGCGTAACCAGGAGTTGAGCAAGATTGCAACCGACTTGCAGACATTACACCATGAACTGACCGAGGCGCAAAAGCGGCAGATGCTTGCCGATGATCGCAGCCGTATTGCACAGGAACTCCATGATCGCGTGCAACAGACCCTCTTCACGATTGGCTTGAAGGCAGATTGGATTATGGAGCACCTGCCGCGTTATTCGTCACTGACCGGGCCGCTGCACACTATTGAACAGCTGGCCTCGCTGGGTACGGCCCAGGTACGCGATGCGATTTTCGCGCTCTCCTCAACCGAGTTGCAGGAGGGTGGGTTCGTGAGTATACTGTACGCTTTAATACAAAACCTGCGAGAGACCTCTTCTATCGAGATCGATCTCGTCGTGGCTGAATGTGCTGTTCCTCTGCCATCGCATATCGAGAATACGCTTTTCACGATTGCCCAGGAAGCCCTTTCGAACGCGCGCCGGCACGCCCTGGCTACGATTGTAATCGTAACAGTGCAGGTGACCAGCGAGCAGGCAGCGCTGGTAGTGCAGGATAATGGTATAGGCCTATCAACACAGGCGCTTCAGGCATACCGCAACAATACCATGCATCTGGGACTCAAGGGGATGCACCATCGCGTCGAGGAGCTGGGGGGCCAGTTTTTGCTGGCGAATGGCGAAGAGGGGGGTCTGATTGTCAAGGCGGTGATTCCACTATGATTCGCTTACTGATCATCGATGATCATGAGATGGTGCGTGAGGGGCTTAAAGCGATGCTGGCAAAGGAACACGACTTTGAGATCGTGGGTGATGCTGCCAACGCTGAGCAGGCATACGAGTTGATTGCACGCTTGCATCCTGACGTGATTTTGCTCGACATACGGCTGCCAGGGGTAAGCGGTATTGAGGTCTGCCGGACCGTCACAGAGCGCTACCCGGAGACGGCGGTGATTATCCTGACCACCTTTACCGATGAGACGCTGGTTGCCCAATGTATCCAGGCGGGCGCACGTGGCTTCATTATCAAGGACATTGAGCGTTTCGATCTCAAACGATCCATCAGGGCGGTGGCCCGTGGCGAGGCCGCTATCGATCCCAAGGCTGCTGTTGCCGTGCTGGCTCAGCTTCGCCGGGCGCCGCAGAAAAGCAATGAACCTGCTCCTGAGCTACTGAGTCCGCAACAACTTGTCATCTTGCGCCTGATTGCCCAGGGGTTTTCCAGCCGCGAGATTGCAACCCAGCTGTACTTGAGTGAGAATACAGTGAAGGGATACGTGCAGGAGATGCTTCATCGCCTTGGCGTGAAGAATCGTACTGAGGCGGTGATGGTTGCAGTCAAGCAAGGGTGGCTCTGATACCTCCATTCGTATGCCTAAAATACCTCCCTTCGTGGGTAACGTGTAATAACAAACTGTGCTACACTACACCTATGTCAGGTGCTGCATATCCTGACGTATAGCCTCCCTTTGGCCTGGCACTTCTTCTTTGAAGCGCAGGAAGTTGCACATTTAGGACTATGTATGGAGGTGACACTTTGATTCCTGGTTCCTTCGATTATCTGGTAGCGCACAGCATCGAGGAAGCTGTTGGCCTATTAGATCAACACGGCGAGGATGCCAAAATTCTGGCAGGAGGCCAGAGCCTCATTCCCCTCATACGATTCCGTCTCGCAAGGCCGTCAGTGCTGGTTGATATCAACCGCGTGCCTGGCCTGGAATACGTACAGGAGGCGGATGGCACACTGCACATTGGCACAATGACTCGCGAGGCGGAATTGGATAGCTCCAGCCTCATCCGTGACCGCTATCCCATCTTATACGATACCTCAACTATGGTGGCTGACCCCGTAGTGCGAAACTGGGCTACGGTAGGCGGCAACCTTGCTCACGCCGACCCCGCCAACGACCATCCCGCTACTATGTTGGCCCTGGGAGCGCGTATCTTGGCAGTCGGACCGGCAGGTGAACGAGAATTACCTATCGAAGGATTTTTCACAGATATACCCTTCGAGACTGCCCTTCACTCCAACGAGATGCTCAAGGAGATTCGCGTTCCTGCGCCTG
>WNFB01000672.1_pt1 | contig 28212 bp, 23 predicted proteins | sample 5400501 | NCBI WGS metagenome assembly WNFB01 (sample SAMN13153341, study PRJNA577476) | soil metagenome | isolation source: 200 cm saprolite under Douglas fir tree site 2 hole 1 | place: USA:California | collected 2015-04-18
TGGCTATTCCGACATAGAGCTGGCACTGCTGCAAGAGGCAGGTTTGATGCGACCAGAGACGAAGATCGTCACGACCGTGCATCGCTTGCAGGTTGTCGACGAGTCACTCCCAGAGACGGGGCATGACTTCAGCGTCGACCTGATCGTCACCCCCGACGAGGTCATTGAATGTGATTCGCCCCGTCGCCCCGCTGGACTCGTCTGGGAGGACTTGGACCGGGAGAAGATCGCAGGCATTCCCGTGCTCGCCACGCGAGCCACCAAGCGGGGACGGCCTCTCGTTCCCTGACTTGATCGCGGCGAGCCGCACCTTAATCCGCTTGGTCCAGCACGATGCTATAGTACGCTTCCGGCGGAAGCTCCACTTATCTCGCTGCGTCCAGCCAAGGGGAATCCACATCGTGTCGATGCCAGGAAGGCGCGTACTAGCTGTCCTGGTCGCCGCGGTCCTGGTCGCCGCTATCCTGACGGAAGGGTTCGTTGGCGGCCTCTCCTCCGCGGCGAAAGCACAGCCAGCGGCGGACTTCGGCATAAGCTTTGGCCTCGGCTCGCTCGCCGGGATCAACGTGGCGGCAGCGCCCGCCCCCGTCCCCCTCGTCAAGGGGCGGGTGACCGTCTTCTCGATCGAGACGGTACCGCTCACGCCCACTCGGCTCGATGTGACCGAGAATCCCAGCGGTTGCATCAAGCTCCCGCTGCTCGCGCATGTTCTCGTCAACACGACAGACGCTCCGGTCACCGTCTATCCCGATCCCGGCTGCCTCACTCTGGGTTTGACGATCACCCCGGGCTTCGGCGGCCACGTTATCGGGTCCGGCAGCTACAGGGCCACGCCGGTTGGGCTCGGCGTCGGCGTCGGTGGGCTCAACGTCGGTGCCAGCGTGACGGGCCCCGCCTCCGGCGGCTCCCGGGTGGGGGTCTTCACGGACGAGTTCACACCGTTGACCAACTTCGACCCAGTGTCCGGATGTAACAAGCTTCCCCTGACGTCCCACGTCTTGGTCAACACGGGCAATCTCCCGCTCCACGTTTTCGCCGACCCGATCTGCACCACGGTGAGTCTTACCATCGGGGTCGGGTACGGCAGCCATGTGATCGGAACCGGAAGCTGGTCGTACTCCTGATCCACCCGGCGTCGCTGCGCTCCGTCTAGCTCGGGTCCGGGATTTCCACTGGCAGGTCATTCGGATGGGGCGTCCACGGCAACGCCGGGAAATTGACGTACGCAGCCCATCGCTCACCGTCCGGCAGGGCCGGGTCTATGCAGTTGACGAACAGCGCTCGAACCAGATGGCCAAGCACTCCTCGAACTCACTCAGAGGACTCTCTTCCGGCGGGGTAGCGTGCGGCTCCGGGGTCCCCTCGCTCGACCCCTCCTTTTCCAGCAACATGCGACCAAGCACCCTTTATCCACCCTGGGGCAATGCCGGCACTCTCGCCTTCGGACTCAATGGTTCGTCGGCACCATTTCCGTAGTCACAAAGGAGTTGGGGTACCACGAGGCCGACGCCGACCCTCGGGTGGAGGCGCTGCGCAGCATCTACGGGGTGGGCCTCATCACGTCGATGACCCTGGTGGCCGAGATCGGCGACATCTCCCGGTTCCCCACCGCCCGCAAACTCTGTGCCTGGGCAGGGCTCACCCCCTCGGTGCACAACTCCGATGTCAAGGTCCGCCACGGCCACATCACCAAGGCGGGTCCCGCGGCGGTGCGAGCGGTGCTGACGGAGGCCAGCTACAGGCCCGTCACGTCCCCCCCTTCGCCAAGTTCTTCGAGGAGGTGGCGAAGCGCAGGGGCAAGCGGATCGCCACCGTCGCCCTCTCCCGCAAGATCCTTGCCCGTTGCTTCCGCGTCCTGAAGGGGCTGGAGACGCCAGCGTGAAGAGTTGGGTGTTTCGGAGCAGGCCTCCGACTGGGTGCGCTCGAGGTGAAACATGAGCCTGCAACACGGCCGATGTACTGAGTGAGCAGCCCAGCCCGGATTCCATCGTCATGCGGACCCTCCTGCCCGGAGGCCCGAATGGGTGTTTGCGAGACCAACTCCGCCGACTAAGAGCCTTCTCCCTTTTCACAAACCTGCGACGGATCCTCGCCGGCGCACAAGGTCGTTCGTCCTCGCTTCGCTGCGGGCGCTCCACCTTGACCCCGGCTCCGGTCCGACGCGGGCAGAAGGACAGGGCGAAGGCAAAAAGAAAGATCAGGGCAGGGACTTGACACGGCCCGCCAACTGTCAAGGGTGTTTGACCGCGAGTGGACTTTCGCAGCTCCCGGCTCGACCTGCCGATTGAGAGGCGTTGGCTACGTTGCCCTCGAGAGGGTCTCGAGCAGGGTGTCGGTCATTTTCGGATCAAGTAGGCCCGGTTCCGAGGTCGCGAAAATCGTTCGGCTCCACAGCACACGACGGAGAGCGGAGCCCAGGATCGACAAGAAGCCTCCTGGCGGCAGGAGACGGCTTCCCGGCGGTAGGAGAAGAAGCTGGGGTCGCAGCCTGTGCACACCTCCGTGAGGGTGACGTCGCCGCCGCCGGCCTGCTGCAGAGCGACCCGAGCGGCTGGCGTGAGGTCCGCGGGACGGCTGGCTAACCACCGAAGTCTCGAAGGCGGCGCCCAGCACCGCAGGGCTCGTCCTCAAGGATACCCTTCATCCGCAGTACCTCCGCCGGAGTGTCACGGGATAGCCAGCGCCCGAAGAGGAGCCTGAAACCCGGCCCGACGAGCGGTCCGAGCACGAAGCATTCCCGATGAGCCACGAGCGTCCCCTCGGGGCTCTCTTCGCAGGCGAAGAAGCCGTCGAATCCTCGCAGCGGCCAGAGCATCTCCTCGCCCCTGAAGTCCAATCGGGAGTAAGGCGTGAGCTCGAAATGACAGCGTCACTGCCGGCGCGGGAAGACCTAAGTCTTCCGCCGTGGCGAACCAAACCCGTGTTCCCGTCCCGACGCATCCAGTGAACGCGTCCGATTTTCAGGTCGGCGCGGCGATACCGGTCCACGTCGAGCACGAACTCGAGCACGTCCTTCGGATCGCGCTTGATGACGGTTGTTCCCTCGCCGCAAACGACAACTCCTCCCTCTCCGTTGTGGCGCCGATTCGCGAAGACGCGGAGATCGCTCAGAGCGAAGCCACCCGGCCCCGGGAGACCGGCGCGGATCGACTCTTCGTCAAAGGGGGCTGCCGGGGCCAGGTCCTCAGGCATTGCGTCGGGCGCGAGGGTTGGTTCTACCAACTCCTCCTCGAGGATCCGCACCTGCGCGGTCGCGATCAGCGGGACCGTCATCGTCGCCTGTGCCACGTGAGCGAGGAGATAGTGAAACGCGATGGGCGCGTGCACGAAGCGCCGCTGCCTGCCCATCACCTTGGCCACCAAGCGAGCGGCGTCGTCGAAGCCGATCTCCGTCGGACCCATGAGCGCGAGGGTCCTCCCAGGCAGCCGGCTCTCGACGAGCGCGGCCACCATCACCTTCACCGCGTCCTCGACGGCCTAAGGTCGACCCGTCGAGGCCTGACACCGATAGAGACCGGGAACGCGCGCAGTGCTCGGCTGAGGTGATCCAGCAGATGGTCGCCGCGGCCGAACATCATCCCGGGCTTGAGGACGGTCCATTCGAGCTGCGACCGCCGAACGATCTCCTCGGCGGCCCACTTCGACTCGTGATAGCGCGATCCACAGTCCGGGCGGGCACGAAGAAGGCTGACGAGCGCGAGGCGCTGCACGCCCGCCCGCTCCGCTGCCCTCACGACGTTCGGCCCTCCCTTCGGGTGTACGGCGATGGGCGGCTGCTCGGGCCTGGTTCCTTCGGTACTCGTCAACTGCGGCTGCTCCACCTTTTGCGAGAATGCGCCGCTCGGTATCTCTTTTGGCCCAAACATTGAGCGCGATCACGACGCCGACAATGCCGGCCAGCACGATCCACCCCATCGTTTTGCCCCTCCTCCCCGCTTGAGGAAGCCCGCGGCTCCAGGCAAGCCTGTATTGATCTTGTCGGCCGCCGTCGTTCCCAAGGACATGGCCCAAGATGGCTGGTTTCGCCTGCCTATCTGGGTTAGCCCTCGGGACGAGAATGGTTGGGCGAGGATCGGTGGGACCAAAACCCGAAGCAAGGGCACTGCGAGGGCGAACTCGACGAGAAGACCCGAATCCCGAAGGGTAATCACCCATGCCGACTCGCGATCACAGCCGCCGATTGGGAGAGAGCTTGTGAGACGAGGCCTGCCGCCGGACGCCGTCCGGATCCTTAAGGGATTCATACCGGGCGGTTCGCGATCGCGGCTCTCCGTGGCTTTGAGCGCCCCAGTTCGGACCGGTCTGGGCCCTTGTGTGGCATGGAGTCGGAGTCTCCGGGGTAACGGCGCAATTCCGGCGTGAAATACTTCCACTAACAAGCCCCAAACTTCCTAAATGCCCGGGCACCTCAGGGAACAGCCTTCCCGTAGGAGCTTGGTGGGGCCCGTCCGCGGGTCGGTCCTGTTAATCGAAGCGGTCCAAGGCCGTTGTAGGCACGTCCAGACCCTGTTAGTGGCAGTTCGGAGCCGTTGAACTTCCTCTAATGACTGTTGATGGCACCAAGTTCCGCCGTTTTGGCGCCGATACCCCCGAGAGCCCAAGAGAACGTGCATCGTCGACCACTGGTCACGAAACCCTCACGACACCTTCAAATGCAGCGAATTCGGTCCTCTACGACCGCTGAGTCGTGCCAAAATCAGCCGTCTGCCCGCCTACCGATGCTTTTGAGTAGTTAGGGGTTCCCCGGTCGCCGCTGGCGGCGGCCACGAAGCAACAGAGCGGCGCCGCTTGCCAGCAGCATGGCCGCAAACATGACCATAGGCACGAGGGCAACGTTGGACCCAGTGACCGGGAGAGCCCGTCCCAGGGGTGGAGTCGGCGCAGGCGCCGGCACGGAGGGGGTTGGACTCGGCGTTGACCCGAGGAGTCCCGTCACGACGAGGACCGCAAGACCTGAGGAGCCCGGGACGCCCGGGGGAGCGATGCAAGCGGCTGCATCCAGTGTGGCGCTGGTGACCGTCAGCACTGCGTTGTCACCGGCGAACTCACCACTCGTGATGGAGCCCACGTATGCCACGACGGTTTCACCGACCGGATGAGTCACGAGCCTGTTGAAGTTGAACATGCTTGTCCGACCGTTGTTCCAGGCCAGGCTCAAGGTACCTGCTCCGCCATCTGCCAGTGTGAGACACGAAATGTTGTTCCTCAGCATTCGGCCATCTGAGCCCGACGTGACCGAGGGGTCGCTGCCCGAGCAGGAGGTATACGTGTGGGAGGCGGTGACCGTCACCGACTGGGTAGAGAGCGTCAAACCTGGTGAATACGTAGCGGACTCGGTGCCGGTGCAAGTCAGGTCCAAGAGCCCAGCCGCCCCGGCCGGTTCGCCGCCAAGCTGGGCGGCGAACAACACGAGGATAAAGAGACCTGAGAGCACGTTCAGGAGCCGACTAGGAAGGCGGTCACGCATTGTTGCCCCCATCGTTTGCCCGGATGCGAGGAGTGATCGATCAAGGGTGGATGATACTCCCAACTGCCCTGGGCGCCGCCTGCGGTCGCAAGACCTCGGTCACGGTGGGCACGATCTTCGACAAGACCCCGACCGCTCTCCCCACCTGGTTCGCGGCCGTCTGGTCCGTCACCGCTCATCCGGGAGCACATCGACTGCACGGGCGGTACGCGTTCCCCGAGGACCAGCTACCGGCCGGCACACTCAGGGCTTGCGCGACCCGACCGTGCCCGAGGAGCCGGATCTCTGATCCAGTCCAATTCTCGTTCCGTTGCTACTCGGATCCCGTCCAGGACTCAGTGCCCCTGGGGTCCGAACGGTTTCAGGCCCTGGAACTCGTTTGGGCCTCATCTTGGACCCCCGGACCGGTGGTCCCGTAGACAGGGATTCTGGTGACACATCTGGTCACCCGTCGCGCTTCAGCGTTACGCGAACGGCACATCCTGTCCCGGCTCAACATCGAGCAGCAAGAGGAATATTGACAGCCCCAGGAGGGAACTGGAAGACCTCAGCGCTATGGAGGCCGTCCATCGTGATTGTGGCGCCTAATTTGAGCCCACTATGCCCAACGCATCGGCCGCTGGGATTGGCGAGCAGATGGTCAATCGCATCCCCCATCCCCTTCCAGTCGTCGCGGCCGGGGCGCAGTACCCATTCCGCGGGCGAGGTGGACTCTAGGGAGTTTCGAGACCCCGATCAAGAGCGGGTTCCGCAAGGGTTTCAGGAACGGCAGCGCAGAGGGTCCGTGCGCTCGTTTCCGGGACCCTGCTTGGGGGGACTGCCGAGGCCCACCAGAAAGAGACAAATCAGCTAACGTGACTCTACGTTCCGTTGCTCCTCGACGGCCCACACCGTCTCGCTCCAAGAAGGTGACAGATGCCCGGACTCCTTGCCAAGGTGCTTGAGGAGCCGGCCGTTGCCGGGATGCGTTACCTCCGTCGCCAGCAGGTCGTCGACGCGGCGGCGCAGATCCGAGACCCCCGTGGCGACCGCCTCGGCGTCCGTCGTCCAGCGAGTTGATGTTCTTGGGGTTGCCCTTCTGCACCAGGATCGCCGTCCCGGCCGTGAAGTAGTCAACGAAGTCCACCTCGGCCTCCCGGGCTTTAGTGTCCGTCCTTGCCGAGATGATCATGTCGAACCGCTTGGCCTTGAGGGCTGCGGGCTGCCCATCGAAGGGGTGTTCACGAAGGTGACCTTGACCCCCAGCCTGGCCCCTATGGCCTGGGCCAGGTCGTAGTCCACCCCCTCGACCTCCTGGGTACCCTCCTTGAAGAACTCGATGGTCGCGTAGGCCACGTCCGAGCCCACCTGGATCTCCTTGCTGGCCTGGATGGCACCGGCAGCTTCGAGAACAAGCTGACGGTGGGGGTGCCACCAGCCCCGCTGGATGGCGTCGTCAACGTGCTCTTGCCGGTCCCACGGCCGGCGGCGGCCACCGTCAGCAATACCAGCGCGACAAGTGGCTTCCGCAAACCCACTCTGGCCAGCTTCGCCATGAACGCTCCCCTCAATTGCGCCATCCTGCCGTCCTCAAGCTGCCGGCTGTGGGACCTGACAACCCGTCCAGCCCGGTGGTGCCTATCACCGCATGGCCCTGATCCAGGCGCAGGATAGACCTCTCCCCTCCCCTACCTCAGGTTTTAGAAGCTGCCGGTAAAGACATCCGTTCGGTTGGCCGTGTTGCCTGAGTTCGGCTGGACGAAAAAGGGCTGGAAGGCCGTGCCGATGCTCCCCAGCCCTTCGTAGTCGCCAACGAAGAACCCCTCGGCGAAGGGGGCCGTCAACATGTCAAAGGGCCCCGCGATGTGGGTGTCCGATACCCCGGTATCGATACCACCCGCCGCCAGCTGCCCGGGGGTAAACGTCTTGAGCCAGTAGTCCGTAGGCAGGGTCGTCGTCTCGGTGGTGAGACTGCGAAAGTCATAGTAAGTGACGCCAATGCGACCCGCGGAATTAACCCGCACCGTCGGGGTAAAGGCCGGACGTCCCTCGGGGGTGTTCACCCGTGCCGGCTGGCTCCAGGTGCGCCCGCCATTGGTGGAGGTGGAGATCGCCACCTCATCGAAGTGGCCCCCATTGAAGCGGGAGTCCTGCCAGACGACGTAGAGCTGGCCGGTGGCTGGGTCGATGGCCGGCTCCGGGATGATGTCCCCGGTGCGGATGGCTTGCCCCGTGTTGGGGTCGGTGACCCCGACCGTCTGCATGTTGGCGATGACTTGGGGCTTGGTCCAGGTGTCGCCCCCGTCGGTGGACTTGATGAAGGCCGCCTTGAAGGCGGTGACGTTGAACGGTGGGGTGATCAGGTTGAAAAAGTCGTAGAGGGTGTCGGTCCTCGGATCCACGACGATCACGTTGCCGATGGTCTGCTGGCGGCTCGGGGTGTCCACGATGACCCGCGGGGCGCTCCAGGAGAGACCGCCATTGGTGGTCTTGGCCAATAGGGCCGGTCCCCGAAAAGCGGCGGTGTGAAGGTTGGCATCGGGGTTGCCCGAGGGAGACGCCAAGCGGTCCCAGACCACGTAGGCGACACCGGCGTGAACGGGATCGGCCGTGACCGACTCCTTGTCGTTGAAGAACTGGGCGCTGGTGTCGGCGATGAGCACGGCGATGTTCCGCCAGGTCTGGCCGCCGTCGGCCGAGGTGGCCGCAGCCACCGCGTTGTTGGGGTTGGATTCGTTGAAGGAGATCGAGACCGTATAGGCTTCTCCGTCGGGGCCGAAGGAGACCCAAGGATCCGAGGCTCGTTCGTAGGCCAGCCCCCCAGCGCAGGCGCTGAAGGGAAGCGGCGTCTCGCCCCAGGTTGCCCCGCCATCGGAGGAGAAGGTGGCGACCAGGCCGTGGGCGCCCCCATTGCTCCAGCGGTCCTGCTGGAACACACCAACTAGATTGCTTGAGTTGGTGGGGTTGATGCCGAGATAGGGTTCGACCTCCGCATTCACGTAGTTCGTGCCTGGCCCGCCAATGGTGCAGCTCGCGAAGGGGCTCGGGCCGGAGATTCGGACAAGACTCGCGGCGGCCGCGGGACCCCCGAGTGCCCAGGAAGCCAGCCCCCCTAGTGCCAGCAGCACCCACGCTCGTATGAACCGACTCCGCCCCTTGGTCATCTGCCTCTACCTCCCCCTCGGTCCCGGCTCGTGCCGCCGCATTGGACCGCTCCAGATGGTTGGTTCTTGCCCTGGTGAGACTGGGCTGCAAGTCATGGCCTTGTCCACCCTCAAGAGTGTGAGACGATTTTAGGTTGGGTGGGGGCATGGTGCTAGAGGATTGAGCACCACAGCCCTCCGGGGTGCTGACCGGGCTGACGTACGTCCCGTACCTTTAGCAGCGAGCTCAGCTACCCGGAAGTACCCGACACCTCCGTCGGGGTCCCAGATCGGGACGCTCCATAGCGCGCGCAGGGGGGAGTCGTAGAACTCACGGGTCTCCTCCTCTGGCTGCAGGTCCTGTTCGTTCTCCAGGGCGAAGTTCAACCTCACCCATTGTACGTCCAGCCCGTCCCAGTCGCCGAGGTCCGCTCTGAGCACCATGACCCGGCGCTGGATGTCCTCGGGGTAGGGGTCGGCCTCCAGAGCCTTCACCAGCACGCCCAGGACCCCGGTGCTGTCGCCCCGTCGCTCCAGGAGCGAGGCCAGCTCCTCGCAGGCGCCCACATACAGCGACCGCAGGCGAGCCCGCACCCCCTCTGCCCAGGGCCAGTTCGCCCGCAGCCGAACTCGCCCTGATAGAGCCCGATCGCATTCCAGAGGTCCGCTTCCGGGTCCCCGGTCCGGCCGGCTCGGTGGAGGGCCTGCTCGAAGGCTGCCACGTCGACCCAGACGTTGTCGGGATCGAGGCAGTAGCTGCGTCGTGTCCGGTCCCACTCCAGCACCGCCATGTTGCTCTCGCCCCGGAGCCATGCCCGGCCCTCGTATCATCATGCCGGCGGCGGTAGGTCGCAAAGGCGGTGTAGAACGCCTCATAGGCAGCGAGCCGGTCTGCGTACAGGTGCTCTCGATGTTCGTGCGCGTGTAGGGACCTCATTCGGAGCTCGTGCCCTCGTCGTTGGGCGTCTCCTCGCTGGGTGAGCCACACTGCCCCGAGGGTCCCCCCAAGGGTGCCGATGACGCCAACCAGGGCGACCATGAGGGCCAACATCACGCTGGGAGTGTAAGCCGGGCCACGGCGTCGGTTGTGCTGGGTTGTGCTGGCCGTTGTTAAGCGACCTTACCGTGACCCAGGACCGGCGACCCGGATTCGGGGAACTAGCCGAACCTTACAGTCCCCCCTTTCGCACCCACCGCCTCGACAACGGTCGATTCTGTGGGCTTCCACGCGCTCCCCAGCCGACTCTCCATGCCCCCCCGAGAGAGCCGTACAGTTACGAGATGCCCAACCTCCCCGTATCCCCAAGGTCCCGTCTCCGGCTGGAAGGCCTTCTAGCCAGGAGTTGGGAGGGCGCCTGCCGGGTAGTGTTCTGCGCGGCAACCACCGTGGCCTCTTCCGATACTTGGAGGATCCGCGCGCTGTCGCCGCTTTCGACTGCGACCTGCTCCTCTTGTCGCCGGAGGGAGAGGGCGACAAGGCCGGGCGAGCACTGGGGGGCCTCCCCCCCGATCCGAGGCCGATCCCAGCGGTAGCGTCCGGGGCCGCCGCCACACCATGCTCACCGACTCGGACATCCATGACACCCGACACGCTCGGGCGGCCCTCGGAGGGCTCCTGGCCGGACTGACGGGCGAACCCGCCATTTACATCTCGGGCGGTGCCGAACACCAGGGACCGCCCGGCGGGGGCCCGGTCACGATCATCTGGCAGCTCCCGAAAACCATGACTCCCGCCCATGCCCGCTGATGCCCCATGGGTGAAGCCGGGGCTGGCGGGACGCGGCCTCAAGAACGAACGTGGGCAGCGCAGGAGTGTCCCGCCGACCCACCATGCGGGGACCTCTCATGGTCAACCGCCGTTGACGGCGCTGGGGGCCAGGTTCGCCATCCTGGCGGCGAAGACGTTGACGATGCCCGCCATGGTGGTCTGGCCCTCCACCGCCGCCTGCGGCCCGTCGGGCTGGGAAAAGTAGATCCCCATCAGCGCTCGGCCCCGCCGGAGGTACACCGCCGTGAAGTGCTGGGACTGCGCTGTCACGTCTGTCGACACGAAGTCGAAGGCGACGCGCTCCACGGTCGCAACCTGGGGCCACGAGCCGTCGGGGGCCGCATTGAAGTGGGTCGTGACGGTGGGTTCGCCGACCGGGCTGACCACCGGCGAGGCGGGACAGCCGGTGGCAGCGGACTTGAGCTCGGACATGGCCTGGGCAGCCGCGGCGGGCGTCGAGTACAGCACCGCCTCCGTGCTGAGGACCACCGAGCCCTGGGCGTCCGAGGCAGCGACCTGCAGGCGGGCGGTGCGCAGCGACTCGCTCGGGAAGGTGCCGTTGCACAGGTCCAGCGTCGCCCCGCCGGCGACCCGGGTGCCACCGGGGATCGGTGCGACGGTCTCGGTTGCCCCGACATCGGACTGATGGAGGACAAGGCCAGATAGCACGGATGCCGCCGGGTCGGCGGGTGTGGCCGGTGGCGCGGGAGGGGTCACGAGATTCGGTCCGGGGGCCGCAGGAGTGGTGGCAGGGGGCGTGGCGCTCGTGCTTGGTGCCGGCCCACGATGCGTGATCAGCAGCGCGCCGCCAACGAAGCCCACGATGAACCCGAGGGCGACCAGCATGGCGACCAGCGTCCGCCCGCGTGGCGGCCACAGCAGGCGCCGGTCGGTGGGAGCCGGGGCGACGTCGGGCGGGCGAGCGGAGACCTCCGGTTTGCCGGTGGTGGCGGGCCCCCACCATTCTGGGGGCGGCGGTCCACTCCCCGGCACACCCACGGTCGGCGGCGGCCAGGCGGCGGCGAGCTGGTGGTTGGATCCCGGTTCCGTTTGGGGGCCGGGGCCAGGGTCTTCGGGAAAGGAATGCGCGGTCCAACTCCGGCCGTCCCAGAACCTCCGTTGGCCCTTGAACCACGGATCGGGGTACCACCCGGGTGCGCCCTGTGCGGCCCCCGAGCCCCCTGCGCCTTCGCTCGACATGTGAGCGAGTGTGAAGCCTGCCGCTGGGTGCCACCTGAGCGTGGGCTGAGGATCGGCTGATCCGAACATCCTCCGGCGACCCGGCAGCGCGGGGCCGAGCGGCAACCGGCCAGCTTCACAGCCCATTCACAGGTCCGGCGGCGCTGACGCTCAGCAGAGGAGTGCACCATCGCTGTGGCGTCGACCCTTTGGGGCCGAGCAAGCCGAGCAACCGGATACCGCCTGCCCCGATGAGAGAGGACCCTATGCGCGACGACTCGACGCCCCAGCCGGACATCACCGCCACCGCGGCCCTGCTCGAGGACGCCCTCTTCCAGGTGAAGCGGGTGATCGTGGGTCAGGACCGGATGGTGGAGCGGACCCTCGTGTGTTTGCTCGCGCGGGGCCACTGCCTGATCGAGGGCGTTCCCGGCCTCGCCAAGACGTTGACGGTTTCGACGATGGCCACGGTCGTCGGCGGCACGTTCAGCCGCCTGCAGTTCACCCCCGACCTGGTGCCGGCCGACATCGTCGGGACCCGAATCTGGCGTCCGTCCCGCGAGGAGTTCGACATCGAATGGGGCCCGGTGTTCGCCAACATCGTGCTGGCGGACGAGATCAACCGCGCCCCAGCGAAGGTGCAGTCGGCGCTGCTCGAGGTGATGGCCGAACGGCACGTCTCCATCGGCGGCCACACCCGCCAGGTGCCGAGCCCGTTCCTCGTGCTCGCCACGCAGAACCCCATCGAGTCGGAGGGCGTCTACGCCCTTCCCGAGGCGCAACGGGACCGGTTCCTGATGCAGCTCATGGTGGAGCACCCCTCCTACGAGGAGGAGACCGAGATCGCACGGCGGATGAGCGTGCATCCCCCAGAGGCGCAGCAGGTGCTGTCCAGCGAGAAGCTGACCGCGCTGCAGGCGGCCAGCGACGCGGTCTTCGTCCACCACGCCGTTGCCGACTACTGCGTTCGCCTGGTGATGGCCACCCGTGATCCTGCGCGCTGGGGGGCTCTCGAGCAGGCGTCGAACGTCGCCCTCGGCGCGAGCCCCCGGGCCACCCTCGGCCTGCTGGCGGCTGGGCGTGCCCTGGCCCTGCTGCGGGGGCGGCGGTTCCTCGTCCCGCAGGACGTGTACGACGTCGCGCCAGAGGTGTTCCGCCACCGGGTGCTGCTGAGCTACGACGCCCTGGCCGCGGCCGTGAAGGTGGACGACGTGGTCGCCCGGATCCTCCAGGTCACGCCCGCCCCACGGGTTGCCCCCCATCAGCACGGCAGCCCGGGCGATGCCCCCGTCTTCGTTGCGTCGGCCCCGCAGACCCCGACGTGGACGCCAGAGGTCGAGCGGGGCGCAACGGCATGAAGACGGCGGGGCGAGCCGGTCGCCTGCAGCGGAAACGAACGGCAGCGGAAGGGCCTCCGTCTGCCGGCCCCGCCGCGCTCTCGGTCAAGGCAACGGTCCTGCGCCGATTGGAGTTGGACGTCACCCGCCGGCTGGAGGGGCTGGTGAGCGGCGACTACCTGGCGCTGGCCACGGGTCCGGGCACCGACCCGGCAGGAGCCCGCCCCTACGGCCCCGGCGACGACGCCCGCCACATCGACTGGAACCTCAGCGCCCGGACGCTCAGCCCCCAGGTCCGCACGACAGATGCCGACCGGGAGCTGGAGACCAGCGTGGTGGTCGACCGCTCAGCCAGCCTGGATTTCGGCACCGCGCACCGGGAGAAGCGGGAAGCGGCGCTCGCCGCCGTCGCCGCCTTCGGGTTCCTGACCGTGCGATCGGGCAACTGCTTGTCCTGCCTGATCACCGGCGGGAGCGACCTGGTCTGGCTGCCGCCCCGATCGGGTCGGGCCGGCCTGATGACCGGCCTGACCGCCATCTACGACACGCCGCGCCACCGGGAGGGACCTTCCCCGGCGGCGAGCCTGAGCGCCGGCCTGGCGCGGGTCGCCCGGACCCAGCGGCGGAGGGGCCAGATCATCGTCGTGTCCGACTTCCTGGACCCCTCCGACTGGGCGACCCCCTTGCGCCGTCTCTGCCTGCGGCACCAGGTGATCGCCGTGCACGTGACCGACCCACGGGAGCTGCAGTTGCCCGACGTCGGCATGCTGGGTGTCGTCGACGCCGAGACGGGGCGGCATCTCCACGTCCAGACGAGTTCCCCCGTCCTCCGCGAGCGTTTCCGGGCCGCCGCTGCCGAACGGCACACCCAGATCCGGCGCCTGTTGACCGAGGCCGGCGCCGAACACCTGCCGCTGTCGACGGACCGCGACTGGCTCCTCGACGTCGTCAGGTTTGTCGACCGCCGCCGCGCGGCGCGTCCCCGGCCATGACCTTTCTCTCGCCCTGGCGGCTCGTCTTCCTGGTGGCCCCCTTGGGGCTGCTCCTGGGCTACCTGGCCGCTCAGCGCGCCCGGCAGAAGACCGCAGTTCGCTTCACCAGCGTGGACATGCTCGCGTCCGTCGCTCCCCGTCGTCCCGGCTGGCAACGCCACCTCCCCACCGCCGCCCTGCTCGCCGCCCTCCTGGTGCTGATCGTCGGCTTCGCCCAGCCGGCCCGCGCCATCCGCACCCCGCGCCAGCGGGCCTCGGTCATCCTGGTGCTGGACACGTCCGGCTCCATGAACGCCAACGACGTGAGCCCCAGCCGGCTTGCCGCCGCTCAGCAGGCGGCCCACAACTTCGCCACTGCCCTTCCCTCGGGGGTCCAGCTCGGGCTGGAGGCGTTCTCGACCGGCCCCCGCATGCTGGTGGCCCCGACGACCGACCGCGCGGCAGTCGTCGCGGCCATCGACGGCCTCAGCGCCGGGGGCGGCACGGCCACCGGGGATGCCATCACCCTGGCCCTCAACGCCATCACCGCCCTCCCGCCCGCCGCCGACCGCAAGCCCGCCCCAGCGGCCATCGTGCTGATGAGCGACGGAAGCCCCACCATCGGGAGCGCCGACCAGTCACCAACGCAGAGCGCCGACAACGCGGCCTCCGCGGCCAAGCAGGCGGGCGTGAAGATCCACACGATTGCCTACGGCACGGCGACCGGCACGATGATCATCGGCGGCCAGGTCGTCCCGGTGCCCGCCGACCCGGCGGCCATGGCCCGGATCGCGGCGCTGAGCGGCCGGACGTTCACCGCCGAGACCGGCAGCCAGCTCAAGTCGGTCTACGACCAGATCGGGCGGGCGGTCGGCTACGACGTCCACCGCAGAGAGGTCACTGCCTGGTTCACCGGCCTGGGCTTGGCGCTGGCCATCGCCGCATCCGTCGGCGCCCTGGTCTGGACCCAGCGAGTCGCGTAGTCACGAATACGAGGCGGCCGAGACGGGTCTCGTCACAAGGCCGCAATCGTCCGGCAATCCGCAAGAAATCGTCACGACCCCAAGTCGTAATCAACTCTCAACCTCGTCGTAACAGGACCCCCCTTAGTCTTCCCAGACCAGTGTCCCCGAGCGGGGGGACTTGAGAGAGGGGGCTGAACACGTGGCAGAGGAAGAGGTTCCGGAGCAAGCGCCGGCAGGGCAGGGCATCACCCGGCGCAACGTCCTGAAAGCGGGGCTGGTTCTCGGTGCGGCGCAGGTGCTGGCGGCGTGCGGTGGCAAGACCACGGCAACGACCGGCCCGAGCACGTCGGCGAGCGCGAGCGGTTCAAAGAAGAGTCCTTCGGGCAAGCCCATCAACCTTGGGTTCATCGCCCTGACCGACTGCGCCTCCGTCGTCATGGCCAAGGAACTGGGGTACTTCGCCGACCGGGGCCTCAACGTCAACGTCGTCAAGCAGACGTCCTGGGCGGGCACCCGGGACAACCTGCTCAGCGGCCAGATCGACGGCGCCCACTGCCTGTCCGCCATGCCGATCTCGCTGGCGGCCGGGATCGGCGGCAAGCCCGACCAGGTCCTCAAGATCGCCATGATCATCAACAACAACGGTCAGTCGATCACCCTCAAGAAGGAGTTGGCTGCCGCCGGCTACGACAACCTCAAGACCGAGAAGTCGGTCCTCACGGCCCAGCAGGCCCTCAAGCTGGCGATGACCTTCCCGGGCGGGACCCACGACACCTGGCTGCGCTACTGGTTGATGGCGGCGGGCGTGCCCACGGCGGGGATCCAGATCGTGACCATCCCCCCGCCGCAGATGGTCGCCAACATGACCGCCCACAACATGGACGGGTTCTCCGTCGGCGAGCCCTGGAACGCCAAGGCCGTGAGCGACGGGATCGGGTTCACGGCCATCAATTCCCAGGACATCTGGGACAACCATCCGGAGAAGGCGCTCGTCGTCAACCCCGCCTTTGCGGAGAGCCGCAAGGACGAACTCAAGCAGGTCATGGGGGCCGTCCTGCAGGCCAGCAAGTGGCTGGACGACCAGGGCAACCGGGCCTCGGCGGCGCAGACCATCGGGGTCCCCGCCTACGTCGGCGCCGAGCCTGCCGCCATCAGGGGCCGGATGCTCGGCCAGTACGATCTCGGCGCCGGGCTCGGTTCCAAGACCTACAACGGTGACTACATGCGCTTCTACCGGGATGGCAACGTCAACTTCCCGCGGCACTCCTACGTCATGTGGTTCCTGGCCCAGTACCAGCGCTTCGGGCTGCTGAAGACCGCGCCCGACTACAAGGCGGTCGCCAACAACCTGATCCTGAGCGACCTCTACCAGGAGGTTGCCCAGGCCGAGAAGATCCCGGTCCCCAACGACGACCTGGCCCCCATCTCCATCCAACTCGACGGGGCCACGTTCGACCCGGCGAACCCGCAGGCGGAGGGCAAGCGCGTATGAGTAGACGACCCATCCTCGACGACGCACCGGCAGTCGTCGATGTCGCCGAGGCGGAGGTCACTCCCGGCCCTGCCCCCGTGGCGTCCCCCCGGGGCGGGGGCAGGCTCCGGGAGACCGCCGGCTCGGTGGGCCTGGCGCTCGCGGGGGTTGCGGCATTGGTGCTTCTCTGGCAGATCGTGGCCTCGGCCCGCCCGCACGTGCCGTCGCCGGGGGCCACGCTGACCGAGCTGCGCACCCTGCTGGCGAGCCCGCTGCGCAATGCCGGTCCGAACATCGGCGACAAGGGCATCGTCGTGCTTCTTGGCTCGTCGCTCATCCGGCTGTTCAGCGGCTTCGCTCTGGCCGCCGCGGTGGGGATCCCCCTCGGCTTCGCCGTCGGCGCCATTGAGCCGGTGCGCCGGGCCACCAACCCCATCATCCAGGTGCTGCGCCCTGTCTCACCGCTTGCCTGGTTCCCGATCGCCCTGGCCGCCCTCTCGATGACGCCGCCCGCTGCGGTGTTCACCATCGCCATCACGGCCCTCTGGCCGACCATGATCAACACGGCCTTCGGTGTGGGCAGCGTGCCGCAGGACCATCGCGACGTCGCGAAGGTCTTCCGCTTCAGCCGGGCCAAGTACATTCGCAGAGTGCTGGTCCCGTACTCCATCGGCTCGATCATCACCGGGCTGCGACTGTCGATGGGAGTGGCGTGGATGGTGCTCGTCGCCGTCGAGATGCTGGCTGCGTTGCCGGGGATCGGCGGGTTCGTGTGGGACTCCTACAACAACAACAACATGCCGGCCGTGGCGGCCGCCATCCTGTTCATCGGTGTGGTGGGCTTCGGCCTGGACATGATCCTGTCCCGGATCGCACGCCGGTTCGACTACTCGGTGGCCCGATGAGCCTCGAGATCCGCGGGGTCGAAAAGTCCTTCGCCGGCCGCAACGGCGTGCAACCCGTGCTTTCCGGTGTCGACCTCTCCGTGGAGCGGGGGGAGTTCGTGAGCCTGATCGGGCACTCCGGCTGCGGCAAGTCCACGCTCCTCAACATCATCGCGGGCCTGCAACGGCCAGACGCCGGTGAGATCTCGCTTGACGGCGTACCGGTGACCGAACCCGGGCCGGACCGGGCCATGGTCTTCCAGCACTACTCCCTGCTGCCCTGGATGAGCATCTACGACAACGTGCGGGAGGCCGCAGCGTCCGCGAGGCCGGACCGGACCAAGGGAGACAACGACAGCATCGTGGAGCGGTACCTCCGGGTCGTCGGGATGTGGCCCCACCGCTCCAAGCGTCCGGGGCAGGTCTCGGGCGGGATGCAGCAGCGAGCGGCGGTCGCACGAGCCTTCGCGGTCGGCCCGAAGGTACTGCTCCTCGACGAGCCCTTCGGCGCCCTGGACGCCCTCACCCGGGGCCGCCTGCAGCAACAACTGGTGGAGCTGTGGTCCGGCGAGTCGAACACCGAGACGGTGATGATGGTGACCCACGGCCTCGACGAGGCCGTCTACCTGGCCGACCGGGTGGTCGTCATGGCTGCGCCGCCGCTGCCATCGGTGATCGAGGTCATCGACGTGGACATCAAGCGGCCTCGGGACAAGGCGACGATCGTGCACGACCCCGAGTACCAACGTGTCTACGACCGGCTGGGGCACCTCCTGATGCACGAGCTCGCGCCCGCGACCGGCTGGTAGTTCCCAGCCTGCCGGGTCCGTTCCAGCCCATATGCCCGGGCGGGCGATCCAGCCGAGGTCGATGACCGAACTTTGAGTACAAGCCGTTGTAGAGCAACAGTTTTTACTCAAAGAGCGTCTATGCGTCCACTCAAAGTCCATCTGTTCCACCAGCTCGGGCTCCGAGCGTTCGAGGCGGCCCCCCGTCCCCCCGGGTATCCTTCAGCCCCACCGGGGGCCTCCTTTGCGTCGTCCGTGGTCTCCGGTCAACACTCCTGACAACGAAGGATCGCGGCATGTCCACCCGTCGCCGATATCTCCTGCCGGGCCGGCGCCTCTGGCAGCGCCGCACGATCGCGGTCGGCCTCGGCCTGGTGCTCCTGGCCGTGCTCTCGTTCGCGAGCCTCGACGCCTATGCCCACTGGCGCTTCGGCCAGGTGGCGAAGGTGAACCTGCACAACGCCCTGCGGTCCCCCAACGCCGCCCAGGCGACGTCCGAGAACATCCTCATCGTTGGCAACAACACCCGCACCGGCCTCGCTCCCCAGGACGCGCAGCTGTTCGGCAGCCCCCAGGAGGTCGGCGGTGCTCGCAGCGACGTGACGATGGTGCTGCACCTCGATCCCGCCAAGGGGACGGCGTCCCTGCTGTCGATCCCGCGCGACCTCTTCGTGCCGCTGCCGACGCACAGCATGTCGGGTCCGGTCGGCAAGATCGACGCCGCCCTGAACGACGGGCCGGAGAACCTCGTCAACGCGATCACCGGCAGTCTTGGCATTCCCATCGATCACTATGTGTCGGTCAACTTCGACGGCTTCCAGAGCGTCGTCAACGCGCTCGGCGGGATCGACCTGTCCTTCCCGACGCCGCTGCGCGACTCGCTGTCCGGCCTCAACATCACCACCACGGGCTGCCAGCACCTCGACGGCTTCCAGGCCCTCGCGGTGGTGCGGGCACGCCACCTCGAGTACATGGCCAACGGCAAGTGGAACGCCGATCCGCTCTCGGATCTGTCCCGGATCCGCCGGGACCAGACGTTCCTCAGAGTCCTCGTCCGGGAGTCGAAGTCGAAGGGCTTCGACAACCCCATCCGTGCCCAGGCGGTCATCGGCAGCGTGGTGCACCAGGTCACGATCGACTCTGGGTTCAGCCTCGGCGCGATGCTCTCCCTCCTGCGCACGTACCGGGGGCTCAACCCCGACACGGTCCCGACTGCCACGTTGCCGGTCAGCATCGTCGGCAGCTACCACTGGAAGGGTGGGAGCTACGGCGACATCGACATGCCCGCTGAGCCCCAGGACCAGAGCGTGATCGCCGGGTTCCTGGGAGCGGCCCCCGCCACGGCGCCCACGTCGACCGTGACCCTCAAGCTCACCGACATGTCCGGAACGCCGGGGCGGGGGAGCGCCGTCGCGGGTCGGCTCCGAGCCCTCGGGTTCACCGTCGCCGGTACCGCCCAGACGCCGGCACCTGCCAAGCCGGTCGAGACGGTGGTCCGGTACCACCCCGGCTCGCTCGCCGAAGGCAACACCGTCCTGGCGAGCCTGAGCGGGTCGGTGATGCTGGCGGCGGACCAGTCGGTCCCCGCCGGTCAGGTGGCACTCGACATCGGATCCGACGCCGCCGTCGCATCGCCGCCCGCACCCAGCACCGCACCGGCCACGTCGCCCGCCACCGCTGCGCCTGCCGCAAGCCCGACGCCCTCGCCGTCAGCCAGCAGTGCGATCACCCCGGCTCATTTCCCGGCGGAGAGCTACGACCCCACTGCCTGCCACTAACGGCAGGGACCGTCAGCCACCCCCGGCTACCTGCTGGACCAGGTAGACGATGCTGACCGTGCTCACCATGACCACGACAAACCACCCAGCGGCCCGGAGGTCTCCGCGGGCAGCATGGTTGCCCATCAGCCGCCGGTCCTGAGCCACGAGCATGAGGACCCCTGGCGACTGACCTGTTCCCGTCCAGCAAGCCCGCCTGTGCGTGTGGTGCAGGCGTCGGGTGCTTGGCTTAGGCGAACTCGGGGCTCTCCAGTTCTGTGAGGGCTGCAAGATCGATCTCCGACGGCCCGTCGGTCTGCGTCAGCCGGCGGGGCAGGTACCGGATGACGATGGCCGCCGATGCGGCAGCCAGCACGGCCCCGACGACGACGGCCAGGTGGAACCCGCCGACGAAGGCACGGTCGGCCCTCGTCGCAAGGGCGGCGCCCGCCGCACGGGGCAGGCCTCGGGCAACTTCCATGGCCCCCGCCAGCGACGACTGGACGCTGCTGCGGGCTGCGGGTGCCAGGGCTCCCAGCGCACCCTTGATGCCGCTGGCGTAGCGGGAAGCGGCAAGGCTCCCGAGCACGGCGACGCCGAGGGCGGCGCCCAGCTCCCGCGTGGTGTCGTTCATGGCCGAGCCAGCCCCGGCCCGCCGGGGCGGCACCGCCGACATGATCGACGAGGTCATGGGGGAGATCGACAGGGCCATGCCGCCGACGATCGGCACCAGGCACGCCAGGACGTACAGGTACGGCGTGTGCAGCCCCAGTCCCTGGAACCCCAGCAGCCCGGCCGCCACCAGGACCATGCCCAACCCGACCGTGCGATGGGCGCCGAAGCGGGCAACGAGGCGCGGGGTCTGCGGCGAGACCGTCAGCATGATGAGGGCGACGGGGACGAACCGCACGGCCGTGGAGAGCGGGCTGTAGCCGAGCACCAACTGGAAGTAGAGCGTCAGCAGGAAGATCACGCCGTAGAGGGCGAGGAAGACCAGGATCATGCCGCCGGTGCCGATGGAGAACGCCCGGTTGAGGAAGTACCGGATGTCCAGCGTCGGATGCTCGGCCCGCAGCTCCCAGCGCACGAAGGCAACCAGCACCGCGACGGCGACGCCGAACGAACCCAGGGTGGCCCCGCTCAGCCATCCCCTGCTCGGGGCCTCGATCAGGCCGTAGACGAGCGCCACGATGCCGACGGTCGACAGGGCAGCCCCCATCGGGTCGAGGGGGGCCTGCTCGTGGTCCCGGGACTTCGGCACCAGGTACCTGCCGCCGATCAGGGCCACGAGGATCAGCGGGACGTTGATGAGGAACACCGAACCCCACCAGAAGTGGGCAAGCAGCAGGCCGCTGGCGATCGGCCCGAGAGCTCCAGCCGCGCCGGTGACGCTCGCCCAGATGGCGATGGCCTTAGGGCGCTCGTGCGGCGGGAAGACGTTGATGAGGATCGATAGCGTCGACGGCATGATGAGCGCGGCGCCGGCTCCCATCAGCGCCCGGCATCCAATGAGTTGCCACATCGCGTGGCTCACGGCCGCCAGGCCGGCGCCGGTGAGGAACAGGACGAACCCGAGCTGGAGGGCGCCCTTACGGCCGTACCGGTCGCCGATCGACCCGGTCGAGAACAGCAGGCCTGCGAAGACCAGGGAGTAGACGGCGACGACCCATTCCAGCTGGGCGCTGGTGGCGTGCATCACGCGGGCCAGGGTGGGCAGGGTGACGTTGAGGCTGGAGTTGCCCACGAAGACAATGAGCAAGCTGAGGCAGAGCACCCCGAGGGTCCACCAGCGGCGCTCGAAGGCGGTCGACGGTGCGGGGGAGGGAGTGTGGTCCATCGTGGTCCTTCCGAGATCGTGGCGGCCGGGGCGTGGTGCGGAGGGGGAACCCCTCGTGTTATAACTGGAATCGATATTCCGGTAGACACACCATACGGAATCATGCTTCCGGTTGTCAAGCGGTCGCCAAGAGGTCGTCAGGGAATTGTCGGGAGAGTCGTGAGCGCCATCGAGGAGCAGCCGGCGCGGCCCCAGCGGGCCGACGCCCGCCGCAACCGGGAGCGGGTCCTGGCAGCGGCGGCCGAACTGTTCGCCGAGGACGGCTGCAAGGTCCAGATCGAGCAGGTGGCCCAGCGGGCCGGGGTGGGCGTCGGTACGGTCTGCCGGAACTTCCCCACCAAGGTCGACCTCGTGGATGCGGTCGTGACCCAGGGGTGCGAGCTGCTCCTCCACGAGGCCCGGACGGCCCTGGGCGAGCCGGATGCGGGCGCGGCGCTCCGCCGCTTCTTCGTCCGGATGGCGGCGTTCCAGGCCACGCACCGGGCGCTGGCCGAGGAGATGTCCGCACCGGTCCCGGCGAGTGCGGTCCCCGTCAAGCAGGCCCTGCACGAGGCGGTCGGTCAGCTCATGGAGCGAGCCCAGGCTGCCGGAGCGATCCGTTCCGACATCGGTGCGGGCGATGTGACGATGCTGCTCTCCGCCATCTCGCACGCCACGTCCCTCAGCGCGGGCCCGGAGGCGCGGGAGCGGTACATCTCCATCGTGCTGGACGGCCTGCGCCCCCACGATGCGAGCCCGCTGCCGGGCCGCCCCCTCGACTTCGCGGAGATCCAGAAGTCCAAGCGGCGTTCCTGAGGGCTCGACCGGCCGCGTCAAACCGTTGGAGACGCTGGGGCTCGAGCCGATGATCGAGGGGGCCTCGGCTCTGCTGGCCAGTACGATGGCCGTGAGGGGCCATAGGGAGCGCAACGTGACAGGACGTTGCTGGGTGCGGAGTGGGTTGCCGGTCCTGGCCGCCGGAGCCGGAGCCGCCGCGGGCACACTCTTCGTCCTGATGTCCCGGGGCCGGGTTCACATGGATCTCGGCTGGGGCCGCTCCTTCTTCCCGCTTGGCCCCATCGAGGTGACGATCGCCGCACCCCGGGACCTGGTCTTCGACGTCATCCAGGGTGCCTACGCCGAGCGGGCCCCCGCCGAGGTGCGGCGGCACATCCGGGTGCTCGAGCGTGCCGGGGACCTCGTGGTCGCGGAGCACCGGACGCCGCTTCGGTTCCTCGATGCCATCACCGTCGAGACCGTGCGGTTCGAGCGCCCGTCGCGGGTCGAGTTCGTCCTGCTGCGGGGCCCCGTCCCCGAGGTGCGGGAGACCTTCCAGCTGCGGGAAGACGCCGGCCGGACCACCCTCACCTACGAGGGAACACTCGGGGCGGACCTCTGGGTGCTGGGTCGCTGGTACGGGGACCGCGTCGTGCGGCCCGCGTGGGACGCCGTCGTTGCGGCGTCGCTCGAGCAGGTCAGGGCCCAAGCGGAGGCCAAGGCCCGGTCGCGCGGCCGGAAGGCCAGCAAGCCCGGCCCACCGAGGCCCTGACGGTCGCCGCGCCCGGAGAGGGAAGCGCCGAGGTTCCGTAACTTTTGGGCTCCGCGCTGTTTGGAATGGGTGGCCAGCTCCGTCGCCCTGGGGGAAGCCGGCAGGATCTGAATGTGTCTCAGGGCCCTTGGCCACGGTGAGTGGTCGGCTTTCCCCTGGCTTGGGGACCAGCCGGGCAGGGGACACGGAGGTCCGGAAAAAATGTGTTGTTATACGCGTCATAATTTCCGGACCTCTTGAGGCCCGGCCCTCGTTGAGCTCCGGAACGGCCCATTTGCGTCTGTGCCCTTGGCTTCTCGTCACTGAGAGTGGCAAGCCAGGGTGACTTCGTCCCAGGAGCACGGCCATGGGTGCAGTCACGACCCACACGAAACAGCGACTAGCCAACTTTGGGTTCCCTGCGAACAAATTCTTACGAAACGTCGCGAGGCCCAGCGACGAAACACCACGCGATGACGTGATCCGGGATCGCTCATCGCGGGCCATTCTGAACCCGGTGAGATTGGAGTCGCGCTCGACGAACCTGGGAGGTGGCCGATGGAACCTTGTGACGATCCAGTGTTCAGGGAGCCCCCCGGAGGGCTTCTGGCTCCATTCGGCCGACCGTGTGCTCGAAGTCATCGAGGATCCCGGCCAGGTGGTCGCCGCCGTCGAGGACCTGGAGCGGCGTGGCTTCGACCGGGGCGAGCTCTTCGTGTTCTGCGGTGCCGGGGGGGCCGACCGGAAGACCGAGGCCGCCGAGATCCTGGCGAGCCACGATGCCCACGACATCGAGCACTTCGGCAGGTTCCACGGCGAGCCGTTGGGGTCGTCGCCGGAGACCTGACAGCGGGGCCGAATATCAGTCCGCTGTCATTTCCCGGGACGGCGGCAACGGCCTGCGCGGCTCGCGGTCGCGCGCTGACCCGCCCGGGCCGGGGCCCGGCCCCGACCAGACGTTCACCCAGGATCCCGGATCGACGGCCACGCCGGGGGCCGGATGCTGGCGGACGACGACCCCGGCGTCGGTCGGCCAGTCCGGATGATCGGCCACCACCAGGACCGTGAGGTCGCCTTCCCGGCCCACCCGCCGCGCCTCGGCAATCGTCAGCCCTTCCAGGGCCGGCATCCTGAGGGAGCTGCGACGGACCCACACCGTCACGGCGGATCCATGGCCGGCCCGCTGGCCGGCCTCCGGATCCTGGCGGGTCACGACGCCGGCGGTGAGGGGTGGCCCATCCGGGTCCGGCCCGACCATGACCAGTCCCACCTCCATGCACGCGAGCCAGGCCTGGCGCCCCCGGAGCCTCACGAGATCGGGCACGGTTACCCAGTCAGGCACAGGCTCTCTCAGGTGAGCAGCGGATCCGCCATGACCTCGACCAGCGAGGGACCCGGGCATCCCAGAGCGGCCTGCAGGCTGGGGGCGAGTTGCTCCGGCTGCTCCACCCGGTGGCCCTCCCCCCCGCACAGCCGAGCGTACTCGGCGAAGTTGGGGTTGTGGAGGGACGTCTGCCAGACCTTCCATTCGCCGTCGCGCTGCTCCTTGGAGATCTTGCCGAGTTCGCAATTGTTGAGCAGGACGTGCGTGATGTCCATCCCGTGCTTGACCGCGGTCGTCATCTCGCCCATGTACTGCCCGAAGCCGCCGTCGCCGCTGACGGACACGACCTTGCGGCCGGTCGCCGCGGCCCACGCTCCCATGGCGGCCGGGAAGGCGAACCCTATTGACCCGAGGTACCCGGACATGATCACCGACTGGCGCCGGCATTCGAAATAGCGCCCGAACGAGTACGTGTTGTTGCCGACGTCGACGCACATGATGGCGTCCTCGGGGACAGCGTCGGACAGAGCCCGGAAGATGAGCGCCGAGTTGATGCCCGACGCGTGGTCCTGCAGGGCTCGGTCTTCCTTCTCCCGCCGCCACAGTCGCCACCGCTCCGCCAGTTCGGCCCGCTGATCGAGCCACCGACCGGCTGCGGGGAGGCGCTCCCGGAGGGACCTGGCAGTCGTCGCGATGTCGGCCCACACGGCCTCGTCCACCGCGTGGAACTTGCCGAGCGCCATCCGGTCGAAGTCCACCTGGATGATCGGCTTGGTGGGGGAGATGCCGGTGTGGTCCGAGAACGATGCGCCGAAGACCACGAGGAGGTCCGCCTCGTTCATGAACCAGCTCGCCACGGGCGTCCCGCTCCGCCCGAGGACCCCGGCCCCCAGGGGGTGGGTGTCGGAGATCTGGCCCTTGGCCTTGAAGGTGGTGATGACCGGAGCCCCCAGGGACTCGGCCAGCGCGACGATCTCCTCCATGGCGCTGCGGGCGCCGTAGCCCACGATGATCACCGGCCGCCGGGAGCGCCCGAGCCGCCACGTCACCCGCTCCAGGGCCTTGGGCGGTGCCAGGATGTCGGTGTCCCCGATCCGGCCGTCCGGGCTCCCCGGCCCCTCGTTGCCCGCGTCGAGCGTCTGCACCTCGTCGGGGAAGATGAGATGGGCGACGTCGCGCTCGACGATCGCGGTCTTGAGGGCCAGGGACGCAAGCTCGGCGTGACGGCTTCCCGGAAGGACGGTGTGGCTGAAGCGGGACACGGCGGCGAAGGCGGAGGCAAGATCGATCTCCTGGAACGCCCCGGGCCCCATCACCTGCGTCGTCACCTGCCCCGTCAGGGCGACGATCGGCGCCCGGTCCATCTTGGCGTCCCACAGCCCGGTCAGCAGGTTCGTGGCGCCCGGCCCGGCTATTGACAGGCAGGCGGCCGGACGGCCGGTCACCTTCGCGTAGCCGGAGCAGGCGAAGGCGGCGGCTCCTTCGTGGCGGATGCCGAAGTACCGTATCCGGCCCCGCTCGGCCTGCACCCGGATCGCCTCGGCCAGCCCGAGGTTCGAGTGGCCGACCATGCCGAAGACCGTGTCGATCCCCCAGTTGGCAAGGGTCTCGACGATCACGTGGCTCACCGTCCAGGCCGAGTGCTTGGGCTTGGGTGCGAGGATCTGAACGGCCCCGTCCTGCTCCCGGGCTGTGAGCACCTCGGCGGCGAGGTCGTTGCCGACGCCCTGCCCCGTTTCGAGCGAGAAGTCGTAACCATGCCAGGGGCAGCGCACGGCGCCATCGTGGACGATCCCCTCGGCGAGGGGACCACCCTGATGGGGGCACCTGCCCTCGACGGCGTGCCAGCCGCTGCCCGTGCGAACGACTCCGACGGTCCGCTCGCCGACCGCGACGGCGTGGATCCGCCCATCCGAGAGGGTGCCCGCGGATCCGACGGCGATCCACTGCTCCGCCTGGTCGCCCTTGGCGCGATTGGCCTTGGCGATCGTCGCACCCTCGTCGTCCTTGAACCCGGCGTACCAGTGACTGCCGTCGCAGAACGGCTTGTTCCGGGAGTGGCCGCAGCGGCAGAGCGTGTAGTGCTCCCGGCTGGCGCCGTCGCCGAACTCGACGCCCTGCAGCCCGATCGACCCGGTCACCCGGTAGGGGCCGTTGCGGGAGACTTTGATCCCGGGCTCGCCGCCAACGTCGGTCTCGACGGGGCCGTCCTGCGAATAGCTCAGGGCTCCGGACGGACACCGGCGGATCGTCTCGATGATGTCCTGGGGGGATGCGCCCGCCGGATCGATCCACGGCTCCGCACCCGAGCGCCAGACCGCCGGCAGCCCTGCGGTGCAGAAGCCAGCATGGCTGCAGATGCCCCGGTTGTCGCGGATCGTGATGCCGTCGCTTGCATAGGTATCGAGCCGGTCGGGAACCCGACCCTCTTCCTTGGTGTCGGTCCACCCCACCCGCTGGTGCGTGCCGTCGCAGAAGGGCTTGTTCGACGAGTTGCCGCACCGGCACAGCCGGACGGTCTTCCGGGCCTGGATCGGCTCCCCGCGGGAGTTGACGAAACGCTTCAGGCCCTCGACGACGAGGGGGCCGTTGGGCTCCAGGCTGATGGCTGCAGCGGCTTCTTCATCGTTGCCCATCCGGTTTCCTCCCGTGCCGATCGACCCTTAGGCGTGCCCCGGCATCGTAGTCCCGTGCCCGGGGCCGCCCGTTACGGATTCCTTACATGCCGCGAACAAATTTGCGTGGCCGTGAATGGTGATAGCCCACGTCCCCCGAGCGCCGTCCGGGGCAACGTTTGACCCAACGTTGGTGTCCGATTTGGCACCAGGACTTTGGGCTCCCCGATAGCTGCTACTCCTGAAGGCAGGAATTCGCGAAGACTTCACCCGGCGGCCACGGCCCGGACAGATCCCGTTCACACCGGCCCGGAATGATCTGGGCAATGACCGTCGATATGCACGACGAGGGCCGCAACGAGATCCACGACAGCCAGGTCTCCCGGCGCAGGTTCCTGCAGGGTGCCGGGGCTGCGGGCCTGATCGCCACCGCACCCTGGCTCTGGCCCAGCGCCGCCGGCGCCCGCACCGCTCCCCGCCTTCTCCGGCAGACCCCGATCGCCGGCGCCCCGCCCCCCGAGCAGCTCCACCTGCAGTTCGGCGGGAACGCCGCCACGCAGATGTCGGCCAGCTGGGCCACGCCGGTCCGGGTGAACCGGCCACGGCTGCGCCTCGGCAAGCCCGGGCACGGCCACGGGACGGAGATCGACGCCGACGAGCGGGTCTACAGCGAGGCACTGACCGGCCAGACGGTCTACACCTACCACGCCCGGATGGACGGCCTCGACCCCGACACGGACTACACCTACCAGGTCCACCACCGGGGAGCGGATCCCCTGGCGGGCAGGTTCCGAACCGCGCCGGTGGGTCGGTCGAAGAAGTTCCGCTTCACGAGCTTCGGCGACCAGTCCGTCCCGACGCCCATCGGCCTCGGTCTCGGCCCGTGGTCCCCGAACGCCGGCTTCGTCGTGGACGCCGTGGAGGCGGCCGATCCCCTCTTCCATCTGTTGAACGGCGACCTCTGCTACGCGAACGTCAGCGACTCGCCGGTCGAGACATGGCAGACCTTCTTCAACAACAACATGCGTTCGACCCGCAACCGCCCGTGGATGCCCTGCGCCGGCAACCACGAGAACGAGGTGGCCAACGGACCGCAGGGCTACCTGTCCTACCAGACCCGCTTCGACCTCCCCGCCAACGGCGAGGCACCGCCGTTCGCCGGCAACTGGTACGACTTCACGGTCGGCGCGATCCGGGTGGTCTCGATCAACAACGACGAC
>WNFB01000674.1_pt1 | contig 28203 bp, 28 predicted proteins | sample 5400501 | NCBI WGS metagenome assembly WNFB01 (sample SAMN13153341, study PRJNA577476) | soil metagenome | isolation source: 200 cm saprolite under Douglas fir tree site 2 hole 1 | place: USA:California | collected 2015-04-18
TCACCAGGCGGGCCAGGCCGCCGCGCCCGCCCGGGTCGCGGTAGTCGTCCACGTTCTGGCCCAGCAGCACCAGCTCGCGGGCGCCCTCGGCGATCGCCAGCCGGCACTCGGCCAGCACCTGCTCCATGGGCAGGTGGCGCTCCCGGCCTCTGACCCGGGGCACGATGCAGAAGGTGCAGTTGTGTTCGCAGCCCTGGATGACGCTGACGTAGTGGCTGATTCCGGTCCGGCCGGCCGCCGGCTGGGGCTCGCCCAGCGAGTAGTCGTAGCGCGCCTCCAGGTCGGCCAGGAACCCGTCGTAGTCGCCGATCGGGACCACGGCGTCCAGCTGCGGGAAGCGCCGGAGCAGAGCCTCCCCCTCCTTCCCCACCAGGCAGCCGGTGAGGGCGAGCGTGCGGCCGGGTTGCTTCCAGGCCCGCAGCTCGCCCAGCTTGGAGTAGACCTTTTCCTCCGAAGCCTGGCGGACGACGCAGGTGTTGACCACCGCCACGTCGGCGCGCTCGAGCTCGGCCTCAACGTAGCCGGCGGCCAGCAGGCGCCGGGCCAGCGACTCGGAGTCGGCCACGTTCATCTGGCAGCCGACCGTCCAGATGTGGAAGCTTCTAGCCGTCCTCAGCGCGTTTCAATGAGCAGGCGGATGCCGGTCCGCTCCTCACCGTCGATCGAGATGTCGATGAAGGAGGGGATGCAGACCAGGTCCAGGCCGCCGGGGGCCACGTAGCCGCGCGAGATGGCGATCGCCTTGACCGCCTGGTTGATGGCGCCGGCCCCGATCGCCTGGACCTCCACCCGGCCCTGGCTGCGGACCACGCCGGCGATCGCGCCCGCGACGGCGACCGGCTTGGAGGTGGCCGACACCTTGAGTATCTCCACCGGAGCTCGCCCCTCGCCTGGCATTGCTGGAACCCCCAACCTAGGTGTGTTCTCTATCGATACGCTGGATCGCAATGGCTCGACCGCTGAGCCTATCAATGCTAACCAGAACCGAATTGAATGTCACGGGTCCTGACGCCACCTCGAAGCGGTGGGGGACCCCGGTCAGGAAGCGCTTCAGCACCGCCTCCCGGTCCATGCCGATGACGCCGTCCCGGGGCCCCACCATTCCGGCGTCGGTGACGTAGGCGGTGCCGCCGGGCAGCACCCGGGCGTCGGCCGTGGCCACGTGGGTGTGGGTCCCGATCACCGCGCTGGCCCGGCCGTCCAGATACCAGGCCAGGGCCTGCTTCTCGGAGGTCGCCTCGCCGTGCAGGTCGCAGACCACGATCCGAACCTCCGGCTCGGCGGCAAGGACGGCGTCGGCGGCGCGGAAGGGGTCGTCGATCGCGTTCATGAACAGGCGACCCATCAGGTTCATGACCAGGACCCGCTCGCCGTCGGCATCCAGCGTGCAGTAGCCGGTGCCGGGGGCGCCGGGCGGATAGTTGTGCGGCCGCAGGACCCGCTCCAGCGCGGGCAGGGCGGGCACGAACTCGCGCTGGTCGAAGACGTGGTTGCCGGACGTGATCACGTCGGCCCCCAGCGAGAGCAACTCCCGGGCGATCGCCTCCGTCAGCCCGAATCCCCCGGCGGCGTTCTCTCCGTTGAGCACGGTCAGGTGAGGCTGGAGCTCGGCCTTCAGGCCGGGCAGGCAGGCCTTCACGGCGGCCCGTCCCGGGCGGCCGACCACGTCGGCGACGAACAGCACCCGAAACTCGTGCTCAGCCACCGATTCGCTCGGTAATGCACCCCGGGGTCCCCGGGAAATCGCAGATTTCCTGGGGTGGGAACAGCACGCGGAAGTCGCGGTCGCTCACCTGGCCTGAGTAAAGCAGAAGGGGGACCCGCATTCGGGTCCCCCTTTCTTCGTCACTTGGCGTACTCGACCGCCCGCGTCTCCCGAACCACGGTGACGCGGATCTGGCCCGGATAGCTGAGCTCGGCCTCGATTCGCTTGGCGATCTCGCGAGCCATCAGCTGGGCCTGGGCGTCGTCGATGTTCTCCGGCTTGACCAGGATCCGGACCTCGCGGCCGGCCTGGATGGCGTAGGACTGCTGGACGCCTTCGAAGCTGTTGGCGATCGCCTCCAGCTTCTCGAGCCGCTTGATGTAGGCCTCGAGCGTCTCCCGCCGAGCTCCCGGCCGGGCGGCCGAGATGGCGTCGGCGGCGATCAGCAGGATGGCCTCGGTCGTGTGCGGCTCCTCGTCGTAGTGGTGGGCCCGCACGGCGTGGACCACCGGGGCGGGCACCCCGTGCCTCTGGCAGAGGTCGGCGCCGATCACGGCATGCGAGCCCTCGACCTCGTGGTCGATGGCCTTGCCGATGTCGTGCAGAAGGCCGGCCGTCTTGGCGGCCCGCACGTCGGCCCCGATCTCGGACGCCATCATGGCGGCGAGATGGGCGACCTCCTTGGAGTGGTTGAGCACCTGCTGCCCGTAGCTGGTGCGGAAGCGAAGGATGCCCAGGTGGCGGACGATCTCGGGGTGGAGCCCCTGGAGGCCCACCTCCACCACCGCCGCCTCACCTTCCTCCTTCACCCGCTGGAGAACCTCCTGGCGCGCCCGGGCCACGGTCTCCTCGATGCGGGCGGGGTGGATGCGGCCGTCCACGATCAGCTTGTTCAGGGCCACCCTGGCCACCTCGCGGCGGACGGGGTCGAAGCCGCTGATGATGACGGCCTCCGGGGTGTCGTCGATGATCAGGTCGATGCCGGTCGCCTGCTGCAAGGCGCGGATGTTGCGGCCCTCACGGCCGATGATCCGTCCCTTCAGCTCGTCGTTGGGTAGCGGCAGCACCGAGACCGAGGTCTCGGCGGTCTGGTCGGCTGCCACGCGCTGGATGGCTTCGGTAACGATCGCCCGGGCCCGCCGCTCGCTCTCCTCGCGGAAGTTGAGCTCGGCCTCCCGCACCTTGCGGGCGACCTCGGTCCGGAGCTCCTGCTCGACCTCTGCCATGAGGGCGCCCTGCGCCTCCTGGCGCGTCATGTTGGCGACCCTCTCCAGCTCCTTCAGCTGCTGCAGGTTTGTCTCTTCCAGCTTGGCGCGGAGCTCGTCGAGCCCCTTCTCGCGCTGGCCGAGCGCCTGCTCCTTGCGGCCAAGGTCTTCCAGCCGGCGTTCCAGGTTCTCCTCTTTCTGGAGCACGCGGCGTTCGAGCTGCTGGACCTGGGAGCGGGTCTCGCGCGCCTCATCGTCGGCCCGGGTGCGGGTCCGGACGGCCTCTTCCTTGGCTTCCAGGAGCCTTTCCTTGGCCGCCGTCTCCACCTCGGCCAGCCGCTGCTGGGCCTTGGCTTCCAGGCTTCCGAGCTCACCCTGCCGGCGCCGGCCGACAAGCAGGTAAGCGGCACCGAAACCGATTCCACCGGCGATGGCGAACCCGATCGCGAATAGGACATAGACGTAGAGAGACAATGGTTTCACCTCGCGTTATTCGGTTTTGAAGGTGCGGGTCGCGGGCAAAGCTGGCCGCCTCTCCCGCGGTTCAACTCTCGGGTCCGCGAGGCCTGCCGCGGCCACGCGTAACCAACAATTTTAGCCCTGGTCCGGGGCTTCCAGCCGGCGAAGTGCCCGCCGGATCGAGTCCGCGCCGAAGCCGCGGCGGTGGAGCCGGGCCGCGACCAGGTCGCGCGGCAGACCGCCGCCGAAGCGCCGGGCCAGCCGCTCGGCGGCGTCCACCTCCGCTTCGGAGTCGAGGTCGCCGAGGGCGGCGTCGGCCAGCTGCCGGCCGATCCCGCGGCCGCGCAGCTCGGCGGCCATGGCCGAGCGGCCCCGGACGGCGGAGCGGCGGGCGACCAGGCCCCGGGCGAAGGCGGCGTCGTCCAGGTAGCCGTGCTCGTGGAGGCGGGCCAGCGCGGCGTCGACCTCGGTCCGCGCCAGCCGCCGCCGGCGCAGCTTCAGGCGGAGCTCGGCTTCGGAATGGGCTCGGCGGGCGAGCAGGCGCAGAGCAACCTGGTAGGCGTCAGGCGGTCCCGGCCGCGGTCGCTCAGTCGTCGGGGTCGGCGCTGCGGACCGCGCCGGCCGGGGTCCGGGCGGGCGCGGCAGCGGCCTGGCCGGCCGCCTTCTCCCGCACGCGCGCCTCGATCTCGCCGGCCAGGGTCGGGTTCTCGCGCAGGTAGTTGCGCACGTTCTCCCGGCCCTGTCCGAGCCGGACATCGCCGTAAGAGAGCCAGGTGCCGCTCTTCTCGATCACGCCGTACTCGAGGGCGGCGTCGATCAGAGATCCCTCCCTGGAGATGCCCTCGTTGAACAGGATGTCGAACTCGGCCGCCCGGAAGGGAGGGGCGACCTTGTTCTTGACCACCTTGACCTTGACCCGGGCGCCGATCGAGTCCAGCCCGGACTTGATGACCTCGACCTTGCGGATGTCGAGCCGCACCGAGCTGTAGAACTTGAGCGCCCGGCCGCCGGGCTGCGTTTCCGGGTTTCCGAACATGATCCCGACCTTCTCCCGGAGCTGGTTCAGGAAGACGACGGAGCAGTTGGACTTGGAGATGGCGGCCGTCAGCTTGCGCAGCGCCTGCGACATCAGCCGGGCCTGGAGCCCGACGTGGGCGTCCCCCATCTCGCCCTCGATCTCGGCCTTGGGCACCAGGGCGGCCACCGAGTCGATCACGATCACGTCCAGGGCCCCGCTGCGCACCAGCACCTCGACGATCTCGAGCGCCTGCTCGCCGGTGTCCGGCTGGCTGATCAGGAGCTCGTCGATGTTGACCCCGATCCGGGCCGCGTAGAGAGGGTCCAGCGCGTGCTCGGCGTCCACGAAGGCGGCCACGCCGCCCGCCTTCTGGGCCTCGGCGATCACGTGCAGCGCGAGCGTCGTCTTGCCGGCCGACTCGGGGCCGAAGATCTCGACCACCCGGCCGCGCGGGATGCCGCCCACGCCCAGCGCCAGGTCCAGCGGCAGCGCGCCGGTCGAGATCACGCCCACCTCGCGCCGGGCCGCATGCTCGCCGAGCTTCATGATGGCTCCCTTGCCGTAGCTGCGCTCGATCTGGGAGATCGCCGTGCTGAGTGCCTTGTCCTTCTCCACTCGGTCCTCCTTAGGTTGCGGTCAGTGTTCTCTGCGTGGGCGCTGTGGTCAACGTCGTTAACAGGCGCAACCCGGCGGAGGATCCCCGCGCAGCGCGGCGCCACGACATTCTACGAACAGGTGTTCGCACAAGTCAAGCCCGATCCATCTCTTCCAGCAGCAGGCGCAGGGCCTCGAGCGCGGCCTGGCGGCGGTTCTGCCAGCGGTCGCCGGTAAAGCTGTACTGGCGGACGCGGCTCTCCACGGGCCCGGTGACCGCGATGAAGGTCAGGCCGACCGGCTTGTCGGTGCCCTCGGCGTCTGGGCCCGCGACGCCGGTGATGGCGGCCGCGTAGTCCGTCTGCAGCCGGCGCCGGGCGCCTTCCGCCATCGCCCGCGCCACCTCGGCGCTGACCGCGCCTTTCGTCTCCAGGACGCGCGCCGGCACCCCCAGCTGGCCCCGCTTGACCTCGTTGGCGTAGGCCACCAGCCCGCCCTTGAAGTAGCGGGAGGCCCCCGGCCGGTCGGTGATCAGGGCCGCCAGGAGGCCGCCCGTGCAGGACTCCGCCACCGCCAGCGTGCGCCGGCTGGCCTCCAGCTTCTCGCCCAGCTCCCGGGCCAGCGGGTCGACCGGCGAGGCGGCGCCCGGGGAGCCGCCGCTCGGGCTCAGCGGCGGGGCCGCCGCCGGCCGCGCCAGCACGTGGCGGAAGCGCCAGAGGTAGTCCACCCCGCTCCAGACCGTGAACAGGACCGCGATCGCGATCGCGGCGTGGGCGGCCGGCACCACCTCCGGGTAGGGTCGCTGCAGGATCAGCAGGAGGACGGCCCCAACCTGGGTCACGGTCTTGGTCTTGCCCCAGGGCGTGGCCGCGATCACCCGGCCCTGGCCGGCCGAGATCGAGCGCAGGATCGTGATCAGCAGCTCGCGGCTGAAGATCACCAGCACCACCCAGGCCGCCACCAGGTTCTCCTGGACGAGCACGACCAGCACCGAGAGCACGAACAGCTTGTCGGCCAGCGGGTCCAGGAACTTGCCCAGCTCGCTGACCTGCCTCCGCCGCCGGGCCAGCTCCCCATCCAGGGTGTCGGTCAGCGAGGCCAGCAGGAAGATCAGGGCCGCCAGCTGGTCGTGGCCGGGCCAGCGGGAGACGAGCAGCACCATCAGGACCGGGATCGCGGCCAGTCGGCTCAGGGTGAGCCAGTTGGGCAGGCTCATACCGAGGTCAAGTCTGCGCTGAGAACTCCCGGGTCTGCACCCCGGACCCCATCGGCCCCAGCTCGCGCCCGTCGAGCGTGATGTAGGTCGCGTGGGCGCGGCCGCTGGTGACCTTGATCCGCTGGCCGCTGAGGGTGAGCTCCGACCCCGCCGGCAGGATGGCTCCGCTGCCGCCCCAGCGTGGCTTGCCGTCGACGCTGACGTCCAGCCAGACCTCGTCCGTGGTCGTGATCACAAGCTCGATCGTGCGCGGGACCGGGGACGCTGACGGGAGGGGCGTCAGGGTGGGTGCGGGCGGCGGCGTGGTCTCCGCCAGCGGCGAGGGCCGAGCCGGGCCGGCCGAGTGCAGCGAGTCCAGCTGCCGGTAGGCGTAGGCGGCGAAGAGGCCGGCCAGCAGCAGGAGACCGAGCAGCCCCAGCAGGGGCCGGGTCAGGTTGAGCAGGCGCGGCCGGCCGTCCAGGGGCCGCAGGGCCAGGCCTCGCTGGAGGTCCTGGCGGCCGGGCTGGTAGGCGGCCAGCAGGGGCTCCGGGTCCAGGTCCAGGAAGCCGGCGTAGGCGCGCAGATGGCCGCGCACGTAGACCGGCGCCGCCAGGTCGTCGAAGCGACCCTCCTCGAGGGCCGCCAGCTGCGCCGGCCGGATGCGCGTGGCTGCGGCCACCTGCTCCAGGGAGAGGCCACGGGCGGCGCGCCGTTCGGCAAGCGCGGCGCCCGGGTCTGTCATTCGATGCCGAGGCGCTCCAGGAGATCGTCCACGTCGGGCAGGTTCATCAGCACCTCGCGGGACTTGCTGCCCTGGTAGCCGCCGATGACGCGGTGGTCGGCCATCTGGTCGACGATGCGGCCGGCCCGCGAGTAGCCCACGTTGAACTTGCGCTGCACCAGGGAGACCGAGGCCGCCCCCTCGGCCGCCACCGCCCGCGCCGCCCGCGCGAACAGAGGATCCAGTCGGCGTTCGACCCTCCCCTCCCCCTCCCACTCCCCGATGGCGACGTCCTCCAGGATCTCGTCCATGTAGCGGGGCTCGCCCTGCGACTTCCAGAAGCGGACCAGGCTGTCGGTCTCGGCGTCGCTGATGAAGGCGCCCTGGAGGCGGGTCGGGCGGCCCTGGTTGACCGGCAGGTAGAGCATGTCGCCCCGGCCCAGCAGCTTCTCGGCGCCGGGCGTGTCCAGGATCACCCGGCTGTCCACCTGGGAGCCCACCGCAAACGCGATGCGGGAGGGGATGTTGGCCTTGATCAGGCCGGTGATGATGTCGGTCGACGGCCGCTGGGTGGCGATGATCAGGTGGATGCCGACCGCCCGCGCCAGCTGCGCGATCCGGCACACCAGCTCTTCGATCTCGCCGGCGGCGACCATCATCAGGTCGGCCAGCTCGTCGATCACGATCACGACGTAGGGCAGGTTGCGGGCCGACCTCTGGGTGGCCTTTTCGTTGTAGCCCTGGAGGTTGCGGACGCCCTCATTCGAGAAGAGCTTGTAACGGCGGTCCATCTCGGCCACCGCCCAGCGCAGGGCGGCGGCGGCCTGGTGGGCCTCCACCAGCACCGGCAGGGCCAGGTGCGGGAGGCCGTTGTAGCCGGTCAGCTCGACGCGCTTGGGATCGATCAGCAGCAGGCGGAGGTCGTCCGGGGTCTCCCGCAGCAGCAGGCTCGCGATCAGGGCGTTGATGCAGACGCTCTTGCCCTGGCCGGTGGCGCCCGCGATCAGCACGTGCGGCATTCCCGTCAGGTCGCCCACGATAGCCTGGCCGGAGACGTCGTTCCCCACCGCCAGCGTGAGCTGGAAGTTGCCCGCCTGGAAGGCGGCGGTCTCCACCACCTCCCGCAACGAGACCAGGCTGGCCGACTTGTTCGGCACCTCGATGCCGACTGCGGACTTGCCGGGGATCGGCGCCTCGATCCGGAGCGGGCTCGCGGCCAGCGCCAGCGAGAGGTCGTTGCTGAGGGCTGTGATGCGCTTGACCTGGACTCCCGCCGCCGGCTGCAGCTCGTACTGGGTGACGGCGGGGCCGGGGTTGACGCCGATCACCTTGGCCTCGACGCCGAAGGTCAGCAGGGTGGTCTCGATCACCCTGACGTTGCGCTTGATCTCGTCCTGCATCCTTTCCTTGCGGGCGGTGACGTTGTCGAGCAGGGCGACCGGGGGCAGCTTCCACTCCACGACCGGCGCCTCGTCCGCGGGCTCAGCCACGACCCGCATCACCGCCTTCGGCTCCCCGAGGTGCCGGGCGGGCTCGAGCTCCGGTTCAGGCACCGAATCCTCGCCTGCCTCTCCGACGGTCTCCCAGGGTCGCGGCGGCTCCGGTTCCGGGGTCGGCGCCGCCGGCTTTGGCCCGCGAACCGGCCGGAGCTCCACCCCAGCCCGAGGAGAGGGCCTGAGCAGGCCCTGCAGCCGCCGGCGCTCGGCGTAGCCGGCGCGGACCGCCGCCAACACGCCCGCGATCACAGCCCCCGGGCTGAAATGAAAGGCGACGATCAGGCCCACGACCAGGACGGCCAGCAGCAGCGCCCAGGAGGCCCAGAGCCCGCCCAGCGCCAACCCGAAGCCGGCCACAGCGGCACCCACGCGCCCGCCCGCCTGAGCGGCCAGCGTGAACAGGCCGACCAGGGCCAGAGCGGCCAGCACGACCGCCAGCACATCCAGCCAGCGCAGCTTCGTGCCCGGCCAGAGCACGAAGACCCCGGCCAGGAGAGCGCCCACCGCCGCCACCGGCCAGGCGGCACCGAAGACCTCGGCCGCGGGCGCCCGCAGGACCAGCGTCAGCACGCCGAGTAGCAGCAACAGGACCCCGGCCGCCTCCCGCGCCTGGAGCGGCGTCAGGAGAGGCTTGCGCCGGGCGCTGCGGCTGCGGCCGCGGCGCGCGCGGGTGGCGCGAGGGCTGCGAGCGGTGCTGCGACGCATGCTGAAAGGCCCGGTGGCGGACCTGGGCGGGATTATAGAGGCCGGGCCGTCCTCGATAGACTGCCGGCGTGGCGGTCGATCCCTTCAGCGAGGCCGAAACCCGCTACCACGCGCTGCTCGAAAGGCGCCGCGTCGGCCGCCTGGATCCCCGCTCCTTCCGCCTGGCCGTGCGCCAGCTGGCCGTCCAGGATGGCGAGGGGCGGGAGTGGATGCTCGGCCCGGAGGACGGCAACTGGTACCGGCGCGAGCAGCAGCGCTGGATCTCGGCCGGGCCACCCCGCCGCCTGGTCTGCCCGCGCTGCGGCCACCACAACCTGGTCCGGCACAGCTTCTGCGTGGAGTGCGGGGCTCTGCTGCAGCGCCCGCTCAGCACGGTCCGGGGCACCTGATCCTGATCCCCGCCGCGCTGTCATGGGGGGAGCGTAAGGGCCGGCTTGGCCGGCCCGTGTGAGTTGTCTTCCCGGCTCCGCAACGTACTTTGCGAGGGGGGCACGCGGGGGGATCCTGATCCCGCCCGCGCTCTTACGGGTGATAGTGGATCTGCGTGAGGCCGAAGGCGATGCCCGCGGCCAGCGGGATCAGGGCCGCCAGCAGCCACAGCCGCCAGACCGGCGACCGCCGATCGCCTACCACCAGGTCCTGCCCGCAGAAGCCGCAGTAGCGGTCGAAGGGCCCGGCCACGCCCCGGCAGGCGAGGCACTGCCGGAGCTGCAGCGAGCAGTGGATGCAGTAGTCGGTCAGCATCGCCGGCGAGTCGCAGCGTGGGCAGAGGCTGGGCGCCATGAGCGCGATCGGCGGGAGCTTCAACCCAGCCCTGCCTAGATCTCGGTGATCACAGGGATGACCATCGGCCGGCGCTTGGTCCGCCGGTAGACCAGCTTCGACACCGAGTCGTGCACCGCCTCCTTCAGGAGGCTCAGGTCGGGTGGCCCGCCCGACGCCCGCTCGACGCCTCCCAGCGCCGCCCGCCGGGCCTCGCCCATAAGGGCGCCCGAGAGGTCCTCCTCCATGAAGCCGCGCGAGACCAGGTCGGGGCCGGCGCGGATGGTGCCGGTGTCGCGGTCCACCGCCAGCGTGACCAGCAGGAGTCCGTCCTCGGCCAGCAGCCGGCGGTCGCGGAGCACGACCTGCTCGACGTCTCCGATGCCAAGCCCGTCCACGAATACGAAGCCGGCCTGGAAGCGCTCGCCGAGCCGGATCTTCTCCTTCGAGATCTCCACCGTCTGCCCGTCCTCCACGATCAGGACGTCGGCCTCGGCCAGCCCCGCTTCCCGCGCCAGGTCGGCGTGGTGCCGCAGCTGCCGGTACTCGCCGTGCACCGGGATGAAGTGCCGCGGGCGCACCAGCTCCAGCATCTGCTTCAGCTCTTCCCGGTGGCCGTGGCCGGAGACGTGCACCTGCGCGACCTCCGAGTAGAAGACGCGGGCGCCGTGCCGGAAGAGGTTGTTCACCGTCTTGTGGACCAGCCGCTCGTTGCCGGGCACGGGCCGGGCCGAGATCACGACCCAGTCGCCCTTGAGCACGTTGACCAGGGGGTGGCGCTGGGCGGCGAAGCGGGCCAGCGCGGACAGCGGCTCGCCCTGGCTGCCGGCGGTCAGCAGGAGCAGCCTGGAGGGTGGGACACGCTGGACCTCTTCCAGCCGGCAGACCAGGCCCGGGGGCACCTTCAGGTAGCCCAGCTCCTGGGCGGTCTTGAAGTTGCTCTGCAGGCTGCGCCCCACCACCGCCAGCCGGCGCTCGAACTGCGAGGCCAGCCGCACCAGGTGTTGGATGCGGTGGATGTTGGAGGCGAAGGTCGCGGCCACGATCCGGCCCGGCGCCTGGCTGAAGATGGCCTCGAAGGCCGTGTGGAGGTCGCGCTCGGAGCCCGAATGGCCTTCGCGCTCGGCGTTGGTGGAGTCGCTGAGCAGGAGCCGGACGCCTTCCCGGCCCAGCTCTTCGAAACGCCGCAGGTCGGTGGGCAGGCCGTCTGGCGGGTCGGGGTCGACCTTGAAGTCGGAGGTGTAGACGAGGCGGCCGGCCGGCGTGTCGATGGCCAGCGCGACGGCGTCCGGGATCGAATGGCAGACGGCGACCGTCTCCACCCGGAAGGGTCCCAGCTGCACCCGGTCCCCCACCCTCACCTCGCGCAGGTCGGACTCGCGCAGGATCCGGTGCTCCCTGAGCTTGGGCCTGACCAGCCCCAGGGTCAGCCGCGTGCCGTAGACGGGCACGTTGAGGCGCTTGAGCACGAAGGGCAGGCCGCCGATGTGGTCCTCGTGGCCGTGGGTGAGGAAGATGCCCAGCACCTCGCGCCCGCCCTCCAGCAGATAGGAGATGTCGGGGATGACGAGGTCCACGCCCAGCATGTCCTCCTGCGGGAACATCAGCCCGGCGTCGACGACCAGGACCTTCCGCTCCGACTCCAGCGCGAACATGTTGATCCCGACCTCGCCCAGGCCGCCCAGCGGCAGGTAGCGGACGGTGGCGGTCACAGAAGCTTGAGCTGCTCGGCCGGGGGCTCGGCCGGGGCCGGCGCCGGCTCTGGCTCGGGCGGCTTCAGGACCCGGTCCAGGTAGGTGCGCACGCGGTCGAAGTCACGCTGCAGGTCGCCGACCAGGGCACCGTTGTGAAGCGCGGCGGCCGGGTGGTAGAGCGGCACGTAGGCCAGCTCCCCTCGCTCGACGAAGGTGCCGTGCAGGCGGGTGATCGAGCCCAGCCCGGGCAGCAGCCGCTCCAGCGCGTGCCGGCCCAGCACCAGCACCACCTTCGGCCGCACCAGCTCCAACTGCCGCTTCAGGTAGGGCGCGCAGGCCTCCGCCTCATGCGGCATCGGATCGCGGTTCTGGGGCGGGCGGCACTTGAGCACGTTGGTGATGTAGACGGACTCCCGCGAGAGGCCGATCTGCGCCAGCAGGGTGTCCAGCAGCTGACCGGCGGCGCCCACGAACGGCTTGCCCTGGAGGTCCTCGTTGAAGCCGGGCGCCTCGCCGACGATCATCACGTCGGCCGGGCAGGGGCCGGTCCCCGGCACGGCGTGGGTGCGCGTCGCGTGGAGCCCGCAGCGCGTGCAGGCCCTGACCTGGGCGTGGAGCCGCTCTAGCTCTTCTGCTCTGTTATCCGACATTCACCGCCGAGAAGCTGATCAGCTCCCCGGCGCCGCGGACCGTCTTCATGACGGCCTCCAGCTGCTCTTGCGGCAGCGGCGCCAGGGGAAGGCGGAAGGGGCCGGCGGGGAACCCCATCGCGTTCAGGACGGACTTGATCGGGATCGGGTTGCTGGCGGTGGTCATCAGGGCCTTGATCACGGGCAGCAGGCCGAGATGGATCTCGCGGGCGGTCTCGACCTCGCCCGAACCGTAAGCCTCGATCAGCGAGCGCATGGCCCGGCCGGCCAGGTGAGAGACGACGCAGATGACGCCGTAGCCGCCGACCGCGAGCAGCGGCAGCGTGAAGCTGTCGTCGCCGCTCCAGACCCTGAAGTGCTCGGGCTTGCCGGCGCAGACCAGGCCCATCTGGTCGATGTCGCCGGAGGCCTCCTTGACGCCGATGACGTTGGGCACCCCGGCGCAGCGCAGGGTGGTGGCTGCGGCCATGTTGACGCCGGTCCGGCCCTGGATGTTGTACATGATCACCGGGCCGACCTCGGCCATGGCCTTGAAGTGCAGGTACATGCCGTCCTGGGGCGGCTTGTTGTAGTAGGGCACCACCGCCAGGAGAGCGTCGGCGCCCGCGTCCATCGCCCGCTTGCTCAGCTCCAGAGAGTGGTGGGTGTCGTTGCTGCCGGTTCCGGCCACCACGGCCTTGCCCGGGATCGCGGCCTTAACCCGCTTGATCAGCTCGATCTTCTCCCTGTCCGAGAGCGTGGGCGACTCGCCGGTGGTGCCGGCCACCACGATCCCGTCCGAACCGTCCGCCACCAGCAGCGCGGCCAGCCGCTGGGCGGCGTCGTAGTTGACCGACCCGTCCTCCTCGAATGGGGTCACCATGGCGGTCAGAAGCGGTCCGATCTCCTTTCCCATCTCGTCAGATCACTCCCATCTCGAGCGCCAGCTCTGCGATCTGGACCGCGTTCAGCGCGGCCCCCTTGCGCAGGTTGTCGGAGACGACCCACAGCGCGAGTCCGCGGCTCGCGGAAAGGTCGTTCCGGATGCGGCCAACATAGACCTCATCCTTGCCGGCCACATTAGCAGGCGTCGGGTAGATCTGGGCGTCGGGGTCGTCCTCGACCAGGATTCCCGGTGAGCGGGCGAGGAGGTCCCTGCAGGCAGCCGCGTCCAGCTTCGCCTTCGTCTCCAGGAAGACCGACTCGGCGTGGCCGATCGGGACCGGTACGCGCACGCAGGTGGCGGCGATCCGGAGGCCAGGCTGGTGGAGGATCTTGCGGGTCTCGGTGGCGATCTTGACCTCCTCTTCGTTGTAGCCCTCCGCCACCGGCTTCCAGCCCCCCGGCACCACGTTGTAAGCGAGCTGGTGCGGGTAGACGGCGACCGCCGGCGGCTCGGCCTCGGCGATCGCCTTCGTCTGCGCCTCCAGCTCCTCGACCAGCGAGCGGCCGGCGCCTGAGGCCGACTGGTAGGTGCTGACCAGGACGCGTTCCAGCCCGGCCGCCTGCTTGATGGGGTTGAGGACGACGGCGAGCGGGATCGCGCAGCAGTTGGCGACCGCGATGATGCCTTCGCTCTCGCGGACGTCGTCCGGGTTCACCTCCGGCACCACCAGCGGCACGTTCTCCTTCATCCGCCAGGCCGAGCTGTTGTCGACCACCAGCGCTCCGGCCTCCACCGCCACCGGAGCCAGGGCCAGTGCGATGTCGGCGCCGGCCGAGAAGAGTGCCAGGTCGACGTCTTCGAAAGAGCTCTCGTCGAGGGCCTCGATCTGGAGCCGGGCGCCGTTGAAGGGAAACTCGCGACCGGCCGAGCGCTCCGAGGCCAGCGCCTTGACCCGCCCGACCGGGAATCGGCGCTGCGCGAGCACGCGCAGCATCTCCTGTCCCACCATCCCGGTGGCACCGACGACGGCAACGTTGAAGCGACGGCTGGGGGCGGACATTCGTGTCAGTCTAGTCGGGCCGGCGCAACCCCAGCAAATCGTCCAGGCCGCGGTAGAAGCGCTTCTCCGCGGCCACCTTCCGGACCGCCAGCAGCACCCCCGGCGCGTAGGCCTCGCGGCTGGTGGTGCGGTGGGCGACGGTCAGCGTCTGGCCGGGCAGCCCGAAGATGACCTCCTGGTCGGCGACCAGCCCCGGCAGCCGCACCGAGTGCACGGCCACCGACGCCTCCTCCCCACCTCGGGCGCCCTCCAGGGTCACCTTCTCGGGCCGGTTGTAGCTGAACCCCTTCCGGGCGCCCAGCCGGCGCGCGGTGGCGAGCGCGGTGCCGGAGGGCGCGTCGACCTTGCCCGCGTGGTGCATCTCGATCACCTCGGCCGCCTCGAAGAAGGGAGCCGCCAGCTCGGCCAGGTGCATCATCAGGACCGCGCCCACCGCGAAGTTGGGGGCCACCATCCCCCCCACTCCCGCCTGCCGGCAGGCGGCCTCCAGCTGGTCGACTTCGGCCGCCGACAGCCCGGTGGTGCCGATCACGGGCGCGACCCCGGCCCGGGCCGCCGCCATCGCGTTAGCGAAGACGGCGCCCGGGTGCGTGAAGTCGATCAGCACCGCGGGCCGGTGCTCTTTCAGGAACCCAGGCACCTGGGTGCCCCTGCCGAAGCCGCCCACGTACTCGATACCCTCCGCCTGCTGGAGGAGCGGCTCCAGGGCGCGGCCGACCTTGCCGGTGCGCCCGGCCAGGCCCACGCGAATCAAGACGTTCGAACCTTAGCCGCTTATCGGAAGTCGCGCCGGGGCGGGCGCCCGCCGCCGTTGCGGCCTCCGCGCCCGCGGTCGCCTCCGCGGTCCCGGCCGCGGTCGCGACCCCCGAACCCGCCCCCCTCCCGCGGCGGCGGCGGCGGCGAGGCCAGGGCGGCGGCCATGGCTTCGCGGTCGATCTTCTCCTCGATCGGCTCACCCTTCGCCTGCAGCTCCTCGACGGCGGCCTGCCGGCTCAGGTTGAGGCGGCCCTGGCTGTCGATCTCGACCGCCTTGACCACGATCTCGTCGCCGACGTTGACCACCTCTTCCACGCGCTCCACGCGGTGGTCGGTGAGCTTGGAGATGTGGACCAGGCCGTCCTGGTTGGGCAGCACCTCGACGAAGGCGCCGAAGGGCATGATGCGGACCACCTTCCCTTTGTAGATGCGGCCGATCTCGACCTCGTCGGTCAGGCTCTTGATCCAGTCGATCGCCCGGCTAGCGCCCTCCTGGTTGACCGACGCGATGTAGACGGTGCCATCGTCCTCGACGTCGATCTCGACCCCCGTCTCCTCGATGATCTTGCGGATCATCTTGCCGCCGGGGCCGATCACGTCCCGGATCTTGTCCGGGTTGATCTTCAGGGTGGTGATCCGGGGCGCGTAGGCGCTCATCTCCGGGCGGGGCGCCGGCAGCACCTCGAGCATCTTGCCCAGCACGAAGAGCCGGGCCTCGCGAGCCTGCTCCAGCGCCTGAGCCATGATCTCGCGAGTCAGGCCCTTGATCTTGATGTCCATCTGCAGGGCCGTGATCCCGTCGCGGGTGCCGGCGACCTTGAAGTCCATGTCGCCCAGCGCGTCCTCGACGCCCTGGATGTCGGTCAGGATCGCGTGCTTTCCCTCGCGCGTCACCAGGCCCATGGCGATGCCGGCCACGGGCGCCTTGATCGGTACCCCGGCGTCCATCAGGGCCAGCGTCGACCCGCAGACCGCCGCCATCGAGGTGGAGCCGTTGGAGCTCAGGATCTCGGACACCAGCCGGATCGTGTAAGGGAACTCCTCCACGCTGGGCACCATCGGCAGCAGCGCCCGCTCGGCCAGCGCCCCGTGCCCGATCTCGCGGCGGCCGGGGCCGCGCAGCGGCCGGGCTTCGCCGACCGAGAAGGACGGGAAGTTGTAGTGGTGCATGAAGCGCTTGAACTCTTCCAGGCCCAGCCCGTCCAGCTTCTGCTGGTCGGAGATCGAGCCCAGGGTCAAGATGGTCAGCGCCTGGGTCTGGCCGCGCGTGAAGAGCGCCGACCCGTGCGTGCGGGGCAGGATGCCCGGCTCCACCGAGATCGGCCGGATGTCCTTCAGCGAGCGGCCGTCGGGGCGCACGCCCTCCTCGATCACGCGCTGGCGGACGCGGTCCTTGAGCTTCTTGTCGAACAGCTTGCCGAGGACGTCCGCGTGCTCGGGGAAGCGCTCGCCCAGGCGGGCGATCATCTCGGCCTTGAGCTGGTCGGCCCTGGCCTCGCGCTGGGCCTTGTCGGGATCGAAGGCGGCGGCGTCCAGGCGCGGGGCGAGCCACTCGCCCACGACCTCGACCACCTCTTCCGGATAGCCTGGCGCCGTCACCTCCTTCTTCGGCTTGCCCACCTCGCTGCGCAGCTTCAGCTGCAGCTCGCAGAGACGCTCGATCTCGGCGCTCGCCATCTCCAGGGCGTCGACCACGAGCTGCTCGCCGACGCCCTTGGCGCCGGCCTCGACCATCAAGATGGCGTCGGCGGTGCCGGCGACGATCAGGTCGAGCTCGGACTCGGCCATCCGGCTCATGGGCGGATTCACCATCAACCGGCCGTCCAGGTGGCCCATGCGCACCGCGGCGATCGGGCCCAGGAAGGGGATGTCGGAGATGGTAAGCGCGGCCGAGGCCGCGTTGATGGAAAGGATGACGGAGTCGTTCTCCTGGTCCACCGAGAGCACCGTGGAGACGATCTGCACGTCGTTCCGGAACCCCTCCGGGAAGAGCGGGCGCAGGGGGCGGTCAGTCAGCCGGGAGGCGAGGATCGCCTGCTCGGTGGGCCGACCCTCGCGGCGGATGAAGCCGCCCGGGATCTTGCCCGCGGCGTAGAGCTTCTCCTCGTAGTCGCAGGTGAGCGGGAAGAAGTCGATCCCCTCCCTCGGCTCCTTCGACATGACGGCCGTGCTGAGGACGACCGAGTCCCCCATGCGGCCCAGGACGGCGCCGTTCGCCTGCTCGGCGACCCGGCCGACCTCAAACGTGATCTGCCTTCCGGCAACCTCGATCTCTTTCGTGGTTATCGCCACGCGCGTACCTCCAGATATGGAGGACAGAGCTCAGGTTGCCCGGGAGCCAGGATCCTAGAAGCTGCCGTCCAGAACCATGCCTGGAGGGGAGCTGCTAAGGGCCTGACGACCCGGCCGACCCTCTCTGTCCCTGAATTACCTCCTGATCCCCAGCTTGGCGATGACGGCGCGGTAGCGCTCGACATTGATCCCGCTCAGGTAGTCCAGCAGCCGGCGCCGCTTGCCCACCAGGAGAAGCAGGCCGCGGCGTGAGTGGTGGTCTTTGGGATGCGCCTTCAAATGCTCGGTGAGCTGGTTGATGCGCTCCGAGAAGATCGCCACCTGCACCTCAGGAGAACCGGTGTCGGTCTCGTGCTTGTGGTACTCGGCGATCAGCCGTCCCTTGACTTCCGTCTCGACTGCCAAATTGAGTTGCGATTATACGTTGGCGACGCTTCCGTCCGCCCGGGGGTCGGCCCCGGCCCTCCAGGCCCGGGGCCCGTCCACCACCAACGCCTGGGCGTGGCCGAAGAAGCGATGGCGATCCGGGAGCAGCTCTTCGGGCAGGCCGGTGCCCAGCTCGCCGGCGCCCGGATAGCCGGCCTCGACCGAGATCGCGCCGCCGCCCGCCTTGACCCGGATCCGGGGCGCGGCCACCGCCTCGGCCGGGTCGAGGCCGCGGTCGATCAGGTTCACCGCCAACTGGGCCTGGATCTGCGGCTGGCCGTCGGCCCCCATGCTGCCGAAGGCGGCCCAGGGCCGGCTCTCGCGCAGGGCGAGGGCGGGGATCAGCGTGTGCATCGTCCGCTTGCGCGGCTCCAGGCGGTTGACGTGGCGGGGGTCGAGGCTGAAGTAGCTGCCGCGGTTCTGGAGCAGGATGCCGGTGCCCTCGGCCACCACGCCGGAGCCGAAGTCGTTGGCCACGCTCTGGATCAGCGAGACCAGGTTGCCCTGCTCGTCCGCGGCGCAGAGATAGATGGTGTCGCCCTCCGGGATCGCCTCTCCTCCCCCGCCCTCGTCGTGCTGGGGGTCCAGGAAGGGCCCACTGGGCGCCGAGCTGAAGGCGGGGTCGGTGATGAATCGGTCGCGCAGGACGTAGCAAGCGTCGCGCGCGCTGCGCAGGGCGCGGGCGAAGGCGGGACCCGGCTCCAGCCCGGCCCCCGAAAGCCGCTGCAGGCGCGCCAGCAGGCCCAGAGCCACCAGGCCCTGGGTGGGCGGCGGCAGGTTGTAGACGGTGATCCCGTGGTAGTCGAGAGCGAGGGGCTCCACCCACTCCGAGCGGTGGCTGCCCAGGTCGGCGGCGGTCACCAGCCCGCCCCGCTTCTCGATCGCGGTCGCGATCGCCCGCGCCAGCTCTCCCCGGTAGAAGACCTGGAAGCCGCCCCGTCCGATCGACCGCAGCCCCGCCGCCAGGTCCGGGTTGCGCAGCCGGCCGCCGGCGGCGACGGGCGGAAACAGCTTCGCCGCCTCCGGCTCCGCGGCCAGCCAGGCGGCGCCGCGCTCCAGGTAGCCGGCCAGGTGCTCGGTGACCTCGAAGCCATGCTCGGCCAGGGCCGCCGCGGGCTCCAGCACCGGGTCCAGGCCCCAGCTGCCGAAGCGCTCGATCAGCCGGCCCCAAGCCTCGACGGTGCCTGGCACGGTCACCGTCAGCACTCCGCGCTGCGGCATCGTCTCGTGACCCCGCTCGCGAACTGCCTCGATGGTCGCCAGCCGGCCGGAGCGCCCGCAGCCGATCAGCCCCTCCGGGCGGTGGCCTCCGGCCGGCCAGACGATCGCCATCAGGTCGCCTCCGACCGAAGTCATCTGCGGGTAGACGACGCAGAGCACCGCGTCCGCGGCGACCGCGGCGTCGACCGCGTTGCCGCCCTCGCGCAGGACCTGGGCGCCCGCCTCCGTCGCCAACCGGTGCGGGGTTGCGATGACGCCGTGCGTCAGGGCGTCAGCACCTCGACGGCGCCGGGTTGGATCTCGAAGGTGGCGGGCAGGATCCCAGGCAGCTCGCCGTCGGTCTCCACGCGGACCGGCTGCGGCGACTCGACGACCACGTGCTTGCCGTGCAGGAGCTGGATCTTCGGGTTCCCCTGCAGGTGGGTCCCGGCGCGGATCTGGGTGAGGCCGCGCAGGGTCTCCACCGGGCCGAGGTCGCCGACCAGGATGACGTCGAAGAGGCCATCGTCCGGCTTCGCCCCGGGCGCCACCCACATGCCACCACCGAAGTACTGGCAATTGGCGACCGCCACCATAAGAGCGACAAGCTGGTGGCGCTTGCCATCGACCTGGATGGTCATCGGCTTGTTCTTCCAGCGGGCCAGAGTGACCAGGGAGGCGAGCATGTAGGTCACCCCTCCGCCCAGCGCCTTGGAGCCGCGGTTGGAGCGGTCGACCACGTCGCCGCCGAAGCCGGCGTCCGCGATGTTGATGAAGTGGCGCACGACCTGGCCGCCGCCCGGGGCGGCACACCTGCAGCGGCCGGCGTCCAGGCGGCGAGTTCTGGCCTGGATGAGCACCCGCGCTGCTGCCTCCAGGTCGACTGGGATGCCAAGCGTCTTCCGCGTGTCGGCCCCCGTCCCGATCGGAAGCAGGCCCAGCCGCGTCTGGCCCGGGATCGGCTCGCCCCCTTCGAAGAAGCCGTTGACCACCTCGTTCAGGGTGCCGTCGCCGCCGACCGCGACCACGGCCGGCCGGCCAGCCTTCACCTCGCGGCGGGCGATCTCGGTCGCCTCCAGGGGACGGCTGGTCATCGCCGTCTCGAACTTGAGCCCGGCGGCGGTGAGGACCCCCTCCACCTCTCGCCAGCGGCGCCCGGTGCGGCCGTTCTGCGAGGCCGGGTTGACGATCAGGAGGAAGTCAGCGCCCGCCTGACCCGCTCCCATACCCCCGACCACCCCCCCAGCTCCAGCGGCGCCCAGCGGGCGCGCGCCTGCCCCACGCCGTGATGATGGCTGATGGTAGCCCCGACCTCGAGGCAGGCGGCCATCGCGCCCTCCCAGGCCCGCAGGTAGAGCGCCTCCGCCTCCTCTTCGCTGGCCACGCCGCCGGCGAAGGTGAAGTACCCGCAGCAGCCCCAGGGATACGCATGGCTGAAGTGGCAGAGGGCGACGCCGCCCACCGCCAGAGCCTGCTTGATCCGGGCGTGGAGACCGGGGAGGCGATCCCAGGCGGCGGCGACTTCGATGGTGTCCAGGAAGGAGCCTGGCGACTCCAGCATGCCGAGCAGGCGCTCCGGCCCCAGGTCGAAGCGGTGACGCTGCCAGCGATCCCATGGCTCGGGGCCCAGGTCGCGGGCCTGGCGGCAGGCGCCGGCGACCAGCTCGGCCTCGGCCAGCGCGACCGCCGCCGGTCCCGCCACCGCCACCACCAGCAGGCAGCCGGGCTCGGCGACGCCCTGAAAGGCGGTGTCGTCGGCGTCGTAGAGGCGCAGGACCAGCGGGCGCAGGCCCGCCTGCATGACCTCCCGCATCGCGTCCAGCCCGGTCTCCAGGGCCGGGAACAGATAGCCGCGGCCGAGCACGCGCTCGGGCAGCCGGTGCAGCCGGAGGACCGCCTCCAGGACCACACCTAGCTGCCCTTCCGCCCCCATCCAGAGCTGCTCGAGCGCGGGGCCGACGGCCGAGCGAGGGCCGGGCCGGGGCTCGAGCAGCGTGCCGTCGAGCAGGGCCACCCGCAGCCCCTGGACCATGTCCTCGACGCTGCCGTAGCGGGTCGACTGCTGGCCCGAGGAGCGGGTCGAGATCAGACCACCCACCGTCGCCATCTCCAGCGAGGTCGGGTAGTGGCCGAGGGTCAGACCGCGCTGGTTCAGATGCGTCTCCAGCGCCAGCCCGCGGACGCCCGCCTGGACCCGGCAGAGGAGGTTCACCTCGTCGACCTCCATGATCCGGTCCAGCCGGCCGAGGTCGATCGCCAGCTCGCCCTGGGCGCCGGCCAGCGCCCCGCAGACGCCGCTGCCGCCGCCGGCTGCCAGCACCCGCAGGCCGCGCTGGGCCGCCCAGGCCAGCACCTTCGCGACCTCCTCGTACGAGCCGGGCTTCACCACCAGCAACGCCGGGTCCCGCAGCCCGGCGCGGCGGCGCATCACGCCCAGCGGCCAGAGGTCGTGGACCGGCCGCGTGGCGACCGCGGCCGCGCCCAGCAGCCCGACCAGCTCCTCCTTCAATCGAATCGCACCAGGCGCCGCGTCTCCTCGACGTCCCGCGCGATCTGCGCGACCAGCGCCTCCAGGCTCGGGAACTTGATGTCGTCGTGCAGGCGGGCTACGAAGCGCAGCTCCACCGGGTGCTGGTAGAGGTCGCCCTCGAAGTCCAGAATGTAGCCCTCGACCTTGAGCTCCTTCCCGTCCAGCGTGGGCCGGTAGCCGACCGAGAGAGCCGCTCGCCGCAGCCCGTCCGGGAGCGCCGCGCGGCCAGCGTAAGCGCCCCGCTTGGGGATCAGCTTGTGGGGCTCGACCGCGATGTTGACCGTGGGAAAGCCGATCGTCTGCCCGATCCGGTCGCCCGGCTGGACGAGACCCGACATCGAGAACTCACGCCCCAGCAGCCGGTTGGCGTCGCCGATCTCGCCCAGCGTGACCAGCCGGCGGACGTCCGAGCTGTGCAGCTCCTCGCCCTGGAGCCGGTAGGGCGGCACCTCCTCCACCCGGTAGCCGTTCTGCTCCAGCCAGGCCCGGCTGCCCTGCCGGCCCCGGCCGAAGGCGAAGTCGAAGCCGACGACCAGCACCCGAGGCTCCATCGCGGCCCGGAGCCGCGCCATGAACTCGTCCGGACCCAGTGCCGCGACCTCGCGGTTGAACTCGACGACGATCGCCTCCTCGACGCCCTGCGCCTCGATCAGAGCCAGCTTCTCCCCCAGCGTGGTGATCGACTGCGGGCAGTTCTCCGGGTCGAGCACGCAGCGCGGATGGGGATCCAGGGTGATCAGCGCGGCGGGCACCCGCTCCCGCGCGGCGGCAGCCCGCAGGCGGCGGAGCACCTCCTGGTGGCCGACGTGGACGCCGTCGAAGCTGCCGATGGTCAGCGCCACCGGGCCCAGGGCCTCAGGGGGAAACCCGAAGTGAACCCTCAGTTCAGAACCTTCTGGGGCACGAAGGTGCGGCGCAGCGGGTCGGCGTGGCCGATGGCGATCAGCCGGCCGCTCTGGTCGTGGGCGCGGAGCGGCCCCGGGCCAGGTTCCGGGAGCACCCGGACGGCCCGCCCCTGGCGGACCATCGCCTCCTGCTCCACCGTCAGCCGCACCCCCTCCATCGCCGGCAGGATGGCCTCCGGCGGCAGCAGCCTCGCCTCCACCGCGGCCGGGTCCGCGAGCTCGTCCAGCGGGGTGGCCCCTTCGATGCGGAGCGGCCCGTAGGCGGTGCGCACCAGCCGGCCCAGGTAGCCGCCCACCCCCAGCTTGCGGCCGAGGTCGCGGGCCAGCGAGCGCAGGTAGGTCCCGCTGCCGCAGACCACCTCGATGCGCGCGACCGCTTGGGCGCCAGGCCTGAATTCGAGCAGCCGGGCCTCGAACACTTCCACCTCGCGGGCCTGCGGTCGCGGTTCCTCCCCCCGGCGGGCGCGGCGAAAGGCCCGCTCGCCGGCCACCTTCACGGCGGAGTAGGCGGGCGGCTCCTGCAGGATGCGGCCGACGAAGCCCGCCAGCGCCTGCGCGACCTCGGCCTCCCCCAGCTGGCTGGGATCGCCGGCCGCCACCGGCTCCGCCTCGGCGTCGTCGGTCTCCGACCGGAACCCCAGGTGCACCTCGGCCACGTAGGTCTTGGGCAGCTGGAGGGCGTAGTCGGCCAGCCGGGTGGCCGACTCGAAGAGGATGGGAAGGACCCCGGTCGCCAGGGGGTCGAGGGTGCCGGCGTGACCCACCCGTCGGGCTCGGGTCAGGTCGCGGAGGCGGCGGACGGCGGCGAAGGAGGTCGCGCCCGGCGGCTTATCGAGGTTGAGGACGCCGGAGCGCATGCCCACCTTCCAGCAAGCCGATCATCTGGCTGGCCGCGGCCAGCACGCCGGCGATGGCTCGGTCCATCGGCTCCTCGATCTCGGCCCCCGCCGCCCGCAGGTGCCCGCCGCCGCCGAACTGGGCGCAGAGGGCGGCGGCGTCCACCGAGCCCCGGCTGCGCACGCTGATCTTGGTCAGCCCAGCCTGGACCTCCTTGAAGAGGATGGCCAGGTCGAGGCCGGCGATGGAGTTCAGCGTGTCGATGATCCCCTCCGACTCCGCCATCACGGCCTGCGCCTCCTTGAGCATGCGGCGGGTCACCTTGGCCCAGGCGATCCGGCCTTCCATGTCCACCTGCATGGAGGCGATCGAGAGGGCCGAAAGCTTGAGCGTGGTCAGCGGCCGCGACTTGTAGACCTTGGTCGCGATGTAGCTGGGGTCGGCGCCCAGCGAGGCCAGCCGGGACGCGTCCTCCAGGACCTTGGCGGTCGTGTTCTCATGCCGGAAGCCGCCTGTGTCCGTCATCAGCGCCGTGTACAGGTTGGTGGCGACGCTGGCGGTGATCGGATAGCCGTAGGCGTCCAGCATCTGCATCACCATCTGACCCACGGCCGACGCCTCGATGTCGATCACGTTGACGTCGCCGAACATGGCGTTGGTCGAGTGGTGGTCGATGTTGACGATGGCGGCCTGCTCGTGGATGTACCTGGCGGCGCTGCCCGAACGCTCCAGGTTGCCGGCGTCGAAAAAGAGCACCAGGTGCGGCCGGGCTCCGGCCGGGGGCCGCTCCAGGATCTGGTCGAAGCCGGGGAGCCAGGCGTAGAGGTCGGGCACCGGCGGCGGGATCACCACGTAGACCTTCTTGCCCAGGCTGCGCACCACCTCGGCGAAGGCCAGGCTGCAGCCGAGAGTGTCGCCGTCGGCGTCCTTGTGGCCCAGGATGAGGATCTCGTCGTTGGCCTCCAGGAGGTCGTGGACCTCCTTGAAGAGGCTCTGAAGGCTGGCCGCGGCTATGAGTCGGGGTCCTTCTCGGACGCGGGTGGCAGTATCTCCCGCAGCAGCTTAGAGATGTGGACGCTGTACTCGATCGAGGGGTCGAGCTCGAAGTGCAGCTCGGGCGAGAACTTCAGGTTCTCCAGGCGGCGGCCGAGCTGGCGCCGGATCAGGCCCTTGGCGCTCTCCAGCCCGGCCAGCGAGCTCTTCTGCGCCGCCTCCTCGCCCAGCACCGAGACCCGCACCCGGGCCAGACGCAGGTCGGCGGACATCCGCACCTCGGTGATGCTGACGAATCCGATGCGGGGGTCCTTCAGGTCGCGGCGGATGATGCTCATGATCTCCTCGCGGACCTGAGCCCCCACCTGGTCGGTCCGGTAGCCCATCTCGACGACCTCCCGTATCAGGAGCTTTCTCAGATTTCCTCGCGCTCGAGCCGGAAGCATTCCAGGACGTCGCCCGGCTGGAAGCCCTCGAACATCTCCAGGCCGATGCCGCACTCCTGGCCGGCGGGCATCTCGCGCACGTCCTCCTTGAAGTGCTTGAGGGAGCTGATCCGCCCCTCCCAGACCTGCTCTTTGCCGCGCATCAGCTTGACCCAGTCGCCGCGGCTCACCTTGCCCTCCAGCACGCGGCTGCCGGCGATCAGGCCCAGGCGCGGGATCTTGATCGGCGTGATCACCTCCGCCCGGCCTTCCCAGACCTGCCGGTAGGTAGGCTCGCGGAGGCCCTTGGCGGCCCGCTCCACGTCCTCGGTCAGCTTGTAGATGACATCGTAGTAGCGGACCTCGACCTTCTCGCGCTCGGCCGCCCTCTCGGCCGCCGGCGTCGGCTTCAGGTTGAAGCAGACGATGATCGCGTTGGAGACGCTGGCCAGCAGGACGTCGGCGTCGGTGACCGCGCCCACCCCCTGGCGCACGACCTTGATCTGGACCAGCGGGTCCTCGATCTTCTGGAGCGTGGCCAGCACTGCTTCCAGGGCGCCCTGGGCGTCGGCCTTGACGACCAGGTTGAGCTCCTTGACCTCGCCCTCCTGGGCCCGGCGGGCCAGCTCCTCCAGGGTCAGGCGGGGCGCCCGCTCGCTGGCCGCCTCCAGCGCGCGCTTCTCCTGCAGCTTGGAGAGGGCGATCTGGCGGGCCACCTTCTCGGAGCCGACCACCTGGAAGATGTCGCCGGCGGCCGGCACCTCGCTCATGCCCGAGACCACCACCGGGGTGGCCGGAAGGGCCTCGGAGACGGCCTGGCCCCGGTCGTCGGAGAGCGCCCGCACCCGGCCGTAGATGTGGCCGCACACGAAGTGGTTTCCCACCCTCAGCGTGCCCGCCTGGACGAGCACGGTCGCCACCGCGCCCCGGCCGCGCTCCAGGTGGGCGTCGACGACGGTGCCCAGCGCCAGGCGGTCCGGGTTCGCCTTCAGCTCCAGGATCTCGCTCGAGAGCACGATCGTGGTCAGGAGGTCGTCCAGGCCCTGCCCGGTCTTGGCCGACGCGTGCACGCACTCGTGCTCGCCGCCGTAGTGGCGGGTGACGATCCCGGCCTGGGCCAGCTGCTGGTGGACGCGATCGACGTTGGCGTTCTCCTTGTCGACCTTGTTGATGGCGACCACGATCGGCACCCGCGCCGCGCGGGCGTGCTGGATCGCCTCCACCGTCTGCGGCATCACCCCGTCGTCGGCCGCCACCACCAGCACCGCCACGTCGGTCACCGAGGCGCCGCGGGCGCGCATGGCGGTGAAGGCCTCGTGGCCGGGGGTGTCGATGAACACGACGGTGTGGCCGTCCCGGGTCTGGACCTGGTAGGCGCCGATCCTCTGGGTGATGCCGCCGGCCTCGCCCGCCGCCACCTTGGTCTTGCGGATGGCGTCCAGGATCGAGGTCTTCCCGTGGTCGACGTGGCCGAGGACGGTCACGATGGGCGGCCGCTCGCGCAGCCTGGAGGGGTCCTCGTTGGCGAGCGAGAAGAGCTCCTCGCGGGTGGTGGCCACCACCGCGCCCTCCCCGTCGCCCGACTCCACGGCGACCACGTCCTCGGAGGCGATCGGCTCCACCTGGAAGCCGAACTCGTCGGCCACGATCTCGGCGGTGCCGAAGTCGATGACCTGGTTGATCGTGGCCATGATCTTCGACTGGATCAGCTTCTTGATCACCTCGACCGAGCTGACGCCCAGCCGTTCGGCCAGCTCCTTGACGGTCACGGTCGGCGGCAGCACGATCTTGCGATCGCCGTTGGTCTCCACCCGCGTGGGTGCGGCCTTGGCGCCGAACTGGCTGCGGGCCGCCTCGATCGCCTGCTGGGAGAGGGGCGCGGACGCATTGCGGACCAGCCGTTGCTGCTTGAGCAGGCTGAGCAGCTCGCCCTGGTTGACTCCAAGCTCGCGCGCGAGTTCGTGGACCTTCATGCCCGAACTGATGATTCTACGGGGGCCGGTTCGCCGGCACGCCGAGGTATTCGGAGGCCAGGCCGGCGAGTTCCAGGAACGGGTGGCTGGAGGAGCGGGTGCCCGCAGACGCAAAGCGGCTGTGGGCGGTACGCATCGGAGGATGCGTGACGACGATCGGCCGGGCCCCGTGACGCCGAAATTCGCCGGAAATGGGCTACGAAGGCCCGGCGGGCTCGGTGGACTGGCCCCCGAGGGCCGAAGCCATTTCGGCCCAGAGAGAGGGGTGGACGGGGGCTTTCAAGGCTCGCTCCAGCGCGCGGCGGCGGCGGGCGAGCTCCACGCAGTCGGCGCTGGCGTGCAGGTAGGCGCCGCGACCCGGGGCGCGGCCGGTCGGGTCGAGCCTGACCTCGCCGGTGGGGGCGCGCACCAGGCGCAGGAGGCCGCGCTTGCCGGCCTCCTCGCGGCAGGCCACGCAGGTCCGTACCGGTTCACGCCTGGTCTTCGGCATTCGAGGGCGAGTGCGCCTTATCCGGGGTCGCGGGACCCCGCATCCGAGGGCGAATGCGGCTTATGCGGGGGTTGGGCGCCATCTTCGGCGGCGGGCTTGATGTCGATCCGCCAGCCGGTCAGCTTGGCGGCCAGCCGGGCGTTCTGCCCGTCGCGCCCGATGGCCAGCGACAGCTGCGCGCGTGGGACCACGACCGAGGCGGTGCGCGTGGCTCGGTCCACCTTCACCTCCAGCACCGAGGCCGGGCCCAGGGCGGCGGCCACGAAGCGCGGGGGATCCTCCGACCAGGGCACGATGTCCACGTGCTCCCCGCCCAGCTCGCTCAAGAGCGAGCGGTGGCGGATCCCCTTGGGCCCCACGCAGGCGCCGACGGGGTCGATGCCGGGCTGAGTGCTGGAGACGGCGACCTTGGTCCGCAGCCCGGGCTCGCGGGCGATGGCCCGCACCTGCACGGCGCCGCTGGCCAGCTCGGGTACCTCCGCCTCCAGGAGGCGGTGCACGAAGAGACGGCTGGCCCGGGAGACGCGCACCTGCGCCCGGCGCGGGCTTCGCTGCGCCTCCAGCACGACCACGGTCAGCGGCCGCCCGGGATGCACGACCTCGCCCGGGATCTGCTCGTCGGGCGGCATCACCCCTTCCGCCTTGCCCAGGTCCACGTACACGGTCCCCGCCTCGACCCGGTCCACGGCGCCGGTGACCAACTCCCCGCGGCGCTCGCTCACCTCCCGCAGGGCGCGGTCCCGCTCGAGCTCGCGGATGTGGCGCATGACGGCGGCCCGCGCCGTCTGGGCGGCCAGGCGCAGGAACTCCTCCGCCGGCAGCCTGGTCACCGACTCGGCGCCGTCGGCGCCCAAAACGCGGCTGGAGACCTCGAGGGTGCCGGTCTCCGGGTCCAGGCGGACCGAGATCTCGCCCGGCGGCGCGAAGGCCCGCTTGTAGGCGTCCGCCAGCGCCGCCTCCACGGTCTGCAGCAGCTCGTCCAGCGGGATTCCCACCTCGGCGTTGAGCTGCTCGAGGGCGCTCATGATCGAGCTCCCGCCCGACGCGCCCTCAGAGGCTGACCGCGAGGCGCCCGGCGACAATGTCGTCCCAACCCATGTGGAAGACCTCCGTGGCCCGGCCGCGGACGGCGATTCCGGCCTGGTCCACGACCTCCAGCGTGCCCTCGACCACGGCTTCGGCCTGGCCGGAGCGGTAGCGGATGTTGACCCGGCGGCCCTGGAAGCGCTCGTACTCGTCGCGGCTGC
>WNFB01000692.1_pt1 | contig 28115 bp, 22 predicted proteins | sample 5400501 | NCBI WGS metagenome assembly WNFB01 (sample SAMN13153341, study PRJNA577476) | soil metagenome | isolation source: 200 cm saprolite under Douglas fir tree site 2 hole 1 | place: USA:California | collected 2015-04-18
GACGGAATCCGTACGTGCTTACGAGTTTCCCGACCGGGACCCGGTGCCCATGAGTCAGCCTTTGGAGTTCAACGGCAGCATCACAGCTCTGTGGACCGAGTCGAGTGGTAGCACGGCGATAGCAATTTCAAGAAATTCAGAAATGGGGGGATATGAGGCCTTTCGCTTGGCGATCGCTTGTGGCCGGTAGTCTGATGCTCGCAGCACTGGCAAGTGCGGCGACGCGTCCCCAGTACGGCGGTGCAGTGCGCATTTCCACGCGGATCGCGCCAGCCTCTCTAGATCCGGCGGATGGCGCACAGCAGGACTCGATTACTCGACGCAACCTCACTCGACTGATCTTCGATACTCTGGTCACGCTGGATAATGCAGGCAAAGTCCAGCCCGCCCTCGCGACTTCGTGGAAAGCCGAATCGGGCACCCAGCGCTGGGAATTCAGGCTTCGGCGCGATGTGAAGTTTCACGATGGCTCGCCGCTGACGGGCGATGCAGTTGCCGCGTCGTTACGAACGGCCAATCCAAAGCGGAGTATTTTTCCGAACGGCGACTCGGTTGTGATCGAATGCGATGCGCCAGCCCCGAATCTGCTGGGGGAACTCGCGCTGCCACGGAATGCGATTGCCAAGCGTACGGTCCCTGGCAAGATCCTCGGCACCGGACCCTTCCAGATTGCGGACTGGCAGCCTGGCAAGAAACTCACACTGCAAGCTGAAGAAGGGTATTGGAATGGGCGCCCCTTCATCGATTCCATCGCGATCGAGATGGGCAAGAGCTTCCGCGATCAAATGATTTCGCTGGAGTTGGGCAAAACCGATTTGATCGAGGTTGCACCCGAGCAGGCACGCCGCACCATGATGGAAGGCCGTCATGTTGTGACCTCTGCACCGGTCGAGCTCATCGCCCTGGTGTTCGCGCGTGACCGCCAGTCCGCGGAGGATGGGAAGCTGCGAGAAGCTGTCTCGCTCAGCCTCGACCGCGCCTCCATCCGAAACGTTCTGCTGCAGGGGCAAGGTGAGCCCGCAGCAGGCATTCTGCCGAACTGGATCAGTGGCTACGCATTTGTTTTCCCGGTTGATGCCAATTTGCGGCGCGGCCAAGAATTACGTGGCGAGGTACCGCGCGCCCCCGTCTGGACGCTCAGCTACGATGCCGGAGATCCACTAGGCCGGCTGATTGCAGAACGCATTGCCTTGAACGCCCGCGACGCGGGTATTGCGCTTCAGCCCACACTATCCGTAACGGCCGATGTACGGCTGGTGCACGTTCTTCTGGGTTCCATCGATCCCCACATTGCGTTGGCAAACGTTGGTGCTAGTCTTGGATTATCGCAACCGAAGTTCAACGGCAGTTCTGCGGAAGACCTGTACCAGGCCGAAAGCGCCATCTTGCGGACACAGCGCTTGATCCCATTGTTTCAATTGCCGGCAGCTTATGCTCTGAGTCCCTCGGTCAAAGCCTGGAATCAGGAGCGGGACGGAACCTGGGGCCTGCAAGATGTCTGGCTGGAGACCGAGAAGCCATGAGTTTTCGCCGCAAACTTCTGGCGGTATTCGCGCTGACGGTTTTTGTTTCAGTGGCAGGGGTGGCGTGGATCGTCTCGGCGGTTACTCGCCGGGCCTTTGAACAAGCGGATGCAGAACGCACGGTCGCTCTGACTGCACAATTCCGCCGCGAGTTCAGCCGGTCAGGCGAAGACGTGCTCCGTCGCGTGCAAGCCATCGCGGGCAGCGAGGCAACAATGCACATGGCTCTGGCGCTCAGCCACGGCTCTCCGGATTATGCCACGTACCTCAGCGAAGCCAAATCAATAGCGGAGAACCAACAACTTGATTTTCTGGAATTCGTGGACGGCCAGGCGACCATTATTTCATCGGCACAGTGGCCGGCGAAATTTGGATACAAAGAGAGTTCGGTCTCCAATCTTGCGCAATCAGTATCGAAGAATGCTTTTCTCAAGCAGGAAGAACTTCCGGATCGCGCAGTATTGGGCTTATTTGCCGTGCGTGCGGCTAGCGTGGGGGAGAAACCGCTATATGTGATCGGCGGGCGCCGGCTGGACAAGGATTTTCTCGCGAGTCTGGAACTCCCTGCCGGGATGCGTGCCATGCTGTATCAGAACCTCGGACCGGGATTCTCCTTGCAACTTCTCATCGATCCATCTGGCGGTGTGCGGCGGACAGACAAGCTTTCGCCTTTGATTTCGAAAATTCAGCAGCAAGGACAGGAGGCTTCAGAGATCGTTCACTGGTCGTCCAATGCCGTAGATGATGAAATGATCCATGCCATTCCGCTCAAGGGACAGGAAGACCAGTTGCTCGGGGCCCTGCTGGTGGGCAACTCGCGAAGCACCTACGTGGAACTGGAGCGACGCATCCGTGCGGTGGCACTGCTGGTCGGCGGAGGTGGCATCCTTCTCGCGGTCCTGCTCAGCGGGTGGGCGGCAGCCCGGGTTACGCAGCCGGTCGAGCAGTTGGCGGCAGCGGCTCGAGAAGTTGCGGCTGGGAATTGGAACGTGCACGTCCAAGTAGACTCTGCGGACGAACTAGCCGAGTTGGCGGAAGCCTTCAACCGCATGACCCATGAACTTTTGGAACAAAGAGAGCGCCTGGTGCAGACTGAGCGCGTGGCGGCCTGGCGGGATCTGGCACGGCGACTGGCTCATGAACTTAAGAACCCGCTCTTCCCACTGCAGCTCACCGTCGAAAACCTGACTCGCGCCCGCCAGCAAAGTCCAGAAGAGTTCGAAGAAATTTTCCGGGAGAGTTCCTCCACACTCCTGGCCGAAATCGCCAACCTCAAGGCGATCATTTCGCGCTTCAGTGAGTTCTCCAAGATGCCGCAACCGCAATTGCAGCGAGTGCAGTTGAACGATGTCATACACGGTGTGGGGCGATTATTTCAGGCACAGCTTCAGTCTTCCAACCGTCCTGCCATCACGTACAACCTTGCTCTGGACGAGCACCTGGAGCCGATTGCCGCCGATCCCGAATTACTACATCGAGCAATTTCAAATCTCGTGTTGAATGCTATGGATGCCATGCCTCAAGGCGGCACACTCACTCTCCGCACGCGGCAGGATGGTGACCGGGTGTACCTTGAAGTTACTGACACGGGAAGCGGACTGACTGCGGAGGAGTGTGAGCGCTTGTTCACGCCCTACTACACTAGCAAGCAGCACGGTACAGGGCTCGGGTTGGCAATCGTACAGTCGGTTGTGACCGATCATGGAGGTAGGATCCGTGTCCAAAGCTCGCCGGGCCGCGGTACGACATTTCAGATCGAACTGCCAAGTAATATGGAGAAACTGCCAGCCGCTGCGCAGCAAGGTTCCAGCGCGAGCATATAAAGGATAGAGTCGCTGCAACAAGCATGCCGCAAAAAGCACATCTTCTGATCGTGGACGACGAGGCCAACACGCTGGCATCACTGGCGCGCGCTTTTCGGCTGGCTGGGCACGAGGCCACGGTTTGCGACAACGCCGCAAAAGCTCTCGAGCTTGCAAAGTCGCAACATTTTGACCTGATCCTCTCGGACGTGGTCATGCCAGGCAAAGATGGCTTGTCGCTACTCGAGGATCTGAAGTCACACGGAGCCGCTGCTCCGGTCGTCATGATGTCTGGCCAGGCGCATATTGAGATGGCGGTGCGTGCAACCCGGCTGGGAGCTCTCGATTTTCTTGAGAAACCCATTTCCACCGAGAAACTGCTCTTGACCGTGGAGAACGCACTCAGGCTGCAGCAGCTCGAGGCTGAAAACCGGCAGCTTCGTCAACGACTGGGGAAGCACGAAATCATCTGGCAAGGTGAGGCGATGCGCAAAGTGATGGCGCAGGTGCAGCGCGTGGCGGCGAGCGAGACTCGGCTCTGTATTCTGGGCGAAACCGGCACCGGAAAGGAGTTAGTGGCGCGTACGCTGCACGAGCGCAGCCCGCGAGCCTCAGGGCCGTTCATCACGTTGAATTGCGCCGCCGTACCTGCAGAATTGATCGAATCCGAATTGTTCGGACACGAGAAAGGCTCGTTTACCGGTGCCGCAGGACGTCACATCGGAAAATTTGAGCAGGCTGAGCACGGCACGATTTTTCTCGACGAGATTGGCGACATGCCTTTGCCCATGCAGGCCAAACTCCTGCGGGTGCTGGAAGAAGGCGAGGTGGAGCGAATCGGCGGGGACAAACCGATTGCCGTCGACGTCCGGGTGTTGGTCGCGACGCACCGAAATTTGGAGTCGCAGGTTCGGGAAGGTAAATTCCGCCAGGATTTATTCCATCGCGTCTACGTCTTTCCGTTGCTGCTTCCGCCGTTGCGCGAGCGTCGCGAAGATATTGCTGCTCTGGTGGAACATTTCTCGCGACAGCTGAGCGCACAGAATAGCTGGAAAGCGGTCCCATTCACTCCGGAAGCGATGCAGGCATTTCAGGAATATTCCTGGCCGGGTAATGTTCGCGAATTACGGAATATGGTGGAACGGGTCATGCTGTTGGCGACTGACGGTCAGGTGGACTTGGCGACCGTGCAGCTTGCGGTGCCGCACATGCCAGCCGCAACCTCCGCAGTTGTTCCTTCCTCCGGATCACTCGCCGATCGTGTCCAGAGCTTTGAGCGCGAGGTCATACTTGCCGAACTCAAGCGCAACAACTATAACGTCACAAACGCGGCAAAGATTCTGGGGCTGGAACGAAGTCATCTTTACAAGAAGGCGGAGCAACTAGGAATCGATCTCTCCGCCATCCGCAGGGAACAGGAATCATCGCACGATTAGTTGTGTTTCGATCAGAATCCAACGTAATAAGGCACTTCCACAAAACGTCTCGCGGTGGCCGTTAATTGCCTAATCTGCCGCCGCTGCGCTCCGTCTCAAGCCGCTCTTCAGGTCGGCTGCTAGCAGTCGGTGGAACAGATGCTCGCCCGCTTCACGCCGCACCGATAGCCGCCCGGCTCGGTATGCGCGAGACTTAAGGCCGCGCTGCACCGCTTCGCAGATCCCGAGATCTTCATCCTGGACGCGAGCGCCTACCAGAACACTCTGCTGGTTGTATTCGCGCCGCGCATCGCTTACGTCACTGAAGTAGAAGTCAAAGACAACCCTACAGTGGTCCACATCCAAGGGCAGCACCAGGTTGGTATCCATATAGCCTTCGTAGCAGTTGATCATTAGATTCGGATATTGCCAGAAGTACCAGGCGCGATCACCCTTGCGGGTAGTACCTGTTGCCGCATCCTCATTGGATGACACCATGGGACTCGACTGCAAACAATGCCGGTCTTCATTCTCGATGGTGTACTCCTTGTAATCGAGTACGCTGTTCAACCCCTTATGCAGATGCGGCACGTGGTAACCGCCATCAAGATAGTTATCGACGAACACCTTCCAGTTGCAGTGGATGTCGTACACGCGGCGGTCAAAGTAGCGCAGCTTATTGAGGCCGAGCGGCGCGACGCGCTTGACTAACCCGCCGAGAAAATCTGTGAGCGACTCGGCCTTGGGATCCAGGTTCACAAGAACAAATCTCTCCCAAGTCTCGGTCTTCACCGGAACAAGTCCGTTCTGATTACGATCAAAATTTTTTACGCCATCGAACTCAGGCATACCCTTAAGCGAGCCATCCAGACCGTAGTTCCAGCCGTGGTAAGGACAATGCAGAAGTTGGGTTTGCCCGTAGGGCTCGGTCACTACAGCCGCCGCATGATGCCGGCACACATTAAAGAACGCCCGTAGTACGCCATCGTTGCCACGCACGGCTACGATTGGTTCTCCCGCGACATTCGCCGTCACGAACTGCCCGGGCTTCTCCACCTGGTCCACTCGGCCCAGCGTCTGCCAGGTGCGGCTGAATACCGTCTGTTTTTCCAACTCAAAGATGCGCGTGTCCACGTACCAGGGCGCAGGAATCGTGGAGGCTTCCGCCAAAGGCGCGTTATCGTCGTAAATCGAGAGAACCTTCTGCAACGATAGTTCTGTCATCTTTTCTTTCTACTCCCATCTCCCTGAACGAGTGCCGTTCTGTATCAGGCACATTGTTGAGCACCAATCGCTCTCCGCAATAGTGACGCATCGGGGCGTCGATGATACGCGTGCGCTTGGCTTCCGAGCACGGGCGGGGCGGCTTGTGGCGGCGATAGCGCGGAGAAGTAACCATACTGGTGGCGATGCCGCTCATGAGAGAGTCAGCGAACAATATCTAAAACGTGTTCGAATATCAATTCAATTTTCCAGGCGGCGAAAAGCCGATGGTCCGCCTACGAGTACTATGGCCATGGTACCGTGCAAGTTCGAGAATGATCAAAGTTGGCTTCGAGGCAAAACGGGGGCAGTTGAATCAGTTCACCTGATCAGATAAAACCTCTTAAACAACAAATCAATGAAATGTGCCGTCGCAAAGGCCCAGATTTCAGCGTTCCGATTGACGCGTCACCACTTTGTGGATCGAAACCAAAGCGATCTAACCAAAGTATGCGAAGACGTGTGTGGTATTCAGTCTCAAGTGATGTCCGCTGCCGAGATCGCTTTATGGACAAGGACACATGGCCTTACCCGCACCGACATTCATTCGGCGTTGTGGAAGAGCCGTACCTTGGTCAAAACTTCTTGTATGCGCGGGACCCTCCACATCCTATCTGCCGCTGATTTCCCTATTTACATAAATGCACTGAAAAGCAGCCGGAGTCGTGAAACACTGCGCATCATGGCTAGATACGGTGTCACGCAAAAAGAAGCCTGCGGTGTGATGGAAACCGTGGTGGAAGCTCTTGCTGACGGTCCTATGACGCGGCGCCAACTGACTGAACGAATCTTGTCTCTGAAAATCTTGGGGAAGAAGGCCAAGTTTTGGTTTGAGCAGAGTTGGTGGGGCGTGGTCAGACAGGCGATTGTTGAGGGCTTGATTTGCTATGCGCCCGGTCGAGACCAGCAAGTGACGCTCGTCCGGGTTGATCAATGGCTGCCAAAACAACGAGAAGTCTCTGAACTGGAAGCCAAACAAATCCTCCTACGCCGATATTTGCGCGCTTATGGTCCGGCAACGCTTCGGGATTTTTCTCGATGGGCAGGTATTTCGATGAAAGACGCCAAGATTTTTGGGGAATTGCAAGAAGAATTGCTTGAGGTTCGTGTTGAGGAAAAAAAAGGAGCGGATAAGACAGGCTGGATTCTGCGCGAAGATTATGACGAACTGACAAATACATATTTGAACGATCACATTCTGCGCCTACTACCAAGTTTTGATCCCTATATGCTTGGTCACGCAGAAAAAACTCATTTGGTGGACGCACCCTACTACAAACGAATCTATCGGAACGCGGGATGGATCTCGCCAGTTGTATTGCTAAACGGAAGGGTAGTCGGTATTTGGTTTAGCAAGCGTCGAGGGAATCGATTGTCTTTGGGAATAGAACCAATTGAGAAATTCTCCAAAGCTATTCGTAAGAAGATTGAAGAAGAAGCTGCAAGCCTGGGAGAGTTCTTAGGAAATCCATTGGAAATTAGAATCACCGAATAGAGTCGTGCTCGAAATTACGAGCTTCCAATCAGGATTCCAGTCAAAAATACCAGCCCCCCGCCCAGCACCACCTGAAATGTAGCGGACAGGAACGGCGTGTCCATATAGCGATGCCGAACGTAGCTGATGGCTCCAAGCTCGACGGCCACAACCGCTACCGCGGCCGCCATGGCTAATCGGAAATCGGGGATCAGGAACGGCAAGGTGTGGCCAATCCCTCCCATGGCCGTCATAACACCGGTGACCGTGCCGCGCAACAGTGGCCGGCCGCGGCCAGTAAGTGATCCATCATCGGAGAGCGCCTCCGCGAAAGCCATTGAAATGCCCGCTCCGACCGAAGCCGCCAATCCTACCAGGAATGCGTCCCAGGTGTTCTTGGTTGCGAACGCGGCGGCAAAAACCGGGGCCAGCGTGGAAACCGACCCATCCATCAGACCGGCCAGCCCAGGCTGCACAATCTGGAGCACGAACAAGCGCCGCTGGGCTTCTTCTTCCTTCTTTTGCACGACGGGAGTGATGCTCTCCTGTAGTGATTCTGCAGTAGCATAATGACGACGCTCGACCTCGGCCAGATCGCCCAGGAGCTTGCGGATGCCGGCGTCGCTCACCTGCTGGATCGCGCGTTCATAAAAACGGCGGGTTTCGAGTTCCATCACTTCCACCTGCTTGCGCACAATGATTCCCAATCACCAACCGCAAGGGCCCAGTCGCGCCCATTCTATCGTGAGCTGTCATTAAAACTATTTGGCAACTTGTACAAAGAGTGGCTTTCCTTTAATCGCAAATACTGAAGCGAACGGTGCTTCGCAACCATCTATTGCTAGAAGCCTGAACAAAGACGCCCCGCGCGAGGTACAAAATGCCCTTACAGTGGAGTCGCGCCCTTGACGCAGCCCTTGCCGAAGCGAAGGCGAGTAACAAGGTATTATTATTGGATTTCAGTGCTGCCCCGGCATGAGGAGGATGTGTTCGGCTGGATGCCGAATCGTACTCCGATGAGGACACGGCCGGCTACATCACGCAGAATTTTCTTCCGCTAAAAGCCCACATCAAAGAACATCCTGCATGGTTCCACCGTTTCGATGTTCTGTGGACACCAACGGCGCTGATCCTGGATGCCGGCGGAGTTGAGAGGTTCCGTAGCGAAGGCTATCTCCCGAGGCCTGAATTCCGGGCCCAATTAGCGATGGGGCTGGCTCGGGTTGACTTCATGCGCAAGAAGTTCGCGGAAGCGGACCGCCGTTATGATGAGATTATCCGCGAACATTCCAGTACCTCCGTCGTGCCGGAAGCCGTCTACTGGAAGTGGGTGAGCCGCTATAAAAACACGAATGACCACACCGTGCTGGGAGAGGCCGCAAAGGAACTGAAGCAGTATCGGAATAGCTTATGGGCCAAGAAAGCATCGATCTGGGCGGCTTGAAGATTCCGACGTGAGCAAGGAAAAGACGGGTTCGGGTCGGCGAGTTAGGTGTCGTATCCCTTCCCGGGCGTTATCAGTTCGCGGCTCCACTGGTGCTTTGAGCGGCGGCATTTGTCACTGGCAGAGTCGCCCGAACCGTTGTGCCGCTACTTCCAGAATGGATTTGTAGATGCCCCCCCAGTTGACGGACTCGCTCTCGCATCCCCTGAATACCAACGCCGGGCGTAATTGGCCCAAAAGAATTACGATAATTATCGGCGGACATCCCCTTTCCACGATCACGCACCGCAACGCTGACATGGTTCGAGTTGCGCGCGATCCGAATGCTGGCCGTAGGACTACCCGAATGGCGGTGAATGTTTGTGAGGCACTCTTGTACCATACGAAAAATAGTTGTCTCCAACTCTCGCGGGAGCCGGCCTAGATCAGGCGCAATCTCCAAATCGACAGGAATCTTGCTTCGTTTCGCAAAACCATCCACAAACCAGCAAACCGCAGACGGCAGCCCGGATTCGTCGAGCAATGGGGGATGTAGCAGATGGGAAGTGGTCCGCAGCTCTTTGGAAAGCTGTTGCACCAATGCAATGCTTTCTCGAACAGCATTTGCCGCGTTGGGAGCGAGGCCTTCATTTTTCTGAACCAATGACAGATTTATGTCTAAGGCGACAAGGATCTGTCCAGCGCTATCGTGGAGCTCGCGTGCGATGCGCCGCCTCTCATCATCTTGAAGTTGCAGCAGACGAGCAGTGAGTGCACGCAGACTCTCTTCCGCGCGCTTGCGCCCGGTAATATCGGTATTGATTTGCAACCATCCCAGGGGATTGCCCTCCGCACTTCGCCAAAGAGTCCAGCGGCTGTTTACGGTGACGCGGCTGCCGTCCCGTCTGGTGTGTATGAGTTCGCCTTCCCAGCTCCCCTCCCGCACCAGCACTTCTCTGATCTCTTCAAATGGAATGGGGAATTCCGTTTGCAGCAACATGCCCGAGCGATTTTCCAAGGCTTCCTCTTTCGTCCTGCCGTACAAGCGTTCGGCGCCTTCGTTCCAGTAAGAGATAGTGCCATCGAAGCCGCGGATGAAGATAGCGTCATTGGCCAAGTCCAGTAGCCGGGACTGTTCTCGTAACACAGCCGTCTGCCGTTCGAGCGCCTCTTGGGCTTGAATACGCTCTTGGATCTGCGCTTGGAGCAGCCGATTGGATTGCGCTAGCTCGGCAGTGCGCTCACGAACTCGTATTTCGAGTTCCTCGTGCGCCTTCCGCAACTCTTCATCTGCCCGCTTGCGTTCGGTGATGTCGCGCGCGATCTTGGAGGCGCCAACGATCCGGCCAGTCGAATCCTTCATCGGCGATATGGTCAACGAAACATCGACTCTCTTGCCGAGTTTCGTGAGGCGGACCGTTTCATAATGCTCGATGCGCTCACCGGCTCTCAGTCGCTGCAGAACTTGCCTCTCTTCACCGTGCAGCTCAGGGGGAATAATGATCGTAATCGGCTGTCCAATGACTTCTGCTTCCGTATATCCAAAAATACGTTGCGCGCCAGCGTTCCAACTGGTGATCACTCCGTTAAGATCCTTGGAGATGATCCCATCATCGGACGACTCCACAACGGCTCGCATTAGTGCGCCCATCTCGACACCCCCCGCGAAGTGGTCAAGCTTGTGGTCGATCGCGGGCTCTTTGGGAACGGGGTTCTGGAGTGAATCGTCCGAGGGGGCAGGAGTGATGGCAGACTGGTGCTCGGAGATCCTGGAGCTGAATACTGGCTTGCCCTGGCTTACCGCTTCCACGGCATCGAGAAAATCGCGCGGGACGTCAGATTTTACAACATAACCTCGTGCCCCTGCATCGATTGCTGCTGCAATTACCCCCGAAGATTCGTGCTGACTTACGATCAGAACTTCAGTTTGCGGAACTTCTTTGCGGATTTGACGCGCGGCTTCCAAACCGTTCAGGTGGGGCATGCTGATGTCGAGCACAGCTACCTGAGGCTTGAGCTCTCTGGCCTTCTGTACAGCATCACGGCCATCCACCGCCTCACCACAGACGTCCCAATCAGGGCGCAAGGATAGAAGACTGCGGAGCCCCAACCTTACCTTTTCGTGATCATCGGCTATGAGTATTCGCAGCGGCGCCACTCTGCACTCTCAAGATTCAAATATGTTCTCTCAGCGACAGTGCACATCCATCTCGGCCATCCCGAGCAAGCAGCCCAACACAGCACTCAAAAATCAAGAACGAGGACTTCGGCACACTCCAGGGGTAAAGTGACTGCTGCGGGAGAATATGAAATATGCGAGTATTCTGCCACCCGCACGGACAAAGACGTCTCGTCTAAAAGCGGGTAGCGGGCCGGCATGCTATGAGAGACTCCCTGAGAACAGACAGAGCGTAAGGCGTACAAACGCTCCCGTCCATACAGTGTTTCCTGTAGGTATGTTGAAGTGCGCAACAGCGACGGATTACTGGGGCTTGGCTGGTGGCTTGGTATCAACCTGGACCGCAGGTATGTGATCCGCCTTTCCCGTATCCACCCAGACAACCCCGAGATTGCCATTCGAATCGAGCGATTGAATCGTTCGCTGCTCGTTAGTTGTACCGCCAGTTCCGGGGCGCACGATGTCAATGGTCTTTTGAGTTGTACGGAGGTTATCACCGGGAGCCGCAGGATTTCGCTGCTCGACTCGCTCCTCGGTTACTTGTCCACCGTCCGTACCTTTGCGAAGAACTGTTGTAACTCGCTGGTTCAGACGCAAGCTGCCATCCGGAGAAGTTCCGGGAAGATTCGTTGAATAGCTTTCGACCGTCTTGCGATTCTCTCCCGGAGCGCTTGCGTCTTCCTTGCTGATGGTTTGCTCCGAAACGGCAAGCTTGCCTTCAATGTCGGGCCGCAAAACACGCTCCTCCTTAATACGGTCTTTACTCTTCTCTTCCTTAATGACACCTTCCCTGACTTCGTTTAGTTCCCAATTACCATTGGTGTCGGGCAACAGCGTCGACTTGCGAAATTCAACCGTATGATCGTTGCTGCGGGTCTCGCGTTCCTGAACCTGCTTGGCTGGCACCAAACCTCCGTTTATATCGGGGCTGAAGACGGTAGTTTTCGTCTCCCGCACAGCGGAACTAATTTGTTTCGCGTTCTGAATCTCGCGCCTCACCACCTGTAAACGGCCATTCACATCGGGATTTGAAGTGGTGCGAACGACTTTCTGTTCGCCGCCGGACAGAGTACGCGTCTCTTCTTCTGTCACCTGCATCAGCGTTTTCTGACCGTCGGGACTCCTGCCGAATGAGCGTTCTGTAGTTCGGACCGTCGTCGCGTCCACTCGAACCGATTCTTTCTCAGTATCGAGGTAAGGCTCATACCGGCCATCAGGCCCGAGGCGCTCAACAGCTTGTTTATCGACCGTGCGGCCCTTGGTTTCTGTGTGCGTTTCCTTAGTCCGCGTCGGATTCGAAGTTGCAGTGGTGTTCTGCTGTTCGGTTGTTGCAGTCCAAGATTTGCCGGTATCGTTTGTTGGCACGTCGAACCCGCTTTGTGTTTGCGCCAAGAGGCAAGACTGGGCGAGGCACAGCGCCGCGAGCATTAACACCAGGTGAGCCGGATTGGGCAATTCAATACGTCGCATGACCGCTTTCCATCCAACTTCGAGCACAGCTCTACAGGCCGCGATCCGTATCAGGGAGCCGCGCCTAAGCACCCCGAGACGGGTTTCGGATTCACACGCCGCGGAAGAGAAGTTGCCAATCATCTTCCGAAGTACACCGCCAACAAATAAAGCGCCTCCAGACTGGCGACAGAGATCAAGAAAGCCTCGCGCAAACGAGAACGCGACAGACGATGCCTTAATTTGGTGGCATGGGCGTGAGAAGGATCAGCGTCAACCTGGATCTGCGTCGGCGAACTGGGTAGGACTCGCGCAACAATGGACTGTGGAGTTACATATGCAGATTTTGGCTTGTCAGGCAAGGAAATCTTGGGCGCGCTGATCAGGGAAGACCAGCGTGGCAGTTCCAGTGTGTCTGACGGTAACCCTGGGTTCACGGGCGTTGAAGTCAACTGCAAAGCAGACTGTCTCTCGGGCGCGATGGCGTCTGCCAAGTTTCGGAGCAGCGAGGTCCACCAGAAATGACTCATCTGGTCGCTGATCAGCTCACCCACATCCACGGGACGCGACTCAAGCTGCAGAGGCTGCAGAATCTCCGGGGCGATCATATCGCCAAGGTTGGTGAAAACCGTGCGGTACCAGGGCAGGGCTAGAATGTCCCCGATCAGCATGCCAACCTTTACCGGCGGTGAAGTGATCTGCAGCGGCGGCAATTTCTCCGGTAAAATGCGGTCACGTAGGTTGACGAGCAGCGATTTCCATAAAGGACGGTAGAAGCTGTCCGGAAGCAAAAGATTGAATTGGTGGCCAGCGGAAAAATCCTGATACTCAGCAGACGCCTGACGTTGCAACGGTTCGGTGACAGGGGTTTGCGGCAGGCTACTCATCCGTGTAGACGATTATACGATGTTTACCGCAATGTGTAGGCAGAGCAAATCACATTGGAAACACCAGATCTCGCTTTAAATTAAAATCCTTGAAGCTTGACCATCCTGCCCCCTGAACCACGCGCCGGACTGCAGGCATGACTAGTGACCCTCAACGATTGCTGAACAGTTCACGGAAAAACTCGCACTTCGGCGGTATGACGCCCACCGCATAACAATTGCTAATGCGCTGATAAATGGCTCCAATTTTCGTGTAGCCATCCCGGGCAATTAGAGTAATCTACTTGGATTTGATCTTGTCCACACGAGCTAGACAGGTCCTCATGGTAAAGTCCCTGATGGTTTTGTCCGCGGTATTACTTCTCTGGATTTCGCAAAGTCTCTTCGCACAAAATTCCGGAACCGCGGCGCCTGCAGCGAGCGGACAGAACACATCAAGCGATACCCAGGTTTCTCGACTCGCGAAACTGGAACAGCAGGTCGCGGACGCCAAGAGCTCCGCCGACAACGCCTGGATGCTGACGTGTGCTGCTCTAGTTCTCCTGATGACCGGGCCCGGCTTGGCCCTCTTCTACGGCGGACTAGTGCGCAAGAAGAATGTGCTGGCTACCATGATGCAAAGCTTTGCCATGATGGCCGTGGTCACCGTCCTGTGGGCTCTAGTCGGGTACAGTCTGGCGTTCGGGCCGGGCAACAGTTTCGTTGGCGGTCTCCATAATATCTTCCTTCGCGGTGTCGGACCGCAACCCGATGCCGACTATGCGGCCAGTATCCCGCAGCAGACTTTCATGGTGTACCAGTTGATGTTCGCCATCATCACGCCAGCGCTGATCACCGGCGCCTTCGCCGAGCGGATGAAGTTCAGCGCGATGGCGCTTTTTATGGTGCTCTGGTCGCTGCTGGTCTACGATCCCATGGCGCACATGGTCTGGGGCAAAGGCGGAGTACTCAATGCGGCGCTGGGCGGTCGCTTTCCGACACTTGATTTTGCCGGTGGCACCGTCGTGCATATCACCTCGGGGGTCTCTGCGTTGGTTTGCGCCCTCTACTTGGGACACCGTATAGGCTATCCCAAAACACCCATGCCTCCCCATAGTGTTGTCCTCAGCTTTATCGGAGCGTGCCTGCTTTGGGTGGGCTGGTTTGGTTTCAACGCGGGCAGCGCGTTGGCCGCGGGCAGCCTCGCCACCAGCGCTTTCGTGGCTACCCACTTCGGGTCCGCGGCAGCAGTCATAGGCTGGGGTGCTGCTGAGTGGATGCGCAATGGGAAGCCAAGCGCTCTGGGCGCGATTTCTGGTGCAGTAGCTGGTCTGGTAGCAATCACGCCGGCTGCCGGATTCGTTTCGCCGATGTCGGCGCTCCTGATCGGCTTCATCGCTGGAGTTGCTTGCTATCTGATGGTGGCCAAAGTCAAGTCGCGTTTCGGCTACGATGACTCCTTGGATGCCTTCGGCGTACACGGTGCCGGAGGAACAATCGGCGCACTGTTAACAGGAATTTTTGCTTCCAGCACCATCAACCCCATCTTCAAAGATGCGCAAGGCAATATTCTCGCTTCTGGGGTCCTGGAAGGAAATGCCCATCAACTCCTGAACCAGTTTGTGGCCGTCGTGATCGCCTGGCTGCTGGCGATCGTCGGGACGCTGATCATACTCAAGGTCGTCGACGTTGTGGTTGGCCTGCGCGTATCCCAAAATGACGAAATCCAGGGACTGGATTTGTCACAGCACGGCGAGGAAGGCTATTTCTGGGAAGCGTAGGCGTAAATGGCCTACGGGCCACATGAACTGCGGTTCAAGACAAAAAGAGCACGATGACAAAAGTCGAAGCGATCATTCAGGTTTCAAAGCTGGAAGCGGTTAAAGACGCGCTCCACGAGATCGGTGTCGAAGGTATGACCGTGCTTGAGGCCAGAGGCCACGGCCGGCAGAAAGGCCACACCGAGTTCTATCGAGGACGGGAATACACGGTTGACCTGATTCCCAAGATCAAGCTCGAAATGGTTCTGCCAGACGAGATGGTCGAGAGAGCAGTGCAGGCCATCGTGGCGGCGGCTCGCACCGGCCAGATCGGTGACGGAAAGATCTTCCTCTCGCGAATCGACGAATCCATCCGCATTCGCAACGATGAGCGTGGCGAAGGCGCTCTGTAGATGCTGGAGTAAGCATGGTAGCGAGGTTTTTTGCACTTGTAGTCCTTTTGGCACTAGCATTCTTCTTCGATTCGGAGCATTCTTGTCCTAAATATCCACATTTTCCTCTTGGAGGTCGAAGTGTTTAGACGTAGAGGTTTGTTGTTCCTCTTGGCAATTTGTTTCTTTGGCGTGATCGGGGTGTTGCATGCCGAAAACCGCGTACTAGCCGAGGTACGGTTTGTTGCCCACAGCAGTGCCGAAAAGAACGCCGGCGTCTGGGTTGATGGGCAGTATGTGGGCTTCGTAAAAGAGCTGAACGGGGACAAGAAAATGCTGCTGCTTCCCGGAAAGCACGAAATCGTGGTTCGCCAGGCTTGGTACAAGGACTATGTCGAACAGGCACTGCTTGAGCCGGGAGAAGTTCACACCGTAAACCTTTCGCTGGCAAAGGACACGCGCACGTCGGTTTCGGACGCAACGGTGGAGTTGAAAATCTCTGCCACCCCCAACAGGGCAGCTGTGTTTGTGGACGACCAGTTCGCCGGGCATGTGGATGAATTCGATGGGCCAGGGAAGGCAATGCTCCTCACTCCAGGACAGCATCGCCTACGTATCGCTCTGCCTGGCTACCTGCCGTTCGAGACAGTACTGAACGTGCGTGCCCATCAGAAGCTCAAAATCCAGACCGAACTTGCCAAGGGAAGTATCAGCGAGGCAGGCACACTGGTCACCGAAGAGTGAAGGGACAAGCGGCGCGTTTTGGGGAAACTTACACTTTTTTATCGCTGTTTCCCCGAAAGTTGGAGTCGTATTCGGCGCAGACCGCTGAATGCCGCACCTCTCCCAGTGTCACGTCCGCTTAGCTCGATTTTTCACAACGCTAGTTGAAAAACTGCGGGTTTCGCGGGATTGACACTCACTCTCCTCGCTAATAACCTCCTTGACGCGTATCTGGTCGGGAGGAAGTGATGCTGTGTCCGCACTGCGGCTCGGAGTTGCCTGATTATGCCCGCTCCTGCCCGAAGTGCGGCAACAAACTCGCAATCGATACCGCGCCCTCCATTTCTACTGATACTGACACACAAGAGCGGCAGATCCGAAAGATTCTGATCATTGGATTTATTGCGCTGGTCGGTATTTGGGTTGCTTGGTCCGTGGCCGCCCGCCTAAACAATAGCGCCGGAACCAGCACTTCATCGGCTTATAGAACTGTTCAAGTAACCCAGCCCGTCCTTGCAGCGAGTTTTACGGTCAAACCCAAAGAGTTCGCTTCTTACGCTTTCGTGTTTCCTGCGGGATGCGGGGATGCCAGGGTTGATGGCAGTTTCAGTGTCACTGCCGGGCCAAGAGGTGTTGTAGAGGTCTTGCTGCTCGACGAAAAGAATTTCCTGGCCTGGAGAAATCATCGTGCCTCCGCCGCCTTGTATAACAGCGGCCGGCTAAATCACGGCACGCTAAGCATGCACTTTCCCGCTGGTGCAGGCAGATATTATCTGGTCATCGATAATTCCGTTTCGGCTCATCCCCAAGAAGTACGGGCGGACGTAACGCTCCACTACACTACATAGGCTGCTAGATATTGTTAGTCTTCTGCAATTCGGGAGGCCCGGATGAGGACCAGGCTGCGTACGCTAATGCTGGTGTTTCTGCTGGGGAGTGCGATCGCTCAACCGCAGCGGCCGAAGGCGGAGCCAGCCGCCCCGCCTGCGGCGTGGGACAACTTGGTCGATGAGTTCTTCAACAGCTGGTTCAAGTTTCGGCCTACAAATGGCACATCCGCCGGGCTGCACCAATACGACGAACAACTGGAGGACTACACGCGTGCGTCTCTGGACGCCGAAGTCGCCGCCCTAACGGATCTCGAAAAAGGTTTCGCCGGCCTAGATCTGAAGAATGAGCCAGTGGGGATCGGCGTTGACCGTGACCTCGTGATCAATAAAATCCGCGGCCGACTGCTTGAGATCACCTCGATTAGGCTATGGGAGAAAAATCCAGACGTTTATTCCTCGGGGATCAGTCGGGCGGCTTTCGTGCTGATCAGCCGTAGCTTCGCCCCGCCAGGACAACGGCTGAAATCGGTCATTGCGCGTGAGAGACGAATGCCACAGTCGTTCGACGCTGCACGAGCCAACCTGAAGAACCCGCCCCATATTTACAGTGAAATTGCTTTGCAACAGCTTCCGGGAATCATCAGCTTCTTCCAGAAGGATGTCCCGGTTGCATTCAAAGACGTTACTGATCAGAAGCTGCTGAGGGAGCTCAAGCGAACCAACAATGCGGTGATCACCGCGCTGGAGCAGTATCAGAAGTTTGTTCGTGAGGATTTGTTGCCGGTTTCGAAAGGCGATTTCGCGATCGGCGCGGAAAACTATCAAAAGAAGCTGATGTATGACGAAATGGTCGATGTGCCGTTGGAGTCCTTGCTAAAGAGTGGCTACGACGACCTGCACAAGAATCAGCAACAACTAAAAATGACCGCTGCGCAAATCGACCCAAGCAAGACACCCGAGGAGGTGCTGGCTGCACTTGCCTCCGACCAACCCGCGCCCGACCAATTGCTAGATGCCTTCAAGAGCAACTTTAATGGATTGCGCACGTTTATCGAGCAGAAGCACATCGTCAGGCTGCCCTCGCAAGAATCGCCGGTATTGCGCGAAACACCGCCATTTGCGAGGGCGCTGATATTTGCTTCGATGAACTCACCGGGTCCATTCGAACGCGTCTCGACCGAGGCCTTCTTCAACGTCAGCCTGCCCGAGCGCACATGGACGCCAGAGCAGGTGTCGCAACACATGGCGTTCTTCAATCGCTATGCCATAACCGATATTGCAATTCATGAGGCATTTCCCGGCCACTACACGCAATTTCTGTTCGTGCGCACCGTGCCATCGAAGGTTCGAAAGCTACTTGGTTGCTCTAGCAACGCCGAGGGATGGGCGCATTACGCCGAGCAGATGATGCTGGATGAAGGTTACAGGGACGGCGATCCCAAGCTGCGCATGGCACAAGTGCAGCAGGCCATGATCCGCGACGCCAGGTACATCGTGGGGATTTCCATGCATACGGGAAAAATGTCATTAGATCAAGCGATTGACTTCTTCATGAAGGAGGCGAAGATGCCACGCGGACCCGCCGAGCGCGAAGCCAAGCGCGGCACTTCAGATCCTACTTATTTGGTCTACACCCTGGGCAAGCTGGAAATTGTGAAGCTACGTGATGATTTCAAGAAGGTGAAGGGCACCAACTTCAAACTCGAGCAGTTCCACGAAGAATTTCTTCGCCAGGGCTATCCGCCGATCAAACTGATCCGCCGCGTCTTGCTGGGAAATGATGGGCCGGTACTCTGAATTGTGCTTCCGCCTACGTTGCGAAGGACTAATTGCGTCTACCTGTGGCTTTGCGACCGTACATCCTCAATTCTCCATCGACGATATTCGCGATGTACCGGCCCTCACTCAGGAATTGCATCACCTTCTTCCCTTCCCGTGCGAGTTGACCCCAGCGTGACCCAGTATTGGGATTCTGCTCAAGTCCTCGCAGCTTTTCACCATCGAAGGCGAAATCCACCTGTCGCAGTTTGGGGCGGGTGGTTCGCCGCACCGGATAATTCCGTCGCTCAATCGTCACGGTGCTCTTATCCTCAATCAGAACTTGCCGCCAGACATCAATCAGTACGGCCTCAAAATCTGTCATCGTGGTTCAGCGTTCCACTGGCGGTCTGCCTTCGTCGGAAAGACACGCGGTGAGCATATTCAGCACCTGGGCATGGGCGGGATCGGTCTTGCCGCGGCACAGAGTCCTCGGAAGAAATCGCGAAACGTTCTTGCCTAGTTGATGTCGAACTGCTCTTGGTGCAGTGCCGGGTCCGACTTGACGATGATGCTCCGCTTGGTGACCTCTTCCATTTCCGTCAACCAGCGGCCATTGTTGGCTTTCAGCGCCTTGGCGACTTCCGGATTCACGCGCAACATCACGTCGCTATGTTCCAGGTGCTTGGCGATCTTGCGCATCTCCAAATAAATCTCATTGCAGACCGAAGTCACCGATTTCACAAAGCCGGTCCCCGTGCAGTATGGGCATGGCGCACCGATGGTACGTTCGAGCGATTGCTTCACGCGCTTACGCGTGATTGCCACCAGGCCGAAATCGTTAAACTGCAGAACTTTCGATGGCGCGCGATCATGCCTCAGCGCTTCTTCGAGGGCTTGCATTACTTTCTGCCGGTTGCGGCGCTCGTCCATATCGATGAAATCGATGACGATGATGCCACCCAGGTCGCGTAGCCGGATCTGCCGCACGATTTCCTTGATGGCATCGACGTTGGTCTTCACGATGGTGTCTTCGAGGCGTGCAGTCTTGCCGACGTACTTGCCGGTGTTGACATCAATCGCGACTAGCGCCTCGGTCTGATTGATCACGATGTAACCGCCGCTCTTCAGCCAGACTTTGGACTTCAGCGCCTTGTTGATTTCTTCCGTGAGGCCGAACTGCTCGAACAACGGAGTTTCCTTGGTGTACAGCTTGACCCGCTTGAGCAGCGCCGGCTGGAAACGATTGGCGAACCGCAGAATGCGCTCGTACTCTTGCTCGTTATCCACCCAGATGGCGGAGAAATCCGAGGTCACCTGGTCGCGCAACACGCGCTCCACCACGTTCAGGTCGTGATAGATCAGCGCCGGGGACTTGCCGTTTTCCGCGCGGCTCTTGATTTCACCCCAGAGGTTCTTAAGGAAGCGGATGTCGGCGCGCAGTTCTTCTTCGGTGGCGCCTTGCGCCGCGGTGCGCACGATGAAACCGCCGTGACCGTTTTCGCGCTCGCCGAGCACAAGCCGCTTCAACCGCTGGCGCTCGTCTTCGGAAGAAATCTTGCGCGACACGCCGGTGTGATTCACCGTCGGCATGTAAACCAGAAAACGTCCGGGCAGCGCGATGTGACTGGTAATGCGCGCGCCCTTTTTGCCGATCGGTTCCTTCGCGATCTGCACCAGGATTTCCTGGCCTTCTTTGAGCAGATCAGTGATCAGCGGTGTCGGCTGGGCCTCATTGCGGCGGAAGCGGCGTCCACCGCGGCGTCCACGCTGGCGACGGGGATCGAATGCCGGCCGCTGCTGTGCCCGCTGTGTGTAGCCCGCAGTACCTGCTGGCGCGCGTACCTCGGCGCGAGCTTCCAAACTCGCGTTGCCGCCCGCTTCGGCGTCCAACAAAGCTTCGGCTTCGGCCTGCGCTTCTTCGAGTTCTAACTCTTCGCCATTTTCGTTCTCGCCATTTACTTCCTCGGCTTCTTCGTCGCCCGCAGATATGTCAACTGGGGTCACCTGCTCGGGTTGCTCGCCGGTTGCCGAAACCTGGCGAGCTACCGGCTCGTGGTAGTCTTCTGCGGCGCGGGTCTCCTCCTCGAGTTCTTCAAATGTCGCGTCTTCCTGGAGATCCTCTACATAGGAGGCGAGGTCCGCTTCCTCCTCTTCGATCTCCTCCTCCGTAACCGTTCCCGCAGCACCGGCATAGGGCGTGGGTGTGTGTTCAATCGAGCTCAGTTGCGTCGGGGCCTCAGCTTCGCTGCTCTCTTTTTCGATCACCTCTTCTGTTTCCGCAGCATCGTCTTCTACCGTTTCCGCGGCATCTCCGCCGAAAACAGAAGCCACATTCATGCGATCGAAGCGACCTTGCTCCCGCTGCCAAGCCGATGTCGATTCTCGATGGTCCTCATGCGGCTCAATGGCCGCGGCCTCGTGCTGTTCATGGAGCGGTTCCACCTCCGCCTTGGCAAAGAGAGGCTCATCTTCAGGGAACGTCCGCGCAATCGCTGCCAGCTGATCAGAATTCTGTGGACCGGTAGTCGCTTCGCCAGCTTGCGGGGCTGACGGCTGCCGCTGCGACCATCGCTGATACTTGGAGATGGACTCGCCCGGCAAAATGATCGGCTGATATCCCGGCGGTGGCCCGTATTCCGAACTCCGGCTTTCCGAAATCCTGGTTTCTGGACCTCGGGTTTCCGAACCGCGGTTCTCCGAACTACGCGCTGAGGCAGCCGTTTCCGATGTGGGTCGGGCAAATCGGGACTCTGGTATTCCGCGATCACCGCGACCACCCCGACCCCGACGACGACGTCCACGCCATCCGCGGGGTTCTCTGGACTGCGTCTCGCCATTGATATGCAAATTTTCGGGTGCCGCGACTGGGCGAACCGCCGGTTCCTGATGAGTCTCAGGCTGAGGCTCAGCCTCACGGGCCATCGCGGGCGCCGCTGCGGCCGACCGGCTATCCACCTGCGGCTGCGGCAGCTTTGGTTCCGCCATTTGACGAGCAGTGGGAACGATCTCATCTACGTCTTCATCCTGCTCGCTCAACTCCATGAAATCCGAGACGTACAGGAAGGCATCGCGCTCGAGGCCGATATCCACGAATGCCGACTGCATGCCGGGAAGCACGCGCGTGACTTTTCCTTTGTAGATGGAACCAGCTAGGGTGTATTCGTTTTCGCGCTCCAGATAGATTTCGGCGAGTTGATCGTCTTCAACCATTCCCACACTGGTTTCGTGGGGGGTGGAAGACACAAACAATTCTTTCGTCATTCAAACTCCGGCCCTGCCGCCAAGCGGCAGCAGGATTCACCGGGGCAAAGACAAGGAAAGGCAGGTAGGATCGAGCGTAGCGATCAGAATCACCGCCCCAGATAAGAGTAGCGGGCGGCCTGGTTCCCGGAGCACTCTCGGGAGCCGAATCCATCGCGCAAGCTGTGGAATATCTTGCACTTATCGCATGTGCGCTTCACCAGGTTTGTGACCGCTCTCTCAGGTTCTGAGGGGGCCGTTACCCGCCCGGCAGCGCTTTGTTTCAATCCTGCCCGGCCTCTGACTCTCCTTCTGGCCGGTGAGTGCCCTTCTTAACGCGAGGGCGATCGTAATCTTGTTTTCCAGCCGCACTATGGCAAGCACGGCGTCACATCCTTGCCGTCCTCGTCCTGCCTCAGTTCACGAAACGGCGCATGCGAACATTCATGACCATGCCCAGCGCCAGAAACATAAACAGGACCGAAGACCCGCCATAACTCATTAATGGCAAGGGGATTCCGGTAACTGGCATAAAGCCAACCACCATGCCGACGTTGACCAGGATGTGGAAGCTAAGCACCGCCACCGCACCCATCACCACGAACGTGCCGGCGCGGTCGGGCGCCGTCTGCGCGTTCTGGGTCAAACGCATCAGCACAATAAAGTATAGCAGCAGAACGCCTAACGCACCCACAAATCCGTGTTCCTCGGCAAAAGCCGCGAAAATAAAGTCAGTCTGAGGTACGGGGAGAAAGGCCAGATGGGTCTGTGACCCCTCCGTACTGCCCCAGATGCCACCCGAGCCCACCGCAATCAATGACTGGTTCACCTGGTAACCGGCTCCTTGACTGTCAGCGTCAGGCTGCATAAAGCTGGTAAGCCGGGCACGCTGGTAAGGCTTCAGCACCTTGAACCAGGCAACGGGCATCATCATCCCTGCCACTAATCCCACCAACAGAGCCTGCTTCCAACGCAAACCGCCCAGGAACAAGCCCATTATCGCGATCGGCAAATAGGTAAGGGCGGTACCCAAGTCAGGCTGTGCCAGCACCATCAGCATGGGGACGCCCACGATCATGCCGGCCTTGACGAAGTCGGGCCAAGAAAGCTCTTTCTGATGCAAGTCGGCGAAGTACTTGGCTACGGCCAGAATGAGGATCAGCTTCACCCACTCCGAAGGCTGGAAGTGCTGTCCGCCGGGCATCTTAATCCAACGTCGCGCCCCCAAGTACTTCTGGCCAAACATGAGGACAGACATGAGCGAAGCGACGGATACGATGTACAGCCAGTGCACTTTTTCGAGCAGCGCCTGGTAGCTGATCAGACTGACCACAAACATGGCTGCGACGCCGCCCAGGACCCAATAGACCTGCTTAATATGTGCCCCAGCAAACCTGGTGTGCGATGTCGCGCTGCGAATTTCCATGACGCCTAGCCCGCAGATGAGCAGGACAAAGACCAGCAGCAGCCAGTCAAAGTCACGAAATGAAATGTAGCGGGACATGGGTCAGTCAGTTCTTCGGCACATCGATTACAAACCTCCCAGCCAGAAGAGACTCTTTGCCTTCCTCGTGTTCGTCAGGCGCGCTCCAGACGGCACCGACTTCCACGGAACCATTCCTTCCCGGCGCGGTCGTGCGGTCCGACGCGTATAGAAGATCCTGCTGCGCGGCTGTCGACGCCATCTTGGTTTCGATCCGGCGCTTCTTCTCTACGAACGCCTTGACCACCTGGGCGGCGATCCGCGCCGCAAACTGACCGTGCTCGCCGCCCTCAAATAGCACAGCCACAACGATCTCCGGGTTACGGCGTGGGGTGACACCTACAAACCAGGCATTGTCTTTGTATTTTGATTTGCCATTCGCTAGCTTGGCCTTCCCCGTGTTGCTGATGATCTGCGCGCTCCCCGTCTTGCCGGCAAAATCTACTCCCTGCAAATGTGCGCTGCCCGCGGTGCCGAGGGGTGTGGGCACATTCGCCATCGCGTCCGTAATGATCTCCCAGTTTTTGGGGTCGATGGGAACTTTTACTTCATCGGGATATTCGGACGTGGCCGGCACCAAGTTCGGCGGTAGCTCACCCGGAAACGCCACGTGCGGACGGTGCATGACTCCACCGCTGGTGATTCCCCCAATGGCCCGGGCCAACTGAATTGGGGTCACTACAACCGCACCTTGCCCAATCCCGACGGAGATCGTTTCCCCGGCGTACCACCTCTGTTTGAAGTTCTTGATCTTCCATTGTTCCGAAGGCATCACACCGCTGACTTCCTGGGGAAGATCAATCCGCGTTTTCTGGCCCAAGCCGAAAGCTGTAGCGTACTTTGCGATGCGCTCAATGCCCAGCTTCTCCGCCAGCGTGTAGAAGAAGACATCACAGGATTGATAAATGCCCCTGCTGATCTCCACCGCACCGTGGACACTGTGCTGCGCTGAGATCCAGCATTTAAAGTAGCGGCCATAGAACGTCGCGCCGCCGTTGCAGATCACCCTCAGGTTTTGCGCAATACCTTCCTGCAAACCCGCGGTGGCCATGATGATCTTGAACACCGAGCCCGGGGCAAGCTGCGCCTGGATGGCCTTATTTAGGAGGGGATGGTTCTCATCGGTCACCAGCTTGTTCCATTCGCCTCGCGAAACGCGCACCGCAAACTCATTAGGATCGAAAGACGGCCGGCTTACCATGGCGAGAATCTCGCCGGTGCGTGGGTCCATGGCGACAATCGCGCCGTTTTTGCCCTCGAGCGCCTCTTCAGCGGCGATCTGCAGATCAATATCCAGAGTCAGTTTCAGCTGCTGCCCGGGAACCGCAGGCGTCTCGCTGAGGCTCTGCATTTCCTTACCGCGGCTGTTCACAATCGAACGCCGCGCTCCATTCTTGCCCATGAGCATCTGGTTGTACTGAAGTTCCACTCCCGACTTACCCACCACGTCGCCAGGGTTATAGAACTCCCACTGCGGCTGGTTCAGCATGTCTTCGCTCACTTCGCCGACGTAACCGACCAGGTGGGCCATGAACCCCTTGCGCGGATAAAGGCGGCGATGCGCCATGATGGTGTCGAGTTCTGGTAGTTCATTGCGGTGGGCTTCAATGAACGCCAGTTCGTCAGGAGTAATGTCGTCTTTGAGGAAGATCGGCTGGTATTGCGGCAGCCAGGCAAGTTTCCTGACGCGCTCGCGTATCTCGTTCGCATTCATGTGCAAGCCCTGGGCGATCAAGCCTGCATCGGCGGAAAGATCGCGCGAGGAGTCGCGCAACAGCAACGCCGTGAACGATGGGTAATTGTCCACGATGATGCGCCCTTCGCGATCGAGAATTCTGCCGCGCGGCGCGAGGATCGGCACGTTGCGGATCCGGTTCTTTTCCGCTAACCCGGCGTAAAAGTCACTCTGCATCACCTGAAGCCGCCAGAGCCCGTAGGCGAGGATCAAGAAGATCGCCAGGATGATGTACTGCGCCGCAGTCAAGCGGATGGAAGATATTTTCTCGTCGTGGCCGAACATCAGTTCTCAGTTCCCAGTTCTTCGTTCTCGGTTCTCAGTTGCGAGTTCTCCGTTGCGGAACACCAATCGCCGATAGGGCTCATTTCGACACACACGCTCGTACCATCCAGAGAGGTTCTCTTCCACTTTGTGCACAGTTGGTAGAGTTAACTTATTGTAACTCCGGTAGGTAAATGGCAGTGTTGTAAGCTACGGTACGGAGGGACATAGACCGTGCGAATTTTCGACTGAGAACTCAGAACCGAGAACTGGGAACTGCGTCAGGTCCGCTGCTTAAACTTGTCCAGCACGGCAAACAGAGCGACGCCCACCAGCGCGTTCGCCAACGCCGACCATAACTCGTGCGGCCAGCTCCATTCCAGCTTCAATCCCACCAGCCCACGAGCTACCATGAAATACACAGTCTCGTGGACTACATAGAAAAGGAGCGTCACCAGGAAGCGGGTACCGACATTTTCCACGTCCAGCTTCACTCCTAATGAAGAAGCGCCGTAGCCGACCACGGTCTTAGCGATTCCGAATACGCCGATGGGGTGGTGTGTGAGCGAGTCCTGCAGCAGGCCAATCACGGCCCCGGTCAGCAGACCAGAAATTTGGCCGCGCCGCGCCATCGCAAAAGCGATAGTGACCAGCAGAGGCAAGTCAAAGATAGAAAAGAAGTGCAGCCCCAAAGGCAGCCAGGCTTGCAGAAACAACGCGATCAATGGAATGAGGATCGTCGCCGGCACGCTGAACCGGTAGACCTCGACTTGCTCGCCGGATGTGTAGGTGATCGGCACGCTATTGCGGCTTGTCCTCTGACGGCGTCTGATCCTGGCCAGGCTGATCCTGCTTGGGTTGATCTGGTTTGCGCTGGTCCGGTTTGGCCGCGGATGGCATTCCATTGGCAGCGTTGTTGGGCGCGGCTGATGTTGTCGGTTTTCTGCTCAAGAGCCTATTGGAGGGAGTCGTATTGTTGGACGGACTTGGAGGAGCCGGCAACACAGACTGGTTAGATGACGGGGAAGCGTTTCCAACTGATTTGTTCGGCGCTGCATTCGTCGGCGTAGGTTTCGGGGTTAATTCTGCTGAACCTTGTGCCGACTGGGGAGCCGTACTACCGACTGCAGGCGTTTTTGCCGGGCGGGTTCCAACAGTCTGCGGAGTCGTTTGATTACTATTCGCAGTTGTACCCGTTTTATTGGCATCCTCGGTGGCGGGTTTGTCGGGTACCGAAGGCAGTCGTCCTGCCAGAACATCGACCGCGCGCACCGGTGCAGTCTGGCTCAGGGATGGCGCCCTTTCCTCTTTCTGAGCGATCACCAGGACTTCTTCCAGCTTACTTAGATTGGCCGCAGGCCTCACACGAATATCGAGGAAGGATTCTGAGCCCTTGGAAGCCTTGCTCACTGTGCCGACAGGCAGACCTTTGGGGAAGATTTGGTCGCCTCCACTGGTCAGCACTGGTTCGCCGGCCTGCACCGGCTCGTCGTTCATTATTTTTTCAAGTACAACCTCACCGCTGGGCCTGCCATGCAGCACGCCTTGGAGTCGCGATTTCGCCAGGATGGCGCCCACGCCGCTGGTCTGGTCATCAATCAAGAGGACGAGAGAAGTCGAACGGAAAACGCGCATAACCTTTCCTACAATTCCATCAGCCGTAATCACCGCCATATCCGGGGCGATCCCGTCGTGTGCACCTTTATCGATGTAGATCGAGCGCGACTGCTCGCTGCCACTGGACCCGATCACCTGGGCCGCTACCGTTTTGGAGATGAACTGCTCCTTGAAAGCCAGCAATGTCTGCAAACGGCGCGCCTGTTCGGCATCTTCGCTCAGCCGTACTTGCTGAAGCCGTAGGCGCTCAATCTCCTGCTTCAGCTCGCGGTTCTCCGCGCGCACGCCTCGTAAGAAGAAATAGTTGTGCCAGAGATTGCGAACGCCACTCTGGATCGAGACCAGTCCTTTTTCAAGCGGGGTGACAGTGCTCACCGTCCAGATGCGGATGAGGCGGGTAGGTTCATTCTCCGTCGTGCGCTTGACCTGCACCGCCAATCCGAGGACTTGCAGGAACAATACTCCGACGAGCACGATGAGGTTGCGATAGCGGCCGAGGACGGATTCCATGGACTACAGTTCCAGTTGTTAGTTCTCAGAGGAGATCATCCGGAACTGGGATTCGGCCCCGCGATGCATCCCCGAGCTGAGCGGACGCTTGATGGAGGACACAGACGAGGGCGCCCGGGCTACACCATCTATTCGATCGAAATCTTTCCGCTTATCCAAATTCTTGAGCAACGCTCCGCCGCCGGTGAGCACGATGCCGCGATCGCTGATGTCAGCAGAGAGCTCGGGCGGTGTGCGCTCCAGCGCAACCCGAATCGCGTTCATGATGGTCGAAACGCACTCGCTGAGCGCTTCGCGAATTTCACTGTCATCTACGGTAATCGTTTTGGGTACGCCCTCAATCAAGTTGCGGCCTTTGATCTCCATGGTGAGCGGTTTGTCCAGCGGATAACCGCTGCCAATTTCA
>WNFB01000681.1_pt1 | contig 28111 bp, 25 predicted proteins | sample 5400501 | NCBI WGS metagenome assembly WNFB01 (sample SAMN13153341, study PRJNA577476) | soil metagenome | isolation source: 200 cm saprolite under Douglas fir tree site 2 hole 1 | place: USA:California | collected 2015-04-18
CGATGCCCGTGCGCTGGAGGTTGGTCGGCGTGTCTTTAGTGCCGCTCGTACGCTGGAAGAAGGCGGGAGCCTGACTATTGTTGCCAGTTGTCTTGTTGAGACGGGCAGCCGCCTGGATGAGGTCGTCTACGAAGAGTTTAAGGGTACCGGCAACCTGGAGATACGCCTCTCGCGAGAACTGGCAGACCGCCGTATCTTTCCCGCTATAGATGTGGCCGCCTCTAGCACGCGCCAGGAAGAACGTCTCCTTTCACCCTCCGAATTGCGCACCATGGCAATCCTACGCCGCAAATTAGCTGACTTGCCCAAAAGAGAGATTACGGAGCAGGTTATTCAGCTTTTTGAGAAGACCACCTCCAACGCTCAGTTGATCGAAGCAATTACAAAACAGGGGTAACAGCAAGCAGTGCAGAGAAAATCGGGCATTCTGTACAGAATGCCCGATTTTCTCTGCACTGCTTGCTGTTACCCCTGTTTATGCTGTCTTCTCCTGGAAGCGGAAGAAGCGCAGCGCGATGATGAAACAGATCAGGCCGTATCCCAGCAGGCCCAGGACATCGGGGAGGACGCCCATGAAATCTTTGCCAAAGATCATAACCCCGTTTAGCCCTTCCATTGCCCATGCTGTGAGCCCGATTTTAGCAACCTGCTGCATCCAGGCCGGTTCTATCCAGAGAGGCCACCATGCTCCGCCTATTGCTGAGGTGAGCAGTGTGACCAGGGTCACAATTGGGTTTAGCTGGCGGCGTGTTTTGACCAGCGAGACGAGCAAGATACCTAAGCCGGTGGCGGCAAAGCTCGCGCCGATCAGTATGGCGATTACAGCTGGCAATGAACCAAGGTGCAGGTGGAAGACAAAGTAGCCAATAGTAAAGAGTACAGTAAGCTGAGCCAGGACGAGCAAGAACTGTGCCAGCAATTTCCCACCCAGCAGCGCGTATTTCTGTACGGGAGCGATGAGTAAGCGACGGAACGTCCCATCCTCTTTTTCCTGTAAAATCGTGGCGGCAGCGGCATTGATGCTGAAGAGCGCAAAGAATATGGCGTAGCCGGGAACAGCCAGGTCAAAGGTATTTATTTTGATCGCTTGACCCGCTGTGAGTGCCGCAACCTGCGCTGTTTGAGCTGCTTTCGCACTGGCGTTGCCTACCGCCTGTGCAATAGTCGCGGCATCAATAGTACCTGGCGCACAGTGGTTGCCGGGCTGGCTACACACGCTATAGACCTGGCTCACAGCTGAAGTACCTGCGAACTGTGACTTGACAAGCTGATCTACCACATTTGTCACAATATTCTGTGCGATAGTAATGCGTGCATCATTGTTACTTGGTAAGGCATAGAACTTAACCAGATTTTGTGTAGATGTGCCATTCCTGGAGGCTGCGATCAGTGTATCAGTCGTCGCTGCTGGAATCACAATGCCTGCATTGATGGTATTTCCCTTAGCATCCATGCCATCGGCCACTACTTTTGTTACCTGGTCAGCACTATTGTACTGATAGACGCTAATCACCAGCTGGCTATTGTTAATTTTCAGTGAGTCAACGACTGCCTTGCCAACATAACCACTATCCTGGTTGTTGACCGCTACGTTAATGCTAATCTGGCTGGAACTATTTCCAGTAAAGCTGCCAAGGGCATATCCGACTACAGTGATCAGGACAAACGGAACCAGGAGTAAGAGTATGAACGAGTTTCTATCTTTGAGGACCTGTAACAGGTCTTTCTTGGCGATATACCAGAGTGTCTTCATGATTGTTGTTCTTCCTTATCTTTTTAATCGCGTAATGTTTTGCCGGTTAGCTGGATGAACAGTTCTTGTAGGCCATGGGGGCGGGCCACTTCGCGGTTTTGATCCCGTAGAGCCAGCAGTTGTTCCAGGGTGCCCATGGCGATGATGCGTCCCTCGTCCATGATGGCGATGTGGTTGCACATCCTTTCGGCCTCTTCCATGTAATGTGTAGTGTAGAGAATAGTGGTGCCCTGGTCGCGCAGTTTTTCGATGGTGTCAAAAATGTTTTCGCGTGACTGCGGGTCGACGCCGACGGTTGGCTCATCCATCATCAGAAATGCGGGTTGGTGGATCATGGCGATAGCCATATTGATGCGCCTCTGCATACCGCCGGAAAAGTTCTTGACCGGCTCTTTGCGGCGTTCATACAGCCCGACAAACTGTAACACATCTTCGGCCCGCGTCCTGCGTTCTTTACTGGATAGCCCGTAGATTTCTCCAAAGAACTCCAGGTTTTCCATCGAGGTCAGGTCCTGGTAGAGGGCGATCTCCTGGGGCACGACGCCGATGATGCGTTTTACTTTACGTGGCTCTTTAGTGATCGAGGTGCCTCCGATGAAGGTATCACCGGAGGTGGGTTCAAGGTAGCCGCACATCATATTGATGGTGGTGCTTTTGCCTGCACCGTTGGGGCCAAGCAGCCCGAAGATTTCGCCCTTGCCAATGGTGAAAGAAACTGCTTTGACCGCCTCGTGTTTGCCAAAAGTTTTGACGAGGTTACGTACATCGACTTCTACCGAGCGTCCATCCTTCGGCAAATGGATTGGGCCGGTTTTAGTAGTGTTGAATACTGACTCTTGCACGATAATTGCTCCTTCTATAGTCATCTTTCTATAACCATGAGATTAAAAAGTATTTTGTTACTGAGAGAAGTGTACAAGAGATTTACCATGTTTGAACAGTAACGAAAGATAGATTTTGTAGGCATGACGAAAGTCATAGATGGGTATATGATATACTACAGCAAAATAGTTATGCTAGAGAAAAGAGATGGGAGAGCAAGCCATGCGTTGCCCCTATTGTGGACGTAATTCAGAAAAGGCGAATTATTGTACGAGCTGTGGTCGTGATTTAACGAAACCTATGCCTGGCCAACCGGCTGCACGTCAACAGCCGCCATACCAGCAACCACCACCATACCAACAAGCGCCGCCGTACCAGCAACCACCACCGTATGAGCATCCATCGACGTACCAACAACCACCGCAAGCATATCCGGCATCGGCTCCTCGCCAGGCGCCGCCAACACAAGGACGCCCTGTACCTCCTACGGTGCCGCAGCAACAACAGCCACCACCGCGTGCCAGGCAACAGCCTGCACCGGTTGCTCCGCCTGCGCCCGATGCTCCTGCTCCCTTTCCGCCACATACGATGGAGCAACTTCAAGCGCTTGAGACGGGCGCACTCGCCTTCAATGTCCTGGATACTATAGGGGGTGACCGGCGAAAAAAGATTGTGCGCATAACCTATCCAAAGTGCGTTGCATGGCAGCAGGTTGCCACTTTGCTCAAAGCTTTCGAGGAGCAGAAGGAAACACAGTTTGAAACGATCATCATTCAAGGCTATCTGCCGCAAGACCCCGGTGGCTTTAACTTTACCAATGGCCAGCTTAGCTATGATCAAAATGTACGCCTGGGCAGCCAGACCATGAACCGCTACCAGATAGAGACGGGCAACGGTTTTGAAATTGACTCTGTACGCATCGTGCTTTCAGAGTAGGGATGCGATAATGAATTTTCACTGTTCATCAGGTGAGAATGACCATGGCCATTCTCACCTGATGAACAGTGAAAATTCATTATCGCGCCCAAAACTCGCCGGTAGAGGGAAATCGTATGCAGGCAGTAGAGCTTATTCGCAAGAAACGCGACGGCAAAGAGCTCGACACGCAAGAGATCGACTGGTTTATCGCCGAATATATGCGCGAGCAAATTCCTGACTATCAAATGTCGGCCTGGTTAATGGCTGTCTACTGGCGTGGTATGGATGCACGGGAGACCAGCGATCTGACAATGGCGATGGCGCATTCCGGCCAGCAACTGCATGTGCGCGATACCATCTCGCCGGTGGTAGATAAACATAGCACGGGTGGTGTCGGTGATAAGGTGACGCTGGCGGTTGGCCCGTTAGTGGCGGCGTGCGGCGTTGCGGTGGGCAAGATGACCGGTCGAGGGCTGGGGCACACAGGAGGTACGGTTGATAAGCTGGAGTCTGTTGCGGGGTTCACGGCTACCCTATCTCGCGAAGAGTTCATGCATATCCTCAAGCAGCACTCGATTGTGCTGGCGGGTCAATCGCACGACCTGGCACCGGCTGACGGCAAAATGTATGCCCTGCGCGATGTCACCGGCACTATCGAGAGCATTCCACTGATCGCTGCCAGTATCATGAGTAAAAAGCTGGCTATTGGAGCCTCACATCTCTTACTGGATGTCAAGGTTGGCTCCGGTGCCTTCATGAAGACTTTAGAGCAGGCACGGCACCTGGCGGAGACGATGATGGAGATAGGGCGACTGGCTGGCCTACATGCCGTGGCAGCTATCACATCGATGGATCAGCCCCTGGGCCATGCCATCGGCAATGCACTGGAAATGGCCGAGGCTATTGCTATACTCCATGGGAACGGGCCACAGGATGTCTCTGACCTCTGTTATCACGAGGCGGCTGAATTGCTGGTGATGACCGGCAAGGCCGCAAGCCTATCCGAGGCGGAGAGATATGTTGAGCACGCCGTACATTCAGGAGCCGCTGTGGCGAAGCTAGCCGAGGTGATCGCGGCTCAGGGCGGCAATGCACAGCAGATCGAGCAGCCGCATCTCCTGCCCACTGCTCCGGTGCGTTCTATGCTAACCGCTCCACGCAGCGGCTATATCGCGGGCATCCAGTCTGAGCAGATCGGCCTGGCGAGTATGCACCTGGGTGCCGGACGATTTAAAAAAGGTGAACAGATCGATCACCGCACAGGGCTTATCCTACAGGCAAAAGTGGGCGAGTACCGCCGGGCCGGCGAGCCATTGGTAGAGATTCATGCGCGTAGCGAGGCTGAGGCCGCCTCTATTCGCGATCCATTGCTGGCCTGTTTTAGCTGGAGTGATGCTCCTGTGACCGTCGGGCCACTGGTCTATGATACGATTCGCCCTTGATTGGGCTTCAGTGAATTTTCAAGGGGAAAAGCGGGAGTTCGGGTGCAAGATGCAATCTTGCACCCGAACTCCCGCTTTTCCCCTTGAAAATTCAGCTTATTACCTTGTCACGAGATGGTTAACTCCCAGAAATCGGGGGTTGGTCGGCTGGGGTCGCTGGCTCCGCGGGAAAGATAAGTATGTCCTGTTCCGTCACAGGCAGCGGTGCCCAGTAGGGAGCCGCCGGAGGGCAGGGGATCTGCTGGTTTCCAGCGCAGTGTCTGTAGATCGACGAGCCAGGTTTGGTCGAGTGACTTATTGTGTACGGCGTCAAATCCTCCGATAATCACAAGCTGTCCTGGCCCGTTTAGACAACTGGCTGTGCCACTTAAAGGCAGCGGTACTGTTACCGGCTCGGTCGTCCAGACATTCTGCGCTATGTTATAGCGATAGATCTGTTTTGCAGGTAAACTCTGCCCTGCATCTTTTGATCCACCCAATAAAAGGATGTTGCCCGCGCTGTCCGGCGCCAGTACGACATATCCCAATCCTTGAGGCAGCGAAGCCAGGACGTGCCATTGTGCGCTAGCGATATCATAACGATACCAGCCTGTCCCCGCCAACCCATGAGCGTTGCCCGCCGTCATAAATCCCTGCGTGATGAAGAGATGCCCCTGCTGATCCGCTACCATTGCAGCACCATAGCCGATAGACACCGAAGCAGGTGGTACGATCTTCTGCAGTGTTTGATTGGCAGGTTGAAACATATACAAAAGCGAAGTGACTGTATACGTGTCAGGGGAGTAGCCGGCGGTGAAAAAGAGGCGATTGTACTCATCCAGCGCGGCTGCGTTGTTGCCCATGCCTGGGAAGTGGCCGTTTGCCAGGATTTCCCAGTGTGCCGCCGCAATATCATAGCGATAGAGATTGTGGTCATAGTGCGGTATAACTTTGGAGCCGCGAAAGCCGCCGCTCATATAGATGTAGGCCCTTCCCTGTACCTGTATATACACGGCTGTGTTATCCGCTTCTGGCGAGGGGAGCGAGGGCAATACCTGCCATGTGCTGTTCTGTACGGGCGTGCTGGTATTGGTAGGGACCGGAGTGAGCGTTTGAGATGTCTGTTTTTTCTTTGGAGTAGCGGTATTGGTATGCTGAGAGAAAAAACCGATAATGTTCATCGATGCCATAATTACAAATACGATCAAGACGAGCACAAAAAAGGTCTGTGCAATGCGGCGCACGGTATGTGATGAGCGAGGCTCTAATATGTCATCTTCAAATTCGTCATACTCTACAATGGGAAGAGAGGATGACGAAATCCCCATCGATGAGCGATGCTTCAGGCTTTCGTCTATCGATGCAAGGTGAATTTCCGCTTTTTCCTGTTCCAGGCGTTCGTGGCGGGCCTCTTGCATTAACTCACGATTTTGCTGCCTTTGTTGTGTAAGTTGTATAGCGGGTTGCAACAATGCTTCTACATGTTCTTCAAGCGGCGAAGCAAGCGTTTGTAAAGATGACCATTGTGGCGTAATGCCATGTACTTCCACCCCAAGAATGCTTTGTTGATATGCTCTGCGCTCTTCTATGGTATATGCCCGTTCCAGGGCGCGATAAAAAGTGTGAGCGGATTGAAAACGATATATCGGCTCTGTTCGCGTGGCAACCGTCACCAATCCGCTCAGTACCGATGAAATAGCAGGACTGATATAGTGGAGCGATTCTAATTTTCCGCCCATGCCTGCCGGTCGCTGCCCACTGAGCATCTCATGCAGGATAACTCCCAGGCTATACAGGTCTGACCGTCCGTCGGTCTGGCTCCCGCCCTGGTATTGCTCCGGAGGTGCATAGCCTGGCGAACCAAATTCAGTGGTATCGTTCATCTGGCCCGCCTTGAAATAGCGTGCAATACCAAAGTCTACCAGCATCACCCGTCCATCGGGCGAGAGGATGATATTTGATGGCTTCAGATCACGGAAAACCACGGGCGGTACCTGCTTGTGCAGGTATTCCAGCACGTCGCACAGCTGCATGGCATAATTCAATGCTTCAAGCGGTGGGATTGCTCCATTTTTATGCATATAGGAACTCAGCGTGGGGCCCGGAATGTAGTCCATGACCAGGTACCAGTTGCCATCTTCAAGGAAGTAATCATAGAGAGATGGAAGAGCGGCATGTTGCAGGCGGGCCAGTAACAGGGCTTCGCGCAGGAAGCGGTCGGTATGCACGCCTCCGCTGGTAGGGAAGTCACTTTCCGTAAGCTTGTGGGCAGCAGTGTTGGGAGAGTGGTGTATGCTGTTGTCAGCATACAGGATGCGCTCCAGTTCGGCAACGACAATTTCGGGCATGGGCTGGTCTGCCCGTCCCTGTTTGAGTGCCAGTGGTATTTGCAGTGCTGTATGTGAGGCGAGAAATACCTGTCCCATGCCTCCCTGTCCCAATACCGCCTCAATTCTGTATTCCCCATTGCGCAGCGTGCGACCTACAAAGTCTTCGTGCTGTGTTGCTCCGTGCCTGTGATGTATCCCTTGGGTTCCCTGACTCTGCGTTTCTGCCATCTTTTCACGTCCCTTCCACATTACCCTTTCTATCCATGTTAATAGAGGATGGCCTTCTAGTCAACAAGGAGGCGGTAAAAGGTTGAGTTTGTCTATGTGTGCGTGCGAGCCTGTCACCTGCAAGGTGACAGGCTCGCACGCACACATAGACAAACTCAACCTGACGAGATTTTCTCTCCGATGATGATATAGACTTCCCAGCGGCGGCTGCGCACGCGTTCGGAGCGGCGGCGCAGGCCATGCTGTTCCAGGGGGATATGCTGGCCAAACCAGGCATCAGGTACTTCATCGGTAGTGACACCTGTACCTGTGTGACGATCGGCGTGTAATATCCTGTCAACGGAACGCCTGGCACTTTGATTACGCGCCACTTCTTCATCTAGATTACGCTGCGTGCGCGGGCCAAAAAGAGCTGAAGGGCCATAGACGAGCATCTGCACCAATACCAGAAAGGGTTGTAGGAATCCGACGGGGAGGAGATTCGCGCCCTCAATGACGATCAAGCGGCCCCCTGGACGCAGTACGCGCTCTACTTCTGAGATGGTATCGGGATCATAGATGTATTCAGAAGGGAAGGTACTGACCACCGTATCAAATGAGGCGGCACTGAAGGGTAAATGCTGGGCGGAACCCTGGAGTACCCAGTTTTTCTCCCCTACTTTACGATGTTGGAGCGTCTCCCGTGCAGCTTCCACCATCTGGGGAGAGTGCTCAATGGCGCGACAGGCATAACCGGCCTCAATCATATCTGCCAGCAGGTCGCCCAGTCCACAACCCAGTTCCAGTACATCATGGTCGGCGATGCGGGTCAGCACCAGGCGTTGCCAGACGCGCCACTGTCCAGCAAAGGGTACTGTACTGGCAAAGCGGTAGAGGTAGCGATTTTTGTACAGCGTCTCAAATAGCCATTTACGCAAACCAGGTGTCACTGTTTTCCTACCTCGGTGAAAATGTCGAGCAGGTCGCTCAGGTTCTCGATGATAAGATCGGGCTTGACCTCGCTATGTATATGCTGATCCCACTTGCCCGCATGGCTCTGTACATGGGCAAGCACATAATCATCGTCGGTGATGTGCATTCCAGCAGGTAAATCGTCAGAGGGAGCTGCCGAAAACAACTCTGATGCGGCAAGCCCTGGGCTCTGCGTGGTGGATGCTCCCGTAGCAATCAACTGCGCCTGCCAGCGCACGCTCGGTTTCGGTTTCCAGATGGTAAAGATGTTCAGCATCTTTCCCCCAACGATATCTGAGAGCAGCGAGTCTCCTACCATTACAGCCTCTCCTGGTGGGATGTTAAGCGCATTGAGGACATGGAGAAAGATGGCGGGATTGGGTTTACGTATGCCGAGGTCGACAGAAATAGCCATATGGCGCGGGTCAAAGTAGTTCAGCAGGCCAAGCGTTTGCAGGTCTACCTGGAAGAGTTTTCCGCCCCAATGGCGATTGGTGACTACCCCCAATTGAAAGCCGCGCTCCTGTAACACCGCCAGCGTTGAGAGAACATCATCGAAAAGTGGACGTGACTCAGGAATACGGACTCGCAATGCTTCAAAAATGGCCTCGCCGCTGCCTCTATCAATTTTTTCGGCACCCCAACGCAGTAGTACCTGCTCGATGGCAAGTCCACCATCAGGCTCAAGATCGGGGTCATGGCGAATCAGGTCACGAGTACGTTCATCAATCGACTCGCGCAGGCGTTGGCCCAGTTCGATGTCAGTCATATCTGGCAGGGATTTGGAGGCAACGCACTGCCGCAGTAAAGCTACAGCCCGCAAGTTTGCTTCGGTCTCCAGTCGCTGCCAGACGTTCAGGTCTTTGCGAGACCAGAGTGTATCACCGAGATCAAACAGTAGGCAGCGAACAGTGCGACCGCTGAGAGCTGGTATCAGCTTTTTTGACAAAGGCCCTCCCTTTATGTCAATAGTCAAAATGGCATAAACATGATTCATCCTGAACGTTTACGCGGTTAGTCCCAGGGCGAGCACAAGGCATCGCCCTGCTCAGGACCGATACTGCTTCGCCAGCGGTGTTAAAAATTCGGGATGAATCATGTTTACCGATTACTTGCTTCCCTAGCGTGAGGTGGCATCCTCGTTGTCTGCGAGTACTTCATCGACAAGACCGTACTCTACCGCCTGTGGTGCGGAAAGGTAGTAGTTGCGGTCCGAGTCCTGCATGATACGCTCTGGTGTCTGACCCGTGTGCTTAGCAATGATTTCATAGATGCTGCGGCGCAAGCGCAGGATTTCGCGTGCGGTAATTTCGATATCTGCTGCCTGGCCCTCTGCGCCACCGAGCGGCTGGTGGATTAGCACTGTCGAGTTTGGCAGGCAGAAGCGTTTGCCCTTCTCGCCCGCCGTCAAAAGCACGGCGCCCATGCTCATGGCCATACCCATACAGACGGTGGAGACATCTGGTTTGAGCCACTGCATGGTGTCATAAATCGCCAGACCTGCATAGATACTCCCACCAGGAGAGTTAATGTACATATTTATGTCTTTGGTCGCGTCCTCGCTCTGGAGGTACAGCAACTGTGCTACGGTGACATTGGCAATCTGGTCGTCAATCGGTGTACCAATGAAAATGATACGCTCCTTCAACAGGCGGGAAAAAATGTCCCAGCCGCGCTCACCACGCGGTGTTGACTCGACGACGCTGGGAATAATACCCCTGGGTTCAAGAATTTCGGCTCTTCCTTTTATCCACTTTGGATCGTTTGGATTGAAAACGGCGCCCATCTTAGCTCCTTCTTCCTTATCTAAACTACAAACGGCCTGTCCCGCTCTCCATTTTGCATTGGGCGAGTTGTGCCGTTGGCAAAAACTAAATGTGCAGAGGATTCCCGCGTAAGCGGGAACTTGTATGGTTATGATAGCACTTGCGAGATACAAACGCAAGAATTAAGGAAATATTCAACGAGCAAGCACAACCATTTGGACGGTTGACTCTGTCAATCGTCCAAATGGTTGTGCTTGCTCGTTGAATATTAGAACACAACCTCACCTGCTCCTCTACAGTTGCGGCATGTTTGCTCCGTGTATATCAGTCCATCCTCGCAGTTAGAGCAAATCTCCAGTTTTTCATTGCCATCGTTGTCATAGCAGATGACCTCAGCCGTGCCACTACACAGATGGCAGGTAGAACTGACAGTGATAAAACCACTACCGCCGCAGTTTTCACAAGTTTCCATGTGGACTTACCTCAAAGGTTCTCGCCTTGGGTTTTGTCGCCGGTAGTCTACTGCGCCATTCATTACCACGGTTGTGACCAGGCTTGTATCGGATATACGCGAAAGAATACGCTCGTCAAGGCCTATCAGGCCCTGCTTATTGGCAGTGATAACGGTAGGGTAGCCCGAATTGTAGCGGTAGTTCAATAATTGGAAGAGTTTTTCGTTGGCCCATGGCGAGCTTTGATGGGAGCCCAGGTCATCCAGGACGAGTAACTCTGCTTCGCGCATTTTAGAAAAACGCTGATCGTATGCCTCCGTCGAGGTGGGCGCGAATGTAGCTCGCAGGTGTGCGAGTAGGTCAGGTACGACAGTGAAGAGTACGACCGCGCCATCGCTCAAATTCTGGTTGGCAATAGCTGCAGCGAGGTGCGTCTTGCCACTGCCGTTGGGGCCAATCAAAACGAGCCAGCCATTGGGGTTCTGAGCAAATTTATAGGCCTCCTGGAAAGCTTCTTGAATCGATGGATGAGCACCTGAGAAACTGGTCCTAAAATTTCTAAAGCTTTGATTGTGAAAAGCACTTAAATCAGATAGCTCAAGCAATTGCTGGCGCCGCTTCTCCTTCTTTTCTGCTTCTTTACATTCACAGGCAATCGGCTTACCGAAGTTTGGGTGCCCATATGGAACATCAGCACGCAGGTAACCCGCTCCTTTGCATTTTGGGCAGACACTTTTCGAGGTTTTAAGCGGAGCCATTAAAGCGGGCAGGTGCTGTTGTCCCTGCCGTCCTGCTTCGTATACCTCTACCTGGCGTGCGGGTTGCAGGTTACTATGGAGCCTTTCATGTGGCATGTGCTGGTTCATCCCGGCGATGGCGCGTGGGTTGAGCGGCTGCGTATTACGAAGATAGCGTTGTGCTTCATGGGCAGGTGCCAGGGGGGCTGGAGGGGTCGGTGGAGGAGCCTGGATAATATGGGCTTCACGAACGTTGTGTGACATAGATGACCGTATCTCTGCTTCTCGTCCTGATGCCATAGTAGGCAATTCTCTTGTATAGAGCGGAGAATTGACTTGAGGGCGAGGTGCTATCCTGCTGGTCGGCCAGTGTACATCCTGTGCGGCGGCGTAATGCTCTTCCACATCTGAACGGGAATAGCGCGGCATGTCATGCTCTTCAGCCTCTTCCCAATCACCGTAACGCATACTCGCAGCATCATCTTCCCATTCCTCCTGTACATCTGCTGGCGGCATGGCCGGGTATGCATCATAGTAATCCCCCGTTTCCTTCGACAATACCCGCTCTTCAGGTGCTTCGTATCCAGAAGAGCGCATGTCTTGCCGACTGAGCGGGCGTTGTGGGTCATGTATAGAAGACTGTTGAGGGTGTTGGCGGTAGACGGAACGACGAGTAGCACCGGCATCATTCTGGCGCAGCGTTTGATCATAACTGCGTTGTTGGAGATAGCGAGTTCCCTGTTGCTCGCCACGATTTCCCGTTCCCGGTGGAATGGGATGCTGAGCTTGAGGGCGTCTGTTCAATACCTGTGACGGAGGTGGCTGAGGGGCAACAGGTGAGTTCTGCTGTCCCTGGCGTGCCGTTTGTTCAGGCAGGGGAGAACGTCGCGCCAGCGACTGCCCTGGTCGCAGTCCTTGAGGTGACTGAGAGGGCACTCCTGGTTGGGCCGCCTGGGTTGGTCGCTGCTCTTGCACTTGCTGGCGACGTTTCGTCGCCGTTCTATTCATAATCTCGTTCAGGCGTTCCATACTTGCCTGCCTTCCGTTTCCCAGCGTCTCAAGATTGCGCTGATATAGGTCCATTTTCGCTTATTATGTAGCACAGCCTCACGAAATGCCGCTTCAATCCACTCCGCCGGGTACTGATCGGCAGCATCTTTCAGTTGATCCGCAATCAAGGGAGAGAGTAAGCCGATATTTTGTTCATATAATACAAAAATATTAGGTCGTTCAACCTGAACCTGGATAATACGGGAGGGTTCGCCCCTCTTGTTAGAAATATACGCCCCGGCAGGAACTGCTACTTCGCTCTCCTCTTCCATCTGTTCATGCTCAACATTGAGCAGGCGTACCGGGACCATTTCACCGCCCTGCAGCTCGGCTACCACTTTGCGACTGCGCGCCGTGTTAAAGAAATACCATTCGATAATCTCAGCTTGATCGTTGCCCTCGCTCACTAAGCGTAAGTGTATCCTCAAAAGGGTGCCGCGCGCAAGTGCCTGTTCTAATCCCTGGCGCAAACGTTCCTCTGGCGGTCGCGGGTCGCCTCTACGTTTGAGGCCGCGCAGCAGCACGCGGTCTGCCAGCAAATCGCGATCGCTGACACAACGCGGGTTGCCCTGTTTTTGTGCCAGTAGCCAGAAGAGGTGCAGTGTCACTTTCAGTTCGGCACTGTCCTCAATCTCCGGCAATAGTACCGTGAAAAATACATCCGGTACTGGCACATATGGATTTTTCCCCGATGGGAAACCAGCAAAGCCTGTCATAATAATAAGTCCAATGAATGAATTATTTTTACTCCGCCGGGGGAGTGAGTTCCAGGTCACGGAAGCGGGTCTGGCTGGCTTGGAAATAAAGGCTGATTTCGCCAACCGGCCCATTACGGTGTTTTGCGACGATTATGTCCGCGATATTTTTGCGTTCTGATTCCGGGTTGTAGACGTCGTCACGATAAATAAACATGACGATGTCACTATCCTGCTCGATGGAACCGCTTTCTCTTAGATCCGACAGTTGCGGTACCTTTGATTGCCGACTCTCGACGGCGCGGGACAACTGCGCCAGGGCCAGGACAGGCATGTTGAGTTCGCGGGCCAACCCTTTGAGGTTGCGGCTGATCTCGGAAATCTCCTGCACGCGGTTCTCGTTGCGTTTGCCGCCGCCTGAGACCGACTGCATCAACTGCAAATAATCCACAATAATTAAATCGATACCGTGCTCGGCCTGCAAGCGCCGCGCCTTGCTTCGCATCTCTATCGAAGAGATACCGGCTGTATCGTCAATCCAGATATTGGCCTCTGACAGAGTACCCATCGAGTAAGTGATACGCTCCCACTCATCATCCTCAATCCAGCCGGTGCGCAAGCGCTGCTGATCTACTCCGGCATCCATGGAAAGGAGACGCTGCACCAGCTGTTCTTTGCTCATCTCAAGGCTGAAGATGGCGACAGAGCGTTGGTGTTTAATGGCTGTGTTGTGTGCCAGGCTCAAGGCCAAACTTGTTTTACCCACTGCCGGTCTCGCAGCCAGAATAATCAGGTCCGACTTTTGCAGTCCTCCCGTCAATCTATCCAGGTCGGTGAAGCCGGTGGGAACACCTACGATGGTGCCGCGGCGTTCATGCAACTGATCCAGCTTATTCATGTACTCGGAAAGAAGGTCGCGCAGCAGCGAAAAGTCGGAACGGGCGTGACGCTGGCTGATATTGAAAATTAACTGCTCAGCCTTGTCAAGGGCGACATCGGCATCGTTCTCTTCATAGGCGATGGCCGCGATCTGGCCAGCCGCGTGTATCAGGCGGCGCAGAATGGAGTTGCGTTCGACGATGTGCCCATAGAATTCAACGTTGCCACTGGTAGGAACCTGGTTAATCAGAGAGGTAATATAGCTGGCTCCGCCCACATCTTCCAATTTGTTGCGCCGCTCTAGCTCGTCACAGATGGTAATGAAATCGGCTGCTTCGCGCTGCTCGTAGAGCTGGAGAATGACTTCGTAGATGGTGCGATGGGCGTCACGATAGAAATCGTCGGGGAACAGAAAATCTGCTACCTGGACAATTGCCTCCGGGTCGATAATGATACTGCCAAGTACGCCGCACTCAGCCTCAATGTTTTGAGGTAATAGTTTCTCCACAGACATCCTCTACCGTTTTTGGTTGTATGATGCCCAGTATGCTATTAATATTAGCACATTGGTTCGATTTTTGATACATCACAAAACAGCAATATGCTCATCCCAAAATTTGTGTGCCTCATGAGTGTACCGAATCTTAGATAGGAAATCAATTGGTGGTTGTTGATATCCTTGGGTAAGCCATGTGGATATGTGGATATCTCTCGCTAACCCTCGTGCTCAATTCTGATGTCCAGCATGACATAATATGAGTTTATCCCCCAATTATCCACAATGATAGCCAGGTTATCCCTACTTATCCACGAACTTATCCACAAACATATCCACAAAGAAAGGTCATATCAGGCTCAACAAATAAGGACTTCTGGCACTTATCTAATCATTGCTCTTGCCGAAGGATAGGTGTATAGGACAATAGAGTGGTATGTAAAGGCTACGTATGCAACAAGTGGGCAATGAAAAAGTAGAAGCAGCACCGGGGAGCGAATCGTTTAATCGACAGCCGCGTATCTGGACCTTACCTCCATTGGGAACGGTGCATATTCCTCCCCTGCCACTGAAAGATGCTCTTCCCCCTACACCGGGGGCACTCACCATGGTGATGCCCATCGTTATGGTCATCATGCTTGTTAGCGTCACTATCCTGGTCAGTCCTGGTTCTTTGCAGCAGCTCGCGTTTTTCCTACCGATGGCTCTCTTTACGATCATGACCCCGCTTGCCAATTTGTTATCGGCTCGTCAGAAGATCAAGGCTACCCGGCGCAAGTGGAAGGAAACTGATGAAAAATATCGCGAGATACTTGCAAAGCTGCGAACCCACTTGACCGAACAGGCCAATATCCAGCGACAGGTTGCTCTTGCTGTAGACCCTGATCCTGAGCAGCTCGAAGAGCGCATTAAGCAGCGCTCGCATCTCTGGGAACGCCGCCCTAATGATCCCGATTTTTTGGCAGTACGCGTTGGCAAAGGCAATCGCCCATTTACTGTAACGTTGCAAATTCCTGACATCGATGTTACTGATCCACTGGCGGCGGATATACAGGAGTTGAAAGATCAATTTATCTCTGTGGCAGATATTCCCTGTACCGTTTCGCTCACCAAAGTAAAGTCGTTAGGCGTCACAGGTCGGCGGCAGGATGTCGCTGCCCTGATGCGTGGCATCTTGTGCCAGATAGCCACGCATCACTCACCCGAAGATGTGCGTATTTTTGGCATTTATCCCATATCACAACAGCATGATTGGGAGTGGATGGCTGAACTGCCACATACCATGCCATTGAAAGCCGGAAAGCAGAATCGGCTGGTTGCTGCTGGCGAGGATGAGGCAAATAGATTACTCAACGTCCTGCTCGAAGAACTGAGCCAGCGCGCTTCAAAAAATGAGGGCGATGGAGTCACTCCAACGGTTCCTGCTGCCGGGCAACAGCCAGCTCCTTTGCCTCACCTCGTGGTAATCGTTCACGACTATGTGGAAGTGCGCAAGCACCCTGCTCTCACCCACGCATTCAAACTGGGAGAACAGCTAGGGGTCTCCGTCATCTATATGGTTGCCCAGCAACAGGCCATTCCGAGTGAATGCGGTGCTGTTGTCCGTCTATCTGATGATGGATTGGTGAACTACGCTGCTGCTGGTTTTGCTGGTGAGACTTTCGAAGAAGTCTATGCCGACACCGTGGAACTGAAAATAGCGCAAAGGGTCACTCACGCATTCTTACCGCTTCACGTAGTGCAAGGCGGCGAAGATGCTATCGATTTGCCAACCAATGTGCGTTTTCTTGACCTGGTTGGACTCCCCTACGCCGACCAGCTTGATGTCGAGAAGTGGTGGAGTACACCTCGCTTTGGGCGTTTGCGTGTCCCTATTGGTATGGGGGCCGAGGGCCCCCTCTGGATTGACCTCAATGAGGCCGCTCATGGGCCGCACGGTATCATCGCTGGAACGACCGGCGCGGGCAAAAGCGAACTGCTCTGCTCGCTCATTGTTGGTCTAGCGATTACACATCATCCTCACCTGGTTAATTTCGTGCTGGTAGACTTTAAAGGTGGTGCAGCTTTCAAACCGTTTGAAAAGATACCCCACACCGTGGGTATGGTAACAGACCTTAGCGGGCGCTTGACCGAGCGAGCACTTACCGCACTGAAGAGCGAATTGCGGCGGCGTGAACATATATTGAGCAGCGCTAACGTCAAGAAGATCTCCGAGTACCAGGCCATGCGCGAACAGAATCCGTTGGCGCGTATGGAGCCACTGCCCAACCTGTTCATTATCATTGACGAGTTCGCGGAACTTGCCAAAGAGCATCCCACCTTTATGGAAGGGCTGGTCAGTGTTGTGCAAAAAGGACGAAGCCTCGGCGTCCATCTGATTTTGGCGACGCAGAAGCCCACTGGCTCCGTGAACCCGAATATCTGGTCAAACCTCAAGTTCCATATCTGCCTGCGTGTCGCCTCATTACAGGATAGCCGTGATATGCTGGGACGTTCTGAAGCCGCACTGTTGCCGAGCACGATCCCTGGCCGCGCCTATTTCCAGATTGGCTCTGAAATCTTTGAACTCTTCCAGAGTGCCCGTATCTCGCTTCCAGCGCGGGTGGCGAACGAGTCGCTTCTCGCCTTAAAGCAGGAATCAGTTGGAGCTGGGGAAGTGACCGATCAGAAAGTACTGATGGACGCCCTTGAGCCATACACAGATACTCCCATGGGGAAGGTACTTTTCAGGCCATGGCCTGATCCCCTACCCCATCGTGTGAACCTGGTAGAACTTTTCCGCCGTATTGGCCCGGTTCCGCGAGCAAACAAGCAGCCTCCCTATGGTTGGCTGACATGCCCTATCGGCTTGATCGACCTTCCGGCAGATCAAAAGCAAGAGCCATGGATGCTGGATATGCCGCGTCAAGGGGGGCACCTGATGATTGCGGGTGCCTCTGGCACGGGAAAAAGTGTCTTTTTACGGACTCTGATTACTTCTCTCATACAAACACACTCCCCCTCGCAGCTCCACCTCTACTTGATTGACTTTGGAGGCCAGGCACTGCGTATCTTCGAGAAAGTACCCCACGTTGGCGGCGTTTTTGGCGAGGCCGACGAGGAATACATCCGCCGCCTGCTGCGCAAGTTGGACGGGATCATCGAAGAGCGCAAACAGTTCTGCATGACGCACCAGATTGAAGATTTTCTGACCTACCAACGCCGCCGTACAGAAAATGCGAATTTGCCTGAAATGCCAGCGGTGGTGCTTGTGATCGACAAGTTCATCGAATTTAAGCAGGTTCATGTCAATGAAATGGACACCTTGCTCTCTATCGCTCGTTTCGGTCGTACCTATGGAGTATATATCGTACTGACGCTTGATCGCCCTGCCGTAATATCGACTCAACTATTAAGCCTGTTTGAACTGCGTATTAGCCTGCGCCTGGTAGAATTGACCGATTCACTCATTTTTATAGGGAAACATGATGCTGCTCACCTGGACCATGGCATACCTGGACGTGGTTATAAGCGCGGTAAAATACTGGAAGAGGTACAAATTGCGCTTCCCGTTTCTGGCGAGGATGATGACGAACAGAATCAACAGCTTGAAGATCTGGTCAATGCCGTGGCGAAGGCGAGCAAAGATATGCTTCTTCCTCAAGCTCCGCCTATTCGACTCTTGCCAGAGTATGTAGGAGCTGATTTCTTTTTGATGGATGAAATCTCCAATGTGCAGCAAGGTCAGAACGGAAACGGAGGTCTATCGTCCTCGGACAACAGTGGTAATCTTCCAGATCTCCAGGCTTCCCTGCCACAGTCGCTGCGTATCAGTCTGGGCATAGAAGACTTTTCTTTGAGTCCCATTACCGTAGAATTGAACGCAGATTCGCCGCATGTACTGGTCGCCGGTGGACCAGGAAGTGGTAAAACCAGCGTCTTACGTACCTGCCTGCTGATGCTGGCAAGTACGCCAGAGAATAAGCACGCACGGGTGATCCTCTTAGATTTTCGGCGCAGTTCGCGTATCTTACGCCGCTTGCCCAATATATGGATGTACGCGGACAACGAGGAGCAGTTGATAGAGACCATCGATACGTTGAAGACAGAACTGCGTGAGCGTGCCGCCCGCCTCCGTGAAGAGCTCGAAAAGCAGGAAAATGACGACGAGCCGATTGGCACACGCGAGGTACCTATCGTGCTGATTATCGATGATTATGAACAGTTCAGCGTCCTGACTAAGAATCCCCTAAATGATCTCAAAGAGTTTATGTTACAAGCGCGTGATCTGCGCCTGCACATCATTGTAACGGGCGGGCCGGGCGACGTTAGCAGAGGGGATACGCTGCTACAGCAGGTACGCGCCTGTCGCATGGGCGTAATCCTTGGTGCAGATCCACAGGAACCAGCCGTGTTGGGTGTGCGTATGAGCGATTTACCCCCAGGGCGTGGTTATATTGTGCAGCGCAATAAACGCTACCTGGTACAGGTTGCGCATTTTGATACGAAGACAATGCTGCCCTGGCTCAATCGTTTGCGGCAATCCCGCCCATCTGCCCCACCCCCTGCCATCCCCTCGTCCTTGCCGAACCTCCCGGCATTGCCAGAACCAGTACCTGAGCCTATCTCTCAAGATCAACAGTTGCTGGAAGAGGCCAGGCGTATCACCGACGCGACCCTTGCCAATTCGACATAGAGCAGTGATCCACCTTCGCGGATGCGCGTAGGATTTTTGCACGAGAGATACGTCTTGGCGAGCGAATGAGCACCTCTGGCAGGGCGAGGACTGCCTTCACCATTCCCCGAATGCGGCTGCCATCGCCCCTACTATGGTTCGACTCCTTCAAGCTGAGAGCGTCCATAGTAGGGGCGACCTGCTCCCCTTGCCCGCAGGCAATGGCTTGTCCTCGTCCTGTAGCCCTTTGATGATTTGCGACATTTGGGACATGGGACATATCACTTTCAGGGGAGGGTTTGCGACATATGAGACATGGGACATGGGACAAGTCACTTTCAGGGTTGCGACAATTGGGACATGGCTCTCTGATGGACTTCAAGCATGCATTGAAGCGGAGTGTGGCTCGCCTTATTTGAAGTATAGCATATATATTGCCAGCAAGCAATGGGTAAAAGACAGGAAAATTGGGGAATATTTAGAAGGAATGCTAACGCTTGACGACGAGGGATTGAGTCGAGTCCTTTATGATAATTTTCCCTTTTCCTCATCGGAAATTCCGAAATGTCCCAACGTCGAACTTAATAGGTCAGTTGATGATATACTATCATCTAGTGTTGGCAAAGCATGTCAGAGGTAATCGACAAGAAGATAGAGGCGCGGTGTCGCCATGTGAGTCAAATACAACCAGCCAATCACCCGGGCGGCTATCTCCGCAGATGGGCGGCTGAAGCATTCCACTATTATGGATTGTGATCGTAATAGGTCTTGTAAGGACACATCTAAGTCGGGTGTCCTTTTTCTCCTGGCCAGCTGTCTTCCATGATGTCGTAATTGCATCACGGCTAGAGTACCGTAGATATCTTCCTGCAAGCACAGCGATATCTGTGTGCCATGCTGTTACATAGCATCAAGCAGGTCAGCACGAAACGCTTGTACCATCTTCAGATCTCCATAGCCAGCCATCTCTAATTCTGCCAGTAATTCGTAAGCTCTCGCCGTTCGATGGGGAGATCGCCAGTCCACAACATCATGGAAAAACTCGCGTCCTGCTTCGATACATGCCTCTATCTCGTGGAGCATCAGATACGCTCTTGCGCGGTAAAGGTGGAGACGAAAGTCCAACCACAAGTTGGCATCGCTATCCACCTGTTTCTTCAGTTCTTCATGCAGTGCCAGAGTCTTCTTCGGTTCCTTGATACGCAGATAGCCACGACTGCGCAAGAGAAGGATGCCGCTCATGCGCTGGAAGACAAAATCAGTTCCATCCCCATAGCTTGCTTTGATGGGGTCGGCAAGAACCTGGGCTGTGTGAATGGCACGTTCAAAATGTAAGGCATCCCCACTAGCGGCATAAATGTGAGCAAGGTAGGCATTCGCAAAAGCAGCCACTGGTTTACTGGCCTTAAAAGAGAGATCGCGTGCTTCTTCTAAAGCGTTGATGGCTTCTTGATTGCGACCAGCTCGCTTTAATTCCACTCCCATTTTTTGCAGAGCATGAACCATGAGGGTGGGGTCATCGAGTTGTTTGGCCGTGTGGTACATACTGGTGAACGTTTCAAGCGCTTTTTGATATTGCTTATTCTCAAAGTACATCAATCCTCGAATGCTCTGCTCTTGAGTGTATAAGCTCAAAAACCGAGGTTCCAGTTGTGAGGTGGGAGGGATGTATGTCAGGAAATAGGTGAATAAACGGTGAAGACTTTGGGCGCTCTTTTGGACTTCGGGTAGGGAAGCAATCCGGCGCATCGCTAAAGTTTGCTTGATGAAGGCTTCGGTGACATTCAAAGTCTCGTCAAACATACGCTCACCGTGTCCAGGCAAGGCTCGTAGGTTGAATGGGTCGTACTCGGATAGGCCAAATTTCCAGGGCGGTATGCCCAGAAGCTCACAGAGTCCACGCAGGGTATAGGGGCTGGTGACATATTTCGTCCCGGCTTCGACAAGTTGAACGTACCCTGTACTCACTCCCACCTCTCCCTTTGCTTTGGGCCACAGTTCTGCTAGCTTCCCCTGAGTCATCCCACACTTTTCCCGGTGCTCTTTTATGACGATGCCGTGATGATAATCGCCCATAATGCCCCCTATCCTTGTCGCGCCAAACGTACATGTTACCTATTGGTAGGTATGTATTCTCTCAATTCGCCTTGTAATTCATACGCATTGGTATCTGTTCTAAAAACAAGCCCTTCTGTATGCTTGTGGTGGATCGAGTTACAGGAATTGTAGCATATGTGCTAGCAGAAGGGAAGATTAGCCATGGATGAGAATATAGGTATAAGTGAGCTTGTCCGTCTGATGCAACAAATCGAACTGGAGAATGAAGCGGCCCAACACGGCCTATCGGGTCTGGCTTCCGGCACCGCCCGGCACGCTTTCATCACTGCTCGTGAGCAACGCATCCACGCCTTTCATCAACAACTGATCGACCTCGTGGGGCCGGATCAAGCCATCAAGGTCGTCGCAGAAACCATCTGGTCGCCTGCTGATCGGAGGGTGTCGTGATGCAGCACAGACCTGGGTCGAAGACTTCCGAGCAAGCCACGCAGCCTCTTGACGTTGATGCCGCTAGGAGTGCCGCGGCGTTCCGAGCCTATCTGCAGCAGTATGAACTGCATCCCCTGGATGTTGCCATCACCTCCAAAGTGAGATATCTGAGCGTGTGGAACCTGATGAAAGGGAAACCGATCAACGCTGACCATGCCGCGCGTGTGCGCTTCGGACTCTACACCATGACCAGCGTTCTATACACCGCTCCCATCCTGCTGCTGGCGGAGCAGGCAACGCTCATCCGTGAAGATGGCGGCAAAAGGGTAAGCAGCAGGAGGATATAATGAACCAGCCAGAGCCAATGATGATCGTGTACGCACAGCCATGCGAGTTGCCCGCAGTGGATAAAGAGTTCCGTTTGGTAAACAGAGGGCTTGACCCAATGAGACAGGAGGGTTATTATAGCACAGAGAAAATCTACATGGGTTGAATTTGGCCGCCCACCGGTATCATCGTATGCAGATAGATACTAGTCATTGGCTGGGGGCCTCATAATAGATAAAGAAGGAGTACTTGCAGAACCCCATGCCAAAGACCACCAAACGTGCTGCTACTAAACGCGCAGCCAGAATAGCCAGAGCTCATGCCACTGATCTACCAAAATTAGAGGTCAAAGCGGCACCAACACGGAGACGTGCGCCAGGCTACAAGCCACCTGCGCGTGGCATCGCCCGCTATCCCTGGGGTACCGTCCTGACGGTACTGATTATAGGATTGAGTATTTACACACTCTACTACTATCACGTTGGCCCCTTTGCCCCTAAGCCCGTAGTCAAGGCTACACCAACTCCTGTAGCAGCTTCGCCATGTCTCAAGATTGTCAGCCAGTTGACCGATCTCTCCCCGGCTCCGAGTGCATCGGTCTTTAAGCAAACCGTCCATAGCTACAAACAGGCTCCTGCTATGACTATCGATACCAACAAGGTCTATTGCGCGGGCATCAATACCAATCGCGGCCTGATTGTGATCGAACTTGACCCGAAGCTGGCACCCAATACCGTCAATAACTTCGTCTTCCTGGCGCAACACCAGTTTTATGATGGCATAAAGTTCCATCGTGTCGTGCCCAAGTTTATTATTCAGACCGGTGACCCACTGGGGAACGGCACGGGCAGCCCAGGCTACAAGTTTGCGGATGAGCCGGTAAAAGGCAATTACACGGCAGGCTGTGTCGCAATGGCTAACTCTGGCGCAAACACCAACGGCAGCCAGTTCTTCATCTGCACGGCAGATGATACAAAGACCCTGCAAAAGCAATATAACCTGTTTGGGCATGTCGTACAGGGAATGAATATTGTGCTCAAGATTCAAGGCCCCGGCGACGATGCAGCCTCAAAGAAGATTACGCCCGATATCATAGATCATTTGATCGTGGTTGCGGCACCGTAGTTAGTTCATAGCAGAAAGTGAGAATCATGGCACAGAAGCGTTATAACAGTCCACCTGAAATGGTGATTGATCCCTCCAGGAAGTATGTGGCGACCTTCCATACCCAGGTGGGAGAGTTCCAGGTAGAGCTATTCGCGGCCCAGGCCCCGAAAACCGTCAACAACTTCGTGTTCTTAGCCCGCGAAGGTTTTTACAATAACACCATGTTTCACCGCGTCATTCGCGGCTTCATGGCCCAAGGCGGAGATCCTCTGGGTACGGGGACAGGTGGCCCTGGCTATAAGTTCGCGGACGAGCCCGGTGCGCTTGCCCTGAAACATGACAGTGCTGGTATCCTTTCTATGGCCAATTCTGGAAAAGACACCAATGGCTCCCAGTTTTTCATTACCTTCGGCCCGACGCCACACCTCAATGGCAAACATGGCGTATTCGGTAAGGTCTCTTCAGGCATAAATGTAGTCAGCTCGATTGCTGAGCGTGACCCGCAGCGTGCTCGCGAGCCGGGCACGAGGATTGACTGGATAGAGATTACTGAGAGCTAATGTGTAGATAAAAAAATGCGATCTGGATGTTTTGCAGCGCAAAACATCCAGATCGCATTTTTTTATCTATACCCTACGTAATAAGGATGTCTTCTTGTCGCAGCCCAGCCTCCCAGCAGGCTGACAAGACCCCCGATGATGCCCCACACCAGGAAAAAGACCAGGATCAGTACAAGAGTCAGTAAGAAGCTTCCTGCGGTGGCTCCTGTGTTTGCGGTTCCACTGCTGGCCTGTTGAACACCTGGGTAGTTGGGAATGTAGTTGGTCACGAAGCTGATAGCGTAGGTAATCAATCCCGCCACAAAACCTGCCAGGAAGACCAGGCGGCGTTGGACGACGATTTTGCCGACGACGAAACCGGCGATCAGTAAGATCAACAGGCTGATGGCGAAGGTCAACGCGGCATAGCCAAAGATGGTAAAGGATAAGGCGTCTTTAACAGCCCCTGGCTTTGCTACATCTAATGCATGGTAGGTAGCGGCATTCGCCAGCGTAATGCCGATGCTCTGTGCCGCGCAGAGAATGCCCGCGATAGCACCAATAGTCAGCGCGTTCTTCAGGCGGCCCGGTGGTAGCATAGGAGTAGTTGCCACATCGCGCTGGTGAACTGCTCCTGCTGGCCTCTGCCGACCCTGCTGAGATGGTTGCAGCTCCCTTTCTTCTAGCTCAGGCTCGTCCTGGTCGTCGAATGGGCGATTGGGCACACTATCGTTGCGATCTTGAGGCTGGTGGAACGGGTAATCTTGATCGGAGTCTCGCATTCGGCTGCCCCCCTCGCTCAGTGGCTGACCTTAATCTGGGAATAGACGGTAGAATAGGTGTTGATCAGTTCCCAGTTGCTGAACGGCCAATAGACTATCACTGCTTTCCCCACAAGATCTACTTTCGGTACAAATCCCCAATCACGCGAATCATCGCTAAAGGGGCGATTATCCCCTAAGACAAAATAGTCATCGGCGGGCACTTTCAAGGTGTTTCCCGCGGGATTAGCCGCCTGGCTGATATAGGGTTCATTGAGCGTTAGCCCGTCCACCTGCACCGTTGAACTGTTGTAGCTAATCGTATCTCCTGGTAGCCCAATCACTCGTTTGATGAAATCCTGGCTTGTATCGAGTGGATAGTGAAAGACGATCACATCTCCGCGCTCAGGAAAGTGAAAGAGGTAGGCCATTTTGTTTACCAACACGTATTCATCGCTCTGCAGGCCAGGCTGCATACTTATACCCTGTACGCGATAGCTCTGGATGGCAAAGCGAATGACTAAAAAGATAATAAGTGTCAGTGCGATTGTTTCCACGATTTCTCGTGCGATATGTGAACGTTTTTTCACATTAAACCTCGTCTATATTATTTGCCAGGGTGTATGCATGTATTGTATCACCTGGCAGGCCAATCAGGCGTTTGATAAAGTCTTTGTGAATATCAAAATGCTTACTTCTACTGCTTTGCACATTATAGCCGATAGATGATATTGCTACCATCTCTGCTTGCGACAAACAAACAAATCTGTCCGAAGGTACTACGTTTTACAAGGCGTATGGTTGCATGAGTTTATACTCGCCCTGGGGCTTATACCGGTTTATATACTACATAGCCATCAAAGACAAAACGTTGAAAATGCTGACCTGTATGAGCTATTTTCTGCTCAAAGTTGAATGCCTCGGGAGAGCCAAGAGGGAATACGTAGGATGCATGTGAATCCTTTGTTACCAGAGCGTAATACGGTTGATAGCGGTTATAGCCGGGTTTTAGATCATCATTCACGACACCGCAGATAATGCGCTCGTCGCTCAGGAAGACAATACGATCACAGGTCCAGTATTCCGAGTAAATATGGGTCGCTCCAACCTGCAACAGGTTGGAAATAAGCTGATCTTCTTGCTGGTTGAACGCCTGTGCCTGGGGAACGAGCTTATAGACGTTCATCGTGCCCACTACTAACATCACACTGATATAGAGCAGCGGGATCACTTTCACAGCCGCTAGTAGCTTCCCTCGCCATGTCGATAGCAGATGGATACCTCCTTCATTTTTCCAGAGAGGTGCGATTACCGCGGGAGTGGCGATCAGCAGGCAGAATAAGTAACGCGAGTTTGTCCATGGATCTAAGGCTGAGACAGGACTCAAGGCGAAGAGTAAGACTGTCAGCGCAGCACCACTTAACAGCATTAGACGCGCAACATAGCGAACAGTGGTTTGTCTCATCTCCACACCCCAGGGCGAGGATAAGCCATTGCCCCTACTATGGACGCCCTTGGTAGGCTGATTGATCGTAAGCATAGTAGGGGCGACCTGCTCCCCTTGCCCGCAGGCAATGGCTTGTCCTCGCCCTCCCGCCTTGCTATGCTCCTGGTGACGCAGGTGTGTCCATAGGGTTTTTATGGTAAGAGCGACCGCGATTGTCCAGAGGGTAAGCGCACCAAGGCTCCAACTGCCCTGTAAAAGCGTGCATTGGAGGCTATCAGAACTGAATAGGCCAAAGAACGGTAGATTGTGATTGGGACAAATGGGGTTGGCTCCCGTAGCGTTCGGGATACCCACCAGCAGGGTGCCCAACACTTTCTGGCTAAAGAGTATGTGGCTAACCACTGCCTTTCCTGCTACCTGTGAGCTGTAGATCCTGAAAAAAAAGTACAAAGTGCCCTCATTTGACGGGGTAGTCAGGTTATAGATGATCGATGGCAGTATCCCTATGCTAAAACCCAGCATCAGGCATAGGGGTGCCCATGTTCTCCATTCGCGCCAGCAGAACACAACTAAGAGCAAACCTGACACCAGGACAAATGGCAGAACAAGCAGGTCTGTCCAAACGCCGAAGCCCGCTAACAATCCCCAACATGCATACAGAGCGTAGCGCGTAGGGGCCCTATTTATTGCGCCCTGGGAAGGGGGAGCATCGCGTAGGGGCGGGAGGGGGGTTGGGAGTGGTGGGGGCCCTTGTGGCCGCCCGCTGGTGAAGGACCAAACGGGCACGGCGGGCGGCCACAAGGGCCCCCACCACCCAACCGCCCTGCCCCCGCCCCTACGCGACCCTCGATGGTGTTCCCCAAAACCTATCCCTGAGAGGGGTAGGGAGAGCGAAAGCCAGGTGGCAAGCAGTAATAATAGTGTGCTACAGAGTAGTATTTCGGCGTACCCGCCGATGGCCCGCAGCTCAATATAGAGGATGCCTTCGGATCCCAGGCTGAGCAGGCAGAGGGTGGCGAGAGCCAGATTTTTCGTGTAGAGAAGGTTTGTAAGCAGATAGATGCTTACCAGAAAAAGGGCAAAGAGCAGAACCAGGCCGAATCGCAGCATGAACAAGGATGAACCAAAGAGTTGAAAAAGGATGGCCGCAAGATATGCCTCAAATGATCCCATATAGCCCTGGCCATAAAAAAAGATGGGATGTTCTCCCCGGTAGGCAATATGCAACGTCATGAGACCTAATGTGCCTTCGTCGCTATTCGTCTGCGGCCAACTCTGGGCTATGAGTATGATGCGCAGCACTAGAGCGAAGACGATGATGAGAAAAGCGCATTTCTCATGCACCCCAATTTTAAAATGTTTGAAATACATATGAATCCATAGAAACCAACAGTCTCCTGTTACATGAGACGTGTTTTAGATGACAATGGTTGCATACTTTGCGACGAACGTGTGTGGCAAGCATGGCAGGGGCAAGCCCTGCCACTACTATACTATGCGGAGAGCGCACCTTGTCATGTATAGTAGTGGCAGGGCTTGCCCCTGCCATGCAAAAAAATGAAACATACCCCTAAATTGCTGCGCTTTTTCATTGAAAAGTACAGGTAACTACCATGGTCGGATAATCAAGTGTCCCTGCGCTACCGCGTGTACGATATCTGCTCTACTCACGATACCAACGAGTTTGTCATCCTGTACAACCGGAACTCGTTTGATCTTGCGCTCGGTGAGCAGCATGGCAATCTCGCCAACTGGAGTCTCTTCGCTGACCGAGATGATCTCATGGCTCATGATGTCAGCGACGCGCAGCCCCTCTTTGTCAACTTTGCTGATAATATCGGCCTCTGTAATAATGCCGATAATCTGGTTATCGGCATTGACAACGGGCAGGCCACTAATACGGTTCTGGTAGAGCAACTGTGCAGCTTCTTGTGCGCTTGCATCCGGTTGGATGGTGCAAACTTTGCTGGTCATAATGTCTCGTGCAATCATCGTACGCACTCCTTTGGGTGCTGGTGAAAGATGGGACATGGCACTTTATGTCAGTGCCATACTACCTGCTATCATCTATAATCATACCATATCCATCCCGATTTTTGACACCCTGAAAACTTGACAGTTGTTTCTCACCTTCATTTATTCACCTGGTCCACTTACCCTGGGGGTCACATTCCCGGATGACCCTCAACTCTTCCGCGCTCGACGGCACGGTCTCCGCACAATCGTCCGCCAACCTCAAGGGCCAGCCGGTGTTTTTTTGTACTTCCTCTATGCTTGTGCCGGGATGATAG
>WNFB01000682.1_pt1 | contig 28073 bp, 26 predicted proteins | sample 5400501 | NCBI WGS metagenome assembly WNFB01 (sample SAMN13153341, study PRJNA577476) | soil metagenome | isolation source: 200 cm saprolite under Douglas fir tree site 2 hole 1 | place: USA:California | collected 2015-04-18
TTAAACCGCTAGCGGTACCGAAGGCTACGCTGCCACGTGTGGCAAAGTGATTAAAGCGGTTGAGCTGATACCGGGTTGCATCCCCGCCCAAACGCAGCAGGTGCTTGCCGATCGTCGTGGAAAAGTCATCGGCCCAATAGAAGGTATTGAACCGCCCGCCTCGGTCGTCGTTCACCCCGGTGCCGATGTCGAAGCCGCCACCAGTAATGTGGACCCGGAAGGCAGCCGGAAAGGTGGCTGAGTTGCCGCGGGTTGCGCCGATGTCACTGAGCAGAATCGGCTCATGCGGAACTTGGTCGAATCCGAAGCGGTTCAAACCGAAACGGAAGTCATTCACTGCTCTGGAAGAAACCGTGTGCGTCCAGCCTAGTTTCAGGAAGCGGTTCAACTGGGGAAAGTCCTTTTCAAAGGGCAGGGTGGACGCGATCCCCAAGGGCTGAATGGTACTGAATTTGGAGGAGAACCAGCGCCCCGAAATTTTATCCTTCGAACCGATGTTCTTATCTATCGTGATGGTGTACTGATTCTCATCGTAAATCCCCAAGCTGGACTTGGTGATTTGGGCCAAGTTCACATGCCCCTTAGAGTCGAACCCAGGAGTGCCAGGAAGCGAAGGAATACAGAAGGTGCCATCGTTGAAAATGGGGCACTTGGAGGCAGCCAAGTTCATGTAAGCCAAAGCCACCGGGTCCAGGTTAGTGCAGGGGGAACTCCCGCCAATGCCGCAAATGTTGCCCACTGCAGCCAGGCCGCTGGGAAAGAATATGCTGGTCAGATTGGCTTCCGAGCGGTCTGAGGGCAGCACGGGGATATTGCTAGTGAACGTCGTGCCGGTAGAGGTACCCGAAGCAGCCCGCGTCCCCTCGTAGTTGCCGAAGAAGAAGAAGTTCTTGATCCCCGGCACTGGGCCGCCAAACGAGCCGCCAAACTTGTTTTGGCGCAACACCGGAGGCTTATTCTTTTCACCGCTTTCTATCTGGCCCTTCTTGAGGAACCAGCCGTTGGCATTCATCGCATCGTTGCGGAAAAACTCGTAGGCGCTCCCATGGTACTTATCGGTACCAGAGCGCAGGGCTACCTGGATGTTACCCCCGCCATTGCGGCCTTGAGAGGCATCGTAGAGCGAAGTCTGCGTCTTGAACTCAGCGATGGTGTCCGGGTTAGGCAAGGCGACATTATCCAGGATTGGCAGGTTAATGTCGTTGGAATTGACACCTTCCAACTGATAGTTGTTGTTCACCGGTCGCTGTCCATTCACGTCAATGCTGACTTGGCCACGGCCCAGCGAAGCAGCGCCTCCAAGTTCGCTGTTAGTGCCGGCGGACAACGCCAAAAGCGTGAGAAAGTTACGGTTGGCAAGCGGCATGTTGGCGAGCACGTCGCCGGCAATACTTTGCCCGGTAGCCGCATTGGTTAACTGTACCGTCGCAGCCACTCCGCTTACCGTCATTTCCTCTGTCACCGCGCCGACCTTCATGCTAAGGGCGACGAAGGTGGTCTCCGTGACACGCACGGGAATGCCCGGTGCATCCGTCTTGGCAAAACCCTGTTTGAAGACCGTTACGCGATAGGTACCGATGGGCAAGAGTGTGGCTCTGAAACTGCCATCATCGCCAGACTTGAGGGTTCGCTCGGTTATCCCGGTTCCTTGGTTGATAATCTCCACGTCAGCGCCCGAGATAACGGCGCCGCTGGCGTCCTTAATCGTGCCGGAGATTGCTCCCGTGTTACCGCCTTGCGCGAATCCCGACACAGTAAGCGCCAGAATCACAAACAACCATACGAGAAGCAGAGGCCTGGGCCTCAGGCAAATGTGGCTCATGAAATTCATCTCCTTGCAATGCGCATTAGGTAGGAAATTCAGAGTAGTGATTGCAGCCCCCAGACACAGTTCCAAGGCTTTAACAAGCAAACAACCGTCCAAAGCACAGCAGCTGTCAAGTTGTTGTTATGGCTACTCTTATTTGGATTGGAATGGATTGTCCGATATGACTTGCTATAGGTTTCGCCGAAAAATATGGGATTTTGTATCTGTGTCGGAGGGACTTAAGCTATTTCTGCAACCGCACCAGAGCTTCGCGGGCGTGGACTGCATTGGGATCGTCGGGAGCTTCCTGCAGGAGTATCTCGTATTCCTCAGCTGCTTCGGAGGAAAGATTCTTGGCTTCCAGGGCCCGAGCCGCAAGGTAGTGCGCACTCGCGTACCCCTTATGCGGAATCGCATGGACTTTGCGGGCGTTGGCCACCGCCTCGTCGTATTTCCCGCTCAACAGCTCTGCGGCAGCCAAGAGGGTTAATTCCTCGGGAGTTGCCTGCTCAGTCGAAAATGACTTGAGCACCAGGGATTCAGTCTCGTCATACTTTTTGTCCTGGAAGGCAATTTTTGCGAGGTTTACGTATGCCGGGGCGAATTGCTTGTCGATGCTGATGGCCTTTTCAAAGGATTGTCGTGCGAGTTCACGGTCACTGGTTTTCAAATAGACCACACCCATAGCGTTATAGGCCAGCGAGTAATCTGGATACAGCACAGTGGCACGCCCGAAGTGTCCGCTTGCCTTCGACCACTCTCCGCGAGTGAAGGCTCGGGTTCCGTCCTCATATTCCTTCTTGGCCGCAGCCGGAACATTTAAATTGGCGGCTGTGACGCTGCCCGGGGCTTCCGTGCGATCACCATTCTTTGAGTGCACCTGTATAAATTCCAAGTGTTGTCGTTCCTGGGGATAGATCGTGAACGCCCCGGTCACAAACCGTTCAATACCGTCGCCAGAGACGTCGAGTCGAAATTCTCCCGCCCCCATTCTAGGGAAGAGCGCCCATCCCTCCTGGTTGGTAAACGCTTCCCTGACGACGACGCCAGATATGGTCAGGAGCTGAACCCGAGCCGACCTTTTTATGAGCGCATCGTGCTCCAGCGTTACCCGCACCCTTAACTCCAAACCCTCGAGGGGATTACCTGGGCCTAGCTGGGCATGCAGCGAAGTGCACAGGGCGAAAAGAACAGCCCAAGTGGCGGGCCCGGTCAACAAAGTTCGCGGCATAGCTGGATCACTTCCTGGGCCGAGAAACGCCCTTATGCTGACACGTGCATTGCCAGAAAGCAAGAGTGCTCCGTGTGCCAGAATGGAGTGTGGATTCTGAGCTCTACTTGCGCGGAATCAAACTGTTCAATACCGCCGCCTTCTTCGAGGCCCATGAGGTGCTGGAAGACGCTTGGCGTGCCGCTCCGGCAACGGAAAAGAAGTTCTTGCAGGGCCTGATTCAGATCGCCGTGGCCCTTCACCATCACAGCAAAGGAAACTTAGTTGGGGCGCGCTCTTTACTCGGCCGGGCCTCCAGGAATCTTTCCGGCTATCCGGAACACTTCGGCGGAATCGAGTTGACGCAATTGCGGCGCTCGATCTCTCAATGGCAAAGTGCACTGGCAGACGGCACGCCCGTGCCTCCGCTGCCGCAGCTGGTCGTTTGCCGATAGTCGTTGGCCGTTGGCCGACTTCGGCCATCCTGCAAACCTGATACCGTCTCCGCAACTCTGCAGATCCCGTTCTCGGCTTGCTCGGCGGTTTAAAATTCTTGGCTAACGACCAACGCTGACGACCGGCGATCGACGGCTGAATGTTAGAATCGCTCTGCCTGTGACCCAGCCTTCGACTACCAAGCCGCGCGTTTCTGGAGCTTCAGCCAAGCAATTCGATTCCGTGCCTTTGCTCGACCTGCATCGCCAATACCAACAGATTCGCCAGGAGGTGCTGGCTGCCCTCGAGCGCGTGTGCTCGTCGCAGCAATTCATCCTGGGAGCAGAGGTCGAGGCGCTGGAGCGCGAGGTCGCAGCCTTTACTGGAGCGGCCGCTGCCGTCGGTTGCGCTTCGGGCACGGACGCGCTTTGGCTGGCTCTGCTCGCTGCTGGGGTCCAGCCGGGCGATGCCGTCATTACGTCTGCCTTCAGCTTCTTTGCTTCGGCCAACTCCATTGCGCGCGCCGGTGCGCGGCCTGTGCTGGTAGATGTGGATCCCGACACTCTGAATATCGATTGCGCGCAAGTTGCAGCGAAACTTCGGGCCGGTGGATCGTACAAAGTTCGCGCGCTTCTGCCTGTCCACCTCTATGGCCAGTGCGCCGATATGGACGCCCTTCAGCTTCTCTCTGATGAATTCCAGTTGCCCGTCATTGAAGATGCGGCTCAGGCCATTGGAGCGGCTTGGTGCAACCGGCGGGCAGGAGCGCTCGGCGTTGCCGCAGCCTTCAGCTTCTATCCCAGCAAGAATTTGAGCGCTTACGGCGATGCGGGACTGGTGACCACGCGCGATCCCGACTTCGCCGAGCACATGCGCCGCCTGCGCAATCATGGCAGCCCGCGCCGCTACCTTCACGAAGAACTGGGCTGGAACTGCCGCATGGATGCGATTCAGGCGGCCGTTCTGCGGGTGAAGCTGCCGCACGTCGAAAGCTGGAACCAGCAGCGCCGCGATCGTGCCGCCACCTACGATCAGCTGTTCACCAAGGCGGGTCTGGTGTCCCAGGTCCGAGGTCTCGGGGTTGAGGTCCGAAGCCTGACGCCCGAGGTCCATTCTCCCCTCACGTTGCCGCACACTTCTCCCCACGCTCATCACGTCTTTCATCAGTACGTGATCCGCGCGCTACGCCGCGATGAACTGCGCAGGTTTCTCACCGAACGTAAGATCGGCACGGAGATTTACTATCCTCTGCCGCTGCATCTGCAACCCTGCTTTGCTTATCTGGGGTATCGTGAGGGAGACCTGCCCGAATCCGAGCGCGCTGCCCGCGAAGTTCTCGCACTACCCATGTTCCCGGAATTAACCGAAGACGAGCAGCAGTGGGTGGTGCAGAGTATTGCGGAGTTCTATTCCTAGTCGTTGGTCGTTAGCCGTCCTGACAAAGACTCCGACCGGCATTCTGAACCAATCGAAACGCTCTAACACTTGGCGGTACGACCCACTTATGCTTCAAAGCCGAGCAGGCGGCGGCTTCCCCGGTGCCGATGCGTTCGACGCGACACACCAACGCGCTTCCCCTTCCCACCTCGACCTGCTCCAGGTGGCGCCGCTGCCAGCAAAAATTAAGTATTCATAAGTATTCAAATGACCAGGACGAAGCAAATCGAGTCAAGAACTTTGGCCAGTGAGCCGTTTCAGCCGAGTCCGACTTGGTTCGCTTCCTCGCTTCGTATCGCTCAATCAACAAATGCGCCGTGTGTTCGGCGCGTGCCATCTCCCTCTACGCCAAGGCGCTTGGTGCCGAGAAGTGCACATCGGCCAGCCGGTGGTGCTGGATGGAATGCTCGTTCAATCGTATAACGAGCTTCTCGGCCTAGCGCCATGCTCGGCGTCCTGACGCGGAACCATTGAGTCGTGTGCTGGAGTCCGCTCGACATCACCAGGATCCAGAGATCCAACACCCTGTGCGCTCCCTTTGCCTCCTTGATCTGTCTTCTCCAAATTCAGCTACTACGCTGGTTGTCGTCGTCGTCGTTTGAGTTCAAATTAACCTACATACATACATAAGTGCATGATGCGCAAGACCGTCGGCACCAGCTACCTGGCCGGTTCAGATCTCACCCCTGGACAGTGACTGCAACACCCAGCTATTCGCTAGCCGCCTCCTTTTCTGTCTTTTCTGTACATCCGCCGTTGGGCGATTTCGCCTGGCAGCAGGTCTTAGCTATTCCCCGTTGCGTCACGAGCTAGAGCGACCCGTTCCCGCCCGCGCCAGCGATACAGTTATTGAAAACGCAGCACTTAGTGGCTTTGTTTGGCAGATAATGATGTTTTGGGCCCTCCCTGGGCGAAGCTAGTGCCCCCGGTCGCATCTTTTGGCATATCGATTCTTTCCGGCGGAAGAATCGCCGGATCGGCGGATATTCAGTCCGCACGACCGGCGCTCTGTCGGCTTTCCCCCTGGAAGTTGGGAGCCGTCCCTAGACGGAGACCTGGCGCTAACGGCTACGTTCTTGTTGGGATCTTGGCGCCAAGCTTCCTGTAAGATCCTCCGGTGGATGTCCGCGATTAATAGGGGGATCCAATCGTCTTCTCTCTTCAGGCCGCAAGCAAGACTCCACAACTCGAGGGCGTAACCCAGGAGCTTGGTAACCTTTTTGTGCTCGCTGAGGAAGGTGTTGAACCGTCGTCGGTTGGCAGGGCAATCAGGGGGCAAATTCGGCAAAAAAGGCTGACCGCCGAAAGCTTCGTCGATCTTCTCATGGAGTCGTTCGATTCGGCCAAAAAGCTTGACGAGCGGAAGACGCGCAGCTTGTAAACCGTCGAGGCCCCCAACTTTATTTTCGACCGCTTGGAGCAAGAACTGATCGGCTAATTCGTCGGATTCTGGAGATCGGTCCGCTTTGTGGTGCCTGGCGTGCCTTGTCGACTGCACTTCTCGTCCCCTGCATTCGTCTGAAGTGAGCGGCGATGCGTAAGAGCGCATGGCGGCACCTCCTTTCTACTCACCTCGCCTCTGCTGCTGGATGTCCCGGAGTGTCCGAATGGCGCGGTATAGATCCCGTTTGAGCGCTGCCTCGTACCGCAGGATGGAGTCCATCGACGTGTTGAGCTTCGCCTCGATCTGCACATGGCCGCTCTTGTCCGTCCTATCCATGCTGCCACTTGCTTCCTCCTGCTCGGAATTTCTAGTGCCGGTTCGCACGATTAGCTCCTGGCAATCCCACCCGAGTTGAGCGGCAGAACGCGAACCATCCCCCTTTGTAAACAAGGGGAGCTGCTCTTCGTCGTAATTCTCGGCAACGGCCCGCAGAATCGCTTTCACGGCCTTGCGCCGATTAGCGAGTTCCTGGATTTCCCAGCCGTTCGCTGTCTGCAATTTCCACAAGCAGATGGCGACTTCCTCGACTAAAGCCCGCTCCGTCCGGCCGGCAGGCTGGTACTCATCGTCGAGTTCCTCCAGCAACATGTTGAATTCCGTCTTCTCTTCCTCATTTTGAAACAGGAGATGTTTTGCAAGGAGACCGTGTTTCAGAGCGTTTTGACTCACAGCGTTCGTGTTCCGCGGTCCGGTGGTTTTTTGGGCATTTGCCCGATTTGCGGCCATCACCTTCTCAGTGACTGTTTTCTTTGTCTTCATGTAGATCCTCCGCCGCATATAGATCCTCCGCACACGTCCACCCAGCGCAAAATGTGAGTCTCCGTAAGTAACTGCAACACGGCGATCCCTCTCTCGCAGGAACCGTCTGAATGCATGTTCATCGTTATTACGGCGGTCACCAGCGCGGAGTTCTGCTCCGGGTGCGCTATCACTCCTCCACCAAAAAGTCTTGAGCAGCGAAGCCCGTTCCGTCCAATACAAATTCAGGGGAGGTAAATCAGAATGGCGAAATTCTGCAACTACTATGAGAGTTGTTCGGCCGCTTCTTCAGAGCCCCGCGATAAATGGCGGCTTTGATTGCTTCTGTTTGCCAGTATTCATTGAAGGCTGCTTGCATGACATCGCGGATAATCTCATGCCTTATTTCCTGTTTCATTTTGTGGCGCGTGAGCAAAGCGTCCAACTCCCGGAAGAACCAATGATCGGTCGCGCGAACTCGGAAGTGCTCCATCTCGTATTCCTGGCCAATCAGTGACTTCCAGCGTGATGGTTCGTCTTTTGGCCGACGTAATTTCCGATGAATACCACTTGCAGCAGTCTGCTTCCGGGCCAGGAATGTGTCTTCGATCGCATTGAGCCGCCGTCCAATATCTTCTACCTCCACTGGTGTGGAAACCGGACCGAAGATTGTGTGTATCTTGTCGACATACTTCCGGGCATTTCTAGTAGCCTTAATTGCACGATCATACAAGTCCACTGCAGGGCGGAGACTTTTGGCATCCTCCTGCGCAACCTCCTTCTGGAGGTCCTGGTAGACTTTCTGCTGCGCGAGTGCGTAAATCTTCCGGGTAATTGGCAGGGCCCGCTCACCGATTAGCAAGGAATGCCTGATCGCGGCAGAGAAGTTCGTGAACGAAGTTAGCTTCGAAGGAGCAGTTTTTCCCATGGCTATTGCGTTTACCTTTCCCGAATTGATTTCGCCAGCGGTGATGACGGACGACCAGCCACTCGCAATAGCTCGCACCGTGGTGGTCAATGCAATCTCCTTCTTGCGCGCGGGCAGACGGAAGCGGTGGTTTTATCTCGCGCCCACTTCCAAGGCACTGTGCCCAAACTGCTTGCGGATTTCCGCATAAAACGGCGAAAGGCCCGACCGTAGTCGGGCCTGTACACACATCTGGCTCCAATCATTTTACTGCAAAAATCGCGACAAAACAGTCAATTCTGCGTCGCAGCGGAAATGGCCGAAATTGAACCAGAAGCGCGCGGACTTAACGAAAAATATGTCGTGAGACGATACTTAGCTGGGTCCATGAGCGGGCTTCCCCAACGAGATTCGGCAATTCCAACTTCCGAGCAATTCGACCCCGTCTACGTCGATACTACCATTCGACGTTGGCAGCCTTTCAACCTCGCCTACGAACGACAGCTTTGGCGTGGATAAAAGCGTCTGACGAGTTACGTCGAAGTCTCTTTACGGCGGGAGAGAAACCGCTGGAAGTATTTGGCGCCCTCCTTCTTATAATTCTCCAGGCCGGCGCGAATGAAGGCTTCGCAAACCTGCGCGATGCTTCGCCCCTCCCTCATCGCGAGTGCCTCTACCTCCGCCTTCAGCGTACTTGGGATCCGGAATGAGAGGGCAGTGTCCTTCCTCATTTGGATTGCATTGTATCGAAATGTATGCCAGAGACCCAAAAAGACCTTGACAAATGTGTGCTGTTGAAATACATTGTGTGTAGTTTCCTCGAAGGCGCACTATGCTGACAAAAATCTCCAAACAGGCCACCTTCAGAAAGGGCTTACTGCTTGCAAAACAGCTGTGGCCAGGGCAAATCCACAAAATCCAGGCCGAAAAGCTATGGACTCTAAACGATCGCTTCCTACTTTCGGTGGTGGATGGTGATCTGCAGCTTCTGAATGGGAACTGGTACGTGAATCACAGTGGTCTGTTGCGCGTAGCTCACTCTAAAGGTTGCTCCGGCATCAGGGTCTACCCAGTCCGCCAATTCTGCGACCCAGCTTCGGGACGTTTTGTTTTTAAGGCCATTGTATACAAGAACCAGAAATGCCGGGGATTTGTTGGCTACGGTGATGCCGATCCATCCAACGTATCTCCCCTGGTTCGTGGTGCCGAGATGCGAGTCGCCGAGACCCGGGCCGTCAACCGGGCCCTGCGCAAGGCCTACGGCATCGGCATGTGCTCAGTCGAGGAGATCGGTTCTTCTGCTGAGTCGGTGCAATCACAATCGAGCAAGATTCCCCCGCAACCTGCCAACGGGAACTACGGTGGCCCCAAGGTCCGCGACCGCCTTTGCCAACTGATCCGCCAGCACCAACTCGATCCCGACCTGGTCAAGGCCTACGCCATCGACTTCTGCGGGACCAAGACGCTGCGCGAAGCCACCCGCGAGCAGGTCGAGAACTTCGTCGCGCACCTGGCCGACTGGGCCGAGAAGGACAGAAATGCCCTGCTCTGCCAACTCAACAGCTATTCCCCGCCGAGAGAAGGTGCAGCATGAAGCGCCGCATCCAAGGACTGAACGAGCTGGCTCATTCTTCTGCTGATGAGGTGCCGGATGGGGTGTTCCTGGTCCGCGTGGACAAGGCCCAGTACCGCTGGCATGCAACCAAGCCGTTCTACATCTTGCGGCTTTCTGTCCTCGAACCGCCTGAATTTGCCGGGCACACCATCTCTGGACGACTCTATTGCACTCCCAAAGCCCTGTGGAAGCTGGGCTGGTTCCTGAGAGATTTCGTGTACGACCCGGAATTGCTCGGACGAGAAGAAGTCGACGAAAAGGCTCTGTTCGGGCTCCGCGGCATCGTCAAGATCAGCCACACGACCATCAATGCCACATCTCTGCTGAACTTCGACGGCTTCGCTCCGGCCAGCCAATGGAAAGAGCTGTCCGCTATGCCTACTCAAAGGCCAAACAGCTCCGAGGCGGCCCGATGACCTACAGCTACACCCAGATCAGCCACTATCTGACCTGCCCTCGCCGCTATCGCCACCGTTACCTCGACGGCTGGCACGAGAAGGATACCCGGGCCGCCATGCTCTTCGGGCGAGCCTTCGAACGCGCCTTGGCTGCCTACTTCCTCCGCGAAGACCCTGCGGCTGTCCTGTTTCGCGAATGGGTGGCCTGCCAGAATCAAGGCTTGCAGTACTCGGCCGCTGACACCTGGGACCGCATTCTGCAGCAAGGGATCCAGCTCCTGGACCGCTTCTGCCAGGAGGATCGTGTGCGCGTTCGCCAGCCCCGGCAGAATCTGCAGATCAAGTTCGCGCGCCCGATCGCAGGGGCCAACGACTTTGTCGCCTACGTCGACGCGATCGGAAGTCTGGACGGAAAGGGCTGTTTGCTCGAATGGAAGACCACTTCCAGCCGCTATGCGGAGGAGCCGCAGGGTTTGCTCGCTCTCGATCCGCAACTGGTCTGCTATTCCTGGATTACCGGAATTTCCGAAGTTGCGCAGGTGGTCTTCGTCCGCAAGCGGCTGGTGGAAGTGCAGTACCTGCGGACCACGATCACGGACGAAAGACGCCGGGAATTCGGCCAATTGGTCGAAGACACCATCCGACGGATCCAGTCCGCCCAGTTCCTGCCACACAGTGGTATTCGTTTCCCGCAGAACCCCTGCAGCAGCTGCCCCTACGTGGGGCTCTGCCTCGGACAGCAGGAACTGGTGGATACCACTCTCGTACGGAAGCCAGGAGCCGAGAACCTTGGTTGGCTTGACGAGCTTGTTTACTAGGATTCCGCCGATGCCTCCCAGGCTCAATCGCAAACGGGCACAATTCGTCCTCACGAAGATCGATGAGATCTTGGCTTGGGAAAAGCGTCACGAGGCGGAAAAGGACACCCGCTTTGTTGACCTCGGCAGATACCTGTGCGAGGTGCGGGCGGGACAATACTGGCGGCTGGAGAACCTGAAGTCGTTCGATGAGTTTCTGGAGAGGCGGTTCCCGGAGTCGAGGAGAAAGGCCTACTACCTGATGTCCATCCACGAGCACCTGCCGCCGCAGGTTCGGCGGGAACTGAAGGAGGTGGGATGGACCAAGGGACTGGAGCTGGCGAAGCTGGCGCGAAGGGACGGGCAGCGGTTCCAAAGTGCAATCTGGTTGCACAAAGCCCGCGAGATGCAAACCAACGAATTTAAACGGGAGGTCGAGAAGGAACTGACCGGCAAAGAAGAGGAGCCGTCGGAGATTATCTACTTCAAGATCTACAAGAGCCAGATTCCTGTGATCGAGCAGGCGATCGAAACGGCGGCCCTGATGCTGGGAACGGACAAGTCCCGCGGCTACTGTCTGGAGATGATCTGTGCGGATTTCCTCGCGGGGGCAAACCTGGACAATGTGAATCCAGGCGCGCTTTTGCATTCGATCTCACGATTTTTCAAGTTCCTGCCCGGCGAACAGCGGCAGGCGTTTGTCGAGCAGCTAACTGCGAAAGCGTCATGAACCGGCTTCCACCAAAAAATCCTCGTTTGCGGCTCACTCCCAAGTTGTACGAACACCTGCGGCAGCAGGTGTTACGCCGAGACAGCTGGAGGTGTCAAAGTTGTGGCACGATGTTGGACCTGGAAGTTCACCACAAGCAACTGCGGAGCCATTCAGGAAGCGATCTCGAGCACAATCTGATCACCCTTTGTGCCAAGTGTCATGAGGATGTGCACCAGGCCGGTCTCAGATGAAGTCCTTGCAAGATATTGGCCGAGCATATGCGCCGCCTGCGCTACACGGTAGCCTACGCCGCTACCTTCACGAAGAACTCGGTTAAACGATTAACGCCGCTTCTTGCGTGCCACGTGCCTCTGCGGCTCCTCGCCCGGAGCGTATACTCGCCGCACGATCGGTGTATTCAGCTTGTACTTGCGCTCCGACACGTTGCCGCTATCGTCTTTCACGCGCAATACGAATACCGGCAGGTTGCCTTCTTTTTCGAAGTTCTCCTGGGAAACCGTCGCCGGCAGCGTACCGTTCAGGTTGCGTTCGCGGTAGGCGGTTTCGTAACGGTGCCGTTTCACGTTCCAGGTAAAGACACGAATTTGGTTGAAATCGAAGGGTAATCCGTCTTTAGGCTCGGTCAACAGCAAGAGATATTGCGAAACTTTCCGGTCGCCGTCGGTCACCTGGTCCAACACAAAAAAAGCCACGATGCGCTGGCCCTCGGCATATTGCGCGACCTCGAGCGGTACATCGAGGTCCACCATGCGCGCCAGCACCCAACCCACGTGTCCCTGTGCCTCCCGGATGAGCCACCAGTCCTCCATCGCCGGCATCACTGGTTTGGAAGTCCCTTGTTTTTCGACGCTGACCGGCCTGGCCGATGCGTTCGGCAGAATCTTCTCACGCGTGGCGCGCTTCAGGATAGAAACCTTTGCGCCTTGGTCGAGTTGGTAGAGATGCTCGGTGTCGCGGCCGGGGTCAAGGTGGAGGTTGCTATCGTTACGCGTGACGCCCGTGGCTTGCACCGGGGCGTTCAGTTCCGCTTGCGAAAGTTTCTGAAATCCATCATAAACCTGCTTGTTGACGAGGGCGCGCTGCTCGATCCAGCCTTCGACCCCGCTGGCCGTGCGCACCCGCGCAAAACGCCGCTCACGCTCCAGCACTTGCACAGCTTCACCGTTTTTCACTATCCCGGTCTTGGTGTAGACAGCCGCCACCTGATCGCGCAGGATAGCCTGCGGGGCGGAAACGTAGGCAATCTCGTGCGCCCGGCCGCGGCCGCGCCCGCAACCGGAAATCAGCAGGCCCGCGGCCAGCAGGAGCGGCAACCAGCAATTTCGCGGAGCAGGTTTCACGGGGATCAAAAACAATATAGCAGTCGGCGGTCGTCAGCCGTCAGTGGTCGGGAAAATCGGAAAATATTCCTCACTCCCCGAAGCAGATGCCGATGGCGCGGGCGGTGTGCACCATCTGGCCGTCGGGATTCACGGTCTTCAGCCGGCCGACGGCCTGGGCGATGTCCACGGCTTCGATGCGCTCATTGCGCAAGCACACCATCTTGCCGAATCCGCCCTGAGCAATGAGATTTACGGCGGCCACACCGAAGCGGGTTGCCAGAATGCGATCAAAGGGCGTGGGCGAGCCCCCGCGCTGGATGTGTCCCAGCACGCTGACCCGCACTTCTTTGTGAGCGCGCACGGCAATGGCGTTGCCGATCAGATTGCCCACGGCACCGGCGCGACGGTTCTCTTTCAACTCCGGTGGCAGCTCGACGCCTTCCGCCACGACCACGATGGTGAACCGTTTGCCATAACCCTCGCGTTCGGCTACGTAGTCGCAGATGCGTTGTATGGAGAAGGGAATCTCAGGAATCAGGATGACGTGGGCGCCACCCGCAATGCCCGCCTCCAGCGCGATCCAGCCCGCGTCGCGTCCCATGACTTCAACCACCATGATGCGGTGGTGCGATTCGGCCGTGGTGTGAATCTTATCTACCGCGTCGGTAGCCGTGTGCAGAGCGGTGTCGAATCCGAAGGTGACCTCGGTGGCGGAAAGGTCGTTGTCGATGGTCTTGGGCACGCCCACCAGCTTCATGCCTTTTTGGAAAAGCTCCAGCGCAATCTTTTGCGAGCCGTCGCCGCCGATGGTGATCACGGCATCAATTCCCAACCTGCGCGCGTTGGCAATGACCTGGTCGGAGATGTCGCGGACGACTTCCTTGCCGTCCTCGACCGTCTTGTACTGGAAAGGATTGCCGCGGTTAGTGGTGCCAAGGATGGTGCCGCCGCGGGGCAGGATGCCGCTCACGTGTTTAAGCGTGAGCTCGTAAGATTCTTCCGGCCAGATCAGGCCATCGAAGCCATCGGGGATGCCGATGACCTTCCATTTGTATTTCAGGAAGGCGCACTTCACGGCGGCGCGGATGACGGCGTTGAGGCCGGGGGCATCTCCGCCCCCGGTGCAGATGCCGATGCAGCGGATGTTAGACATGGTGAATCATCGGACCGAGGCTTGCACTGCTTGGACGACCGATTTCCGATGATACCTCGTGCGCCAGCGGGAATGGCAACATTACGGCTGGGCGCAGCTGGCACATGGCCGTGTTGGGGCACGGGATATCCTCATAGGCGAAGCGGACCCCTGCAAGGGAATCCCGGTCACTGAATTGTGAAGTTGATGGGAGTGCTGGTAACGCCGCTGGAACTGGCAGACACACTGAATGTCTGACCCAATGTTGCAGTGGAGCTCACCGTGCCCACTCCTTGGCTGTTGATCCCCCCGGGAATAAACGTCGAGGGGTTGATGGTCCACGTAACCGAGCTGGTTATGTTCTGGGTGCCGCCGCCGTTTGAAAACGTCCCCGTCGCCGTAAATGTCAGTTGAGCGCCTGCCGCGACCGTCGTACTGCTAGGGGATACTGCAAGAGCTATCGCCGTCAGCGTCTGGCCTACGGTCACCGTCGTCGTTCCGCTGACCGTGCCATTGGTCGCCGTGATGGTGACCGGGCTGGTAGTGTTAGCCACAGCCGTGATCAACCCTGTACTGTTAACGCTCACCTGGGTGCTGGCCGAACTGCTCCACGTTGAGGTACCAGTCAGGTTCTTGGTGCTGCCGTCGTCAAAATTACCCGTGGCGGTCATCTGTTGAGTTTGATTAAGCGTAAGTGAGGGGGTAGCAGGGGTAAGCGTAATCGAGGCCAGCTTCGGATTCACGAAGAAGCCCTTGCAGCCCACCGCCAAGGCGAGCGTTAGAAGCGTCGTAAATGCAACCAGGATTTGGAGTTTCCGCGTAGTACTCGACATGGTAAAAAGCCCCGGAGCGGACACGCCCTCTCGGCAGCGTCCACAAGCGGCGCAAGAGAGATTGTAGCAGAGAAAATTCCGGCCAATGCTGACACGTGTACCTTCGCGTACCACGGAACTTACCCAGGCACTCCGCCCCTCAGTGGGAACGCCCCCCGGTCACAGGATTTGCGGGCTGAATTTCCGCTTATGGGCCCGTCAGAGCCTCGGGCGCACCGGCCCTTCGGCAAGAACGGCGCGGGCAGTTGCGAGCAACGCCTCTGCCTATTTGTCGATTCTACCCGTCTGTTAACCTTGGAGCGACTGCATTCCATGAGACAAATCGCCTCCCTGTTGGTTTTGAGCCTTTCCTACGTGCTCGCGGTGTGCATCGTTGCGGCACAGCAGGTCGCTCAACCGGCAAATGGCGCATCGCAGGCCGCCCCCTCCGCAACTCCTGCTCCCGAGGTTTGCGCCGCCTGCATCCGCGCACACATGGAGTTCCTGGCGTCGGATGCGTTGCGGGGGCGGGGCAGCGGCACCTCGGACGAATTGGTGGCCGCGACCTACATCGCCTCGCAGTTGCGGTTGTACGGCATTGAGCCGGCAGGCGACGACGACGGCGGCTACATTCAGCGCGCACCCACGGTCCGTCGCAAGCTGACGGCGCCGGCCCTATTAAAGTTCACCAAGCCGGGCACGCCCGATCAGACGATCACTTGGACTTACGGCAAGGAGTTCCTCGCAATTTATCTCACACAGACACATTTTTCCGCACCGCTGCGAACCGTGGATGCTGACAAGGGTGAGACCAAGGTTGTGGCGGGATCGGTCGTGCTGGTCACGGGCAAGGTCGCACGCAAAGTGCAAAAAACGGCCTACTCCCTGGCATCGGCAGGGGCCCTGGCGGCGATTGTCACGGCCACTGAGGGCGAGCCCGCACGCTTCTTCGAGGAAGCGGGCCACTTGTTGCCAAGGATGCCGGTTCGTTTGGAAGGCCAGGGCGGGAGTGACCTGGGCGGCGGCGATTTCAACCTGCTGGAGGTTAACGCCGAGGCGGCCAAGGTGCTAGAGCAGTTGCCCCAAGACACCATGCTGCAGTTCGATGCGCCCAGCACGACTGAAAAAGGTTACACCTGGAACGCGGTCGGCATCCTGCGCGGCCGCGATCCAGTTCTGCAGCACGCCGCAGTGGTGCTCTCGGCACATCTCGACCATCTAGGCATCGGCAGGCCGGTGAATGGCGACGATATTTATAACGGCGCCGACGACGACGCCTCGGGCACGACGGCTGTGCTGGAATTGGCGCGTGTGCTGGGGGCGGGACCACGACCGCAGCGCACAGTGATCTTTGCGCTGTTTGGCAGCGAAGAATCGGGCGGGCTGGGGTCGACCTATTTCCGCGAGCATCCGCCGCTGCCGTTGCAGGAAATTGCCGCCGACCTGGAATTCGAGATGCTCGGGCGGCCCGATCCTGCGATAAACGCCGATACGGTTTGGTTCACGGGATGGGAGCGCTCCAACCTGGGTGCGGTATTGGCCGCTCATGGCGCGCGCCTGGTGGGCGATCCTCATCCGGATCACAATTTCTTCGCCCGCTCCGACAATTATGTGCTGGCCAAGAAAGGCGTGGTGGCACACACCATCTCAAGCTACGGGCTGCATCCCGATTATCATCGGCCCAGCGATGATCTGTCGCACATTGACTTCACGCACATGGACGCGGCCATCGGGTCGCTGCTCGGGCCGATGGAATGGCTGGTGAACTCTTCGTTTACTCCGAAGTGGAATCCGGGGGGACAACCGTAAGTCAGCCGTCAGACCTCGGACGTCAGACCTCAGACTTTGGACCTCGGACTTCAGACCTCCGAAGACGTTACAGGTAACGCCTGTATCTATGATGTGACGAGGCTGGGGACAGACTGGGGCTGATGATGCCCGACGTCTGAGGTCAGACGTCCGAGGTCCTAGTTCGCTCTCTTCGCCTTGGCGATGCGTTCGTCAATCGGCTTGCGGCCTGCGAAGCCTTCGCTGGGCCCGTGCCAGTGACTGATTCCCTTCTCTCCCAGCTTCCAGCAGAGCAGCACGGTGCGTCCTTCTACCACGCAGGGGAAATCGAGCAATCCGATGTCGAGGTCCTTGACCTGGACCCCGGTGGCGTCGATTTCGGCGACTGCGTCCTTGACGTGCTGTATGGCTTTTTCGCGCTCGGCCTTGCGGCGCGCCATCTGCACCACGTTCACCAGCAGGCCTCCGCTGAGGAAGACGCGGTGGGCGAGTTCCTGCAGTTCCGTGTCCACGGCATCGATCAGCTTCTTGCCGTCAATGGCGGTGCGAAGCAGCGACTCCAGGACGGGGAGCAGGGATTGGGCTTCTTCGAGAGTGAAGGTGCGATCGGCCATAAGGAGTATAAATCTATTCTAATCCATAGCAGCTTCCATCGAGATGGTAGTTCGCCGACAGCCCCCGCCACGTCGCGTCTCTTCGGAGACGGCGCCAGGCTGCGGGTGTACACTACGCCCACTTGGTGAAGGCAGCCCACTCAATCGGCTGTGGCTTCCACCCGCAGTTTTCACAAAGAGGAGAAAACGTCATGGCATCTGTGCTGATCACAGGAACGAGCTCCGGAATTGGTTTGGCGACGGCTTTGGCCTTGAGCCGCGTGGGGCACAAAGTTTACGCCACCATGCGCAATCCCTCCCGAGCACCTGAACTCGGTCAAATTGTTGCCCGGGAGCGGCTTCCGGTGAAGATCTCGGCGATGGATGTTGATTCTGACAGCTCGGTGAAAGCTGCCATTGAGAGCATCCAGAAGGAAAGCGGTCCGATCGATGTGCTGGTCAACAACGCGGGGATCGAACGCACCGGATCGATCGAGGAACTTACTATGGCCGACTTCCGAGCCGTCATGGAGACCAACTACTTCGGAGCTATTCGGTGTGTCCAGGCGGTAGTCCCGGAAATGCGCAAACGAAGGACAGGGTGCATAATCAATGTGGCGTCGGTTGCCGGACACGTGGCGTGCTCGCCCATGGCTCCTTACACCGCATCAAAATATGCTCTTGAGGCGCTCAGCGAGGTTCTAGCACAGGAGATGAAAACCTTTGGGATCCGGGTCGCGATCGTGGAACCTGGCATCATTGAGACACCGATGGCCAAAAGGATTGAGAATCCAGGCCCGGCCTCGGCTTACCCTCAGCCTGAGCGTTTCGCCGCTCTGTTTGTGGCAGCGCTGAAAAACCCCGTGCCACCGTCCCTGGTCGCACAGAAGATTCTCGAGATCATCGCTAGCGGTACATGGCAATTACGTCACCCCGTGGGACCTGACGCCATGCCCTTTCTAGAGTGGCGCGCTGGTATGACCGACGAAGAATGGGTAAGCCTGAACGCCAGTGACGACGAGACCTGGTATCGAAGTATGGAACAGGATTTTGGTCTGGCCATACGTCCGGGGAACCAAGTTTCGAAAAAGGCCGTTTAAGGACGAGGGCTGTCGTCAGTGCAGCCGCAGCCAAGAGAAGCAAACTGATCTGTCTCACGAATCTAAGCCGAACGCTATCCCCCGATGTGCACCATGGTCCTAGACGCAGGAACGAAGTCCGGTTCCCCGATATGATGCCGCTCTTCTTTTCTCTGTACCACCTCGTGAATGAAATCCACCAGCTCTTCGTCCGAAGCGCCGCGGCGCATCAGGCCGTGCAGGTCGTGGTCCCACACCGAAAAAAGGCATGTCCTGATTTTGCCGTCGGAGGTGATGCGGATACGGCTGCAGTGTCCACAGAAAGGATGCGAGACGGGAGCGATGATGCCGATCTCGCCGATGCCGTCTTCAAAATGATAGCGGCGGGCGGTCTCGCTGCGCGCGTGCGGAATTTCGACCAGCGGACGATACTCCGCCATGCGATGCAGGATCTCGTCGAGCGTGACCACGGTCGTGGGCGACCACGTGCGCTCTTCTTCCAGCGGCATGAACTCGATGAAGCGCACGACCACGCCTTCTTCACGCGAGAACATGCCGAAGGGGATGATTTGGTCTTCGTTGAAGCCGCGCATCAGCACACAGTTGACCTTCACCGGCCACAGGCCGGCGCGGCGGGATGCGCGAATTCCTGCCAGCACGTTGTCATAGCCGTTGGGCACGCGGGTGATGCGGGCGAAGCGGTCGGGGTCGACCGCGTCCATGCTGACAGTGATGCGGCGCAGGCCGGCATCTTTGAGCGGCTGCGCCATTTCGGCCAGCAGGTGGCCGTTGGTGGTCATGGCGAGATCGAGTGGCTCGCCGTCAGAGTCGCGCAGCTTGGCCAGCTCGCGGACGAAGTCAATCACGCCTTTGCGCAACAGCGGCTCCCCACCGGTCAGACGGATTTTCTTGATTCCCAGTTCGACCAGCACTCGCGCCATGCGCAGGTAGTCGGCAAAGGGCAAGTCGCCGTAGAGCGCGCCCTCGTTCCCGGTGCGGCAGTAGACACACTTGTAGTTACACCGGTCGGTAATGGAGAGCCGGAGATCGGTGATCGGCCGGCCGAATTTGTCGGTGAGAAACAGCTTCTAGCTCCTAGCTCTTGGCTCTTAGCTTTGGCTATTGGCGGAAAGGAGACGGCGGGCGGGACAATCCCGGCAGTCGTTTCCTTTCCAATGGTCCTCGTAAGGACCGGGAGGCGCGGGCGTTTCCACCTGCACCCTCGGGGTTGGCTTTTCTCTGCGAACTTCGCGAATCCTTTGCGATCTTTGCGGTTAAAGCTCTTAACCGCGAAGGACGCGAAGACGGTGCAAAGGACGCAAAGAAAATCACCCCTCGCCGCCGCAGCCAGGGTATGCCCGAAGGCCACAGCGGTCGGAAACTCGTCGCTATTATAGACCCCAGTGACGCACATTCCCAAAAAAGAGTAATGGGCTCTCATTATTTTCAAATCCATGTCCCAATTCACAGATGTTCGCGAGAATATGTCTGGGCCGATAAGCAGATCCCTCGCGTCCCTCGGAATGATCAATCGTAAGAATCCGTGTGAGTCCGGGTAAATCCGTGGCAAACAAGTTGTGTTCACAGCCGAGGGCGCCCGCGCCATACCAGATCCTTCGGCTCGGCGAAAAGCGCCTCGCTCAGGATGACCGCGCGCGGCTACCGCTTCGCTCACGCCGCGCAAACGCGGTCACATCCCATCGTAATTTGGCCCGCCGCCGCCCTCGGGCGGCACCCAAGTGATGATCTGGTACGGATCGGCGATGTCGCAGGTCTTGCAGTGTACACAGTTCGACGGGTTCAGGCTGATACGCTTGCCGTTGGGTTGGGTGGCGTCGTCAACCATCTCGTAAACGTTGGCTGGACAAAAGTTCTGGCACGGACTGCCGAATTCTTTTATGCAGCGCGTGTTGCAAACGTCGGCGTCGTGGATGACGAGGTGTGCCGGCTGATCTTCTTCATGCTTCGTGCCGGAATGGTAGAGGTCGGTGAGCTTGTCAAAGGTGAGCTTGCCCTCGCCTTTCGCGGGACCGAGCAGGTGGGCTTCATCACCACCGTCAGCGGGCAGCACAGCAAGCTTCTTCATGCGTTCATAACCGGCGGTGGACGGATAGCGGTTGCGCAGGCCGCGTCCGCCGCTGAACTGCTGCAGTCCGGCGTGAAACATGCCCGCCCAGAATCCGTGCTCGAAGCCCTGATGGAAATTGCGGACTTTCCACAGTTCGTCTTTGATCCAGCTGGATTCGACTTTTTTCTGAAACTGGCCGAGCGTGGCAGCAGAGAAGTCGCCGTTCTTCAACGCTTCGAAAGCGGTTTCGGCGGCCAGCATGCCGCTCTTGATGGCGAGATGAATACCCTTCAGGCGCTGTGAGTTGAGGAAGCCGGCGGAGTCGCCGAGAATCATCCATCCATTGCCCGCGACCGGCGGAATCGCCCACCAGCCGCCATAAGGCAGCGCCTTGGCGCCATAGCGAATCATCTTGCCGCCTTCGAGCAGGCTGGCGATAAACGGATGCTGTTTGAACACCTGCAGCACGCGTTGCGGATCGAGGCGCGGGTCAGGGTAGTCGAGTCCGGTCACGAAGCCGAGCGAAACGATGTTGTCCTTGCCGCCGTAGATCCACGCGCCGCCATATTCTTTCGTTGTCAGCGGCCAGCCCATGGTGTAGATCACTTCACCCGAAGCGATTCGGCCGGAGGGAACTTCCCAGAGTTCTTTTATGCCCTGGCCGTAGGTCTGCGGGTTACATTCGGCGTCGAGCCGGAAGCGTGCAATGAGTTGCTTGGTTAGTGAGCCGCGGGTGCCCTCGGCCAAGATGACGATTTTCGCGTTGAGATCGTAGCCGGGCTCGAAGTTGGACTTCGGCTGGTTCTGCTTGTCTACGCCCTTATCGTCGGTGCGGACGCCGCTGACACAGGCGTCATCGAATAGCAGTTCTGAGCCAGCAAAGCCCGTGAAGATGGTGATCCCGGTCTCCTCGACCTTGCTGCCCAGCCACTTCACGAAGCGGTTGAGTGAGATGACGTAGTTGCCGTGATCGCGCAACGGTGGCGGCGTGATGGGAAACTTTAACTTGCTCTTCTCGGTGAGAAAGTAAACGGCTTCCTTGTTGACTTCAGCCTCGAGCGGAGCTTCTTTCTCGAATCCGGGAAGAAGTTCGCGCATGGAGCGCGGGTCGAGCAATGCGCCGGAGAGGCAGTGCTGGCCGACTTCGCGGGCTTTCTCGAGGACGTAGATATTTTCTTTGCTCAAGTGCGAATCGGGGTTCTTGGCGTTGTGCTCGTCGTTATTATGTTGATCAATGAGTTGAGAGAGACGAAGGGCGCACGCCATACCGGCGGGTCCGCCGCCGACGATGACGACGTCAGCCGGCATCTGGGGACGATCGATGTTTGCGAGCGGTTTCCGAAATACGAGCATAAGAAAAAACTTGGCCACGGATTTACACGGATCTTCACGGATAAAGTGATTTCAAGATTTGATCCATGTGAATCCGTGTTGATCCGTGGCTGATTTTACCCTCCCGCTTTTACCTTCTTCACTTCCTCGATCAGCGGCGGGACGATGTCAAACAGATTGCCCACCACGGCGTAGTCGGCGATTTCGAAGATGGGTGCTTCCGAGTCTTTATTCATGGCGATGATGGTTCGCGAGCCTTTCATGCCGACGATGTGCTGGATGGCGCCGCTAATGCCGAGTGCGAGATAGAGTTTAGGAGCCACCGTCTGGCCCGAAGACCCGATCTGGCGGTCCATGGGAAGCCAGCCGGAATCGCAGATGGGACGCGAGGCCGCAAGCTCTCCGCCCAGCGCTTCGGCAAGCTGCTTGGCCAGTTCGATGTTTTTCTGCTCCTTAATCCCGCGGCCGACCGAGACAATAATTTCTGCCTGTGTGAGATCGACGGCCTGCTTGGCCTCTTTGAAAACCGCTTGCGGCTTATTGCGCATCACGTTGTCTGCAATCTCGACGTTCACGGTCTCGACGGGAGCGGCGGCAGCGCCAGCCTCGACCTTATCTCCGCGGAACGCCCCGTTCTGGAAGGTGACGAACCAAGGCGCATCGCAGGTGAAGCTGACGTCCGCGGCCAGCTTGCCCTGAAACATTTGCCGGGTGAAGAGCAGCTTGCCGCCTTTCTTATAACCGACACAGTCGCTGATGACGGTGCGGCCCATGGCGGTGGCGAGTTTGGGGACGAAGTCGCGCACTTGGTAGGTGTGCGGCATGAGCACCAGCTTGGGCTGCTTGGACGCGATGAATTGTTTCAATGCAGCCGCGAACGCGTCCGGCGTGTAGGGCTCGAGTTTGGGCGATTCGACGGCGTAGACCTTCGCAACTTTCTTGCCGGCTAATTCATTCGCAAAATTCGCGACGCCGCTGCCGACGACCGCTGCTTCCAGCGTCCAGCCGGTTTCGGCAGCGAGGGACTGCCCGGCCGTCAGTGTCTCCCAGGAAACGCGGCTGAGTTTGCCTTCGCGCTGTTCGACCACAACCAGAATCTTGTCAGGCATAAATTCAGCTCTTAGCTTCTAGCTCTCGGCTTCTAGCTCTTGGCTTCTGGCTTTTAGAAAACATCTGCCGAGCTTCCCCTCGGCCGGACAGCCGGGGGCGGCTGTCCCCACATGGACATTGCTACAGCACACGAACCTCATTGCGCAGCTTCTCCACCAATTTCTTCGCGACTTCGGCGGGCGAGCCTTCCAGAAACTCCGTATTCTTGGTCTTCTGTGGAACGTAGAGCCGTTCGATCTTCTGCAAATTTCCACCGACTGCGGGCTGAACCTCCGCCAGCGTGACCTTGCGCAGGGGCTTGTTTTTCGCCTGCTTGATGCCGATCAGCGTGGCATAGCGCAGCTTGTTGATCCCGGACTGGATGGTCAGCACGGCAGGCAGCGGCATATCCACGAACTGGAAATAACCTGCCTCAAGTTCGCGCTTGACTTTGATTCCCCTCTCGGTCTTTTCGATCTGCATGATGATGGTCGCATGCGGCCAGCCGAGAAGTTCGGCGAGAATGACGCCGGTTTGCGCGTAGCCATAGTCGTCGGACTGCAAGCCGGTAAAAATGAGGTCGAACGGCTCATCTTTGATGACGGCAGCGAAGGCGCGGGCGGTGTTGAAGGCGTCGAGGCCCACGAAAGCGTTATCCTCAAGGTGAATGGCGCGGTCGGCGCCCTTGGCCAGGGCCTCCCGCAGCACCTGCTGCGCGCGGGCGGGGCCGGCGGTGATCACGACAACTTCCCCGCCGTGTTTTTCTTTCTGACGCAGTGCCTCTTCAAGGGCGTAGGCGTCAGGCTCGTTGACCTCGTAGGAGACGTCTTCGCGGATCCACGTGCCGGTGTCGTTGAGCTTGAGCGGAGCGTCCTTCTGCGGCACCTGTTTCATGCAGACCAGCATCTTCAAGCCAGGACTCCTTCGCGGTTGCGCTCCGTAGGGGTCGGGGAAACCCCCAAGTATAAATGAGCGGTGCGGGAGGGAGGAAATGCGCTGGCCGCCGATGACTATTCCGTAAAGACAACGGATTGCACGCCGGAGATTTCGAAACGCTTGCGGCAGCGCAGGTTCTTGCAGGCCATCAGGTCGTCTTTGCGCAACATATAGGAGCGGGCCTTGGCGAAGCGGGCACGGTCGCGCTCGTCGGCGCGCGGCGGGAGCTGCCGTTTCTTGGTGCGGACCAGCCAGGTAACCGCGTACTCGGCGGACTCGTGGCAATGAGGACAGTTCAGCGAAGCTGTCTTCGTCTCGGGCCGCTCGTCGAAAAATTCGCGTTCGTCCACAGTCAGTCGTTAGGCGTTCGTCTTTAGTCGTTCGCCAAGACTAATTATTACAGCTTTAGAGCGCGCAAGCTATGGCAAGATGAAATGAAATGCGGAAGAAGAGAAAAAAGAAGAAGCGTTTCAGCGCAATTGACGAAGTGAAGGCGATGGCGCGGGAGCAGATTGGCACGCCCCCGGCATCGCGAGTGGCTCCGGATCGGAAGAAAACGAAGACGGAGAAGCATCCACCGACGCTGGGGAAGCTGTTGAGCGAAGAGTAAGCTGGCTGCCGTTATGGACAAGGAGGGGGGCCGGTTACGTTCGCAGTCGCACTACCCCGCGTCACTGAACCGCTTGATGGATTGCTGGGGTTACCAAAGACCGTCGCTGTGATACCGATGCCCGTTCCGCAACCTTGCTGCGAAGTGGCCAAGCCGGGCTGACCCGGCGTGCTGAAACTAATCACTTGGGTGGCATCCGACGCCCAGATTACTTTGGTCGTAATGTCCTTATCTTCCTGGGGATGGATGTAGTGACCGGTCGCCGTATACTGCACGTTTATGCCTGAGCCACCGAATGTGACGTTATCCGGCGTAACTGTAATAGACTCAAGCTGCTGGTCGCGCGCGCAACTGAGAGCGTTCAGCAGACCGAGCGCAAGCAAGAAAATGGCAACTAACCTGAACCGATTCGTATTCATGACTTCTCCTGGGAGCGACCCGGCCCCACAGACCTAGGCTGGATCTTTAGGGGAGGCCGTTAATTTACTAAAAGAAATTGTGAAAAGCAAGAAGAGAACGCACCTGAACCCGTCCGGATAACAGCGTGGGCGGGGGGCACTAGCACCGCCAAAAGCGCTGACTGCTAGGCTAATACACGGCTTAGACAAGGTCCACCCCCGTTCCCCACCCCCAAGGCCGGTCCTAGCCCCTTAGCGTCTCCGCGACAAACTGTGCAAACTTTTTCACATCTCCCTCCGTGGTGTCGAAGGAGCACATCCAGCGGACCACCGACTGCTCCTCGTTCCATACATAAAAGAAGTAGCGCTTTTGCAGTTTGGCGATTGCGCGGCGGGGGATTTGCGCGAACACCCCGTTGGCTTCAACTTTGTAGATGATCTTCACCTGGGGGATTTTGCTGACTTCTTTCTTCAGCAGACGCGCCATGCGGTTGGCGTGCTGCGCGCTTTTCAGCCAGAGGCGGTTGGAGAGCAGGGTGTCGAGCTGCGCCGAGATGAAGCGCATCTTGGATGCGAGCTGCATGCCCTGCTTGCGCAGGTACTGGAAATTGCGGCTGAGTTTCTTGTCGAAGAAGATGACAGCCTCAGCGCCCATCAAGCCATTCTTCGTTCCGCCGAAGGAGAGCACGTCCACGCCCAGATCGCGGGTGGCTTGCCGCAGGTCGAGTCCAAGGCTGGCGGCGGCATTCGCGATGCGTGCGCCGTCCATGTGCAGGAACATGTCACGCTCGTGGGCAAAGCGGGCGAGCGCCTTGATTTCGTCGGGCTGGTAAACCGTCCCCATTTCGGTGGCCTGCGTAATCGAGATCACCCGCGGCTGCACGTGGTGCTGATCGCCGGTGCCGTGATAGGCGTGGCTGACCGATTCCACGGTGAGCTTACCCTCCGGCGCCGTAATAGGGATGAGCTTGCAGCCGGTGAATTTCTCCGGCGCGCCGCATTCGTCGGTGTAGATGTGGGCGGCTTCGGTGCAGAGTACAGCGTGATAAGGGTCGGTGAGAGCCTTAAGACTGAGGCAGTTGGCGGCGGTGCCGTTAAAGACGATGAAGACCTCAATATCGGAGCCGAAGTGCTGCTTGAATCTGCGGACGGCGGCAGCGGTGTGTGGGTCGTCACCATATCCGACAACGTGCCCCTGGTTGGCGGCCGAGATCGCTTTCAAAACTCTGGGGTGGATACCGGCATTGTTGTCGCTGGCGAAGCTGCGGGCGGGTTTCATGGTGGGAACAAATGTAGCAGAAGGAACAGGCGCCGGACCTCAGACTGGGGCCGCTCCGGGTCCCGACTGGGGCCGCTAAAGGTCCCGAGCTCTGTTACTGCCACAGCGGTGGTAACACCCGTTGCATCCTTTAGTTATCTTGAGGCCGGGAGCGGAAAGGGGCTAGATTCGCTTACCTGGAGCCACTCTATGACGCTGGTGGTCGTGATGGTGCTCGTGGCGTTTGCCTTGCTGTACCTGGCAGTGGTGGCCGAAGAGCACCACATGCGGGAAGCCACAAGAATCCGTAAACGCTAACCTTTTGCCTAGCCTGCTGGTTACGCAAATCAACCTGGCTCCGAATTGCAGCCCGGCCAGAGTTGGCCATACTCGCCCTTTTTTGTATTTTCGACTCCGAGACGCTCACCTAAGATCTATTTCTACTGTCTAATCGCCTAACAGTTGTTGGGGTCCGCACCTTAAGGCCAGAGTTGGCCAGCCAAAAGGTTGCGTGTTAGGGTACTACGGATGAACTTAAAGGTCCTCATGGGGCACAGGTGTGCGGGTGGACAGGCGAGGCTCGGGTTGAAGGCCCTGCTGGCGACGGCATTGGCGCTGGCCGCGCTGGGTGTCGCATGCGGCGGAAGCCCCGCTCAAGGTGGCCCATCGAAAGATCCTCCCCCAATTCCGGTCAAGGTTGAGGTGGCGCATTCGGTGCCGATCAGCGACACGACGGAATACGTGGCCACGCTGAAGTCGCGGGACTCAGCGGTGATCATGCCGCAGGTGGAGGGACAGATCACCCAGATTTACGTGCACTCCGGAGATCGCGTCTCGCCGGGCGCGTCGTTGATGCAGATCGATCCGGCCAAGCAACAGGCCACCGTGAAGACCCAGGAAAATTCCAAGGCAGCGCAACTGGCGAACCTGAAATATGCGCAACAGCAGTACGAGCGGACCAGTCGGCTTTATACGGCCGGAGTAGTCAGCAAACAGGACCTCGACCAGGCGAAGTCGGCCCTGGATGCGGCCCAAGCTCAGTTGCACGCGCTGGACGCGCAGGTGCAGGAGCAGCAGGTGCAGTTGCACTATTACCGTGTGACGGTTCCCGCCGGTGGCATCGTGGGTGACATTCCGGTGCGGGTGGGAGATCGGGTCACGAACACCACGGTCCTGACCACCGTGGACAAGCCGGGCAGCCTGGAAGTGTATATCTATGTGCCGGTTGAGCGATCCTCCCAGCTCAAAATGAGCATGCCGGTGCAAATCGTGGACAGCGCCGAAAATGTGACCGCCGAGAGCCGCATCAGTTTCATTTCGCCGCAGGTCGACAACACAACACAGACCGTACTGGTGAAGGCACGGGTCGCCAACCATCAGGATAAGCTCCGCCAGTCGCAGTTCATCCGCGCGCGAGTGGTGTGGGGAACGCACCAGGGGCCCGTGGTTCCCGTGCTGGCTGTCTCGCGCATCGGCGGACAGTACTTCGCATTCGTGGCCGAGGAACAGAATGGCAAGCTGGTGGCGCACCAGAAAGCGCTGCGTGTAGGTGACATGGTGGGCAACGATTACGTGGTGCTGGAGGGGATCAAGCCAGGCGACAAAGTAATCGTTTCGGGAACGCAATTCCTGGTGGATGGGGCGCCGGTGGCGCCGCAGAGTTAGGTTCGGACGTCAGGCGTCGGACTTCGGGCGTCGGACCTCAGGTTTCAAAGTTTCAAGGTTTCGAAGTTTCAAGTTCAGAGTTGTGATCATCCGCTTCGGAGCCGGAGGGAATTTCCGTCTCCGAGGGGCAGCGTCTTCTGACGTCCGAGGTCTGAGGTCCGAGGTCCGTTCTCTCATGTTCGTTAATTTCTTCATACGACGGCCGGTATTCGCCACCGTCTGCGCCCTGCTGATCATTCTGGCGGGCGCGGCGGTGATTCCCACCTTGCCAGTCGCACAATTCCCCAACCTCGCGCCGCCGCAAGTCTCGGTGTTCAGCGGGTATGTCGGAGCCAGCGCGCAAACCGTCGAGTCAGCGGTCACCATTCCGCTCGAACAGCAGATCAACGGCGCGCAAGGGATGAAGTACATCACCTCGAGCAGCGGGAACGACGGCAGCAGTTCGATTACCGCAACCTTCGACCTGGATC
>WNFB01000683.1_pt1 | contig 28039 bp, 24 predicted proteins | sample 5400501 | NCBI WGS metagenome assembly WNFB01 (sample SAMN13153341, study PRJNA577476) | soil metagenome | isolation source: 200 cm saprolite under Douglas fir tree site 2 hole 1 | place: USA:California | collected 2015-04-18
TTCTCCACGCCGTCCTGTCGCAGCGGCCCGCGCGCCAGAACGCCGAAGCGGTCACGCGCCAACAGCAACAGCAGCAGAAACAACAGGCCGACCACCGGACCCGGCATCGGCAGCGAAAGACCGCGCACGATGACTTCGCCCGCCAGCTGACACAGCAAGATAAGACCGAGGCTTGCAATCATTCGAGATCCGCGCGGCAAACGCCGGCATCAAGTGGTTCCGGCGGACGCTTGTCAATGTCCCGCTATGACCGGAGATGCGCGCCCGGTTTGCGGCTTCGCCGGCTCCCGCCGCGTCAAAGCCATCAGCGTGCCGATCATGGTCGCGATCAGGCTTTCGGCGCCCTCAGCTTGCGCGAACGCCCGGGCTGCGCACACCGTCAGCGTGCGGCGCCGCACGACTGAAGAATGTCGGGCAGCTCCATCGCACGGCCGGCTTGCCGCCCGAGGCGGCCGACGCGCCGGCGTTCCCGTTTTTTTGCTTTATATTGAGCGCGGCCGGACGCTCTCTTGTCCGGCCGCGTTGGCATCGTGAAGTGGGCGCCGAGAGCCCCGCTTCGATAGAATCGAAAACGGGGCTCTCGATTCTTGATTTGACGCGTTTTCTTGACGCGAACCGGTTTCCACCCCGGATCAAGTCCGGGGCAGGCTTTCACTTGAAAACGCTCTATCCCTTCAGCTTCTTGTTGCACTCGCTGTAATAGCCGCCGCCCTTCTGGATCCATTTCAACCCGCCATTGGCGTTGGCGGTCTTGTTGGCATTGTATTGATCGACGCAGGTATGCATGCGGCCCTTGCCGGCGGTTTCCTTGGCATATTTCGGATCGATGGCGGCGGGGAACACTGCCGGTCCTGCCGGAGCGGCAGGCGTCGCGGCTTCGGGGGCCTTCGGCTTGGCTTCCACAGCCTTTGGCGCCGCGGGCGCCGCGGGCGCGGCTGGTGCGGCAGCAGGCGTGGCGGCGGGGGCCGCCGTAGCGTCCGCTCCGCATTGCGCTTTACGGAAATCGTTCCACTTCTGGCCGTTGAGTGTGCCGGCGGTCTTGGCGGCCTGATATTTCGCACTGCATTCCTGCGTGGTCAGGGCCCGTGCCGGCGCTGTCGCCGCAAGCGCGGCAAAACCCGACACCGCAATGGCGCACAACAATCTTGCTTGAATGGTCATCCTTGGTCTCCCTGGGGCATTGGCTATCTCGAAACCACCCATCCTAACGCGGCGACCGCGCGTGACAACGGAGCGATCGACGGTTGGGTAAAATATAGTGATGGAGAAAACACCGCCCGGCGGCGCCATTCATCCGCGGTTCAGCCTCGCAGCGCGAGGTTGCGCCCTTCTTCAATCCGAGGTGTTCCCCATGATGACAATATCTTCCCGCGCGGTCGCGACCGCTTTTGCATCCCTGCTCCTGATGAGTTCCGCGTTCGCGCAGACCACCGCGCCCGCGACCCCAGCCCCAGCCACGAAAATGGCGCCTGCGGACAAGAAGGCCGAAAAGCCGCGCACCGCAGCCTCTCTCGAATGCTCGAAGGAAGCCGATACCAAGGGCGTCCACGGCAAGGAGCGCAAGAAGCTCATGTCGGAATGCAAGAAGGCCGCGGCCGCTAAGGCGAAGTGATCGGAGCGACCGCTGCGATGGCATCGCGTCAGCATCGGGTCTCGCCTCCCGGCGAGCCCGATGACAGGCTCCGGCGGATGTCCGCTCATCCGCGCCGCAACACCCCGTAATACCGGATACTGGATGCCCCCGCCTTCGCGGGGCATGACGGCAAGGGAATGGAGCGCCGTGCCCGATCGCGCATTGCTGCAGTCGCGTGGGCGCATTTGTCCCCGGTGCGGGGATTTGCCATAAGGCGCCGTGAGCCAAATTCCTGCACCGATGGCATTTGCCATTCCCAGCCGCACCAAAATCCTCAACGTGATCGAGACGTTGGCCATCGGCACCGCCGGCGGCGCGCTGTTTCTCCTGCTCAACCTTCCGGGCGGGTTGATCTCGGGCGCCATGATCGCGGTCGGCGTCGCCGCGATCGCAGGAAGGCCGCTCGCCGTGCCGCCGATCCTGACCCAGACCGTGCTGGTGCTGCTCGGGATTTCGCTGGGCTCGCTGGTGTCGCGGCAGCTGCTGCAGCATGTGGGCGCCTACCCCCTGACCATCGCGCTGCTGGCGCTGGCGACGTTCTGCTCGACCTTCGGCAGCAGCCTCTATCTGCAGCGCGTCCACGGCTGGGACCAGACCTCGGCGTTTCTGGCGGGAAGCCCCGGCGCGCTATCGCAGATCATCGTGCTCGCCGCCGAGAAAGGCGCCGACGTGCCGGCGATCGCCGTGGTGCAGACCATGCGCGTGATCATTCTCACCGCGGCGCTGCCGCTGCTGCTGGCCATGACCGGAATAGCCCCGTCGTCCCCGCCCACCGCCGCGGTGGCCATTGCCTCGCCGCTCGAACTGGCGGCGCTGATCGCGGCGTCGGTGGCGGCGGCACTGCTGCTGCGGCTGATAAGATTTCCGGCGAGCTGGATGTTCGGCGCGATGATCGGGTCAAGCGTGCTGCACGGCACCGGACTGACCGACGGCGCCCTGCCGCCGTGGGTGCGCGGCGTGGCGCTGGTCGGCATCGGCGCCCTGATCGGCACGCGGTTCGCGCGGATGAACGGCAGGGTCCTGCTCAGCCATGTCAATGCGGCGCTGGGATCGTTCGCCATCGCGATCGTGATTTCCGCGGTCTTCGTCGCGGTGATCACGCTGACCACCCATGTGCGGTTCGCCGATGTCATCGTCGCATTCGCGCCGGGGGCGATGGACGCCATGCTGGCGCTGGCGCTGACGCTGCACATCGACCCGATTTTCGTCGGCGCGCATCATCTGTCGCGCTTTGTCTTTGTCACCATCACCACGCCCGGCATCGTGCATCTGTTCGGACGCCCGCAGGACGATGTCGACGATTAGCCGCGCCTTGATGTCTTGACGATGCCCCAGACCGCGATCGCGGCCATCAAAAGCGAGATCAGTACGTTGTAGCCGGCCAGCGACAGGCCGAGAAAGCGCCACTGCACTTCGTCGCAGCGGATTACTTTTACCGTGTCGAGACGCTCCAGCAGGTTGCCGGCGCTGCCGAGATTTCCGATCTCGCCGGTGCAGTCGGTCGGCCCTTGCCAAAGATGCCATTCGACGCCGGCGTGATAGGTGGCGAGCCCGGCATTGCCGAGGGTTGCGGCGGCGACAATGGCAAGGCCGATCAACAGCACCGCGCGCGAAGCATTTTTGGCCGCGGCAAGCGCCGTCAGCGCGCCGAGCGGAACCACCAGATAATAGGCGTAGCGCTGCTCGAGGCAGAGCGGACAGGGCCGGATATCCAGCACCAATTGAAAGAACCACGCACCCGCCAGCGTCGCCGCCGCGATGGCCGTGACGGCAAGCGCCGCCGTCAGCGCGGGGTTGGCGTCGGTTCGCGCGGGCGAGCTGTGTGCGGTGGCTTCCAACGTCACGTTGATCTCCCGTTCGAAAGCGTCCTATCCCGCGCGGATGACGCTGTCGAGGCAGGCCCGATCACACTGGAGTGTTTTGGGGTGCGGCGCGTGGGTATGCCGATGGCCCAGTCGAAACACATCATCAGTACCCTATCCGGGCCTTGGGTGAGCCGGGGCAAACGCGTTCGGACGATCCGCATCGGCGCTTGGGGTCAGGCCGAAAGCTGCGGGTTGACCGGCAGTCACCGCCCGCTATATTCCGCCGGCTTCGCGACCTTAGCCTCCGGCTCGGCCGCGACAAGCCCCTGTGGCGGAATTGGTAGACGCGCTCGACTCAAAATCGAGTTCCGCAAGGAGTGCTGGTTCGATTCCGGCCAGGGGCACCAGTCGGGCATCCGCCCTCGTTCGCCAACGTTCATTTTCATCAATAAAGACGGGCCTAAGTAGTACTTTTGGCTACGCGGCTGTTCGCCCGGTTTTGCTGGTATCCGGGGAGTTTCATGGTATCTTTTATGGTAGTTTATCGGGGTCATGGTATTGTGATTTTTGGGTGGAATCGAACCCATGCCGGTCAAGAACGACAGCCACTTTCGGCATCTGAAAGCTGACGAAAAAGACTACAAGCGATCCGACAGTGGCGGCCTCTTCATGCTCGTCACCAAAACCGGATCAAAGCTCTGGCGCTATGCCTATCGCTTTGACGCCAAGCAGAAGCTGCTCGCGATCGGCCAGTATCCCCTCGTCTCGCTCGCGGATGCCCGCACCAAGCGCGACAATGCCAAGCGACTGCTGGCTGACGGCATTGATCCCTCCGTTGAGCGCAAGGCGGAACGCCGACAAGCGCGGATTGCGCGAAGCAATACGTTTGAAGCCGTTGCCAAAGAACTCATGGACGAGTTCGAGGCGGAGGGTGACGCGCCAAACACGCTCAAGAAGAAACAATGGCTGCTGGATTTTGCCAACAAGGAGTTGGGCAAGCGGCCGATAGCTGAGCTCAAAGCCCCTGAAATCCTTGACGCGCTGAGAAAGGTCGAGAGGCGCGGGAAGCATGAGACGGCGACCCGCCTGCGCGGTACCGTGGGAGCTGTCTTTCGTTTTGCCATCGCCACGGGACGAGCCGAGCGGGATCCGACGGGCGATCTCCGCGGCGCCCTGATCACTCCAACCGTTACCCACCGCGCAACGATCGTGGAGCCCAACGCCGTCGGCGCCCTGCTCCGAGCCATCGATGGCTTCGAAGGGCAAGCGGTCACCAGATATGCCCTCAAGCTGGCCCCACTGGTCTTTGTCCGACCCGGTGAGCTTCGGAAGGTCGAATGGACCGAGTTTAGTCCCGCCGCCTCGAACCGGCGGATCGTCGACGGCACCGTCGACGGCGCCGCTCCCACCCGCCGCGCAATCTCGCGGGTCGGCATCCCGGCCGACTTCAATCTGATCACATCGCGCACATGGCGCATCGCAAACCTCTCCGTCGGCATCCAGGTGCCCCTTCGCAAAGCCGAAAGGCGGGACCGTCTCGGAGCCAGAAGAGGCCTCGTCACCCCGGGCGACATCATCCCGGAACGGTGGGCGAGATCATTCCGGAATGGTGGGCGACATCGAGCGGAATCAGCATGAACCGGCTACCGGCGAGGATCGCCATCCCAGCTGCACTGAAGCTGCAATCGTCGAGCGGCGGCTCCCACGACGTGGAGCAGCGCATGATTGACCCATCGGTGGCGAAACCGACCGGTCGTCACGCGCAGATGAAAAGGCAAATGACCGCGAAATACAGCTTCCGACTAGAGGGAATTTAAGCCTTGCGAAGGCGCTCGCGTTTGCTTGTCGCGCGGCTAGGCACGATCAAAGCGAAGACAACACATCGAGCTTACGCCTCAGTGCGAGTAAAACATTGCGATGTGGATTGCCCTGCCGTAGTCTACTCTCGCTAGAGTTGCTGAATGAAGTAGCGTCTAGTACAGTTTGCCCTCACGTTAGTGAGCTGCGCCTTCCAATTGAATTACCCGGGAGAGGCCCATGGCTACAGATGCGAAGCGGCTGCTCAAAATGTCGCAACAGGAACTCGACGCGCTGTTCAGCGCGCATGAGGCTGGGCCAATCCCCGACGGCGAAGCCAAGGGAACCGCGATTATCGCGCCTGGCACGTCGAGTAGCGAAGCGATCGCGGAGGCGATCAACATTTTCGCCTGGCAGGGCAAGGTATTCGATGCCAAGGCGGGACTCTTGCGAAACCACATTCTCCCCTTCGGCCTGAAAGCCATCATCGCCCGCGTTTACAAAGCGCCAAGCTTGCTCGACGGCAAGGAATGCATCGTCCTCGATTATTCGGAGACATCGCTGGTTGCGTCGCATGTACGCGATGAAATTCGGATGATCGAGACCGGCTTTTATCTCGGCAAGGTCTACTGGGATCAAGCGCGGCTGATCGATTTTTCTCTCGACTTCAGGACATAGAGCCGGAACGGGGCATGATCCCGCAAGACAGTTTCACCATCGTCGCGAAAATCCGGGCCGGTAGTATCGGCGCTCTGCGATCGCTATTGACGACGATGAATTATGAGAATTGCGCGGGCTTCGCTGACCCTGACAATCCGCTCGTGCGGTTTGGCGACTTCAAGACAATTCATTTCGCCCGCTTCGTTGTTCTCGCGGACAACACGTTAAAGGATCGCGCGGCCTATTCGCACCCGCCTCGCGACGAAGCGACTAGCGACGAGCCGACCCGTAAGGAGCCGTCTTGTAAGTGGCCCACTTATCTTTGCTTCATGGCGGATTGCGACGGCCCCGCGGATGAACTGCTGAAGAGCATGACCCAAAATGCCAGCCGACTGCGGGAGATCTTCGGCCATTGCGAGGGTTGCGACGACACCACCGACATGCTCGGCTGGTTGCACGCGCACCGCATCCAGCCGATGGCCTCTTACGTCAACTGGGTCGGACGCAGCGTCGCGCAGATACGAGACGAGGCGCGGCTGCACCACGTATTGCGCGACGCCCTGTCGCGGACCAGCGCGCGCAATCCTCAGGGTCTTTTCGCCGAGTTACGCGACGCAGCGGCGGCGGCCGGGCCGCTCACCCAGAGGCCGCCGACGCCGTTCGTCTGGCGCATTCGTAACCTGACGCACATGCTGGTTCCGCTGTTGGTTGCGTTGGCTTGCCTTGTGTGGTTTCCCGTCATTACCATCGTGCTGCTTGCCATCGCCGCGCTGCTATTTTTCGTGACGTTGCGTAGGCACGACGAACTGACTCGATCGTGCCGCAGCCTTACGAATGCAAGAAAGTCGCGCTGTTGCGTGCGGGCGAGGATCACGACGTCACCAACCAATATACCGCGATGGGCTCTATCAAGCTGGGACGATTCCGCCTGTGGACCGAGATCGTCATCCTTTACGGGGTAGATTGGGTGGCGCGCCACATTTTCACCCATGGATCGATCGGACGGATCGGCACGATCCATTTCACGCATTGGGTGTTTCTCGACGAGTGCCGCCGCGGCTTTTTCTGCAGCAATTATGACGGTGGTCATGAAGCCTATATGGACGACTTCATCAACAAGGCCGGCTTCGGACTGAACCTCTCCTTCTCGAGCTTCATTGGCTATCCGACGACTGACTGGCTGGTCGCCAAAGGCGCCTGGCTCGAACAGGAATTCAAGCGGTTCCAGCGCCACCACCAGATTCCGACTGATGTCTGGTACAAGGCCTATCCTGGATTGACCGCGCGAGACCTCGCCCGCAACAGCCGGATTTGCAACGGCCTTGAGAAGACGACCATGAATGACGACGAAATTCGCCGCTGGCTGGCCGAAATATGACGGCAAGGCACCATGGCGCGACGTGAGATCGATACCGGCGATATCCAGGCGATTGCCAAGACTGCCTTCGGCTGGCTCAAGGGCGCAAGCTACATGCTGTTGCGCGTCGGCGATCCGCGCGCCGCGCGCCGGTGGCTGCGCGATCTCGCTCCCGCTAGGCTGGCCAGGCTGTCCGCCGAGCCCCTCGAAGACGCCTGCCAGATCGCTTTCACCGCGGCAGGTCTGCGGGCGCTCGGCATCGACGACGCCATCGTGAAACGATTCTCGCCCGAATTCGTCGAAGGCATCGCAAGCGACGAGAATCGTTCACGGCGATTGGGCGACATCGGCGCGAACGCGCCGTCGAACTGGCATTGGGGCGTCGGTGACCGGGAGCCGCACATCTTGCTGATCCTGCTTTCGAGCGACTTTAAGCGGCACAAGGCATTCGCCGATCAGATGCAAATGGAGGCACAGGACGCCGGCCTGTCGTTGATCGCGGTTTTGCCAACCAGCGACATGAGCGACGTCGAGCCGTTCGGCTTCACCGACGGCATTTCGCAACCAAGTTTCGACTGGGATCGTCCTCGCATGCCTGGCACGGCGGCCGATCGTGACTACACCAATCTGCTGGCGCTTGGCGAACTTCTTCTCGGGCACCGAAATGAGTACGGCCTGATGACGGAACGACCATTGCTGGCCGCGGGCGAAAGGAATGCCGCCGTCTTGCCGAAAGGTCCTTCGGAGCATCATGATCTCGGCCTTAACGGCAGCTACCTGGTTTATCGCCAACTCGCCCAGGATGTTCGCGGCTTTTGGCGATGGGTCGCGAAGGAGGCCGCGCGCGTCGGCGTAACGATGGATGATCTGGCCCAATCGATGGTTGGGCGCAGGCTTGACGGGATGCCGCTTGCCGATCTCACCATCGGCAGATCGATACCCGGCGTGGAACTGCGCAACGCGGACCGCAACGGCTTCCTTTACGATACCGATCCGGACGGGCTGAGCTGCCCGATCGGCGCCCATATTCGTCGCGCCAATCCGCGCACCGGCGACACGCCGGGCGGCCGGCAGGGCCCGATCGACAATCTCCTTGTCATGCTTGGATTGACCATGCGCCGCGCCAGCGGGGCCACCTCGTCCACGCTGCCGTGGCCGCGCAACACGACGATCTGGCCATTCGTTCGATCGGAGGATGACGCCATCGCCTCCAGCCGATTTCATCGTATCCTGCGGCGCGGTCGGGAATATGGCACCAAGATCGAGCGCAACGCGGCGCTCGACCCGGCGACACCGGACCCGCAATCCGGAATTCACTTTGTTTGCCTCAATGCGAATATCGCGCGGCAATTCGAATTCGTTCAGAGTGCCTGGATCGCCAGCGCGAAGTTCGCCGCATTGACCGGCGAGCAGGATCCGTTGCTCGGCAATCGCGAGCCGTTCCCGACAACCCCGATCGCCGCGCCGCAGCCCACCGACGGTTTTTCGCGGCCGGGCGCCCCACCCCACTGCCGGCATTCGACCGGGCTTCCGCAATTCGTCAACGTTCGCGGCGGCGGCTATTTCTTCCTGCCCGGCCTATCCGCGCTGAAGTGGATCGCCAGCGACTGAGCCACTATCGAACCGCTCATTGCCGATGGGCTCGATGTGACTTGCGGCATTCATCTTCTGACGAAACTTCGCCAGTTCATCATACATGCGCTTGCGGGCGCGGCTCTGATTGCCGAGCGGCCGGTGATCGGACAGACAATGCCAGGGATTGAATTTCAGATTTCGGGTAAAGGCGAACTGCGCCGGATCGTCGAATTTCTGTTGAGGAATGCGCAGCGTCGCCACCGGGACGCGGGGTGACACGCGCTCCGGCCAAAGCACCGCGTTGTTTTCGATCGGCATCAGAAACGTATCGGTCTGCAGCTGAACGCGCATTTCGAATTCAACGTCCATTTCATCGAGCGTGCGGATCATGTTGTCGCGCAAATAGTTGTCGGGGGGACGCAGCGGCAACCGCGGAATCCTGCGGTGGACCGCGGTCTTGGGCCAGAAGCTATATTGCATCGCCTGACCCGGCCCGATGAGATAGGGAACGCAGCTGTAGAAGGTGGCGCCGAGCGGGTTGGTCTGGGTTTCATTCCATAGGGATTGCATCAGCATGTCGAGCAAATGAGGCTCGCGAAAATCGAGAAAATACCAGGTCGGCATATGGCGGCGGCTCCAATATTGCAGCCGCGCATTGGCTTTGACGTCCGGCGTCACGAAGGTCGGCGTGCAAACTCCGGTAAAATCCTGGGTATGCTCTTCGTCGCCCCATAGTCTTTCGCCCGCAACCCCCATCGCCTTGACGCTGATGCTGACAAAGCCGACATCGTCGATATCGGGCTCGACATGTGGGCCGGGGCCGGAGAAGCGGACCCAGCAGGGATAGGTCTTGGGCGTGGCGAACAATCCGTGCCGCAAGGCGTCGGGCAGGTTGCCGCGAATGGTCAATTCACCACGTACTAGGCCATGGGTCTTGGTATTGCCGGCGCGTTCGAAGCCACCCTGTGGGAAATCGATGACCAGATGACGACGCATCTCGTCGATCATGGTCTGGACATCCTCGTCTTCGCCAGGCTGCGGAGTTTCCTCCGCCAGGGCGACATTCTCGCGGCTGCGTTGAAGATTGATCAGCGCCGTCAGCAGTTGCGCCATGGGTTCGCGCAGCAAAGAGTTGAACGCCGGTCGCAAAAACGGCTGCTCGAACCGCCGCTCGAGATGCAACAGGACTTCGAATATCCTGTGAAGCAGCCTGAGAAGCATCGCCAGTCTTCCCTTTAGCAGGCGCCGCTTGGATTTCGCTATTCGCCGCAAATCTCCAGACTTGCCGATGCTCCGGAAATTCACATCATAAGCACTTCAATCTCTACGTGGCACCGACATTGCCACGGCGCTGCCGCGAACACAAAATTCTGCCGTCTACGATCGACACGATCTAAGCCGAACATCGCACTTTCGAAACCGGCAACACCCAAGTTTGGCCGCATTTCCAATGGTTGTAAAGGCAACTCTGTACACGTCTGGTTCTTTTGCTATATTGCGTTTCGACTGTCACCGTCCGCAACGGAAATTCGCCACCCGCGGTCCCACGCGGTAGCCATTGGGACTGCCGCGCTGAATTGCATTCCGGTTGACCAATAGTTTGCGCCGCCTCTCGGCAGTGGATTGGAGGAAACGGTCATGCGAACAATCATTTTTTCCAGTCGAGCTGCTTTGCTTCTGGGTGCCCTTGCGGCGGCAGGCGCCTTCGCGCTCCGCGCGCAAGCCGACGCCGCGGGGCCGTTGGACGAGGCGCAGCAGATCAATCGCGACGTCGCGAGTTTTCCGCAGGCCAAGGAAGATTATTTCCACGACATTGACAATGGGGTGGCGATGTCCCCTGAGGAGGTGCAGGGGCGAAACATGTGGCTGGTCTGGACCGGCGGCAACGACCGTTTTTGGGACAAGGTCACCCGGGACAGCCTCGCAACATTCGACCTGTTGAAAATCGTCACGTCACATCCGGGCCAGACCTATTGCGACGGCAAACATTGCGATCGCGACACGCGCTGGAACTGGTTGGGCGCGATCAATGAACCTTGCTTCGACAAACCCACGGCGGCCGACCCGCAGCGCTTTGGCCTCTGGCTTGACGTGCGCCGCAAGGAGTGTCCGGCGGACCCATTCGAGGATGAGAAGGCCTATCCGGGCGTCAAGATCGGCGCCCGCGGCACGACCTTCTCCGACGGCTCCAAGCTGCCGGTCGGCTCGTATTTCGGATATCCGACGGGCATTGTCGGCCTGCGACTGTTTCCCAATCCTGATTTTGACCAGGCGGCGAAGAACAGATGGGATCCCGAGAAATATTACACCGACGAGAATTACTACAAGGATCCAAATCTCACAAAGCCCTATCGCGTGGGTATGGCCTGCGGATTTTGCCACGTCGGCCCGAGTCCGATTCATCCACCGAAAGACCCGTCCAATCCACAATGGTCCAATCTCAACTCAACCGTCGGCAGCCAATATCTCTGGATGGACAAGGTTTTCGTTTATTCCGCCGATACGAGAGAGTTTCTCTATCAGCTGATGCATTCCTTCCCGCCCGGCACGATGGATACATCGCTGGTCTCGACCGACTACATCAATAATCCGCGCACGATGAATGCCGTTTATCTGTTGGGCGCGCGGCTCGGCGAAACGCACTCCTGGGGCAAGGAGACGCTGAAGGGGGGCGAGCTCAACAACAAACAGCTGGAGGGCTATTTCGATACGCCGACATCCTGGTCACCGCGGGTGCTGAAAGACGGCTCGGATTCGGTCGGCGTGCTCGGCGCGCTCAACCGGGTCTATCTCAATATCGGACTCTACAGCGAAGAATGGATGAAGCACTTCAATCCCTTCTTTGGCGGCAAGGAGATCACGCGGATCGAGATCGCCACCGCGGAGCAGAATTCGGTCTATTGGCGGGCTACCGAGGCAGGCACGCCCAAAATGGCAAAATTTCTCAAGAAGGCCGGCCAGCCAGACCGGTTGGCGGACGTGCCGGAAGGAAACCCATACCTGACAGCCGACGCCGCCGTGCTGACGCGCGGCAAGATCGTGTTCGCCGAGACCTGTGCGCGTTGCCATTCGAGCAAGCTGCCTGTCGAAGCGCGCGCGCAGATGATGCCGGGCGGCTGCTCCGGGCCCAACTATCCGACCTGTTGGAAGCGCTATTGGGCGTATACCAAGACCGACGAATTCAAAACCAAGATGCGCGAAATCGTCGCCCAGCCGGACTTCCTCGACAGCAATTACCTCTCGACGGACGCGCGTGTGCCGGTGACATTGCTGCGAACCAACGCCTGCAGCCCGCTCGCGACCAATGCGATCCGCGGCAACATCTGGGACAATTTCTCCTCCTCGACCTACAAGGACCTGCCTTCGGTCGGCAAGATCACGGTGCAAGATCCGTTCACCGCAAAGCCCTGGCAATACACGATGCCCGGCGGCGGGCGCGGCTTTACGCGAGTGCCTTCGCTGGTGAGCATCTGGTCGACGGCACCATTTCTGCTCAACAACCGGCTCGGCCCCTATTCCGCCGATCCGTCGGTCGAAGGGCGGATGAAGATCTTCAACGCTTCCATCGAGCAATTGTTGTGGCCCGAAAAGCGCGTCCATGAAGAGGCCTTCGACGGCTACATCGTGCGCACGACGGCGAGAAGCAGTGTCAACATTCCCAAGCGCAGCATTCCGGTAGAGTTGAAGAACCTCGTCGATTTCCTTCCCTCCGAGCCGTTCAAGCGTCTGTTCGACACCGACGGCAGTTTCAAGCTCGGGCCGATCCCGAAGGGATTTCCGATTGGGCTGGCGGCCAATTACCAGCCGTCGACCGATCGCGCGACCTTCGAAGAAAAAGCTGCCCATGCGGGTAATTTTAGCCTGCTTTTGAAGACATTCCTTGAAAATTGGTCAAGCCTCGACCCTTCAGCGGATGACGCCAAACTGCTCTCTTGGGTGTCGAACCTTCGCGAACCATTGTTGAATTTGAACAAGTGCCCGGACTTCGTCGTCAATCGGGGCCATTATTTCGGCACTGCGAAATTCAACGAAACCGACGGATTGAGCGAAGACGAAAAGGCCTTCGGAATCGAGCCGCAGCTGAGCGACGACGACAAACGGGCGTTGATCGAATTCATCAAGACGTTCTAACCATGCAAGACCCGGGTGATTACGACTATATCGTGGTCGGCTCGGGGGCCGGGGGTGGCACGGTGGCCGCTCGCCTCGCCGAAGCGGGAATGAAGGTCCTGCTGCTGGAAGCGGGCGGCGATCCCTGTAGCCCCGCTGGCCATGATCCCGAACTTGCCGACCAATACCAGGTTCCCGCCTTTCATCCCTTCGCCTCGGAAAATCCGACGATGGCGTGGAATTTCCTGGTCCATGATTTTGCCGACGACGCGCGGCGCCGCCTGCCCGAGAATGATCCGCCCTCCGGCGTGCTTTATCCACGCGCGTCGGCGCTTGGCGGCTGTACGGCGCACAACGCCATGATCTTCATGTATCCCCACGATTCGGATTGGGACGAGATCGCCCAGCTCACCAACGATTCATCATGGAGCGCGCGGAATATGCGGCGTTATTTCCGCCGGCTCGAGGATTGCCGGCACCGTCCGCTTTGGCGCTTCCTCTCCCTGCTCACCGGCGATCGTCCCAATCCAACCGGACACGGTTGGAAGGGGTGGCTCGAAACTGAAGTTCCCATGCCGCGGAAAGCATTCGGCGATCGAGCCCTTATGAGCCTTATTCGGGAGGCGGTCTGCGCGGACCTTCGACCACCTGACGATGGTGCGCTCGCCGCCTGGCTGCACTACATCCGGCGGCGGTTGGCGCGTTTCTTCATCGGCGAAAGCGATCCCAACGACCAGCGCTTGCAAGGGCGGCTCACCGAGGGACTTTGCGCAATTCCGCTATCGACGAGCTCAGGACGCCGGCGCGGCGCTCGCGAACGTGTTCTGTCCGCAATGCGTAACCACGGACTTAGCGTCGAATTCGATGCCCTTGCGACACGGGTCCTCCTGGACGCCGACAAGCGCGCAATCGGCGTGGAATATCTGAAAGGCCAAAATTTGTACCGCGCGTCGCCAATCGCTGCAGCGGAAGCAGGCGTACCCAGGCGCATCTCGGCTGCACGCGAGGTAATCCTCGCCGGCGGCGCCTTCAATACGCCACAGCTCCTCATGTTGTCCGGCATAGGACCGCCGGATCACCTCATAGAATTGGGGATCAAAGTGGAGGTTCCGCTTGAGGGGGTGGGTCGAAATTTGCAGGACCGCTACGAGGTCGGTCTCGTTCACAAGGCATCAAACCCATGGACCTGCTTGCGGGATGCGCGCTTCGCCGTTGACGACCCCGTCTTTCGCGACTGGCTTGCGGGCCAAGGCATGTATATCTCCAACGGGGCAGCGGTAGCTTTTACTTTACGGTCAAGCCCGAGCCGGACAAATCCAGATTTGTTTGTTATGGCGGTACTGACGCGCTTCTCGGGATATTTTTCCGGCTACTCTGACAAAATCCGCAAGAGTCGTGACGACCTCACGTTTGCGCTGCTGAAAGCGCACACCAATAACCGCGGCGGAACGGTCACGTTGAAGTCGAGCGATCCTCGTGATCCTCCGCGGGTTGATTTTCACTATTTTGACGAAGGGACCGATCAAAACGGCGACGATCTCGCCGCCGTAGTCGAAGGTATTCGCCACGTCCGGCGCATGTCGGACACTCTGCAAAGCTCTAATCTCATTCTTGCCGAGGAGATTCCCGGAGTCGAACTGCAAGACGATGAACAATTGCGGCAATTCGTTCGCGAGCATGCATGGGGTCATCACGCGTCCTGCACGTGCGCCATCGGAGCGCGAAATGCCGGTGGAGTCCTTACCAGTGATTTTCGGGTGCACGGAACCACCGGCCTGCGCGTTGCCGACGCTTCCGTCTTTCCCCGGATTCCCGGCTTTTTCATCGTATGCGCGGTCTATATGATCGGCGAAAAGGCTGCAGATGCCATTCTCGACACCGCCAAGATCACTCCCCATCGCTAGCGCCCGCCGGTCACAAAAGTAAGGAAGCATTCAGGTCCTGCAGCGCCATTCAGTCTTTGGAGACCAACGCTCGAAAGGCAGACCGAATGTCGAAAAGTTCTGCATCGCGCTAATCCAATGTCGGCCCTCCGGTCAGGAAAGCTGTCCCATCGGAAGGTTCGATCCGCACATCCTGCCAATCGCGGCGTCCTAACCAATTGCTCGCAGTGCTTGTATCCGTCTAGTATCGATCCCACCTCGCGGTGCGAACGGTCACTGGGAGCGCGCTGACGCGGTCAGAGGAAGAACGCCATGCCACGGGACGGATACCTTCGCTTTGAGCCTTCCATCGAGCAACCGCGGCCCGATGAGCCGGAAACCATCAAGACAATTGTAGCTTCAATCGAACGGACGAATGCCTCCAGTTTCGCCGCGCGCTCCCACGCGATCCGACAGCAACATGCTAAAGGCCAGGGATTCCTGAAAGGCGAACTGACTGTTTATGACGACTTACCCGATCACCTGCGCCAAGGAATGTTTGCAACGGCGCGCAGCTATCCGATCATAGTCCGCCTCTCTACCGCATTTGGCGACATCCGCAGTGACCGCATCCGCGTCCCGAGAGGCATGGCCATCAAAGTATTGGGCGTGAGCGGCCCCAAAGCGCTGCCAGAGGATAATTCAACCAATCAGGACTTCCTCCTCGTCAATCATAAGAGCTATTTTTCGGATGCCGCCGCTTATCTAAGCGCACAGCACAGTTTCGAACTCCAGCCGAGAACGCCGGATTTCGCGCTCAGAGCGGTTGGACTTGCGGCACGCAGCGCCATCAAGCTGTCCAACTGTGCCGGTTTCCAAATTCCAATGGTACTTAACGCGCTCGGCGACGCCGGTAACAACATTATCGGAGAGAGTTTTTATTCGGAGGGGGCTATCCGCTTTGGCGACTATGTCGCGAAGCTCTGTGCTGCCCCTGTCTCGGAGTCGGTTCTTAGGCTCACAGGCCAGCCAGCCTACAAGGACGACAATGCCTTGCTCAATTCGGTCGTTGAGTTTTTCAGTAGAAACTCCGCAGAGTACGAGCTTCGTGCTCAACTCTGCACCGATCTGCAACGCACTCCCGTCGAGGACGCCTCGATCGAATGGCCCGAAGAAATTTCGCCACATCAGCCTTTGGGACGAATCACGCTTCGGTCTCAAGCGGCGGACAGCCCGGCACGCCGCGCCTATACGGACGACGTTCTGTCGTTCGATCCGTGGCGATGCCTTGCCGATCATCAACCGCTGGGCTCCATCATGCGCCTTCGCAAAGAGGCCTACCGGGTATCACGCACTTTTCGCCATGAGAAGAACCAGCAGCCTATGAAGGAGCCGCAGAACATCTCCGAATTTCCGGACTGACTCCGATCAGGATACTCTGTCCGGATTTCAAAGATTTATATGACCACCAACTCCAGTTCGGGCAAAAAACGGGACTGATCGCAGAGGGGCACCTATCTCGAGTGAATTTGCCAGCGATCTCACAATCTGGTCCGAACGGCATCGGCACTTGGCCGCTTTCTTTGTATCTCCGACACGCTCATAAAAATTGGCTGCAGTGGTGTATACTCTCCACGCCGCAAGCGGCAGCTTGGCATTGCGGACAATCGAGACAGCTTGGGACAGATGATCTCTGGCCTCTTGCGGCTTTCCCGCTGCGATCGCGACCTTGGCCATGACGTTGTGCGAAAGCGCGAGAAAGGGACGGTCGGGCGCAGTTGCGGTAAATTCATGAAGCCGCAGAGCCTCGTTTCGCGCCTGCTCCAGGTCCCCGGCCTCAAGCCAATAGTCGCAACGACACAATAAGTACTGCGGAACAATCAACGACTCCATTGCCACACCCTCAACTTCAATCCGCCGCTCTATCGCGTCGAGGTGCATGCGTGCCAAAGGTAAATTACGTTGCCCGATGGAGGCCCTTGCCTGCAGGCTGCGGCCGATAAAGAAATTGAACGGATTCGCTTCAACAATCGGATTGAGTGTTTCCTCCGCGCACCTTGCGGCGCTCTCAAAATCCTGCGCCTCGGCTTGCAGCCATCCGATTGTCAATCGGCACAAGGCGCCGGCTTGCGGATTCACGTTTCGCAGCGTGATGGCCAGCGCAGCGGCCACGCTCTCTTGAACTTTGCCCCATTCCCCGAGATAAAGGAGCGCAAAAGCCTCAATCGTGTTGTAAATAACGAAGAAGTATACATCGCCGATCATGCGGGCAAGTTCCCGGCCCGTTTTGGTCGCGTCGCAACACGCGGGATAGTTCGAGCTCAGGAATTCGAGCACGCTCTCCATCGAGCAGCGTCTCATCAGCATGCTGAGATCCTGCGATCCGGCAATCAGCTTCACCGCATGGCGGCAGAAGTTCGCATCCTCCGTCTGCCAGCCGCGCAACAGGAGACGCAAATTGGCGACGTTGCCTTGTACCAAGGCTCCAAAGGCAGCGTCATCGATTGCGCGGCTTTTTGCCAGCGCCTGCTCCGCCAACGGCAGGCATTGCCGCCGATCGACGTAAAGGCAAAACCGGCTGAGGTCGACAAGTCCGTTGATTTCCTCTCGAAGGTGTCCGGTTTCGACCGCATGGGCAACCATTGCAGTAAGATCTTCCAGCGAGCGGACAAAATCTCCGCCGGCGCGCCACGCCCAGCCCCTCTGCAGAAGAAGCTTCAGGCGCACGGCCGGTTGCACGTCGGCGGGCAGGTGGGCCACAAGCTCCAGAGCCCGGGTTAGATAGCTTGCGGCTTCTCGCGTGCTGAACCGCCGCGCCGAACTTTCGGCGGCAAGGCCAAGGTAGCGCACGGCCTTGGGGAAATCGTGACCAAGCTCGAAATGAAGCGCGAGTAAAGAAGCCACTTCGGGCGCCCGGGTCCCGTATCCGCGTTCGACATTTTCTCCCACGCGCCGGTGCGTATTCACTCGCCGCGCCGGCGCAAGTCTTTGATACAGGACTTCCTGGTAAAGTGCGTGTTGGAACGTGTAGCTGCCGGAGACCGCCCCATTTGGCCATTCGGTCATGCCGGCCGAGGCCACCACGCGGCCCGACCGCGCCAATTCCTCGCAAAGCTGCTCGACTTCCAGGACGTTGCGATCCAGTGCCCCTGCCACCAACAGCGCCGAGAATTCCGCGCCCGCCGCGCTCGCGATTTCGAGCACGCGTCGTTCGTCGGCAGTCAGGTGATCGATTTGCCGCGTGATCATTTCCCGCAGATCGCGCGGCATACTGTCTTGCGAAAACGTTTCCTCAGGTCCAAGTCGCCACTGTTCATCGATCTCGACGATTGCCCCTAGCGCAATGAGATGATCGACGAGGGAGACGACGAACAGCGGTTGTCCGCCCGTTCGCGCAAAGACCCGCTCCACCGACTCCTTGGCCAGGTCGGCCGAGCCGAAACGCAAAGCAAGGTATTGCTCGACCTCTGTCCGTGTAAGCCGATCGAGAGCAAGCTCCGTGCATTGCCCATGGATCTGAAGTTCCTGATGAACGGTCCGAATCGGATGCCCCCCGACTGCGACATCCATCGGCCGATAGGTGGCAAGAAGCAGTATGGCCGCTTTTCGATCTCGCCGGGCAATGCGAGAAAGCGCGTCTACCGTCGCAAAATCACTCCAATGCAGGTCTTCGAGAATAGTCGCCCAGGGTCGTTTGGCAGTTAGGCTCTCCATGAGATCACCGAACTCGCGAAGCATGCGCTCACGTGTGGCTCCGAAGACCTCTTGTTGGAATGCAGCATGATCCTCTTCGCAAAGAAGCCCCGGCATCTGCGCCAACCATGTCGGAGCGTGATCGCGAAGAGACTTGAGCAGGAAGGCTCCATCGGCTCCGCGGCATAGTTCGCGCAGCGCCTCGATCAGCGGGAGGAAGGCTTCATGGGTTCCGAACAGTTCGTTGCAACCGCTACGCAGCACGCCCATGCCGCGCTGCTCCATCCGCTCCATCGCCATATGGACAAAAGTCGTCTTACCTATCCCGGCCTCGCCGGTGACGAAAACGACCTGACGGTGTCCGGCCAGTACCTGCTGCAGTACGCTTTCCAAAACTTCCAGCGGAACGGCCCGTCCGACCCGCCAACGGCGGCGCTGATCGGCTATCTCGTCCGAAACGGAAGCTTCCTCACCGAGGGGGTGCTCGTTACTGGAAGATCGAACGGCGGTGACGGATGCGACGAACCGATATCCGCGCCGCGTTACGGTCTCAATGTAGTGTGGGGCCAGCCTGTCATCGCCTAACGCGGAACGAAGCGCGTTCATCGCCACGGTCAGGCTTGACTCGCTTACATGCAGATCGGACCAGACGGCGTCGAGCAGCTCGTCTTTCGTCACCAATTCTCCGGGGCGTTCGACTAGGCAGCACAACACCTCGAAGGGTTTCGGCGCCAGCACAACACGATCTTGTCCTCGCCACAGCAGAGCATTGGCCCGATCAAGCCTAAACTGGCCAAAGGCAAACTCGCCTGTTCTCACGGCTGCGACCCTCACAGTCCGGATGCTTCCGATCATAAGAGAAAGCTAAGCGAAATGTAAGGGCGTCCTAAGGACGCGGGGTCCGCGCAGGCAATAGCGTCGCGTGGTCGGCGATCTCGTTAGCAACACCCACACAGGCGCCGAGGAGGAAGCAGGATGATGCCGAATCCGGCCCACAGAGGAAACGACAGACAGATCGCCGTCGCTACGGGGGAGGGCGCCGCGCTGATTGTGGCACCCGAGAACATCGAATTCCTAAACCCGCTCGTATACGAGCCAAAGGTTACCGTCCTGCCGGATGGGTCGCTTCAAGAGCGGTTTAGCAGTGAGGGGCAGCAGCGTGCCGAGGAGGTGACTGATGAAATCCTGGCGGGAGAGGACCAATCCAACGAGCCGAAGCATGAAACGTCCTTCCTAACCGGACTTCTGCGTTTCGCGGGAGCAGTCGTCGGATTTGTGATGGGTGGCCCGGCGGGAGCCGCGCTCGGCTCGGTCATGGGGGAAGTGGCGGGCGACATCGCCGCAGAGCAAACCAACATTATCTGGCCAAGGATTGGACGTGCATTGCACTATCGGAAGGGAGCTCATCACAAAGAGGATGCTTGAACGCAGCAGCCATTGCTGCCGTAATTGTGCAGGAGTCAACGCGGTGGCTGCAGAACAGCCCATCTATGAACTGAGCGGTTTTCCCGAATTCCGCACCGGCTTTCGGTGATGGAATCGGCCCATGTTGAAGAGCCGTCGCCCGCCCCACGCTCACGTTAGCCGGCATGCCGGCCTCTCCGCATCAGATCGCGTTTTTGACGCGGCACCTGAAAAATGACCAGACGATGGCCTCGCACCTGACCAAAGCCGGCTTCTCAGCGCCCAGAACGGAGCATTTCGCGTCGTTTACTAGAAAGGCGGCGATGGGGCACTGGCATTGATCGGCGTGCATGCGCTTTTTTTGATGGACCTGATACTCCGCAATTCAGTCTCATGGCGTCAACGCGGTATAGTAGCGATCGGGAAGATGGTCGCCGATGGAGGGAGCGAGGAGCAGCGTTAGCGCGCCGTGGACAAGGCGATATGTTGTCAGCCCGAACGCAGCGTTATACTTGGCGACGAATTCCGCTTGGCCGACACGCGGCGCGCCGAAGACGAAGACTTGAGCACTATCGAGACCCTTTTTCGCGTCGTGCCCGGTCCCCGTCGCCAATGCGCTCGCAGCGCCGAGACTATGGCCCGTCACGAACAGCGGGCTCTTCTCTTCCATGCATCGTTCGATCGCTGTTCCGACCTCCGGCCAAACGGCATCGGCCGCATCTTGAAAGCCCTCGTGCGCGTCTGCGCCTGGTCGGCCGAGGTAGACATTCCTTCCGACGCTCTAGCGCTTCCGCTCGTGTCTTAACTTGCGGCTTGGCTACCGAGGTTGCGCCGGCAATCGCCCTAGAAAGTAAATAAGCCATCGAAGGTTCGGGCGATGACCACTACAAACCGTAGTTGCGGGTTATCCTATATACCATCTAAAAGCTGTGGCCGCCGTTTAGGGAAGTCACGATTTGCGCCAGTTAGAAATGTCACTCGGTCGGGAGCAGGATAGCGGTCCTACTATGGAACACCCCAAGCTGCCGCGCCGAATCGGTGCCACGCCGCATTCGAGCTCGGCGAGAGCCAGGGTGAGAAATCAAAAAAGGCCGCTGAGCAGCTGTCACTTTGCGACGGTGGACGCACCAGGGTTCGAACCTGGGACCCGATGATCAAGCGTCATTTATTTTTGTGTTTTTGGCAAACAGGTATGGCACCGGCCGTGGGGTGCTAACCAAACCCAGCCTTTGTGTGACGACAATGAGCAGCCTGCAGCCAATCTTCGCTTTGGGCTTTGGGCCCAAAAGCAGACGTAGTTCGACGGGCTGGGCATCCATCGATAAAGGTCGCGCATTGCAGAGCCCGCGATCAATAATTCGAGAATTGGAGGCTCTCGCCTGTCCAAGAGACATCTCCCAACCGCTATCCGCGGATAGTTCATAAGTGGCTCAAAACAATTGGATTTCGATATCCGTACTGAACGAGCGGAGTCCAGAGGTTCGGAGACAAAAAGGCCTTTCGGAGAATAACGGGGCGATTCTGTCGGTCGTCCGTCCTAAGCTCAACTTGGAAACGACTAGGGATACTGGGCTTAATTGCCAAGGAGATCGCTCGGAGAAAACGGCACGTCGGTCAATCTGGCGGAGGGAGAGGAACTGGCATCGAACCTTCTCTACGTCCACCCCACAGCGACCCGTCGCCAAGGTTGGGCCTGACGGGCCCCTTGGCCGGCAAGTAGGACGTCGGTGCCCGGACGCTCACTAAGTCGTCCTTGCCCCGCCGAGCAGCTATGGCGGACAGCTCCGATTCCTGCCCGGCCATCCGTCTGCGGCGAAGGGATGCCTCTGGCGGAGGTTACCTGTTCCCGTCAGGCGACCTTCGTCGTCGCAGTAACACGGCGTGGACCGCCGTCAGCCCAACGTAGCCCTGCTGGATGCTTCAAACTTGCGGCTTAGGAGGCGGTGCGGTTCCTTGGGCCCATTTTTCCATTTTGCCCAAGACCCCCCAGGCGCTGGTCGCCAGGAAGATCGGCAGCGCAAATTGGCTGAGGCCCGGAACCGATGTTGCGATCGTTCCCAGAAGGCCCGCTACCCCGCCCGCGTTAGGTGACGAAGTAACCGCCGCGAGCACGCTGGTGATGACCGAACCGCCAATTCCGATTGCGGTTTTCTTCCCGTTGAGCAAATTGCCGATCGTCTCGCCCAGCGCACCATTCACCTGGCCCAGCGGCGGCTTGCCATCCTTTGCAGTCCCCATGATGGCGGTCAGCAAGCCAATCGCCTTCTGCAACTGATCGACATCTGGCGAAACGGTAGCTGAGGGTGTCGTTCCCGGCGGGGGGGTTGCCTTCTGGATAATGGCCAGCAGGCGCTCAACCAGGCTGACGGGGTCGCTTGGCAATGTTGAAGGGGCCGTCGAGGACTGGATTGTCCGCTCCAGATTTCCGAGCCGCTGCACGATTTGAAGCAACGCATCGGTTGATGGCTGCGTCTGATTGGCAAGCGGCGACGACTTCTGTGCGATAGCCGCAAGGGTGACAGCATCCGGAAGGCCCGTGTCGGGCATTCCGTTTTGCTGCTGAAATCGTGAGATTGCTTCTTTCGTTCGCGGCCCGTTCTTTCCATCCTCAACGAGCCGCGGATCAGCCCCTAGTTTATTGAGCGACTGCTGAACCAATAGGGTGGTCTGTGCAAGCACGTCATCAGGCTCGGGCGAACCACTCAGCATCGGCGACGCTCCATCAAACTTGATTGATTGATCGAGATCCAGCAGAGCCTTGAGAACCACCGCTGTGCCCAGCTGCGTGTCGACAAAATCCGGATCGAAGACATGATCGCGAACGAATTTGCCGGCTCTCGCCTCGGGTGGTCCGTAAATGTTGGATCCGCCATAGAGGTAAGGCGAGTTTACCCCCCTTGATTGATAGCCAAAGCCGTTGAATCCCTCCAGCCGAAACAATGTCCGAGCGATGCTCCAATCGGTCGCGGCAGCGAAGGCCTCTAGTCTGAGGGCATCGATGGCGCCATCCACGAATGCATTGTCGCCGGTGAACGGACCCCGTCCTTTAGGAACGATTGTCGTAACCTTATCCAAAGCTTGGCCGTTCCCGAGGTAAGTATTGAAGTTGAAGTGCGATTCTCGGTAGTGGCAGAGGCCGACAAACCACCAAGGTACGCCGGTCTTCGTTTCGATCTGCTGATAGGTGCTCTTTCCCTTCAAAAGTCGATTAGATTCCTTGCGTACCTCGTCGGCCCGCGCTGGGTGGATTTTCAAGTTCGCCCAACTGCGGTCGTAACCATCCTTCAATGCTTGAAAGGACACCATCGCCCCCTCCCAGGACAAGAGTTACGTTATTGATTTTCCGTCATAATTGACAATTACCGGACCTTGCAGCCAGAGATTGCATCTCGGATCAAGCCGCGTGGATACTGATCAGCTGCGGCAATGCTCGATTTCAAAACTGTCGCAGGGCACTTCGAAACCTAAGATAGTGCTTAGCCGAGGGAAGCATGAGTCCCGTGGTGCCGGTGTGAACTCATTCACATCCGGATCGATTTTTATCTGGGCGGCGGCTTCAAAATCAGTGTCGTACTCGTGACCCGCCAAACACAGTCGACGAACAGGTCTCGACGTGTGATGTGTTGTCGGCGATGACCCGGCCGAACTGGCTCAGTGCGGTGGACGAAAGGGGCGGCGCAAGTTAGCAACAATAGCGGGCTGGCAAGTTTTCCTGATTCAGCAAAATTCCGCGAACCTCAATGATTCGGGTTGGCCGCGAAAGCTCTCAGAACGTTTCGTCGGCTGCCACAGGAAAATCAGCAAAGCTCAATAATGCTCCCACTTCGGCCATTGGTCTGGAGCGGGCAATGAGCAAGTATAAGGAATACACGCGTCAAGAGCTTTACGACCTCGTTTAGGCAACCCCAATGGTGAAGCTCGCTAAGGAGTTCGGGTTGTCGGGACGTCGGCTTGAGAAGATCTGCGTCAAGCATGACATTCCCACACCACCACTTGGATATTGGGCGAAGGTCAACTTTGGGAAACCGGTCAAAAAGATCCCTTTGGGTCCGCCTGGGAAGGACATTAGCGACCGTGTTTTGGTCTCGGTGGAAAAATGGGAATATTTCAAATATCCGCCGGAGACTACCGCCGATTTCGCTCTGTAATTGTAGAGATTGGGAGTCTGGAGACAGAGCAGCAACTTGTAAAAGGCCGCCATTGGCGGGCACTTCTCGCATTTTCGTGAGTACAATCTCCAGTTGCCAGACTGCCTGGCTGGAGTGAGAGGATTCGAACTCGCGCATTCCCGATCGAACCCAGTCTCTGCGTGAGTTTCCCCGAATTTGGGAATATGGCGGGGGTCCGACCGCGCCCCCTGTGCACAAATTTCGGCTTGGCAAACGGAGATGCTTCCGAATTCAGGGCGTCAGCCTAAACCCGAACCCCGCTGGCTGCCTCCGGCCGGGTTTTTTCGTTGTCCTAATTTCAAATTGCGAGTGTCCCTAATTCGTTTTCGGTGCAAACAAGGGCTAGCGAATTAATGCTTCTTAAGTCGCCTTCCGGATCTAGAAAGCGTAGGCTGCGCCGTCACCGCCCCGTCCTTGGCTGTTGCCGGTGACTGAGAGTGCCGCACGCTCCCGCCCTATCAGGGATGCATCACATGCCTCAAACTCATATTCGTCCCGACCCATCACTAATTCCGACCGAACGGCCACGTTGTCCCAAGTGTCAAAGCCGCATGAAGCTGGCACGGATCGAACCTGGCCCCAATGGCTCTGATTTGTGGACCTTCGAATGCCCCAAATGCGAGCATGTCCACAAAGTCATGATCGAATAGGATCCTATCAAATTGGATTCGGCGGGGTGGCAGCACAGCGAACTAGACCCGCCGAAATAAGCATAAAACGGAACTGAACGTTTTCGCCACGCGGCTGTCTAATAAAGACGGGAGTGGCGTGATGAGTGATGGCAACGAAGCCAGAGCCAACCTTCAAAAGAAGCTCGCGCAGGCGTGCAGGCTATTGCAGCAAATCACGGACGCCAAAAACTACACAGAGCCTCAAGGCGTTTATTGTCGATTTTGAGAACCGGCTGCACAGCAGTTGGCCCGTTCGCCGCCAGGGCCGAAGGCGAAGGGAAAATGACAGCGAACGTCCTGTCCAGAATTTTCACAATAGAGATCGGTGACACTCCAACGCTGACGTTCGAAGCTCAGAATCTTCGCGAGGCACATGAGCTATGCCACGAGCAATGGCTGAAGGATGACCTGGCAGAGGCCAAGTCCGATGGTGCCCCGTTGTGGGATGGGAGGGCCAAGCTACGAGCGCGGATGGCGTTGCCCGACGAGAGTGCCCTGTTTGCCGAGGCCAAAAATAACGGCCAGCCGTCTGACGGGCTGATGCTGGTCTACCTTGTCGAACTGGACGGCGAAGAGCCTCCCGTCGATCCGGGCGCCTTTCCGCCGGCCCGAACCTGATACGTAAGGCGCGAACATGTCGGCACGCGACTATTTCGGATAGCCCTGCGCGTTCTTTGGAATCGCATTTGTTGGCGGTATCGAATTCTTTTGGGAAGGGCTGAGATTGTTGCTTCCGGTTGTGGCTGTGTTCGTCGCTGCCCCGGGTTGCTGGGTCCAGCCGTTGCTTCGTATTCCAGGTCCCGCGGGCCCGGCCGGTGCTCCGATGCCTGTCGATGTACCGCCGGTGCCCGCGCTGCCCTGAGCGAAGGCACTGAGTGGCAAAATGAGAGCCGCTACCGACGCCACAGCTATGATTGATTTCTTGGCCATCGCATTCTCCTTGCCGAATGCCCTTCTCAACTTGGGAAAACCCGACTCGTTCCTTAGGAACGAATCCAGCCGCTCAGGCTTCAATCTAGGTTCCGTTGCGGTGTTGCGTCGTGTCGTGGTCGGCGCGTTAGTGGCAGCGATGAACCGGAGACGAGAATGATGGTCATCGGGCTCGGTGCGCTGCTCGTTTTCGGCGGAGTCTTATACATGGTACGCGCGGTTATCTGGCGCGGATCACTTAGTGGCTCGGGCTCCTCCCGCTCCGGGCCGGTTCGCAGCACCCTGGAACCGCCACGGCGCGGCGTGGGGTCCCTAAGGCTCGGACCGAACTGGCCGGGCTTTCTCCTCATAGCGATCGGAGCAATTCTGTTGTTGTCGGGGACCGTCTTTTAGCGCCTGTTAGCCGACGTAGGACTAGCACTTCTCGGAATCGGGACCATCATGAAGGGAACACGATGCCAATCAATCGGTTGAATCCCGGTTCTGTTACGAAGTTTGCGTCGTGTCGTGGGATCACCGATTTTCCGTATCCATCCCATTGCCCAGCGGGCAATCGCTGATCTCATTACGCGACGCCGGCACCTACATTACAAAACTACCGAAAGCAGAGCACGACACGCCGGCACGCAAGCAGCCGATCATGGAGTGTCGATTGGATTTGCACAGCTCGGCGTGATGCAGGCGCTCGCGCGCAATGAGGAGCGCGTGTTCGATAGCTCGCGGAAGACAGCGACCTGCCGCCGATCAAATAAGCGGGCCTAATCGCTAGTTAGCGCCTCCGCTAGAGCATCAGCGACGACGCGCTACGGCAATAACCAATAAAAACGCGATCAGAAGCGATCCGAGCGGGGCCTCACGAACGACGTTGCTCAAGATGCTCGATGGCATGCCAGGCTAAAAGAAGGGGACCAATCATGGATACGGTGCTCTCGCTTTTAATCTCAGTAGGAATCATTGCCTTTGGCGTTTGGATTGTCGCTGGCACGCTCGCCGCTGGCTCGCCTTTGGCTTGGACGCTCATGGGACTACTTACCGTCATAGTCGGATTGATCAGCCTTTATGGGTCGGTTCGGGAGGCAAGAACGTAACTTTCTGACGGCGCCGCTGCCGTTGTCCCCGAGCCCTTTACCTGGGCAATGATGATCCTTGGCTTTGCCGGAATTGGCTTCATGACTTACCGACGTAAGAACAAGATGGCGCTCAACGCCGCGTAGGCAATCCCTCTATCGACTTCGGAAGGCCGCCTTCAGGCGGTCTTTTTGTTCGGCGGTTCCAGAATTAACGCGCGGCGGCGACATCAAGCTTAACGAGCGAGTTTTGTTGCAGCACCTATTCGAAATTCTATCGTCCACATAGTCGCGCGGTTTGGCCGACGCCGCACCTACCGGCCATGCGTACCGCGCGATTAGGGGGCGCTGCTGCGTGATTGGAGGCAGCGGCCCCGCCCCATGCCGCAAGTCAATCCACTATCTTTCGCGTGGGAGCCATTGACTCAACCGGGGCGTGAGAGCTGGACGGACCTTCATTCGGTGGGGGCCGAAGTCCCTGCACTTCTGGAATGTTATATTGATTGTTTCGATCATAGACGCCCTGGAGATGCCCGTGCTCCTGCTCTTCAAGGCTGCTTCTGGCGTTGAGTGAGCGAAGCTGTCCGATCTAGACTGAGGCCATTTCGGCGCGAGCACCAACTCCACAATGGCCGCTTGCTCGTAGTTGGCAGGGCGCAGCGCTTACACGGTCAAGGGCCGTTCGCGATTACGTATGTTACTGACGATCCGAGTAAGCAGTAACATTCGGCTCCCCCCTCAAACTCAACCCTCTGCCGGTACTTGCTCAACCAAAAGACTGCCGCCTCGGCCACGCAGTGTCGATCGAACCGGGTCTCCGGTCGCGGTCTCCCAAAAATGGGAATATTTCAAATATCCGCCGGAGACCATCGCCGATTTCGCTCTGTAGTTGTAGAGATTGGGAGTCTGGAGACGGAGCAGCGACTTAGAAAAGGCCGCCATTGGCGGGCACTTCTCGCATTTTCGTGAGTACAATCTCCAGTTGCAAGACTGCCTGGCTGGAGCGGGAGGATTCGAACCTCGAAATGGCGAATTGGAAATCGGACGCTCTCGCCTGTCCGAGAGATGCCGCAGAGCCTCTTTCCGTTGAAATTCATAAGTAACTCGAAACGTTCGAATTTCGAGCACCGTACCGAATCGGTGGAGTCCAGAGCTTCGGAGAAAAACGAGCCGTTCGGAGAATAATATGCCGACTCTGCCGATCAGGAGTCCGGAGTTCAGATGAAAAATCGCTCCTGCTACTGGGCTTAACTGCCAACAAGTTCACCAGGAGAATACACGGCTTCGGCCAAGCTGGCGGAGCGAG